>Ga0302314_10022445_pt1 | contig 10349 bp, 12 predicted proteins | sample III_Palsa_N2_3_FD_200533 | JGI IMG/M metagenome (GOLD analysis project Ga0302314, IMG submission 200533) | Peat permafrost microbial communities from Stordalen Mire near Abisko, Sweden - III_Palsa_N2_3 | ecosystem: Environmental > Terrestrial > Soil > Palsa > Peat permafrost | place: Sweden... | reverse complement strand
TCACATGATCGAAGCCCCGCTCGAAGAAGAGGCGCGTGGCGGCGTTGGAGATCCCCTGGCGCATGGCGAGGCGCTTGCGGGATCGACGGTCGGACGGCGTTGACATCTGGCTTCCGGCTCTACATATGTGTACTCAGTATATCAATATATTTGATATATATCATATGCGGCTTGGCGCGTCATTCCGGCCGCCAGCGGTCAACCCAAGGAGCTGCCTCATGTCGAAACTCGCGGGCAAGGTCGCGGTGGTCACCGGGGCCTCCAAGGGTATCGGCGCCGCCATCGCCAAGGCGCTCGCGGCGGAAGGCGCGGCTGTCGTGGTGAACTATGCGTCGAGCAAGGCCGGCGCGGACGTTGTCGTGGGCGCCATCGTCGGCGCCGGCGGGAAGGCCATCGCGGCGCGGGCGGATGTGTCCAAGCCTGACCAGGCCAAGGGCCTGATCGAGGCCGCGATAGAGGCCTTCGGCCGCCTGGACGTTCTGGTCAACAACGCGGGCGTCTACGATTCGGCGCCCATCGAGGCCGTGACGGAAGAGCGGTATCGCCGGGTATTCGACGTCAATGTGCTGGGCGTCGTGCTGGCGACCCAGGCCGCCGTCGATCACCTCGGCGAACGCGGCAGCGTGATCAACATCTCCTCCAATGTGACCAGCGGTCTCTGGCCGCGGTTGGCGATCTACGCCGCGAGCAAGGGCGCGGTGGATGTCATCACCGGCGTGCTGGCCAAGGAACTCGGTCCGCGCAAGATTCGCGTCAACGCCATCAATCCCGGTCTCGTGGAGACCGATGGTTCCGACGCCGGTCTCGGCTCGGAATTCAAAGAGATGATCGTGGCGCAGACCCCGCTGGGCCGCGCCGGCCAGCCGGACGACATCGCCGCCTTGGCCGTGTTTCTGGCCTCCGACGACGCGCGCTGGCTGACCGGCGAAAAGCTCCTCGCCACCGGCGGCCTTCGCTGAGGCGCGGCAGGATGGGGTCCATGGAACAGGTTGATGTCGTGATTGTCGGCGCCGGGCCGGTCGGGCTCCTGACCGCGATCGAACTCACACTGGGCGGCGCGCGCGTCCTGGTGCTGGAGCGCCTGGCCGCCGCCAGCCTGGACATGAAGGCCGGCGGCCTCGGACCGCTGGGGCTGGAGGCGTTGGAGCGTCGCGGGATGGCCTCGGCCATCGCCGCCGCGGAGGCGCGCAGCTTCGCGGCGATGGCGCGGGCCGGCGCCGATCCGCGAGCCAAGGGGTCGAAATACAGCGGTCATTTCGCCGGCCTCGCCCTGATCCGAAAGGACGCGCAGAGGGAGCCCGGTCGGCGTTCGCGCCCCGTGGATCAACAGGCGCTCGAAGCCATGCTGGCCGACCGCGCACGCGCTCTTGGCATCGAGGTGGGTCGTGGGTGCGACGTCACCGGCTTGGCGCAGCAGGCGGACGGCGTGGACGTGCGGTGGACGTCGCCGACGGGCGAGGACCGTATCCGCGGCGCCTACCTCGTCGGTTGCGACGGCGGGCGCAGCGCGATCCGCAAACTTGCCGGTTTCGACTTCCCCGGCACGCCGCCTTCTTCGACCTTCTACCAGGCCGTCGCCGAGATCGACCATCCCGAGCGCCTGTCGCCCATGGGTTGGCGGCGCACATCGGGCGGGGTGTTCTCCTATGGGCCCTTCCCTGGCCGGCTGGTCATGCTGGAGTTCGCCGGCGCGCCCGAAGACCGGCAAGCCCCGGTCACACGCGAAGAGATCGAAGCCGTGCTCCGCCGTGTCAGCGGCGCGGACGTCCGCGTGGAGGCGCTCGAGAGCGCGAGCCGATGGACGGACAACACGCGGCTCGTCGACACCTACCGCCAAGGCCGGGTGCTGATCGCCGGCGATGCGGCGCATATCCACACGCCGTTCGGCGGCCAAGGCCTGACGCTTGGTCTCGTCGACGCGGCGAACCTCGGCTGGAAGCTCGCGGCGGTCATCCGCGGCGAGGCGCAAGATAGCCTGCTCGACACCTACACGGCCGAGCGGCGACCAGTCGCCGAGGCCGTTCTGGCCAACACCCTGGCCCAGGTCGCCATCATGCGGCCCGATCCGCAATCGGGCGCGATGCGGGACCTCGTGGGGAAGCTGATGGAGCTCGATGACGTCAACCGGTTCATCGGCGAGATGACCAGCGGCGTTTCCACCCGCTACGATCTGGGATCGGAGCATGACGAGGTCGGGCGGCTGATCGGCGACAGGCCGGTCCGCCATGGCGACACCGAGGTCTCGCTCTACGATCTCATGCAGGACGGCTTGGGCATTCTTCTCGACGCCGGGGCGGGGCAGGCCACCAAGCTCCTTGCGGCCAGCACGCTGAAGGTGCGGTGCGCCGCCGTCGATGCGGGACCTTCGATGCTGATCCGTCCCGACGCCTGCGTCGCCTGGGCCGGCGAGGCGGAGCGCACGGACGGGCTGGAGGCGGCGCTCCGTCGCTGGTTCTAGCTCGAGCTGTCGCGCTCGTCGCGCTGGGTCGGACGGGTGACGTCGTGGGCGGCGTGGCGGGTGTCCGCCGCCAGCGAGCGCGCGGCCGCCCTGGCCTCTGCCGCCGCCTTGCGCACATCCTTCCCCGCGTCGTGGCCAGCGTCGCGCAGCTGCGCCTCCGCCGACTTGATATCCGGATCCTGGGCGACATGGCCGGCCGCGCTGTCCACGTCATGTCCCGCGCCCTTGAGATCGGCCTTCAGGTCGGAGTCGTCATGGCGCGAACAGGCCGAGGCGAGGCCGAGCGCTACGACGATGGCGAGGGTTTGCGCGCGGCGCATAGGCTGTCTCCGGAGCCAGGGCATGCACGGCGAAACGGGCGCCGGCGGAGGCGGTTCCCGCCGGCGGGGTTGCAAGGCCGGCGCGCGTGGCTACACCCGAGGTCCATGCGCCTGGCCTTTCTCGGTACTCCCGACTTCGCCGTCGCCAGCCTCGCGGCCATCGCCGAGGCGGGCTTCGAGATCGCTTGCGTCTATTCGCAGCCGCCCGCGCCGCGTGGACGCGGCAAGAAGCTCTCGCCCTCGCCGGTGCAGGCCTTCGCCGAGGCGCAGGGCATTGCCGTCCGCACGCCGGTCTCGATGCGCGCGCCGGAGGAGATCGCGGCTTTCCAGGCGCTCGGGCTCGACGCGGCGATCGTGGTCGCCTTCGGTCAGATCCTGCCGCCGCCGGTGATCGAGGCGCCGCGTCGGGGGACTTTCAACCTACACGCCTCGCTGCTGCCGCGCTGGCGCGGGGCCGCGCCAATCCAGCGCGCGATCATGGCGGGGGACAAGCTGACCGGCGTCGCCGTGATGCGGCTCACCGAGGGTCTCGACGAAGGCCCGACCCTGGCCGTCGAGCGGCTGCGGATCGACGCGCTCGACACCGCCGGCACGCTGATGGACCGGCTGGCGACGGTTGGCGCGCGGCTGATGGTGGACACCCTGCCGACGATCGCGAACGGCGCCGCCGTCGAGACGCCGCAGCCGGACGACGGCGTCACCTACGCCAAGAAGATCCGGCCGCGCGAGACCCATATCGACTGGACGCGGCCGGCGGCGCGGGTGGATTGCCGCATCCGCGGCCTCGCACCCTCGCCGGGCGCCTGGTTCGAGGCCGAGAGCGAGCGCGGGCCGGTGCGGATCAAGGCGCTGCTGTCGCGCGTCGAGGAGGGCGAGGGCGCGCCGGGCGAGGTGCTGGACGACCGGCTGCTGATCGCCTGCGGGACCGGCGCCGTGCGCCTGTTGGCCGCCCAGCGCGAGGGCCGCGGCGCGCAGGGCCTGGACGATTTCGTGCGCGGCTTCCGCATGACGCGGATCCTTGAGTGATGCCGCGCTACCGGCTCGACCTCGAGTACGACGGCGGCCCTTACAACGGCTTCCAGGCGCAGGAGGCGCTGCCGACCGTGCAGGGTTCGATCGAGCGTGCGGTGAAGGCCTTCTGCGGCGAGACCCTGCGCCTGCACGCCGCCGGCCGCACCGACACAGGCGTCCATGCGCTGGGCCAGGTGATCCACATCGACCTTGAGCGCGACTGGCGGCCGGAAGTGGTCCGCGACGCGCTGAACGCCCATCTCGCGCCCGAGCCCGTCTCGGTGATCGCCGCGAGCCTCGCGCCCGAGGGCTTCCACGCTCGCTTCTCGGCCACCGGGCGGCGCTATCTCTACCGGATCGCCAACCGCATCGCCCCGCCCAGCCTGGACAAGGGCCGCGTCTGGCACGTGAAGAAGCCGCTCGACGTCGCCGCGATGGGCCTCGCCGCCCGTGCGCTGATCGGCCTGCACGACTTCACCACCTTCCGCGACGCCGCCTGCCAGGCGAAGTCGCCGGTGAAGACCCTCGACGTCGCCGAGGTGTCGCGCGAGGGCGACGAGGTGCGGCTGGTCTTCGCCGCCCGCTCGTTCCTGCATCGCCAGGTACGCTCGATGACCGGCTCCCTGGCCGAGGTCGGCGCCGGCCGCTGGACCCCAGACGATCTGGCAGCCGCGCTGGCGGCGAAGAACCGCGCCGCCTGCGGACCCGTCGCGCCGGCCACAGGGCTCTACCTGGCGAGCGTAGAGTACTGAACCCCGCTCTTCCCCGCGAAGGCGGGCGCCCTGGCTTTTTTTGAACCACGGAAAACACGCAAAGCACGGACGGGGTCGCGGCCGGTCTCGATGCGTCCGTGTTTTCCGTATTTTCCGTGGTTCCTTTTTTCGCCCTAGCGCGGCGCGCCTGACGCCAGGTCGACCACGCAGATCGTCCCGTAGGTGGGATGCGAAGCGCAGCCGACGCCGGCCCGCTTCAGCTCCGGGTCCAGCAGGTCGTTGCGGTGGCCCCGGTCGGGTACGTCCTCGTCGATGATCATCTGGCGCACCAGATCGGCCGCCGACATGTCGCCGGCCGACATCTCCTCGGCCAGCAGCCCCGCCCAGACCCCCGCGCGCTGCATCCGTTCGCCCGCCGACGATCCGTCCGATCCGGTGTGCTCGAAGCTGTCGTGCCGACCCTGGTCGGCGGCGTGGCGGGTGGCCGAGGCGCCGAGGCCGGGCTCGGAGCGCAGCGGCGGCGCGGGCGCGCGGCGTTCCAGATAGGCGATCGCTTCCTCGGTCGCCGGCGTCATCTCGCCCCGCCGCAAATCCTCCGCGTAGTCACGCGGATGGGCGCGGATGAAGTTGATCGCGTCGAGCACGCCCGGCGCCAGGTCTGGCTGAGCTTGCGCCACGCTCGCGAGGGCCATCACCCCCGCGAATATCGCGACGCCAAAGGCAAGTCCGCGCGTCATGCCAGCCTCCAACCGCGACCCGGCCATCTCAGCACAGCGAGGCAAAGCCTTCCTTAAGCCCCGGCGTGAAAGCTGCGCCCATGGTCGCCGCCCTGACCGATTCGCCATGAGCGTCAGCGCACTCCCCGCGCCGACGAGCGGCGTCGCCGCGACCTCGGCGGGCGCCGGCGCTGGGACGGCTTCGACGGCCAACCCCGCGCCGCAGACCGCGCCGGTCGCGGCTGCCCCTTCGCAGGTCGCCACGCCCGCGGCCTCGGCCGTGAGCGCCATGGTCGGCGAAGCGGCAACTCGGCAGGATAGTCTCGCGCCGCTCATCGCCAATCTCGCCGTCGCCGCGGCCTCGCCGAACCTGCCCGACGCCGCCCGCGCCACGGTCGGCCAGCTGCTCGGGCTGCTGACCCCGCTGGACGGCGAGACGACGGGCGACGCGTTGCGCTTCGCGGCCCAGACCTCCGGCCTCTTCCTCGAAGCGGGACTGGCCGCCGGCCTGCTGTCGCCCGGCCAGGAAACACTCGATCCGACGCAGGATCTGAAAGCCCTGCTGCTCACCCTCACCGCCAATCTGCAGGATACGGACGAAAGCGAGACCGCCGCCGCGGCGCGCGCCTTGATCGCCACCAGCGCCGAACGTCCGCAGCCGCCCGTTGCTGGGGGTCAGACCGCCGGCCAGGCCGCCGCGGCGGCGACCCTGAACACCGAGGCGCCGCCGGACGCCATGGTCCGCGCGCTGCAGCAGCAGGCCCAGGCCGCGCTGGCCCGCGTGGAACTCTCGCAAGCGGCCTCGCTGCCGAAGCCCGGCGAAGCGCAACGCTGGTCGTTCGAAGCGCCGGTGGCGACGCCGACCGGGACCGGCGTCGCCCAGTTCGAGATCAACCGCGACGGCCGCGGCGGCCAGGGCGGCGGCAGCGGCGCGGCCCCGGCGTGGCGCGCGCGCTTCTCGGTCGACACCGCGCCCGCCGGACCGGTGCACGCGGCGATCGTGCTCTCGGGCGGCCGCCTGCGGGTGACGCTGATGGCGGAGAACGAGCCGACCCGCGCGGCGCTGGCGGGCGGCCAGGACGAGCTGGCCCAGGCGCTCGCCGGCGAGGACGGCGGCGATGTCGCCATCCGCGTGCTGGGCGGGTCGCCGCCACCCGCCGCCCCGCCGCCCGGACAGTTCCTGGACCGCCAGTCATGAGCGAGCCGGAGAAGCCGACCCTCGCCGTCGCCCTGACCTACGACAAGCCCCGCGCCCCCCGCGTGGTCGCCATCGGCCGCGGCTGGCTGGGCGACAAGATCATCGAGACCGCGCGCGCCCACGGCGTGCCGCTGAAAGACGACGCCGCGCTCGCCGAGGCCCTCGCCACCGTCGAACTGGACACCGAAATCCCCGAGGAACTCTACCGCGCCGTCGCCATCGTCATCGGCTACGTGCTCAGAACCAACGCAGCGGCGGCCGCGCGGCTGGCCGCGACGGCGGCGGCCGACGTCACATAGGCCGCATCGGCCGTCTCACGTCAGGGGGTCAGTCCACGCGATTTCCACCCTTAATCACCGTTATTAACGGTCCCCCAGCCCGGTCGCCGCATGCGCGAGCGCGGCCCTCGGGGATCAATTCACTGGATTCACGCTGTCAAAGACCGGCCGGCGGCGACGCCGGGAGGCTACGGAGCCCTGCGGTTGTGACCGCCGTCAAGGCCGGAGTCCGTGTTGCGACAACGAGCCGAAAGACGGCCGCATCCCGCTTGGCGTCGGCCGCGGTCGGCTGCGAGAGTTCGACGAGGATTATCTGTGGGCCTGTCGGGGTCTCGGGCAAACGAATTGGCGGTTGCGCCGCCCAAGCGGCCCCGAATGCGCAAGCCCAAGACGCGAGCAGGATCGTCAACCCGAGATCGAGACGCGCTTGGCTTGGAGGCGCTCGTCCCAGATTTCTGATCCGGGCCTCAAGCGGGTGAGCGCCCCGGGACCCCCACTGGCACCCCAGGATCGGCGACACGGCGGCATGGTGCGTGCGCAGCAGCGTTTCACCGTAGAGCCGCCGCGCATGGGGAAACCGCTCAAGGACCGCCGCATCGCACGCCAGTTCCTGATCCAGCCGCATTGCGCGGACGGCCAGATGCAGCAGCGGATTGAACCAGCACACGCACGTGGCGAGCGCGGCGGCGGCGTTGTAGCGAGCGTCCAGCCGATCCATGTGCGCCCGCTCATGGGCGCGCACCAGCCGGCGCTCCTCGTCGGTGAATCGCGCCGCGAAGTCCGCCGGCATCACAAGGCGCGGCTGGATGATTCCGACCGCCGCGGGGCCGGCGCGGCCCGCCCGGACCGCGGCGGAGAAACGCCGGTGTCGCCACACGGTCGTCGCGGCCACGGCAAGCGCGCCGGCCAACCACAAACAAATCAATCCCCTGGCGTGACCGGCGACAGCGAGCCAGGCAAGCAGGCGATCGTTCGTCGTCTCAACGGCGCCGCCGGCGCCGGAGACTAGCGCCGGCGGCGTAAGACTTCCGGCGACCGCCAGGGGTACGATCAGCCAGACAGAGTAGGCGCGGCCGGCGCCGAGCCAATGCCGGAGCGGCTCGCGTAGCGCCAGCACGGCGAGGATAGCCACCGCGGCGGCGACGTTGCAGCGCGCGAGGGCCAGCAGCAGCTCAGCCGTCATCGTCCAGCTTCGCGATCAGCGCCTTCAGGCGCGCGACGTCTTCCGGCCGCAGCTTGCGATGCTCGGTGAAGTGGCTGACGAATGGCGACAGCTCACCTCCGAAGAGACGATCGAGGAGATTCTGGCTCTCTGCCGCGAGGTAGTCGTCTCGGTTCACCACGGGCCGGTACCGGGTGCGCCCCGCGTCCCGGTAAGACTCGATGGCTCGCTTCTTCAGCAGTCGGCCGATCAGGGCCTTTACGGTCGCATCGCTCCACCCCTGGGCAGGGGCGGCGTCGGCGATGATCTCCTCGACGACCAGGGGCCCGCGTCGCCACAGCGCATCCATGATCCGGCTCTCGGCGCCGCTGATCCGCACTTGATGCGCCCGTATCGGTCAAAGGGTGCATTGACGATGAGCTACGGGCGTAGTTCTGTCAATAAGCTACGTACGTAGTTTTCAACAGACGCTGGCGATACCGGCGGGCCGCGGCCTTGTCCCGCGATCGCACGCCGCCGCGCCTAGAGCCCCAGCCGCCGCGCCCTCCCGGCGATGGCCAGCGCCAGGCGTTCGGCGATCAGGTGGTCGGGGGAGCCGGTCTGTTTGCAGGCGCGGTCGGCGGCGAGCAGTTCGGGCTGCACCTCGGCCAGCTCCCCTAAGTCCCAGGCCCGGGCCTGGCGCAGGAACTCGCGCTCGTTCTTCCAGAAAACCCCGGCCGACTTGGCGGCCTCGGCCAGTTCCGCCCCGGCGGCGCGCAGGGTCGCGGTGCGGCGCAGGCGGGCGAGGTGCATACTCATGGCGCGCACCGCCGCCGGGCCGCCCTCGCCTTCCTGCGCGGCGCGGCGCAATCCGGCCTGGGCCGCCGCCATCCGGCCGCCGAACGCGTCCTGCGCCGCGTCGGAGAGCGAGGCTTCCGGCTCGACGCCGAGGAAGTCGACGAGGTCCTCGGCCGTCCCGGTGGCGCCGCTCGACGGGCCGAGATAGAGCGCCAGCCGCTCGATCTCGCGGCGCGCCACGCCGCGCTCGTGCGGCAGCCGGCGCACGAAGATGTCCAGCGCCTCGGCGGTCAGGGCCAGCCGGTCCTGGGCCAGCGCCTCGCGGGTCAGCCGCGCGAGATCGCCGATCTCGTCTTCGTAGCAGGGGATGGCGACGGCGCCGGCCTGCTTCTCGGCGGCGCGGCGCAGGGCCGAGTCGCGGCCGAGATTGCCCGCCTCGATGAGAAAGAAGGCGTCCGGGTTGAAGGCGCCGGCGGCGTGCCGCTCGAGCGCCTCGGCCGCCAGCCGGTCCGGCCCGACCTTCTCGGTGGAGAGCCTGAGGCGCACCAGCCGCCGCCCGCCCATCAGCGAGAGCGCCATTAACTCGTCGATCAGCCGGCCGGGGTCGTCGTCGAGGTCGCCGTCGCTGACCAGGGCGACGTCGAACGGATCGTCCGGATGCTCGGTGACCTTCGCGGCCAGGCCCGTGGCGCGTTCTCGCACCACGCCGAGGTCACGCCCGAAGATCAGCGCCGCGCGGATATCGGCGGCCGGCGTGGCCAGGAAGCGTTCGACGTCCGGGCGGCGGTTCAGCAGCACCGGCGTCAGCCCGCCGGCTGCTCGGCCAGCCAGGCGGCGATCTGAACCTCTATCTTCTGGGCGATGTCCCCGGCCTGCTCGTTCTGCACCGCCTGGCGCGCGGCGATGCCGGCGTAGGGCTGGTCGGTGGAGTCGTAGCTGATGTCGCTGATCACCGACCCCGCGTGGGCGACCTTGCCGCTGGCGACCTCGACCAGTTGGTAGTCGACCTTCAGGTCCAGCTGGTAGCGCTGGGCGGTGTCGTTGGCGGTCAGGCCGTGCGACTCGCGCCGTGTGTTCATGGTGATCTCGAGCCGGTAGACCGGCGCCGCGCCCTTGGCGTGGCCGAAGTCGTCGTCGAGGGCCTCGCGCAGCAGATAGCCGACACGGCCCTTCGGCGCCTCGACCTCGATATGGGTCAGGCCGCCGGCGACGCCCGGCTGGGCGTAGAGCGGCGTGAATCCGCAGCCGCCCAGGCCCGCCAGAGGCAGGGCCAGCGCCGCGAGCGCCAGGATGGCTGCCCCGCGTCTCATGCGGCCACGATGTTGACGATACGGTCCTTGACCACGATCACCCGCCGGATGCTGAGGCCCTCAAGGCGCCGCGCGATTTCGGGATCGTCAAGCACGATCTTCTGCACCTCGGCCTCCGTCGCCCCGACGCCGGCTCTGATCTCGCCCCGGCGCTTGCCGTTGATCTGCACCGGCAGCACCCGCTCGTCATCCTCGGCCAGGGCCGCGTCATAGGCCGGCCACGCCGACGTCGCGATCAGCCCGCTCTCGCCCAGCTTGCGCCAGCACTCCTCGGCCAGATGCGGGGCGAAGGGCGCGGCCAGGCCCGCCAGCGCCGCCAGCGCCTCGCGCCGCGCCGGACCGGCCTCGGGATGCTGGCGCACCACGCCGACGAATATGTGCAGCTGGGCGATGGCGCTGTTGAAGC
>Ga0302314_10022443_pt1 | contig 10350 bp, 5 predicted proteins | sample III_Palsa_N2_3_FD_200533 | JGI IMG/M metagenome (GOLD analysis project Ga0302314, IMG submission 200533) | Peat permafrost microbial communities from Stordalen Mire near Abisko, Sweden - III_Palsa_N2_3 | ecosystem: Environmental > Terrestrial > Soil > Palsa > Peat permafrost | place: Sweden... | reverse complement strand
CCAAATAACGCGATCCGCAGACGCGCCTACCCGTCTTTCGCGATAGTCGGGAACGCGGGCGCGATGGCTTCGTCGCCGAGCTGCTTCACGAGCGCGTTTCGCATCGCGTGCTCGACGAGCTGCCAGAGCTGCGCGCGATCGGTTGCGCGTCCGAGGAACCCGATCGGAATTCGGAAGCCGCCCTTATCGCGCCGCCCGCCACCGTACGCGCGGCCCTTGTCGTCGTGACCGAACGCTTGCTCGAGCCACACCGCCGGATCGACGCTCGGCGAGTGTGTGCGGAGCGACCCTTCGATGAACCTGTCGCCCACGACGCCGTAGACGACCACGGTGTCGATGTCTTCACGTCGTACGAGAAAATCCGCGGCCTGCGCGATCGTGTCGCGCTCGGTGTCGGGCACGAAGCCGACGCCGGACATCGCGAAATTGCGACGCACGTTCAACGACGAGAGCGCGCGCGCGATGACGTCCATCGCGCTCGGCGCGATCAACCGTCGGCTCAAGTCGGCGAGCAGATCGCGATCGCACACTTCGCTGATCGCCGCAGCGGCCTGGAAGTCCGCTGTGCGCGCCAGGACGAAATCGTCCGTGTCGGTCGCGAGCCCGTGCATCAACGCCGTCGCGATGCGGCGATCCTCTTCCACGTCGACGTCGAGCGGCGCGAGCTCCGCCAGGTACTCGACGAAGATCGTCGCCGTCGCCGCCGCGTCGAGACGCAGGTCGACGAAGCGCGCCTTGGGCGGCGTAGGGGCGCGATGGTGATCGACGATCGTGATCACTTCGAGCCCCTCGGCATCGGCCAGGTCGGGATCGAGATCGTGCGCATCGACGAGCGCGAGGCAATCGATCGGCCCCGCTTCTTTCACGCTCTTGATCTTCTTCAGGTCGACGCCGAGCAGCTTCACGAGCGCCCGGTTCTCGCGATGGCTCAAGTCGTGGCAGTAGCCCACGGTCGTCGACGCCACGCCGAGCCTTTGCCCGATGTGCGCCTGCGCCAGCGCGCACGCGATCCCGTCGGGATCGGGATGCCCGCGAAGCGCGATGAGCAGGTGCTTGCCCTTGGCCGTGGCCAGGGCATCGGCGAACGCGCGGGCTCGATCGGCGGGCACGGGCGCGGGGAGAGGCAGGCGTCGGACGGGTTCGCTCTGGGCCACGAATCGAATTGTGGCGCCTTTTGTCGTCCGCGGTCGAGCACCACGGCGCGAGTTAAGGCTAAGTTTCGCCTCCGCCGTGCGCTTTGTCGTCCCGTCGTTGTCGATTCGCCGCGCGCTTCGGGGCGCATTGCCTGCGCTCGTACTGGCGCTGCCGCCAATGATCTGGGTCATCCAGGCGAAGCGCAACGCGTCATACACCGCCCTCGGTCGCGACCAGGGGATCTTCCAGTACATCGCGTGGGCCGTCGCGCACGGCGCGAAGGACTACCGCGACGTCCGCGACGTGAACGGCCCGCTCATCCATATGGTTCACATGGCGTTCCTCGCGCTCGGTGGGCGCGATGAGCACCGCTTCCATGCGCTCGACATCTTCGTGACCGGCGTGACGTTCGCGATCGCCGGCGCGTGCTTGCCGGGAATTCTCCGCAAAGGGCGCGTGACCCTGATCGAACGATTTGCCTGGGGAATGGCCGGATGGGTCGTCTTGCTCGGGCAGTACTTGCTCTACATTTTTTGGGACCTCGCGCAGCGGGAGAGCTTCTGCGATTGGTTCCTTTTTCCGAGCCTCGGGCTTCAGCTCGTCGCGCAGGGCCAGCTTCGCCGCGATACGCGATCGCGCGGGCCGCTCGTGCTCCTCGGGATCGCCGGGGCGCTCAGCGCGATCGCGTGCTTCGGCAAGCCGACTTTCGCACTCTTCACAGTGTCGCAGATCGTGACGCTCGTCGTCGATCGGGAGGCGCGCGCGTCGATTCGCGCACGCCTCTCGGCGTTCGCGATCGGCGCCAACGGCGGATCGCTAGTCCCGATCGCGTTCCTCCTCATCTACGCGGACACCGGCGCGTTCCTACGCATCACGCTGACCGACGTCCCGGCGATGTACCGCTTCATCTGGCCGCGCACGTTCGCCGAAATCCTCGCCATCCCCGGCTACGCGCCGACGATCGGCTACGCCGTCATCACGAGCGCGATCGTCATCGGTCTCATCCTCGACGGCTCGATCCCCATGCGCGCGCTCGCCATCGGTCTCGCGCCGCTCGTCGGGATCGTGACGCTGATCGCGCAGGCGAAGGGGTTCCCGTACCACTTCCACCCCATCACCGCGGGGATGAGCTTTCAGTGGATGCTCCTCATCGCGTGGCTCTCCGAACGCTGTCGAAGCGCGCCGCGTAGAAGCCTCGCGCGCCTCGTCCCGTTCGCTGCCGCCGCCGCCCTCGCCGCGCGCGTCACGACGACGATGTCCGGCTCGCCGCACCTTCAGTCGGTGTTCGTCGCCGAAAAAGGGATGACGCCGGCGGAGCGCGAGTCCGCGGACTTCCTCGTCTACTTCAACACGGTCGACTTCTTCCCCTTCCCCCTTCGACAAGCGGCCGCATACCTGCGCGCGCACACGACGCCCGACGAGCGGGTGCAGACGTACGGCATGGACCCGTACGTCCTCTTCCTCGCCGAGCGGATGAGCGCGACGCCCTACATTTACGCATACGACTTGAACGCCGATGCGGCGCTCGGCGGCGATATGCTCCGCGAAGGACTCCACCCGAACGGCGCCGAGCAAGCGCGCATCCGCGCCATTCGCGAAGCACACGAGGACGACCTCCTCGCGCGACTCCAGAGAGACCCTCCGGCCGCGTTCGTCTTCACCGACAAGTCGCCGCTCATCACGTGGCCGGACGCCTGGGTCGACCTCCAATCGTGCTCCCCGCGAACCGCATCCTGGGTCCGGGCGCACTACAAGCAGACCGCGATTTTCGACGTGGACCGCGTATGGCTGAGGCGTGATAGGGCCGAAGGGCTCGCTGAGGCCGCGCCTTTTCCCATGGATTTGTTCGAAGCGGAGCAGCGGGCGGAGCAGCCGTCACCTTGACGTCACCCGGATGGACTAGGCTTGGTACGTCCGCCGTGAACGATCCGACCCCCTCCATGTCCGCACTTTCTCCGACACCCCCGTCAGTTGGGAGCATCGTCCCCGTTCCGCCGTCCGTCGAGACCCCGGATCTCCTCTCGACGCAGCTCTACTTGAACCGCGAGCTCTCGTGGCTCGAGTTCAACGCGCGCGTCTTGGCCGAGGCGGAGAACGAGCAGGTGCCGTTGCTCGAGCGGCTGAAGTTCCACGCCATCGTGAGCTCCAACCTCGACGAGTTCTTCATGGTGCGCGTGGCCGGGTTGAAGCAGCAGCTCACCGGCGACGTCGGCGAGATTCCCCCCGACGGGATGACCGTGAACGAAGCGCTCACCGCGATCAGCTCGCGCGTTCACCAGCTCGCGGCGCAGCAGATGACGTCGCTCGAGACGCACCTCCTCCCCAGACTGGCCGAGCAAGGCGTGGTTCTCGTCACGCCCGAGCGGCTCGACGCGACGGCCCTCGCGCAGCTGGACGAGCGCTTTCACAGCGAGGTGTTCCCGATCCTCACGCCGATCGCGATCGACCCCGGCCACCCCTTCCCGCACCTCCGGAACAAGAGCCTCAATCTCGGCGTCATGTTCATGCGCGAAGGGGAGCTCGAAGCGGGCTTCGGCGTCGTGCAGGTGCCGATGATGTTGCCGCGCTTGCTCGAAGTCACGGGAGTGAAGACGTCGGACGGGCACCCGGCGAAGCACGCGTTCGTGCTGATGGAGAAGCTCATCGGGCGTCACGTGGGGACCATCTTCCCGGGTGTCCGGCTGAAGGGCGTCTACACGTTCCGCGTGACGCGCAACTTCGACCTCGAGATCGACGAGGAAGAAGCCGAGGATCTCCTCCAGACGATCCAGCAGGAGCTGCGGCGTCGCGAGCGAGGCAACGCCGTGCGGCTCGAGGTTGCCGGTGAGCCAACGGCGGCGTCGTTGGCGAAGCTCGTGAAGGCGCTGAAGCTCGACCCCGAGCGAGACGTGTACCGATCGAGCGGCGTGCTCAACATCACCGACTTGCTCGGGCTCGTGCCGCGGGACGAGCGCCGCGATCTTCGGGACGAGCCGTACGTACCTCTGGCCGTTCCCCCGCTGCGCGACGCGGACGATGTGTTCGCGACGATTCGTGAGTCGGACGTGCTGCTGCACCATCCCTACGAGTCGTTCGACAGCGTCGTCGATCTGATCTCGCGCGCGGCCGACGATCCCGACGTGCTCGCAATCAAGCAGACCTTGTACCGCGCCGGCGGCGACTCGCCGATCGTGAAGGCGCTGGCGCGCGCGGCCGAGAGCGGCAAGCAAGTGACCGCGATCGTCGAATTGAAGGCGCGATTCGACGAAGAGTCGAACATCGTGTGGGCGCGCACGCTCGAGCAGAGCGGCGTGCACGTGGTGTATGGGCTCATCGGGTTGAAGACGCACGCCAAGTGCTTGCTCATCGTGCGGCGCGAGAAAGGGAAGCTGCGGCGCTACGCGCACCTCTCGACCGGCAACTACAACCCAACTACCGCGCGCTTCTACACCGACATCTCGTTCCTCACCGCGCGTCCGGGGATCTGCGAAGACGCTTCTTCGCTCTTCAACCTGCTCACGGGGTACAGCGCGCCGCCGAAGTGGAACTCGCTCATCGTGGCACCGCTCGGTTTGCACGAGGCGGTGCTCGGCCTCATCAACCGCGAGTCGGAGCACGCGCGCGCGGGACGTCCGGCGCGCATCACAGCGAAGATGAACTCGCTCGTCGATCCCGACGTCATCGAGGCCCTCTACCGCGCGTCGCAAGCGGGCGTGCAGATCACGCTGCTCGTGCGCGGCGTGTGCTGCTTGCGGCCGGGAGTGCCGAAGGTGAGCGAGACCATCGAGGTGCACGCGCTCATCGATCGGTTCCTCGAGCACGGACGAATCTTCTCGTTCGCGAACGGCGGGAAGGACGACGTCTACATCACGAGCGCCGACTGGATGCCGCGCAACTTCCACCGCCGCGTCGAAGTGATGGTCCCGATCGAGGACCCGGTGTTGCGCGGGCGGCTTCAGGAGATCCTGAGCACGCAGGCGAGCGACAACGTGAAGTCGTGGCGGCTCCAGAGCGACGGGAAATACGTGCGCGTCGTCGCCAAACCCGGGCAGCCGGTGGTGCGTTGCCAGCAGCGGTTCATGGAAATGACGCGCGACAAGGTGAAGGTCGGCGACGCGGCCACGCGGCAGTCGTCGCGGTTTCACCTGAGCGCGCGGCAGCCCATCATCGGGTACGACGGGAGCACGCCCGCCACGCGCCGATCGCGCCGGCAGCGGAAGGACGCGAAAAGTTAGTGGTAGAGTCGGGGGCGCCATGATCTTCGGCATGACCCACGGCGAGCTCGGACTCGTCGCCTTCATCTTCGCCATCGTTTACGGCACTCAGATGGTGCCGAGAGTCGGTGAGCGCGTCGGCACGTGGCTCGCGCGCAAGCGTTGAAGACGACTCAGGGGAACGATGACCGGCGGGAACGACGACGGGCACAACGACGAGAGCACGCGCGGCGCGCCCGTGACCGTATTCGTCAGCGATCCTTCTGCGGAAGCGGAGCGGATCGCGCAGGCGCTCCGCAGCGCGGGGTACGTCGTGGTCGATGTGCCGCTGTCGATGCTGATCGCGCGCGTCGCGGTGCAGAGGCCGCGCGTGATCCTGGTCGACGCGGACGCCGAAGGGGCGATCGATGCCGTGGCGCGCGTGCACGAGGTGTCCGACGCTGACGAGATCGACGTGCTCTTCGTGGGTAAGCGCAACGAGCCGGGCGAGTCGCTCTCTGCGAACGATGAGGCGCTAGCGCGCGAGGGGAGTGGGTTCTTCGCACGCCCCGTCGACGTCGCGGCGCTCTTGCGGAAGATCGAGCTGCTCACGGGCGGCCCGTCGCGCCCCCCGCAGTCGCGGCCTAGCTCGATCCCTCCGCCGCGCCCGTCGTCGCGCGCTCCTGTGTCGGGCCCCGGCGCGTCGCTTCCTCCGGCGAGCATGCGCGCGCCGGAGATTCGTCCAATGGCGCGCAACACGCCCGTGCCGCGCGGATCGGTGCCGAGCTTGGGTGCGTCGTTGGGTTCGTCGTCGATGGAGCTCGCACCGCCTTCGATCCGAAAGTCGTCGAACGTGCAAGCACCGTTGTCGGGCGAGCTCGAGGCGCTTCTCGTCGAGGCCGAGCAGCGCATCGGGGGGCAGTTCTCGCAGGACTCGATGCTCCCTTCGCCCGAGGAAGAGATCGAAGCGGTGCTGCCGGCCGACATCCTGGCGTCGCTCGACGAGCCGATCGACGACGACGAGGACGACGCCATCCCCGACGCGAACCTCGCTGCCATCCATCGTGGGACCACGACGGGCGCGGGGCAAGGCAGGGTCACGACCGGCGCCGACACGGGCGCGGGAATTCCGCGCGCAGGGTCGTCGCGGCCTAGCGCGAGCGACCAGCCGTCCGTGGCGCCGAAGACGCATGGTGGAACGAATGCGGGCTGGTCGACCGGTGCCAGCACGACGGGCACGTCGGGGCGCACGCAGGCGCGCGTGCTGTCGTACGGTGAGCTGCCGTCGCGCGATCCATCGCCGCAGCCGCCGTTGGTTCAGGCGAGCGAGCGAGCCATACCGTCGCCGCTCCCGGTGATCGCGAGGCCAATGGAGCGCGCGGTGCCGGTCTCGATCGCGACCAACGACGCTTCGGCGATTCCGAGCGTCCTCGGCCCGACCGACGCGCCGCGCATTCTTGCCGCGGCGATCGGCGCGCGCGAGACCGGCGTGATCGCGTTCGAGTCGCGCGCCGGCGTGCGTCGCGTCGTGCTTCGCGAGGGGGACGTCGTGACGGCGTCGTCGTCACTCGAGGAAGAGTCGCTGCTACCGTTCCTCGCCGCGCGCGGTGAGCTGCCGCGCGATCGCGTGGCGCAGCTCGCTGGGAAGATGCCACCGTCGGGACGACATGCGGGCGCCGCGCTCGTCGCGCACGGCTACATGCGGCAAGACCAACTGTGGACGGTGCTGCGCGCGCACGCCGAGTGGGTGCTCGGGCGCGTGGTCGCGCAAGAAGCCGGGACCGCGGGGTTCGAGGCCGATCCGCCAGGCCGATTGAAGGCGGAGCCGAGCGTGTTCGGCGGGGCCACGGGGGCGGAGGTATTCGTCGAGGTCGTGCGCAGGCAGCTCGCGCCGGCCGAGGCCGTCGCGCGCCTCGGTGGCGAAGCGTCGCGCATCGTGGACGGTCCCAACGAGCGGATCGTCCCGGAGTGCGCGCTCGGCGCGGTCGAGACCGAATGGTTCGCGCGCGCGCGCGGGCAGACGATCGGCGACGCGTTGGCGACCGCCAGCGATCCCGATTTCGCCTCGGTGCTCTACGCGCTCGTCGCACTCGGCGCATGCGACGCGATCCGCGCGCTCGGTGCCGTGCGTGCGCGGCCCGTGGAGGCGCCGTCCGCCGATCCGATCGACGACGAAGCGATCCGCGCGCGCATCCGGGCGCGCTTGCAGATCGTGGAGGACGGCGATTACTTCGCGGTGCTCGGCGTCTCGCGCGACGCGACGAGCTACGAGGTGAAGCGCGCGTTCCTCGAGCTACGCCGCACGTTCGAGCCATCGAAACTGCTGACGCCGGCGCTGGGTGACTTGGTGAACGACGTGCGGAAGATCGCCCTGGTGCTCGACGAGGCGTACGAGATCTTGAGGGACGTGGGGCGGCGCGATCGGTACCGGCGCGCGATCGACGCGAGTCCCAGGTAGCCCGTCCCGCTCGGCGCTCTACTGGTCCGCGTTCGCCGCGAGCCGCGGCACCCGCGCGAGATCGCTCCGTACGCGCCGCTTCGCCCAGACATCGTCCATCGCGACCGCCGACGCCTGCGCGCCAAAGCGATCCGCGTCTGCGCGCGCCCCCAACGCCGCGCGCTCGCACGCCAGAAGTGCGAGCCCCTGCGCTTGCAGCGCTGCCGCGTGCGCCGCCTCGAAGACGGCGAGCGCGTCGCGGGTCATCGTCTCCGCCTCGGCCGCACGCCCTTCGTCGAGCGCGACACGCGCGAGCGCCATGCGTGACTCCGCGGCATCGAGGCGCTGCCCAAGCCCCTCGCGCGCGCGCAGCGCGGCCTCGAGATCGCGATGCGCGCCCGCGAGATCACCCGCGGCCCGCTCGCGCTCGCCAATCATGTGACGAGCTTGCGCTTCGCCGCTCGCATTCTTGTTCGCTTGCGCCAGCGCGAGCGCTCGCTCCTCGTGTCGCTGCTCCGAGGCCGTGTCTCCTGCGACGCGCGCAATGAGCGCGAGTGAGAGCTCCGCGCTCGCGACCGTGTTCTTGCGCCCTGACTTCTCTGCCAGCTGGAGGGACTCGTTCGCGAGCGCGGCCCCGGCGACGGGATCACCCTGCGTCGCCACGACCTCGCCGAGCGCGTGAAGGCCCCCTTCGAGCGCGTGGTTCTGCTGCGCGTGCCGGTAGTAAGCGATCGCCGCTTCGATCTTTCGCCGCCCTAGTTGCACCTGCCCTTGTTCGACATCGAGCCATCCGATCTGCTCTGACGCCGATGTCGCCCAATAGAGATTGCCCACGGCGATGAGCCCCGCCTGCGAACCTTCGAGCACGGCGCGCGCGTGCACCAGATCGCCGCGCTTCTCGTATTCGCCCGCCATCGGTCCTTCGAGGACGTGCGCGGTGTACGTATCGCCGAGCGACGACGCGACATCGCGCGACTCGGCGAGGACACGGAGCCCATCGTCGGGGTGACCGAGGCTAATGCGCGCGACGCCGTCCGCGAATCCGGCCTTCGCATAGACGAGCAGGTTGCCGCGAGCCTTCGCGTGCTGCCGGCAATCCTCCGCGGCCCGCAGGCATCGGTCGTAGTCGTTCGTCAGGTGCGTGGCGCGCGCTTCTTCGTAGTCGATGCGCGGGTCCTCGGAGATGGCCGGCGGCATGCGTCGAAGGCGCTCGATCTCCTTCAGCGCCTCCTGCGGGTGCCCCGCGAACGACATGGCTTGGAGCATTCCCGCCGCGTAGTCGACGTTATCGGGGAAGAACGTGAACAGCGCTTGGTACGTGCGTGTGGCGTCGTCGAGCTCGTGCGCCGCGGCGTGGTAGGTCGCTTCGATCCACAGGCGGTCCTCGCGCGGCAGTCCGCCCGAGAGATCGAGCGCGCGCTTCGCTTGTGCGGCCGCCTCGTCGGCATGACCGAGATGCGCAAGCGACTCCGCGGCGTGCGCGTATCCGAGGGCAAAGCTCGGAGCGAGCTTCGCGGTCTCGGCGAAGAGCTGGATGGCGCGTGCCTCGTGGAAATGGTGCTGCTGATCGATCGCTTCGGCGTAGAGCCGCGCGGCCTCCGCGTCTTCCGGCAACGAGGATCCCGCGACGGCGTGCTCTTCGGCCGTGGGCTCGTCGACGCCGATCTTCGCCCGCAACGACGTCGCTGCGCGCGCGACGATCGCGAAGAGATCCCCTTCGCTCCCTTTGTCGGCCACGGTCGCGAGCACGCTCCCGGACTTCGCGTCGATGAGGCTCATCTCGAAGCTCAGCGCCGCGGACGCGCCGGCTTTTGCCGGGAGGATTTCGCCGGTGACGACGAGATCGGCATCGAGGTTCTTCGCGAGCTTGGCGATCGCATCCTGTGCGAGCGCCGCGTCGTCGGCGATACCGAGCTCGATACGTGCGCGTGCCACGCGCTCTCCGGTCACGACGCGGAGAGTCTCGCCGGCCGCGAGCTGCGCTCCGAGGAGCTCGGTGATCGCCGTCGAACGCCACGCCCCCGCGTCCGTCCGCGCACCGAGATCGTGGAGCCCGAGCACCGCGACGGATCGACGAAGCTCGATATGCGGCTCGGCGGACGCCGAAGCGGAAGCGATCGGGTGACTCGCTTCCGGCGCCAGCGACCGCGATCCGAACGGCCCCCAAATGACGACCGACGCAACCAACGCAATCGCGATCGCGCCCGCGCCGATCGCTCCTCTTGGCCACGCGCCCTGCACGCGAGCCGTCGTCGTCGCGGCCAGCGGCGACACGCCCTCGCGCGACGCTCCCGCATCCGTCCCGGCGGGCGCAGGCACGGTCGTCGCGACGATTGGTTGCCCTTCGAACGACGCGAGCAGCTCGTCCATCGACGCGAAGCGCTGCGCCGGCTTCTTCTCGAGCGCGCGAAGAATCGTCGACTCGATGTGCGGCGCGATGCCCGGCGTGCGCTCGCTCGGCGGTTGCGCGCGCTGCTGAAGGATCGCCGCGATCGCGCGCACGTCGTTCGCCGCCCATGGCCGCGCGCCGGTGAGCAGCTCGTATGCGAGCACACCCCACGCGAACTGATCGACGCGCTGATCGATGGCCTCTCCCGAGAGCTGCTC
>Ga0302314_10022441_pt1 | contig 10350 bp, 10 predicted proteins | sample III_Palsa_N2_3_FD_200533 | JGI IMG/M metagenome (GOLD analysis project Ga0302314, IMG submission 200533) | Peat permafrost microbial communities from Stordalen Mire near Abisko, Sweden - III_Palsa_N2_3 | ecosystem: Environmental > Terrestrial > Soil > Palsa > Peat permafrost | place: Sweden... | reverse complement strand
AGATCCGGGCGCTGGAAGAGGCGGGCGCGGACATCGTCCGCGTGTCCTGTCCGGACGAGGAGTCCACGGCGGCCTTCAAGACCATCGCCAAGGCTTCGAACGTGCCGCTCGTGGCCGACATCCACTTTCACTACAAGCGCGGCATCGAGGCGGCCCAGGCTGGCGCCGCCTGCCTGCGCATCAACCCCGGCAACATCGGCTCGATCGCCCGGGTGAACGAGGTGGTCAAGGCCGCCCGCGACAACGGCTGCTCCATGCGGATCGGCGTCAACGCCGGCTCGCTGGAGCGCGACCTGCTCGAAAAATACGGCGAGCCCTGCCCCGAGGCCATGGTCGAGAGCGCCCTGCGCCATGTGCGCATGCTGCAGGACTGCGACTTCCATGAGTTCAAGATCAGCGTGAAGGCCTCGGACGTCTTCCTGACCGTCGCGGCCTATCAGGCGCTGTCGGAAGTGATCGATTGCCCGCTGCACCTGGGCGTGACCGAAGCCGGCCCGTTGCGGGCTGGAACGATCAAGTCATCCATCGGCATGGGCTCGCTGCTGTGGGCCGGCATCGGCGACACCATCCGTGTGTCCCTGGCCGCCGACCCGGTCGAGGAGATCAAGGCAGGCTTCGACATGCTGAAGTCGCTGGGCCTGCGTCACCGCGGCGTCAACATCATCGCCTGCCCGTCCTGCGCCCGGCAGGGGTTCAACGTGATCAAGACGGTGGAGGCGCTGGAAGAGCGGCTTGCCCACATCTCCACCTCCATGTCCCTGTCGATCATCGGCTGCGTGGTCAATGGACCGGGCGAGGCCCTGTTCACCGATATCGGCTTCACCGGCGGAGGCAAGGGCGCCGGCATGGTCTACAGCGCCGGCAAGCCCGATCATAAGATGGACAACGAGCGCATGGTCGAGCACATCGTCGAACTGGTCGAAGCCCGCGCCGCGCAGATCGAAGCCGACAAGACCGCTCCCGCGCAAGCCGCCGAATAACGACGTAGCGGCGCCCTTGCGCGTTTTTTAAACGCTGTTTAGATGCGCCCTTCAACAAGGAGGACGCCTAATGTCTGTCGACGGCACCTGGAACGTAGTGGTCAAATCACCGATGGGCGATCAGCCCAGCACGCTTACCCTCGCGGCCGACGGCGCAACCCTCACGGGTACGGCCAGCGCCCAAGGCAACACCAACCCGATCGCCAACGGCAAGGTCGACGGCGACACCGTCTCCTGGTCGAACTCGATCACCACCCCCTTCCCCATGACGCTGGAATTCAGCGGCAAGGTCGACGGCGACAGCCTGAGCGGCAGCGTCAAGGCCGGCTCGTTCGGCTCCTTCCCCTTCGCGGGCACCCGCGCCTAACCAGCGTTTTGAGACTGATGAGACGGGCCGCGCCGGCAATGGCGCGGCCCGTTTTCGTTGCGAAGACCGCCGTCCCCATGCAGAGGTGATCCGACCTCGCCGCCACGGACGACCGCCTTGAGTTCTTCCCCCACCGACCCACGCCTCGCCGGCCTTGCCGAAATCCAGCTGCCCTGCGCGGATCTGGCGCCCGCGCTGGCCTTCTTCGTGGATGAACTGGGCTTCCGGATCGACGTGATCTTTCCGGCCGAGGAGCCGCATACCGCCAGCTTGTCCGGTCATGGTTTGAGGCTGCGCCTGGCGCCGGGGGGTGGCGATCCGGGGGTGATCCGGCTGGCGTGCGCTGATCCCGACGCGTTCACGGGGCGCAAAATGACGGCGCCCAATGGCACGCGGATCGAGTTGGTCGAGATCGACCCGCCGATCGCCTCGCCGCCGTTCCAGGCCGAGTTCGTGCTGACCCGCGCCGCCGATGGGCCCGAACCCGGCGCGGGACGGGCGGGCATGATCTATCGCGACCTGATCCCCAACCGCCTGGGCGGCGCGGTGGTCGCCTCGCACATCTCCATTCCCGATGGCGGTCCGGTGGCCGACTGGGTGCACTTCCACAAGATCACCTTTCAGATGATTTTCTGCCGCCGCGGCTGGGTGAAGCTGGTCTACGAGGATCAGGGCGAGCCTTTCATCCTGTCGGCCGGCGATTGCGTGCTGCAACCTCCGCGTATCCGCCACCGGGTGCTGGAAAGCTCCGAGGGTCTGGAGGTGGTCGAGCTCGGCTGCCCGGCGCTGCACGAGACCCTGGCCGATCACGAGATGATCCTGCCCACCGGCCGGCATATCCCGGACCGCAACTTCGGCGGCCAAGTCTTCCTGCGCCATATTGCGGCCGAGGCCCCGTGGGTTTCGCATGGCGCGGGTTTCGAGCGCCGCGATACCGGCATGACCTTCGCCACGCGGGGCCTCGCCGATGTCGGGGTGCTTCGCCCGGCTACGGCGAAGCGGCTCGAGGTCGCGCCTCACCACGACGATCTGCTGTTCGGGTTTGTCCTTGAGGGCGCGGCGCGGCTTGACCACCAAGGCGCCCACCGACTGGCCGCCACGGACGCCTTCGTCATCCCTTCGGGTAAGCGGTGGTCCCTGGAAGACTGCAGCGCCGACTTCGCCCTGCTTCAGGTCGCCTTGCCGGGAGGGCGGCCGGGGCTGTAGAGAGGCGTCCCTATTCGTTCCGAGACAAGCGTCCGCCGTGCAACTGCCTCAAGCCAGACTGGAACAGGTCCTCGACCGCTACCGCGAGGTGGAGGCGCGCATGGGCGCGGCCACCGACGGCGGCGAGATCGTGCGCCTGGCCAAGGAGCATGCGGAGCTGAAGCCGGTGGTGGACGCCGTACAGGCCGTTCAACACGCGCGCGCCGAGGCGGCGGAGTTGGACGCCATGGCCAGGGGCGACGACGCCGAGATGGCCGCCCTGGCTCGCGAGGAATTGGCGGCGCTGAGCGAGAAGCTTCCCAATCTCGAGCGCGATGTCGCCCTGCTGCTGGCGCCCAAGGATAAGGACGAGAACGCCTCGGCCATCCTGGAAGTCCGCGCCGGCACCGGCGGCGACGAGGCGGCCCTGTTCGCCGGCGACCTGTTCCGCATGTATCAGCGCTACGCCCAGCTGCATGGCTGGCGGGTGGAGGTCGACAGCGTCTCCGAAGGCGAAATGGGCGGCTATAAGGAAATCATCGCCTCCATCACCGGCGACGGGGTGTTCGGGCGGATGAAGTTCGAAAGCGGCGTCCATCGGGTCCAGCGCGTACCGGACACCGAGGCGCAGGGGCGCATCCACACCTCCGCGGCCACGGTCGCGGTGCTGCCCGAGGTCGAGGACGTCGAGATCGAGATCAACGACGGCGATCTGCGCATCGACACCTATCGCTCCTCGGGCGCAGGTGGGCAGCACGTGAACAAGACCGACTCCGCCGTTCGCATCACCCACCTCCCCACTGGCGTGGTGGTGACCTCCTCCGAAAAATCCCAACACCAGAACCGCGCCCGCGCCATGAAGGTGCTGAAGGCCCGCCTCTATGACATGCAGCGCGAGGCCCTCGACAGCGCCCGCGCCAGCGCTCGCAAGAGCCAGGTCGGCTCGGGCGACCGCTCCGAACGCATCCGCACCTACAACTTCCCGCAAGGCCGGGTGACCGACCACCGCATCAACCTGACCCTCTACAACCTGGCCAAGGTGATCGAGGGCGAGGCCCTGGACGACGTCATCAATCCTCTGATCGCCGAGGATCAGGCTGAGCGCTTGGCATCGCTGGAAGACGCCTAAGGCCTGGTCGTCAGGCGGCGGCGCCTAAGGGCGCGACCTTCTCGGTCAGACGCTTGAGGCTTTCGACAACATCGGTGCGCTCGTCATCACTGGGTTGGCGCAACAGGCGCAGGGACGACAGGTGAACGTCGATCGCCGGCTTGAACCACGTAGCCTTGTCTCGCAGCCGGTCGATCAGTTCGCAAAGGCAAAAGGCGGCGTCGCTCATGTCCTTCAGGCCGAACACGCCGGCGACCGCGTGGATATCGTTGGCGCGGCGGTACATATCCAGCTTGATGGCGTCGTCGGGCAGCGCGCCGCCCTCGGCTGCAAGCTGTTCCAAGGCGTTGAGCTGTTCGTCGACATCGTCGAGGCAGGGTTCCCGGATCAGCTCCAGATTGGCGGCGGCCTGCGCCAGTATATCACCGACGCGCTTGCCGCCCGGCGTCCGGATCATGGAGTCGAGCGGATTCTTCCAAGTCGTAAAGATCGCCGACATGCCTAGCCCCCAGTCGCGCTGTGTGCATTGGTCTCGGGCGCCATCTGGACGCCGGACGAGTCATCAAACCGTCGACCCGCCAGGCCGACCGGCGGCCCGAGATCGTTAAATCGCCGATCCGGTCCAGAGTAGCTGGCGCATTTCACATAGGGCCGCTTTTCCCGCGCCGCCCAGATCACCCGCTCCAGCACGGAGGTTGGACTGACCGGCTTAGCCATGATGACATTGGCGCCCGAATCCCTGGCGCGCTCGACGTGAGACCGTTGCGTGTGGCCCGCAATCAATATTACAGAGGCGAAACAATTTGGCGGATCGTCGAGACGGCGCAACCAGCTGACGAAGTCATAAACGCCAGGCTCGTTAAGATTGGCGTTAATGAGTATCAGATGAAATTCGTTTTCCAGGATAGATTGTTGAGCCTCGGCAATCGTCGCGCACGGCGTGAAGTGCACGACACCAAACGCTCGAATAATCTGCGTCAGTATGCTGGAGCCTTGAGCATGGTCATCAAGCAGCAACAACCGCGCTCGATCGAAATTTATCCAAGCTTTTGGATCTATATTCGCCACGAAATAGCTCTCCGAGCAATGGCGACGAACCCCAGACCGCGACAACCCCGAAACAAACTCAATTTGGGGATTCGCGACGCCATCTGCTACTGTAGTGCGACAATGTAACCACAACCTTACCTAAACCTAAATCGAAAACAGCCGTTCGAATTCTAAGTCGCACCCTCCAATAACGCCGATATTTCAGATAAACAATTTAGCCTTGTATGCTCACGGTCTTCCGGGTGGGTCGATCGCAGGGTAGACAGGGCGCCCCCTTTGCGGAACCTGCCTCCATGACCCTCACCCTCGTCAGCGCCTGGAACGCGGCCAAGCAGCGGCTGCAGACGGCGGGGGTCGATGGGCCGGTGATCGACGCTAGGCTGCTGGTGGAAGCGGCGGCGGACGCCACCCGCGCCGATATCATCGGCGAACCCCGCCGGGAGCTGACGGACGAACAGGCCGCGCGGCTGGAGGAATTCCTTTCCCGGCGCGAGCGGCGCGAGCCGATCAGTCACATCCTGGGGCGCAAGGGTTTCTGGAAGATCATGCTGAACGTCACGCCGCATGTGCTGACGCCGCGGCCGGACACGGAAACCCTGGTGGAATGGGCGCTGCGCCAGTACCCCGACGGTCTTGCCTTCAGAATGCTCGACCTGGGCGTGGGCTCCGGCGCCATCATTCTGTCGATCCTCGCCGAGCGAGCGGCGGCCAAGGGTCTGGGCGTGGATGTATCGGAGGAGGCGCTGGCGGTGGCGCGGGAGAATGCGGCCAATCTCGGCCTCGCCGGCAAGGTTGCGTTGTTGCGCGGCGACTGGACGCGCGGTCTGGACGACGCCGGCTTCGACCTCGTCGTCTCCAACCCGCCCTATATCCGCAGCGCCGAGATCGAGACCCTCGATCCCGAGGTAAAGGACTACGAACCGCGCCTGGCGCTGGATGGCGGGCTGGATGGCCTGGACGCCTATCGCCTCTTGGCGCCGGAGATTTTACGGGTGCTGAAACCCGGCGGCCGGTTCGCCGTGGAGATCGGCCACGATCAGTCCACGAACGTGGAACGGCTGTTCAAGGCGACCGGCGCGTTGGAGATCGCGACCCTGAAGGACCTGGCCAATCGTGATCGCGTGGTCGTGGGTTTGAAGCCGGTTTGAAAAACCCCTTGGAAAACCGGCTTCGAATCGTTAGATCAGGAGTGTCTCCACTCAAATCGCCAGAACGGGTACGCTCTTTCCGGCGGGTGCGATGATCGCCAAGGCGCGGAACGCCAGGGCGGGGACGCAAGATACTAGCGCTTTCAAACAGGATCGACCCGGGGACTGAACCGCCCCGATCCGATAAAGGCCACAGCCTTCGCGCATGAGGAGCTAATTCCCAGCGCCGGCTAGAATTACTGGAAAACATGAGAGATTTCAAGGGTATGAAGCGGCAGCGCAGCCGCAATCGGGGTGGCGGAAGCAGCGGCGGCAAGCCGCAGCAGAACGCGAACCGCGCTTTCGAATCCAACGGACCCGAAGGCGTCAAGATCCGGGGCGCCGCTCAGCACGTCTTCGAGAAGTATCAACAGTTGGCGCGCGACGCCCTGACCGCTGGCGACCGCGTCCTGGCGGAAGGCTATCAGCAGCACGCCGAACATTATTTCCGGCTGCTGCGCGCCATGCAGCCCAACCGTCCGGCCAGCGACATCATCGGCCGCGACGCCTTCGTCTCCGGCTATGACCTGGATTTCGAGGACGAGGGTGGCGGCGAAGCCGGCAACGGCTCCGAGTCCGGCGACAACGATGGTGGTGGCCAGGACAACCAGTGGCGCCAGCAGGACAACAACAATAACCGCTACGAAAATCGCGACCGGTATCAGAACGATCGGGGCAACGACCGCCCCCGCGAGGATCGACCCAGAGATGATCGGCCCAGAGACGATCGTCCACGCGACGACCGACCGCAGAACCGCGACCGTCCCTATAATCGCGACGAGCGCCCGAGGGATGACCGGCCCCGCGATGAACAACGTCCGCGCGACGATAGGGCCAAAGACGACCGGCCCCGCGAAGACCGGCCCAATCGCGATCGCAACTTCAATCGTGATGACCGGCCCCGTGAAGATCGCTACCAAAACGATCGCCCCCGGGATGAGCGTCCGCGCGAGGATCGGCCGCGTGAAGACAAACCGCGTGAAGAACGGCCGCGTGAAGAACGGCCTCGTGAAGAACGGTCTCGTGAAGAACGGTCTCGTGAAGAACGGTCTCGTGAAGACCGCCCCCGCACCGATCGGTTCGATCGGCAGGATCGCGGCGAACGCGCCGATCCGCTGGCGGTGGTCGAACCCCGCGCCATGCCGCTGACATCCGAATCCGAACCCGCCGCCGGCTCGCCGGTGCTGCGCTCGCACGACGGCGCCGTCAGTCACGCGCCGGCCTTCCTCAAATCTCAGCCCCGCGCCGAACCGGCCGCGGCGGAGCCCGAGGCGGCCGCGCCCAAGCCGCGCAAGCGCCGGGCGCCCCGCGCGACCGAGGGTGGCGAGGCCTCGCCTGCGGTCATCGCGCCATCCGAAGACGCCTGAGACGATTTACCTCTTGCCGTCACGCTGACGGATCGCCAATAACCGCCCCCATTCAAGGGGATGGGGCGAATCTTGAGCGCTCAGCGCAACGATAGGCGCGTGTTTGCAACGCTGGATGGCCTGCGCGGTATCGCGGCCGTCTTTGTCGCCATGCGCCATATCGCCTTCTTCAAGGGGCTGAACATCCACGGCGGCTACATGGCCGTGGACCTGTTCTTCGTGCTCAGCGGCTTCGTCATCGCCCACGCCTATCAGCAGCGGTTCGAGCGGGGCCTGTCCGCCGGCCGGTTTTTGGCCCAGCGCTATCTGCGGCTTTGGCCGATCTATGTATTGGGCGCGATCCTGGGCCTGATCGCGGCCGCATCGCACGCCCTGCCTGGCCACGATAACCTGACGGGCTCCGAGGTTCTCCGCACGGCGCCGTTCGCCCTGGCCATGCTGCCGGGGCCGCATATCAAGCCCATGCTCTATCCGGTAAATTCGGTGGCCTGGTCGTTGGCGCTGGAGCTGCTGATCAACGCCGTCTACGCCTTCACCTGGAAGCCGCTGAAGGACATCCGGGTGCTGGCCGCGACGCTGGTCATCTCGGCGGCGGCGCTGGTCTACGCCTGCTGGTGCTACGGCAAACTCGACATCGGTTTTATGTGGCGAGACTGGCTGGGCGGCCTGCCCCGCGTGGCCTTCTCCTTCACGGCGGGCTTGGCCGTCTACCGGCTCTATCAGTCCAAGCTGCGCCGCCCGCGCCTCCCCGCCTGGATCGCTCTGGCCGTGCTGCCGCCCTTGATGTGGGTTCGGCTGGACGAGTTCTTCTTCCCCTTGTTGTGTGCGCTGGCCGTGTTCCCGGCCCTGGTCCTGGTCGCGGCCGATGCGCAACCCGGCGTACGCACCGCCGGCTGGCTCGAGGGCCTCGGCGCCGTCTCCTACCCGCTCTACGCCCTGCACAAGCCGCTGGGCGAGCTGGCGATCTATCTGGTCCGTCATCAAGCGCCCATGCTGGAGCGGCTCGGTCCCTGGATCGGCGCCCCCTTCCTGGCGGCGGTGATGGGCCTCTGTGTGCTGGTCGACCACGCCTACGATCGGCCCTTCCGCAAGTTGTTGATGGCCGGCCTGGACGATCTGATCGCCGGCATGGGCCGCCGCCGCGAGGCGCCCGCCCGGACTCGGGTCGACGCTTGAGCGCCAATATCACCATCCGTCCGATCCACCGTGAGGAGGCCGCAACCTGGCGGGTCCTGCGCCTGGAGGCCATGCGCGCCTTTCCCAACGCCTTCTCCGCCAGCCCGGATGACTGGGAGAAGCTGCCCATGTCGGAGGTAGCGGCCCGGATCCCGGCGCCCGGCGGCGACGACGTCCTTTTCGGCGTCTACCTGGACGGCGAACTCATGGGTTGCGCCGGCTTCATGCGCGAGAAGGGCGCCAAGGAGCGGCATAAGGGCGAGCTCTGGGGCGTCTATTTGCGCGCCACCCTGCAGGGCCGCGGACTTGGCAGACGGATGATCCAGGCCGTCATCGACTGGAGCCGACCGCGCGTGGACCTGCTGCGTTGTTCCGTGTCGTCCGATAACCTGGGCGCCAAGACGCTCTATCTGCGGATGGGGTTTGTCCGCTACGGAACCGAGCCCCGCGCCATCAGGATCGAGGGCCGGGACTATGACGAGGACCAGCTGGTGATGGTGTTTCGTTAGGGCGCTCCTCGCAAAGTGCGCGCGGGTGGTGCGGACCCTGGATGCTCGGGCTGATCACCATGGTCGGCTTCGTCATCTACTACAGTCTCAGGCCCATACGGCTCGACACGCGGTTGGCCTGAACGGACGGTGCGGCAATTCCTTAGCTTAAGCCGCCTGCCGCATGTCCTCGCGCACCGGCGTGAACGGCCATTTGAACTTGGGCAGGGCCGGCCAGCGCCAGCCGGCGCGCGCCTCGACCGGGATGCAGGCTTCCAGCGAGGCCAACAACACGTCCGTCGGACCATCGTTCAGGAAGTGGTTCGCCCCCGGGACCGCCTGGAAGCGGATCGGATGCAGGGTCTGGATGTCCTTGGCCAGCCGCTCGGCGGTCTCGATCGGAGCGAAATCGTCCTTGTCGCCATGGATCACGTGCACGGGAATGCGCAGCCGTTGCAGCGCCTCGCGCATGTGATGCAGCTGGTCGGCCTGGCCGGTGACTTCCATAACGGCATGGCGCAGATCGCGGGGCAGCACGCTCAGCAGCTTGTGGCCCATTTCCACCAGCCAGCGGGCGGTGGGGCCGGTTTCGCCCAGGAAGCTGGACAGCATGACCAGGCTGGCGACCTTGCCGGGATTGCTGGCGGCCATCAGCGAGGCGATCGCCGCGCCATAGGACTGGCCCACCAGGATGATCTTCTGCCCCGGCGCGGCCTCCAGTACCGGTTCCAGCGCGCGGGCCTGAACGGTGATGTCGGTGATGCAGATCGCCGGCTCGCTGGCGGCGAACCCGGGGCGGTCGACCACCACCATCTGCCGGTCGGCGGGCAGGGCGGCCATGACCGGCCCCCAGTATTCGGCCCAGGACGGCGCGCCGGTGATGACGACGATCTTCCACGGCGGCGGCGTCTCGCGCGGGGTCTCCAGCGCGGTGATCTTCCAGCCGTGTTGGCCACCGGCGGTGAACTTAACGCGCCGGATAACGCTGTCGGGATAGGAATCGAGGGTGTTGGCGTGTTCGGTTCGGCCGAAAGCCGCCGCCTCGAAACAGGCCCACCCCAGTCCTAATACGCCCGCTGGACGCTTGCCCTTCATGGCCCTTGCCTTCTGGTCTTCTTGCCTGGTTCCGAACGCGTACGGTCGCGCTTGGTTCAACCTGGCCAGCATGCCTCAAGGGTGTTGAAAAAAGGCTGAGGCCCGCGTTCAGGAAGTGGTCAGGTTTCGCGGGGGTTCAAGAGGGTTGCGTTCTGTCCCCGTGGGAGAAGGAACCTCGCTCGCGCCCGGCGACGAAATCTTAGTCTTGCTGTGACCTTGTGTGGCGAAAGGGCCACACCTACATCGGGGTCAGCGTCGGTCGTGCTCAATGGAGGCGGCCGGCCAAATCCGCCGACCCAAGGGGAACCATGAATATCGATCTCTATTCCGATCGCGCCAAACAGGCG
>Ga0302314_10022440_pt1 | contig 10350 bp, 6 predicted proteins | sample III_Palsa_N2_3_FD_200533 | JGI IMG/M metagenome (GOLD analysis project Ga0302314, IMG submission 200533) | Peat permafrost microbial communities from Stordalen Mire near Abisko, Sweden - III_Palsa_N2_3 | ecosystem: Environmental > Terrestrial > Soil > Palsa > Peat permafrost | place: Sweden... | reverse complement strand
CCGCAGAAGCTCCCGCAACACATTGCCCCTGTTGTTGAGCACCTTGGGATAATCGGACCTCACAGCCAACGCTCTGTCATAGCAGGCCAGGGCCTTGAAGCGGTTCAGCGCCGAGAGGGCGAGCCCCAGGGCGTTGAGCGCTTCCGCATCGCCGGGCTGTAGGGCGGCTGCACGTTCATAGCTGGCGACGGCGTCCGCCGGGCGACCAAGCTTCTGCAGCGCCGTTCCGCGATCTGTGTGGGCCAGTGCATTTCGGGGAGCGAGGCGGAGCACGGCGTCCAAGGCGGCGAGCGCCCCGTCCCATCGCCCGAGCCGCACCAGCAGCGCCGCCTTGTCGCCATGCGCGGCTGCTAGATCAGGCCGGAAGCGGAGCGCCTGATCGTAGCTCCCCAGCGCCTCGGCCGTCTGTCCGGCGTCGCGGAGGGCGTTGCCGCGATTGTAGTAGGCTTCGGCGTGCTGCGGGGCGAGGGTGATGGCCCGATCATAGCTGGAGATGGCGTCGTCGAGCCGCCCCAGGGCGCCGAGGGCGTTGCCGCGGTTGAACCAGGCGTCCACATGCCGGGGCTCTAGGTTCAGCGCCCGGTCGTAGCTGGCCACGGCGTCTGCGGTCCGCCCGAGGTTCTCCAGCGCCACGCCCCGGTTGTGGTGCGCCAGGGCGAGGTCGGGGGCGATGGCCAGGGCCCGGTCCAGATGGCGAAGGGCGCCGGCGAAGTCTCCGGCCTGGATCGAGGCGATGCCGGACATGTGCAGGGCGTCCACATGACGCGGCGCCTGACGCAGGATCTCGCCATAGCACGCCTGCGCCTCGGCGACCCGCCCCGCCCGATGCAGGGCGACGGCCTGCTCGAACTTCTCGCCTGTCGTGGTGGGCGGGGCGGCCATTCCTCTTGCCTACGCCTGAGGGATTTCAGGCTCAAGCTGTTCCCATCGCCTAGACGAAGCGGCGCGCCCGCTCGGCGCTACTTTAGCAAACCGGCGGTCTTCAGCGCTTTGGCGATCACTCGGGCGGTCTCCGGCGTCACCACCTTCTCTATGGAACCCAGCACCTGCTTGCCAAGGGCGTCCTTGGCGGGCAGGGCGGCGCCGCGCGGAAGAATTGCCGACAGGGGTGGCTTCGTCAGCGCCCCACTGGGCCGAACGGACTTAGCATGCACCGACCGGGCTTTCGGCGGCGAGGCGTGCCCCTCGGTCGCCGCCTGCGGAGACACGAGGCCCCAGAACCGCGCGGCCTCGAGCGTCGAGGAGACGCCCGCCTCGAGCATGTAGGGCGCCGGTGTTCCCACGCCGTCCGGGCCGGTAGTCGCAAGCGGCGTACCGTGGCCGAGACCGTGCACGAGGTTGAACTCGACGGCGGCTTCTTTCGCATCGGATGATCGCCAGATGGATCGGGTAAAACCGTCGCCCTCTATGGTCTCGTTGGGCCCATCGGGAAGGCCCTGTGCGCTAGCCCACTGCTGGGCGAGCTTGAGGCCGTTGGAAGCATCCACGGTCCAGTCGGCGTCCCCGTGCCAGATAGCGAGCCGCGGCATGCGCCCGGCTCTCGGCGCAGCGTCCCGTACAAGTCTTCCAAGGTCTGCCGAACTGCGATCGTCGGCGCGATGCATGGCGGACAGGGCGCCGGAGACGTTGTGCGCCACGCCGTAAGGCAGACCGGCGATCACCGCGCCGCCGGCGAAAAGCTCGGGGTAGCAGGCCAGCATGGCCGCCGTCATGCCGCCCCCGGCGGACAGCCCGGTGATGAAGACCCGTTTCGGATCGAGCCGATGTTCGGCGATCATGTGCGTGGTCATGGCGGCGATAGAGGCGACCTCACCGCCGCCCCGCACAGTGTCCTCCTGCAGAAACCAGTTGAAGCAATGGTTGAGGTTGTTCTGGCTCGACTGCTCGGGCGCCAGCACCGCGAAGCCGCAACGATCCGCCAGCGTGACCCAGCCGGCGCTTACCGCATGCGCCTCGGCGTGCTGGCCGCAGCCATGCAGCACCACCACGAGCGGCGCGTCCGGCGTCAGCCCCTCGGGCATGTAGCTGAACATTTTCAATTGGCCCGGATTGTCGCCAAATCCTGGCGTCTCCTCAAATCGGCCCGTAGAGGTGGGGGCAGGGGTCATCGCCGCATCTTTCAAGCGTTGGAGCGTGGCGATCGTCTCTGCAAGGCCGGTCATTCTGTCTTCCATAGGGAGTCGTGATCGACCCTACCACATAATGCTGCATCGCAGCATTCGCCTCGCCTTGGAGCGAATAAATTGATGAGTGTTTCGGCATAGGCTTCGCCCTTCCCGCCGTGCGCTATTTTGAGGGCGCTGGCCTGACGCAATGATCCCAGGCAATTGCGGGCGGTCGCAGATTTCTGTCGACAACCAGAGTTCCACCCTTTTGAGTCCGGCGGCGACGGTCTGACCGCCAGGGGGAAACCATGACGTTGAAGCTGGGATCGATGCGATCGGGATTGTTGGCAGCGGCGTCCGCCTGCGTCTTTGCTCAAGCCGCCGTAGCCGCGCCCGCGCCAAAGTCACCGGCGCCGCCCGCGCCTCCCGAACAGAAGAGGCCATTCGCTCTCGCCATCAAGGGACTGCAGACGCAAAAGGGCTTGCTGCCCGTCTATCTGGACAAGGCGGGCGGTCGTGTTCTGGTCGTGCTGACGCCGGGTGGGGACGGTGACTGCGGGCAGTTCATCTATCAGGTGGACATGCGCGCCGGCCTCGGCTCCACGCCGATCGGGATTGATCGCGCCACGCCCGGCGAAACGCAGATCATCGATTTCAAGCGCCATGGCCACAAGGTGGTGGCCGAACTGCAGAACAACCATTTCCGCGCCGGGGACGGGGCGCCCGCGGAGGTGCAGGCGGTGCGCGAGTCCTTTCCGCCCTCCACGATCTGGTCCGGCGACATCGTGGCCGAGGCGCCGGACGGCGGCCTGCTCATCGACATCTCCAGCTTCCTGACCCGCGACGCGTTCGGAACTGTGGAGGCGCTGAAGGACGCGAAGCAGGGCGACTTCAAACTGGCGACCGACCTCAGCTATCCCGACGTGGACGGGGTGCAGGTCTTCCCGGAAAACCTCGAGTTCGACGCCCACGAGACCTTTACCAGCGACAATCCGGGCGCAGAAGTCCGCGGCATCGCCCCCGATCCCCGCAGCGTCACCGCGATCGAGCACCACACCCTGGTCAAGCTTCCGCCGCCCGGCTTTGTCCCGCGCGAGGCCGACCAGCGCACCGGCGGCTTCAGCGAACTGGTGGCCGATTACGGCACGCCGCTGGACAGCGCGACCCTGGTACACCTCGCCCACCGCTTCCGGCTGGACAAGACCGATCCCGCCGCCGCCCGCTCTACGGTGAAGAAGCCGATCGTCTTCTACGTCGATCGCGCAGCGCCCGAGCCCGTGCGCACCGCCCTCGTCGAAGGTGCGCGATGGTGGTCCCAGGCGTTCGACGCGGCGGGGTTCATCGACGCCTTCAAGGTGGAGGTGCTGCCCGCGGGCGTGAGCCCGCTCGACGTCCGCTACAACGTCATCAACTGGGTGCATCGCCAAACCCGCGGCTGGTCCTATGGCGCCAACATCATCGACCCGCGTACGGGCGAGATCATCAAGGGCTCGGTGCTTTTGGGGTCGCTGCGCGTACGGCAGGACCGGATGATCTTCGAGGGGCTGGTGGGCGCCGACAAGACCGGCACGGGCGGCCAGGACGACCCGATCCGCATCTCGCTCGCCCGCCTGCATCAGCTGGCGGTGCATGAGACCGGCCACGCCATCGGCCTCGCCCATAACTTCGCCGGCAGCACTTTCGACGACCGCGCTTCGGTGATGGACTACCCGCCGCCCCGGGTGAAGATCGTCGGCGGTGAGCTCGACTTTTCCGACGCCTATCAGGTGGGGATCGGCAGCTGGGACAAGTTCGCCATCAAATGGCTCTACACCCCGGTGGCTCCGGGGGAGGAAGGGCGGCGTCAGCTCGACGCCATCGTGGCGGCGGGCTACGCCAACGGCCTCCGTTATGTCAGCGACGAGGACAGCCGCCCGATCGGCTCGGCTCAGCCCAATGGCTCCCTCTGGGACGATGGTCCGGACCCGGTCGCAGCCCTCAACCACGTCCTGGAAGTCCGCCGCATCGCCTTGAATGGCTTCGGCGTGCGGAACCTGCCCAGGGATGCGCCGGTGTCGGACCTCAGGCGGGTGATCGTGCCGATCTACCTGTTTCACCGCTACGAGGTGGACGCCGCCGCCAAGCTCGTGGGCGGCATCGACTTCACGTACGCTGTGAGAGGCGATCCGCGGGAGACCTCGAACGTGGTGGCGCCCGCCGACCAGCGCCGTGCGCTCGCCGCCCTTCTGGCGACCCTTGATCCGTCGGTGCTCGACCTGCCGGCCCCCTTGATCGATCTTCTTTCTCAGGGCCGCGACAGTCCGCGCGACAAGGCGTTCGACGTGGAGGTATTCGGCCATCCGGGCGCGCCCGGCTTCGACATCGGCACGGCGGCGGACGCGGCGGTGGACATCACGCTGGGCGACCTCCTTGCGCCCGAACGCCTGAACCGGGTCGCCGACCAGGGCGGCCGCGATCGTGCGCAACTGCAGATCGGCGAACTGCTCGATCGCACGCTCGCAGCCGTCTATCCCGCTGGGACGAGCGAAAGCGCGAAGACCGCTGAGCTTCGTCGGCGCATCCAGGCGCGGACCATCATCCGGCTGGCGTCGGCGCTGCAGCACCCGGGCCTCAACCCTACCGCCGCTGCATCCGTGAAGAGCGCGCTCGAGGGTCTTGGCCATCGGCTCGGATCGCTGAAGAGCGCCGATCCCGCCGATCTGGCGCAAGCCCGCTATTACGCCGATCTGATCCTCAACCCCAACCGGGACGGGATCGCAGCGATCGCCGCCGCCGACACAAGCCGTGATCTGAACCCTCCGCCCGGCATGCCCATCGGCGCCTCAAGCGGAGAGGGGGAGGACTGCTGGTTTTGCGAAACCACCGCGCTCAACCGATAGGTTCAGCCCGGCGCCCAGCCTCACCTCAGTCTGCAGGATCCCATTCGGGCGCGAAGGGCATGTTGACGGTGCGGCTGCCGGGCTCCGCCAGGGCGGATATCCGAGCCATCTCGCGGTTGCTCAACTGAAGGCTCAGGGCCTGCTCAAGGTTGGCGCGGGCGCGGTCCAGACTGGCGGTCTTGGGGATGACGGCGACGCCTTGCTGCACCAGCCACCGCAGCGCGACCTGCGCCGGCTCGACGCCGTGGACGGCGCCGATCTCGATCAGCACCGGATCGTCGTTCACCCGGCCCTGGGCGAGGGGGGAATAGGCGGTCAAGGCGACGCCAAGGCGCTGGGCGGCCTCGCGCACCCGCCGCTGCGACAGATAGGGGTGGTATTCCACCTGATTGACCAACAGCGGTTCGGACGAACGGGCGACCGCCTCCTCCAGCAGGGCCACCGTGAAATTGGAGACGCCGATGGCGCGAGCCATGCCCAGGCGCTTGACCCGGGCGAGGGCCGTCAGGGTCTCCTGCAACGGCACGTCGGGGTTGGGCCAATGGATCAGGAGCAGGTCCACATAGTCGACGCCGAGCCGTCCGAGGCTGGCTTCCGCATGTCGCTCAAGCTCGCCCGCCGCAAGGCCGTCCCGCCAGACCTTGGTGGTGAGGAAGATTTCCGCCCGAGGAACGCCGCTGGCCCGCACGCCGTCTCCGACCTCGGTTTCGTTCCTATAGACTTCCGCGGTGTCGATGTGGCGATAGCCGGCGTCGAGGGCTGACGCGACCAGGGCGCTGCAGGCTTCCCCAGCCATCCTGTATGTCCCAAGCCCAACCTTCGGCATGTCCAAACGCGAATCGGGCGTCTCGGAGCGGGGACCTGAGGCAGATGAAGAAATGATCGGCGTGGTCATGGGCGGAGCGTCTTTGCAAAGGTTGAGGCGCGGAGGCCGCACGATTGATAGTTATAACTAACTTTCTTGGCGTGGAGGCGTCAATATAGGACGTGGGACCCCTTAATAAGCCCACATCGTGATTGACAACGTCCCGCCGGCTCGTAGGTTAGCTATAGCTAACAATGGGGCTCGCATGACCACCGCATCTGATCGCTCTCTGAAGGACCGCGCCGCCGAGGTGATGCCAGGAGGCGTCTACGGTCACCTTTCGACCGGCAGGATGTCGCCCAACTATCCGCAGTTCTTCGCCAGGGCCAAGGGCGCGCACCTGTGGGACGTGGAAGGGCGCAAGTATCTGGATTTCATGTGCGCCTTCGGGCCCAATCTCCTGGGCTACGGGCACGACGAGGTGAACGCCGCCTATGTCGATCAACTGGCCCTCGGCGATGTGATGACCGGACCGTCTCCTGTGGCGGTGGAGCTGGCCGAGACGTTCGTCGACATGGTGGACGGGGTCGACTGGGTGCTCTTCTGCAAGAACGGCAACGACGCCACCACCGCCGCCCTCATGACGGCGCGCAAGCATACGGGCAAGGCCACCATCGTACGGGCCATCGGCGCTTATCACGGCTCAGCGCCCTGGTGCGCCCTTGGCGACGCCGGCGTCGGCCCTCATGACCAGGCGGACCAGATCTTCCATCGCTACAACGATGTGGAGGATCTTGAGCGGGCGGTGAAGCAGGCGGGCGGCGACCTTGCGGCCATCTTCGTCTCGCCCATCAAGCACGACATCATCATCGATCAGGAACTGCCGGACCCGGCCTACGCGAAGCGGGCGCGGGAGCTTTGCGACGAGACCGGAGCGCTTCTGGTGGTGGACAATGTGCGGGCCGGCTTCCGGCTGACCCGCGGGTGCAGCTGGACCGCCATGGGCGTGACGCCCGACCTGTCCAGCTGGGGCAAGTCCCTCGCCAACGGCCATGCCCTGTCGGCCCTGACCGGCGCGAACGCCGCCAAGACCGCCGCGAGCCAGATCTTCGTGACGGGCTCATTCTGGTTCGCCGCCGCGCCTATGGCCGCCGCGCTGGTGACCTTGCGCATCCTTCGCGAGACTGATTACCTCGAGCACACCATCCGCCTGGCGGAAAAGCTGCGGACGGGACTGCACGCCGCCGCCCAGAACCACGGCTTCGGCCTGCGCCAGACCGGTCCCGCGCAAATCCCCCTGGTAACGTTCGAAGACGACCCTGAGCTGAAGATGACGCAGGCCTGGACCGGCGCCCTGGTGCAGAAGGGGGTCTACTTCCATCCCTACCACAACATGTTCTTCTGTGCGGCCATGACCGATGGAGACATCGACCATGCGCTGGTACAGGCGGACGCCGCCTTCGCCGAGATCAAGGCGTAAGGGCGGGCGGCGGCGGCGTCGGCGTTAGGTCAGGGCTTCGAAATACATCTCGACCATGCGCGCCGCCTTGTCGAAGGCCTTGTCCGCGTCGAGATCGGGTTCTTCGACCACCATCTCGATGGCGGAATAGTAGAGCTCGATCGACAGCCGCGTGCATAACCGGAAGTCGGCTTCCGAAGTGTTGGGATACCAGTGGCGGGTGTTGTCGTAGAGACTGTCGGCGACGAGGTCCCGCGACTCGATCCTGACCCTCTGAAGGGTGGGCACGGCGCGGAGCGCGCGCATGATCCACACGCCTCCCGGCATCTCGCGGGTGATCTCGACGTGGCTGCGCATGATGTCTATCTGCGCCGCCACCCGCTGCTCGAGGCTGGGCCGGACCGCGGCCATGTCCTCGTGCCAGGCCACCACGCCGACGTCCTGCGCCGCCATGAGCTGCCGACCGAGTTCCGCAAGCAGGGCGTACTTGTTGGGAAAGTAACGATAGAGAGCCGGGGGGCTGAGGCCGGCCCTTGCGGCGATCATGTTGGTCGAGAGCCGCTCGAAGCCGACTTCGCTCAAGAGTTCGCCTGTGACCTTCAGGATCGCATTGAACGTCGCCTTGGCGCTCTCGGTGGAAGGACGGTATTTCGCATCCAGAGATACGGCGGCCTCGCTGTTGCCGATGGTCATGTGATCTTCGCCCCCGTTGGCGCTCGCTCCCGGCGAGCGTCCTGATTATGGCCAGCCGTTTTCGGCCGGATATTCGCTTTGGAATTAGGCGCCCGCGTCCGTTTGCAGGCGCCGAGCCCGCAAAGCCTGATTTCCACCGTTCCCTCTCAAACAAGGGTATCAAGGTCAAGGAGAGTTAGCTATCGCTAAGCTTTTGGAGGGTGCGCCCCGATGATCGAGATCGATAGCGAAGCCGCCATCCTGGCCGAACAGGCTGCAGGCGTCGCCGACTCGGGCCGCTTATCGCGAAGCGCGCGCAGTTGGGCCATCTTCGAGGGTGGCCGTGATCCCTATGTGATCATGGTGATGGCGCTCGCCTTCATGCCCTACTTCGTCACCACCGTGGTGGGCAATCCGGTGCGGGGGCAGGCGCTCACGGCCAGCTACGCCAAATATTCCGGGGTCGTGGTCGCGCTGACGGCCCCCTTCCTCGGCGCCATCGTCGATAAGCTCGGTCCACGCAAGCCGTGGCTGGCGGCCAGCGGCGTCGCGGCGGCGATCCTCTCGGCCTGCCTCTGGATCGCCAAGCCGGCCTCCGGAGAGGGCGTGATCACCATCGTCCTCTGGCTGACCGCGATCCTCGGCGTGTTGGTGGCCTATACCGACGTTTTCCACAATTCGATGATGCCTTATGCGGCCAAGTCTCAGGAGCAGGCCAAGGCGTCGGGGCTGGCCTTGGCGCTCGGGAACTTCGTCGGACTGGTGATGATCGTCTTTCTCCTCTGGGGCTTCGGCCTGCCCGGCGTGGTGCATTCGCCGCTGGTGCCGGCCAAGCCCCTGTTCGGGTTCGATCGGGCGACGGGCGACAATATCCGCATCGTCGGTCCTCTGGTGGGCGGCGCCATGTTCCTCGGGCTCATTCCGCTGGTGCTCTACTCCCACGACGCCAAGCCGACGGGCGCGAGCCTCATGCAGGCGACCCGCGCGGGCGTCTCGGACATCTGGACCATGCTGCGGTACATGCGCATTCCGTTGGACGCGGGCCTCTTCCTTCTCGGCCGGATGCTCTATGCCGACGCCCGTCTGGCGGCGTTGATGTTCGGCGGCATCTATGCAGCAGGCGTGATGAAGTGGGGCGCCCCGCAGCTTCTGTTGATGGGGCTTCTCGCCACCATCTGTGGCGTGTTCGGCGGCTTCCTCGCCGGATGGATGGACACCCGTATCGGGCCTAAGCGGGCCCTGATCATCGAGATCGCGGTGCTGGCGGCCTGCCTCCTGGCCCAGCTCACCATCTCGCCGGACATGATCTTCTTCATCCCGTTCCCAGCGGCCCAGCATGCGGTCCTGTGGTCGGCGCCGATTTTCAACACCCTGCCACAGATGGCGTTCCTGCTGATCACCATGGCCAGCTCTGTGGTCGGCACCTCGGTCTTCTCCTCCAGCCGGACCATGCTCACCGCTGTGGCGCCGAAGGAGAACATTGGCGCCTTCTTCGGGCTCTACGCCCTCTCCGGCGCGGCGACCGCCTGGCTCGCTCCGTCCTTGGTGGAGCTGGCGACCAAGATCTTCCACAGCCAGCAGGCGGGAATGTTGCCGATCGCTGGGCTGTTCCTGGCCGGCATCGGGCTTCTCGTCTTCGTCCGCAATGGCGCGGCGCCTTCCAAGCGGGTCTCTCAAACTTAAAGCTGGCGGCCGATTTCGGATTGTTTTGCCTAGTCGTTCAGCACGAATAGCCTCGATTTAAATCAATGAAGTGCGTCGATAGCCGGGCTGCTGAGCAAGCTTGACACTGGCGGGGCCTTAGTTGTTAGTCATCACTAACATTATTTGGGGATTCACCTTGAAAACGCACCAGATCGCATCAATGCAGTCCCGACCCGCCCGCACCATGGGCCTCAAGGCGCTTCTCCTCTGTAGCGCTCTCAGTGCGACGGCCGGCACCGCTGCGGCCGAAACTGCGCCGTCCGCGGACACCGCTGTCCAGGAAGTGGTGGTCACCTCCCAGAAGCGGGCGGAGAATATCCAGAACGTTCCGATCGCGGTGTCGGCCTTCGGCAAGCAGGCGCTTCTGGATCGCGGCATCACCCGCATCGATCAGATCGCCACGGCGGTGCCGGACGTGCAGATCCAGGATTTCCGCGGCCTCGGCCAGCCGACCTTCGTGATCCGGGGCGTCGCGTTGCTGGACTTCAATCCCAACAACACCCCCGCCGCGGGCGTTTATGTGGACGACATCTATCAGAGCTCAGTGGTCATGGGTTCGGGCGCCCTGTTCGACATCGACCATGTGGAAGTGCTGAAGGGCCCGCAGGCCGGCCTTTATGGCCGCAACACCACGGGCGGCGCGGTGCAGATCATCTCCAAGCAGCCCAGGATCGGCGACGAGAGCGGTTACTTCGACGCCAGCTATGGCAGCTACGAGACCCTGCA
>Ga0302314_10022438_pt1 | contig 10350 bp, 8 predicted proteins | sample III_Palsa_N2_3_FD_200533 | JGI IMG/M metagenome (GOLD analysis project Ga0302314, IMG submission 200533) | Peat permafrost microbial communities from Stordalen Mire near Abisko, Sweden - III_Palsa_N2_3 | ecosystem: Environmental > Terrestrial > Soil > Palsa > Peat permafrost | place: Sweden... | reverse complement strand
GGGCTGCTGTACCTCAACGCGCGCGCCAGGGACCTGATCTTCGTCAGCGCGGAGAACGTCTCGCCGACCGAGGTGGAGTACGTGCTCGAGGATTCCCCGGATGTCAGTGAGGCGGCCGTCTTCGCCGTCGATGACAACGTGACGGGCGACGCGGTCTGCGCGGCCGTCGTCCCCGCACCCGGTGCTAGCCCGACCGCTGAGCAGCTGGCGCGGTGGTGCAGGCGGCGGCTTGCCCATTACAAGGTCCCCACCCGGTGGCACTTCGCTTCCGTACCGCTGCCGCGCACCGCCAGCGGGAAGGTCATCAAGCGGGCGGTCCGCGAGTGGGCCGACCACGGGAGCGGGTCAGCTGCGAGTCCGGACGACACGTCCTGGCCGGCGATGGCGGGCCAGGAGTGAGCGCGGCTGGTGAGCGGGCGACGCCGTCGCAGGCCCTGGCAAGCGCTGACCTTCCGGCAGCCGAGCTTCCAGCCGTCCCGGACCTTCCCGCCTACCAGGTCGCGCGCCGGCAGCGGATCATCGACGCCGCTCGCGCCCTGCTGGAGGAGCGGGACTACGAGCAGATCCAGGTCCGTGACGTCGCGAATGCCGCGAACTTCGCCGTCGGAACTGTGTACAGGTATTTCAGCTCCAAGGACCACCTGTACGCAGCGGTCCTGCACGACTGGGGAAGCAGGTTCGGCGACGTGAGCCGCAGCCCCCACGGGAGCGACCCGCTCAAGCGGCTGGAGACCCGGATGCGCAAGGTTCTTGAGTCCTTCGAGAAGCGCCCGCGGTTCTTCCGTGTCCTCATGCTCCTGCTCGGCAGCACCGACCCGAACGCGATCGCTCTGCTGCGGCAGTTCCGCGAGTCCATCCAGGGCCTGGTCCAGGCCGACCTGGCCGAGCTCGACCCCGAGGGGGCGGCGGACGACGCGGTGCTCATCTGGGCCGTCCTCAGCAACCTCCTTACCCGGACCACGTTCTACGGTGCCTCCATGGCCGACGCCTACCGGATCAGTGACCGGTTCACCGAGATGCTGCGGCTGCGCTTCAGCACTCAGGCGCCAGCGAAGGACCCTGCTGAGAGAGGACACCGATGAGGCTCGGGCTGACGGCTGACCAGCGGCTCCTGCAGTCCGCCTCGGCCGATTTCCTGAGCGACACCAGTTCGGTCGCCGTCACCCGCGCGCTGCACGAGGAGAACCGGTCATTTGACCGGGACACCTGGCGGCGCGGTGCCGAGCTTGGCTGGGCGTCACTGCTTGTCCCGGAGAATCTCGGCGGCGGCAGCGTCTCAGGGGCTGGGCTCATCGACGCGACGATCATCGCCGAGCAATTCGGCGCTCTCGCCGCCCCCGGCCCGTTCCTGCCCGTCAACGTCGTCGCCGCTGCCGTCGCTGAGGCACAGAACGCCGCCGCCCACGCCGGGCTGCTCAAACGGCTGCTGGCCGGCGAGGCCATCGGCACCTGGGCGTGCTGCCCGCCCGGCGGCCGCTGGGATCCCGAAGCGGGGGCCGTCGCGGCCGTGTCCGCGGGCGACGGCTACCGGCTCACCGGGGTCCACGAGGGGGTGGAGGCCGCCACTGACGCGGACGTTCTCCTCGTGCTCGCCCGGGCACCTGAAGGCCTGACGCAGTTCGTCGTGCCGGCCGCCGCGATCGGTCTTTCCGTCGCCGGGATGGGGACCCTGGACCTCACGCGCGGCTTTGGCCGCGTCACCTACGACGGCGTCCTTGTCGGTCCCGACGCCGTGGTCGGCGGGATCGGCGAGGCGGCGGAGGCGGTGGAGCGGCAGTTCCAGATCGCCGTCGTCCTGCAGTGCGCCGAGCTCGTGGGCGTGGTCGCTGCGGTGCTCGGGTTCACCAGGCAGTGGCTGGCCGACCGGTTCACCTTCGGCCGGCCGCTTGAGTCCTACCAGGCGCTCAAGCACCGATTCGCGGACCTGACCATGTGGTCGCACGCGGCCCAGGCCGCCGCCTACGCCGCCGCAGCGGCGGTGCAAGAGCGGCACGAGGACGCGGCGGACGTGGTGAGCATCGCCAAGGCCTACCTGGGGCAGCGTGCTACCGACATCATCCAGGACTGCGTGCAGCTGCACGGCGGCCTGGGCGTGACGTGGGAGCACGACATCCACGTCTACCTGCGGCGGGCGACCGTCGGCCGGGTCACATGGGGAACACCATCCCAGCATCGCCGCCGGATCGCCGACCTGCTCGGCGTGTGACAGGAGGAACCCTCGTGACCGGCATCGAGAGCGTGGAGAGCTTCCGGCTGCGCGCCCGGACGTGGATCGCCGCCAACCTCACCCCGGAGGCCGAAGCGCCCGGGTACGGGGCGAGCGTCGCCGGGCGCGACGAGACCGCGTGGCAGCGGGCCCGCGCGCTACAGGCCACGCTGAACGCGGGCGGCTTCGCCGGCATCTGCTTCCCGAAGGAGTACGGTGGCCTCGGCCTCACGCCCGCGCACCAGCGGGCGTTCAACGAGGAGGCCGAGGGGCATGAGATGCCGGTACTGCTCAGCATCCCGACCTTCAGCATCTGCTGCGCCACGATCCTGGACATGGCCAGCGAGGAGGTCAAACGCGAGCACCTGGCGGCCGCCATCCGGGGCGAGGAGGTCCTCGTCCAGTTCCTGTCCGAGCCGGGCAGCGGGTCGGACCTGGCCAGCGTGACGACCCGCGCGGACCGCCGCGGTGACTCCTTCATCCTGTCGGGGACGAAGATCTGGAGCTCAGCCGCCTACGCCGCCGACTACGCGCTGTGCCTGGCGCGCACCGACTGGGGCGTGCCCAAGCACGAGGGCCTCACCATGTTCCTCGTGCGGGTGCGCCAGCCCGGCATCGAGGTCAGGCGGATCAGGCAGGTCGACGGGAGCAGCGAGTTCTGCCAGGAGTTCATCGACGGCGTCGAGGTCTCGGCGGCGCACGTGGTCGGCGAGGTCAACGGCGGCTGGGCCGTCGCCTCGCGGCAGATGTTCCACGAGCGCAGCTCGATGGGCGGCGCGTCGCCGTACATCAGCGGCCCGCACCCCGCACGGGACCGGATGACCTCGGCGCGGGAGCTGATCGGCCTGGCCCGCGACGCCGGCCGGGCCGCCGACCCCGCCGCGCGCGAGCTCGTCGCCGAGTACCACAGCCTGGACAGGATCGAGTCCTGGCTCGCCGACCGGGTGGGCGCGGCCGTCCGGGCCGGGCAGCTGCCGCCCGCCGCCAGCTCGGTGGCCCGCCTGTTCAGCGGGGAGGCCGTGACCCGCCGGGCCGAGATCGCCCTGGAGCTGGCCGGCCCGCTCGGGGTGATGTCCGATCCGGCCGCTCCCGGCGAGCCCGCCGTCGGGGTGCGCTTCCTCGCCCGCCAGGGCGGCTCACTCGGCGGCGGCAGCACGGAGATAGCAAGGAACATCATCAGCGAGCGGCTCCTCGGCATGCCGCGCGAGTACGCCGCCGACAAGGGCGTGCCGTTTAACCAGGTGAAGCGGGGCAGGTAACCGTCTTCGCCGAGCGGCTGTCAGCGGCGGAGCTTATAGCGGATGGGCAGGTGCTTGAGGCCGCCGACGAAGGTGGTGGCGGTCCACTCAGGGGTCCCCGCGAGCTCGATGGATGACGTAGTAGGACATCGTCTCCACGTCGTCGAGCGGCTTGCCGTCCACGACGGCGTTCGCGATCGCGGAGGCCAGGTCGTCGGTGGGATGCGCGCGGCGCGCGGCGGTGAGCTCCTTGAAGTAGGCGAAGAAGTCGAGCAGCACGCCCATCAGGTTGTCCTTGCCCTCCTCGCGGCCGAATTCGGTGTCCTGCGCGCCGAACAGCTCCCTGGTGAGCTGCAGCATCCGGGGGAAGTCGGACTCGGGCAGGCCGAGCAGCGAGAGGATGACGTAGAGCGGGTAGTGCGCCGCGATGTCGGCCGCGAAGTCGCACTCGCCGCCGAGGCCGGCCATCCGGTCCGCGTGCTCCCGGGCCAGTTCCCGCACCCGGCTCTGCAGCATGCGCATGGACCTCGGCCGGAACCAGTCCGCGCCGATCGCCCGGACAACCCGGTGGTCCGGGTCGTCCATGTTGACAAGCGTCCTGACCTGGTAGCCCTGGTAGCCCTGGTTGGCCATTTCCGACGTGCCTGCGGCAAGAGCGGGCCGTGGCTCGCTCAGCCAAAGCAGGCCGTCCCGTTCGACCTCCATGACGTCCGCGTGCCTGGTCACGGCGTAGAAGGGCCGGTAGCCCGGGGCGTCCACGAGGTGGACGGGCGCCTGTTGGCGGAGCAGGGCGAGGCCGCGGTGCAGCCGCTCCTCGTCGGTGTAGGCGAGGGGGTCGGTGAGCATGCGGCCGGCCTGCTCGATCGTGATGGTCATGGCACCTCTCCATTGGGGTTGAGCAGCTGCTTGCGGAGCCGCCGCTTGTCGGTCTTGCCGGTGGGGGTCCGCGGGAGGTCAGCCATGATGTACAGGGCCTCCGGCCGCTTGAAGGCGGCGAGGCTGCCCGCCGCGAACGCGCGCAGGTCATCAAGCGCCACGCTGGTGCCGGGGCGGGGCACCACGACCGCGCCCACCCGCTCGCCCATGGCCTGGTCGGGCAGGCCGATGACGGCCGCGTCGGCGACCGCGGGATGCGCGAAGAGGACCGCCTCCACCTCGGCGCAGTAGACGTTCTCGCCGCCGCGGATGACGACGTCCTTGAGCCGGTCGACGACGTAGACGTACCCGTCGGCGTCGATGTAGCCGAGATCGCCGGTGTGGAACCAGCCGCCGGCGAAGGCCGACTTGGTCGCGTCGGGGTCCTTCCAGTACCCCTTGACAACCTGCGGTGACCGGAAGCACAGCTCGCCGACCTGCCCGGCGGGCAGCGGCCGCCCGTCGGCGTCGGTGATGCGCAGGTCCGCGGTGAGGTTGGGCCTGCCGACGCTGCCGGGGCGGGCGGCGTACTCGTCGCCGACGCAGGTGACCACGGCCGAGGTCGTCTCCGTCGAGCCGTAGCCGTTGAGGATCGCGGTGGAGTCACCAAGCACCTGGCGGGCCCGGAGCGGGAGGTCGGGCGGCACGGCGGCACCGCCAAGCGGGCACGCGCTGACGCGCTCCCGCAGGCGTGCGGCATCCGGGTGCTCCAGGATCTGGCGCGCGATGGCCGGCACCCCGCCGAGGCTGGTCACTTCCTCCCGCACGGCCAGCGCCAGGCATTCCTCGACGTCCCACTTGCGCATGAGGGTGATCTTGCCGCCGGAGAGCGCGGTCCCGGCAATGGCACCAACGCCGCCGATGTGGAACAGCGGGGCGGTACTGATCGATGACGGCTGCCGCCCCCGGGCGGGGGCGCGGCCGGTGATGGCGGAGTGCCTGGCGGTCGCGAATGCCATGTTCATCGTGCTCGCGATGATGTTGCGGTGGGTGATGAGCGCGCCCTTGGGGAAGCCGGTCGTTCCCGAGGTGTACAAGATCACCGCCACCTCATCGGGCCCGGGTGCGGCCAGTTCGGCCTCGTCGAGCGGGGGACCGCTCGCTAGGTCCTCGAAGGCCGCCAGGCTCGTCACCGAGACATCGCCGGCGCGGTCATTCCCCGCCGTGCGTACCCCGATAATCGGCGGGGTCCCGCGGCCGTCCGCCGCGTCGGCGAGCCGCTCGATCCGCTCGGGATCGGCGAAGACGACCCGGGCGTCGGCGTCGGCGAGCGCGTAGCGCAGCTCGGGTCCCGTCCACCACGCGTTGAGCAGCACCGGGATCGCGCCGACCGCGGCCGCCGCCCAGAAGCAGATCACGAACTCAGGGAAGTTGCGCATCGCGATCGCGATCCGGTCGCCATGCCGGACGCCGTAGCCGGACCCCAGCTCCCCGGCGATGCCCAGCGCCTGCCCGCGGACGTCGGCGAAGGTCAGCCGGGTGTCCTCAAAGACCAGGTGGTCCCGGCGAGCATGGGCCTTCGCATGCTGGAAGCACTCCACGATCGTGGCGGGAGCCCGCACGAATGACCGCACGGTGACGCCGTCCACCGTGATGTCCTCGACCTCGAACGGGCCGCCGGGGCCGAGCAGCTGCCGCAGCCGCGGATCGGCGTGGTAGTCGGTCCTGAACGCGCCGTTGTCCGATCGTGTCTCCGTCACGGGAACACTCCTTCCTGCGGCCTACGGGCACGGACGCCGATGCCCGGCCGCTAGCGAGCGGCTCAGTCGCGGGGCAGCCCGAGCAGGCGCTCGGCGATGATGTTGCGCAGCACCTGGCTGCTCCCGCCGGCGATCGTGCCTGAGCGCGTCAGCAGGAACGCGTGCGCCCGGGCGGCCGCGTTCTGGTCGCTCAGGTCGGTCCCCGCCGTTCCCATGGCGGTGAGGGCAAGCTCGGTGGTGTCCTGGTTCAGCGGCGAGGTGACGAGCTTGCGGATGCTGGCGGCGGCGCCCGGCTCAAGCCCCTCGACCTGCCGGAGCGTGATCTGCTGGCCGAGCGCCCTGGCAGCCTGGCCCCGGGCGATCAGCTCGCCGAGCCGGTCGTCGAGCACCGGCTCTGGCGGCATCTCGGTGAGCAGCTCATCGAGCCCGTGGCCGAGCCGGGAACCGCTGGCGATGGCCACGCGCTCGCTGGACAGCGTGGCCCGCGCGAGCCGCCAGCCGCCGTCAACGTCACCAACCACCATGTCGTCGGGGACGAAGACGTCATCGAGGAACACCTCGTTGAAGATGGCGTCGCCGGTGATCTCGCGCAGCGGGCGGACGTCGATGCCCGGTGTCTTCATGTCCACGAGGAAGTACGTGATGCCCTTGTGGTTGGCCGCGTCTGGGCTGGTGCGCGCCAGGCAGATGGCCCAGTCAGCGTCGCGTGCCATCGACGTCCAGACCTTCTGCCCGGTCAGCGACCAGCCGCCATCCACCCGGACGGCCCGGGTGCGCAGCGAGGCGAGATCCGACCCGGCCTCCGGCTCGGAGAACAGCTGGCACCAGGCGATCTCCCCGCGCAGGGTCGGTCGGGCGAATCGCTCGCGCTGCGCGTCGGAGCCGAACTCGATGATGGTCGGGACGGCCCAGTTGCCCACCACCAGATCGGGAAGCCCGATCCCGGCACGCCCGAGTTCCTCGGCGATCACGAGCTGCTCGGCGGGCGAGGCGCCAAGGCCGTAGGGCCTGCGCCACTGCGGCGCGATGAGGCCGGCCTCGGCGAGCGCGACCCGGCGCCGCCGTCGTGACGTAGAGGTCGCGGACCAGGTCGTCGGTCACGCCGGCCAGCACCTGACGCTCGGGAACCAGGGCATCGGACAGGGACACCCTGTCCATCGGGCGCGCGACGTCCAGGCTCTTGACCGGTGACACCGTCACGTTGCCGGTCGGCTCGGCCGCGAGCCACCGGGGCCCTTCCGGCGTTTTCGCCCGGACCAGGAGCCAGTTGGCCTGCCGGGCACCGATGACAAGCCCCGCCTCGCCCGACACTCGCCAGGCCGCCGCCGTCCTTGCCGCCTCCGCCTGCCCGTCAAGGGCGACCGCGGCGACGACGGTGCCGGCCGCCACGCCGGACAACAGGACGTTCAGGACATCCAGGCCGTCTCCGCTCGCCGCCAGGTTCCTGGCCGCCGCGAGCACGAGTCCCGCCGCCGCGGACGGGGCGAGCGGTCCCGGCGCGATCTGCCGCCCGAGCTCGGCGAGCGCCACGGCCAGTTCCTCGACGCCGGCTCCGGCGCCACCGAGCGACTCGGGCACGGCGAGCCCCGGCAGGCCGAGATCCACCGTTTGCGGCCACCACGGCGGCAGCCCGCGCGGACGCTGACCGGGCGGGATGTCCACCTCGGCTCGCGCCGCGGCCCGCAGGCCGCGGCGCTCGCCCCACCGGGCGACGGTGCCCGCCAGGATCTCTTGGTCCTTGGTGACTACGAGCGACATGAGCTGCCTCGGATGCTGGTCGCGTGTGCTCGGACCGTGCGTCGACGCGGCCCGAGGCGTCGGCGTATGCCGCGCTCTTGAATACATTTACATCTTTGTTTAGGCTCCGCAAGTGAGGGCGGGCGATGGCCGCCACTGTCGTCGCCGGAGTACCACGCGTAGGCGTTGCGCATGTCCGCGCCCGAGCTGAACACGGCGTCGGCCCCGCGCAGCATGACCGCGATCCCCGCCCGGGGGTCCCGTTCCATGAGCACCCGGCCGTCAGCCAACCTCGGTCAATCCCCTCCGCGTGGCGGTTCCCTTGCCGATGAGACCATGCTATATCTCTAAATGTTTTCCATCAAAGCGCCGGAGGTGCCTAGGTGACGCACGAGTACCGGACGATCCACTACGAGGTCACGCCGGACCGGGTCGGCATGGCCGAGCCGGCAGGCCGCGAGCGTCCTTCAGGTAAGCCGAGGCTGCGGTGATGCCCGGCGAGCCGACCGCGCTCAGCGCCCGCCTGGCGCGGATGCTTGCGCTCGACCCGGACGCGCCCGTCATCGAGTTCCGCGGGACCTGGCGCACCTGGGGACAGCTCGCCACCACCGCGGAAGGGGTGCGCGGTCACGTTCCCGGGCCGGGAACCCGCGTGGGGGTCCTGTTGCGCAACTCACCGGCGCACATCGGCCTCCTCGTCGGCCTGCTGCTTGCCGGGGCCCGCGTGGTCACGATCAACCCCGGCCGCGGCGAGGACCGGGTCCGCGCCGACGTCGTCGGCCTCGGCCCGCCCATCCTGGCGGGATCTCCGGCCGACCTCGCCGCCTTCGCCCCACAAGACCCGGACGCCACCGCGCTCCTGCTGCTCGCCGCGACCGACCTGGGCGAGCCCGTGACCGTGCACGGCAAGCCCCCGCCCCCCAAGCCCCCGTCCTTGCCGCCGCTGGCCGGCCGGCCGGACTCCGCCGCCGGTCGCGGCGGCGTGGCGATCGAGATGCTCACCAGCGGTACCACCGGCCCGCCCAAGCGCGTCCCGCTGAGCTACCAGATGCTCACCCGCGTGCTGCTCGGGGCAAAGTACTACGAGGGCAACGCCGACCAGACTCCCCGCCTGCGCTCAGGCGCCGCCATCGTCAACGCCCCGCTCGTGCACCTGGGCGGGCTGTTCCGCGTGCTGCAATGCCTCAACGACGGGCGGCCCTTCTGCCTGCTCGAGCGGTTCACCGTCGAGGACTGGGCGGACGCCGTACGCCGGCACCGTCCGCGCACGGCCAGCCTCGTCCCCGCCGCGCTGCGGATGGTGCTCGACGCGGACCTTGACCCAGATGACCTGCGCAGCCTCCGCTCGGTGGTCTCGGGAACCGCGCCGCTCGCTCCAGAGACAGCCGACAATTTCCAGGCTAAGTACGGGATTCCCGTGCTTGTCTCGTACGCGGCCACCGAGTTCGGCGGCGGTGTCGCCGGCTGGAACCTGACCGACCATCGGCGGTTCTGGGCGGCCAAACGCGGCAGCGTGGGCCGCGCGCACCCGGGCTGCGAGCTGCGCGTCATCGACGCCAACAGCGGCGAGCCGCTCCCGCCGAGCGCCGAGGGCCTCCTTGAGGTGAGGGCGGGCCAGTTCGACAGCGACGGGTGGGTTCGGACAACCGACCTGGCCCGCATCGACGAGGACGGGTTCGTGTGGATCGTCGGCCGCGCCGACCAGGTCATCATCAGGGGCGGCTTCAAGGTGCACCCGGACCCCGTGCGGGTGGCGCTCGAGCGGGACCCGAGGGTGCTCGCGGCGGCCGTCGTCGGCCACGACGACTCGCGGCTCGGCCAGGTACCTGTCGCCGCGGTGGAGCTGCGCCCGGGGGTCGGCCCCGTGACGGCCGCCGAGCTGCGGGAGGCCGCGTCCGGGCTGCTCGCCCGCTATGAGCTGCCGGCCAGGATCCGCGTCGTCGACGCCCTCCCGCGAACGCCATCAGGCAAGCCCGACCTCACAGCCATCCGCAACCTATTCGCCACCAACTGACCCTCGATGCCGGGTTTTCGTGGTTGGCGGTTCCCGCGGGCTTGTGCTGGATCGCGTCGGCGGATCGCCTAGGATATGTCTAGACCGATGTGTGTTCGGGCGGGGCCGGGGGCGGTTCTGTATCCGCTGGTGGGAAGGGCGATCAGGTGGCTGGTGCGAACGGCAGGGGCGCGGCGCGGGAGGTGCCGCAGCGGATCGCCGATGAGCTCCGGGCGCTCATTGTCAGCGGTGAGCTGTCGGATGGGGAGTCGCTCGGCCGGGAGCCGGATCTCGTCGAGCGGTTCGGCGTGTCTCGCCCGTCGCTGCGGGAGGCGTTGCGGATTCTTGAGGCGGAGGGCCTGATCACGGTGGAGCGCGGGGTGCGCGGCGGCGTGGTGGCCCACGAGCCTGACCAGCGCATGACGGCGAGGACCGCGCGGTGAGCAAGGCCGGCGACGTGACCGGTTCGCTGTCCACCAGGCAGCGGGGCATCCGGTCGCAGCGGCGGCTGCTGATCCTGCTCGATGAGGGGGTCGCCGCCGCCGCCGAGGAGCACTGGCG
>Ga0302314_10022437_pt1 | contig 10351 bp, 9 predicted proteins | sample III_Palsa_N2_3_FD_200533 | JGI IMG/M metagenome (GOLD analysis project Ga0302314, IMG submission 200533) | Peat permafrost microbial communities from Stordalen Mire near Abisko, Sweden - III_Palsa_N2_3 | ecosystem: Environmental > Terrestrial > Soil > Palsa > Peat permafrost | place: Sweden... | reverse complement strand
GGCGCCTCACCTGCGCAGACACGGCTGCTCTGGAGACGGACGCGAGCGACGTCCAACGGTTCTTGGGGCGGCCTGAATGAGCTTCGGCGCACGCTAATCTCGGCGGTATCTCCCTGCGCACCGACACCTTTGATCTGGGCCGACTGCGGCTGACCGCGGGCGAGGGTCGGCGGCTCGAGCTGACGGTCACGATCAACCCGTTCGTGCTTGGCGGCGATCGCTACGTTGTCGAACCCGAGCTGGTGCCGATCACGGTTGACCTGTCGCGGACGACCGCCAACGGCTACGCGTTACGCCTTCGCTTCGAGGCCTCGCTCGTCGGTCCGTGCATGCGCTGCCTGGAGCCCGCGGAGCCGAGATTCCAGGTCGACGCGCGTGAAGTCTCACAGCCCGGCCAGGGCGAGGAGCTAGAGAGCCCGTACATCGAACGCCAGGTCCTCGACGTCGGGGCATGGGCACGAGATGCGCTGGCGCTCAGCCTTCCCGAGAAGCTGCTGTGCCGTGCGGACTGCGCAGGCCTGTGCGCTGTGTGCGGGACCGACCTGAACGTGGCGGGCGCAGAGCATGGGCACGAGCGAGAGCCAGATCCACGCTGGTCGAAGCTGTCGGAAGTGCGGTTCGATTAGCCCACGCTGACGTGGATGGTTCAGAGGCCGGACGGCGGCCTCAAGGTGCCGGCGAGATGAGCCGCGAGATCGGCCGCGCGCGGGGGGCACTACACTCTGCGCGCCATGGCTGTCCCAAAGCAAAAGCAATCACACGCCCGCACCGCCCAGCGGCGCGCCCAGCACAAGCTGACGGCGCCCACTCACAATGCGTGCCCACAGTGCCACAGCCCGCGGCTACCGCACCGGGTTTGCCCGGTTTGCGGCAGCTATAAGGGACGCACTGTCGTCGTCCCCGCGGGCGACGACGTCGAGTAGCCAGTACGACCGTGATCACGGTCGCTGTGGATGCGTGCGGAGCCGATCTCGGTCCCGCCGAGGTGGCCGCAGGAGCGGCTCTCGCCGCCGAGAAGGGCGTCGGCGTGCTGTTGTTCGGCCCGGCCCGCGAGATCGGTCCGGTGGCTAGCGGCGTCGAGGTGGTCGACGCCCCGGTGTCGATCGCGAAGGCCTCGGATCCGGTCGCCGCGGTGAGGTCGACACCTGAGGCGTCGATCGTCCAGGCGGCGCGCGCGGTCGCCGGTGGTCGCGCCCAGGCGCTTGTGTCCGGGGGCTCGACCGGCTCTGCGCTGGCCGCGGCACTTTTCAACATGCGCCGCGACCGAGGTATCCACCGGCCGGCGCTCGCGCTGCCGATGCCGATCCCAGGCTCGCCGGTACTACTCCTCGACGTCGGGGCGAACGTAAGCTGCCGCCCCGAGCACCTGTTCCAGTTCGCATACATGGGCTCGGCGTTCGCGCAGGCCGTGATGGGTATCGACTCGCCACGCGTGGCGCTGCTGTCAAATGGCGAGGAGCCCGGGAAGGGAACTCCCGACCTGGTCGCGGTCCACGAACGGCTCGCCGGTCCGGCGGGTGTGGGCTTGCGCTTCATCGGCAACATCGAGGGCACGCAGGTCGCCGCCGGCGCCGCCGATGTGGTCGTGATGGACGGATTCACCGGTAATGTCACGCTCAAGCTGATCGAGGGGATCTCGGGTCGCACGATGGTCGCGGTTCGGGACGCGGCGATGACCTCGTGGCGTGGAAAACTTGGCGGCGCGCTGCTTGCACCGTCGATCAGGCGGCTAAGGCAGGACATCGACCCTGAGTCGACCGGGGGTGCGTACATGCTCGGCCTTCGTCAGCTCGGCGTGGTTGCACACGGCCGCTTCACCCGCCGCGGCTTCGCGCGGGCGATCGAGGTCGCCGCGCGCGGCGTCCAGGAGGATGTGATCGCGAAGACGCGGTTGGCACTCAAGGACGTTGGGGCCTTGCGATCGCCGGCCGAACCGGAGGCCGTCTCGCAACCATCCGGCCCGACGGCTAGCGTGTCGGGATGATGACCCGCGAGCAGGTCTTCTCTTTGGTCCGGTCACACCTCGCGGACGAGCTCGAGGTGGACCCGGATCGCATCAGTGAGTCAACGCGCTTCAAGGAGGATCTTGCGGCGGACTCGCTGGACCTTTACACGCTTGTCCAGGAGCTCGAGGACTCCTACGGCGTGAAGATCTCCGACGAGGAAGCGTCGAAGATCCTGACCGTCGGACAGACGGTCGATTTCGTGCTCGCGAGCCGTGCCGGGGCCCCAGTCGGTGGCGCCCCCGCCGATCGCGAGCAGCGGCATTAATAGTGAGTGCCGGAGGCCGAACTCAGAATCAGGACGCGGGGCCGGATGCCCCGCGGAGCACTCCCTCTGCCGGAGGCCGAACTCAGAATCAGGACGCGGGGCCGGATGCCCCGCGGAGCACTCCCTCTGCCGGAGGCCGAACTCAGAATCAGGACGCGGGGCCGGATGCCCCGCGGAGCACTCCCTCTGCCGGAGGCCGAACTCAGAATCAGGACGCGGGGCCGGGGAGCCTGCGTACGCTGCTTGACGAACTGCCGGAGGACCTCGCCGGTCAGGTGTTCACCCACGCCTCCTGGACGGTGCGGCGCTCGGACTCATACGAGCGCCTCGCGTTCCTGGGCGACGCGGTGCTCGAGCTGGCGATCACGGCGCACCTGTACCCGCGCCTCGAAGCGGAGCGCTTCGGCGCCGGGCGCCTGACGAAGATCCGCGCCCAAGCGGTGTCCGGGCGTTCTTGCGCGGCTGTGGCCGAGCGGCTCGGGGTGCCCGAGCGGCTGTACGCGGCGGCTCCCCCGGGCGCCGGGTCGAACCTGCCGGCGCTGATCCGCACCGAGCGCGTGCTCGCGTCGGTGATCGAGGCCGTGATCGGCGCCTGCTATCTGGCTTTCGGCTACGAACAGACCGCAGAGGCGGTCGGCGAGGCATTCGAGCCGGAGGTCGCTGACGCTCTCGATCACCCGGTCGACTTCAAGTCGGCGCTGCAGGAGCAGCTTGCGCAGCGGGGTGAGCTCGTCAGGTACGAGGTTGTGTCCGAGGAGGGCCCGCCCCACGACCGTGTGTTCTCGGTCAGCGCGCTCGTTGGCGGGGTCGAGGTCGGCCGCGGATCGGGCCGGAGCAAGAAGGATGCCGAGCAGGAAGCGGCGCATTCCGCACTGGAGGGGACCGAGCCGTGAGCCCCGACTGCGACCAATTTAGGCCCGGGATGGCCCGCACGTGCACCTGAAGTCGATAACCCTGAAGGGGTTCAAGTCCTTCCCGGATCGCACCCGGCTGGAGTTCGCGCCGGGCGTCAGCGTTGTCGTTGGGCCGAACGGCTCCGGCAAGTCGAACGTGACCGACGCCGTCCTGTGGGCGATGGGTGAGCAGTCGCCGGTGGCGGTGCGGGGGCAGTCGATGCAGGACGTGATCTTCGGAGGTGCTCCGGGACGCCAGGCTGCGAAGAGCGCCGAAGTCGAGATCGTGCTCGACAACAGCGACGGCACGCTCGCGTTCGGTCTCCCTGAGATATCGATCCTCAGGCGGCTCGACCGCAACGGCGAGGGGGAGTATCGGATCGCCGGTGCCCGCTGCCGGCTCGTAGATGTGATCGAGCTGCTCTCCGATACGGGCCTCGGCAAGGAGATGCACTCGGTCATCTCGCAGGGCCGGGTCGAGTCGATCGTCACGTCGAAGCCGCGTGACCGCCGACTGCTGATCGAGGAGGCGGCCGGACTCGGCAAGCACCGTAAGCGCCGTCGCCGCGCTCAGCTCAAGCTCGCAAGGACGCTGGACAACCTCGACCGGGCGCTCGACGTCGAACGCGAGGCAAGGTCGCGGCTGCGACCGCTCAAGCGTCAAGCTGAGGCCGCGGAGCTGCATGCCCGCCTCGAGCGCCAGTCGCTCGAGGCCCGTTGGGAGTTGGCGCGAGACGACGCTCGCGCGCAACGCCAGGCCACGGCCGAGGCGGATGCGAGCGCCGCCGGCGCTCGCGGTCAGCTCACCAGTCTCGAGGGTGAGATGGCAACCGTCTCGAGGCGCCGCGAGGCGGCCGAGGAGGCGCTTGCGCAGCGCAGCGCGCAACGCGAGGAGCTGTCCCGCCGCCTGTTTGCCGCCCGCGCGGCAGGCGAGCGGGTGGGCTACCGGACCGAGGCAGTGCGGGCCGCTGTCCTCGCCACCGAGGAGCGTCTGAGCGGAGCGTACGAGGCGCTCGAGGTGCTCCGGGCGCAGGCGGAGGCCGACGACGCCCCGAATCTCGAAGCCGCTGCGCGGGTGACCGCGCTCGAGACGTCGCTGGCTGTGTTGGAACAGGATCGCGTCGCCGAGCTCGAGCGAGACCTCGCGGCGCTCGAGACACGCCGCGGCCGCGCCGCCGTGGAGCTGGAGACCCGCTCGCAGGCGCACGAAGCCGGGCGTACCGCCCGCGAAGCCCTCGACGCGGCCGTCGAGGCGGTTCGTCAGGAGCTGCGGAGCGCCGAACGGTCCGTCGAGACGGCACGGCGTGAGGCCGCCCGCGTTGGCGGCCAGCTTGCCGCAGTCAACCAATTCCTACGGGCCCACGCGGGTGCCGCCGGCGGGACTGCAGCGCTCGCTGCAACCTTGCAGGTCGAGCCAGGCTACGAGCTGGCACTCGCGGCGGCGTTGGATGGCCGGTTGGGCGCTGCGGTCGTTCCGGACCGCGCCGCGGGGTCGATGCTGCTCGATCGCGCCGGACGCGACGGCGGGCGGGCGCTGGTGGCGGGTGAAGTTCTTGGGGCACCAGGCAAGCCCGGGGAACGTCCTGTTCCCTCCGGGGAACGTCCTGTTCCGTCCGCGGACGTGCCTGTTCCGGGCGCACAGCGGCTCGCCGATCGCGTCACGGGCGCGGATGATGCGGTTGCGCTAGCCCGCGTTCTGCTCGCGGACACCTGGGTGGTCCCCGAGCTTGCGGACGTGCCGGACACGTTCGTGGGCGTCGCGGTCACCCGGGCCGGCCGGGTCTGGTCGGGAGCGACACGCGAGCTTCGTCAGGCGCCCTCCGGCGGCGAGGATCGAGTGCTCAGCGAGCGGAACCGGCGCGCGGAGCTGGTGCGTGGCAGCGAGGAGGCAGCGCAGGCCGAGGTCGCGGCAGCCGCGGCGCTCGAGCGCGCCGGCGCAGCCGTCGCTCGCGCCGAAGCTGAGTCCGAGCAGGCGCTGGCGGCACAGCGCGCGGCGGCCCGCGCCCGGGATGAGGCAGCAGAGGAGGAGCGCCGGATCGAACGGCTGATCGAGCGGCGGCGCGCGGCGGGTGACGAAGGCCCCACAGCCGAACGCCGGGCGCAAGTGATCGCAGAGCTCGCGGCCGAGCGGCGGGTGGCGGAGCGCGCCGAGCGCGAGCGTGCGGAGCGCCGAGCCAGGATCGCGTGGCTCGACGGCGCGGTCGCTCGAGACGAGGGGCTCGTGCCGATCGGCGAGCGTCTGGTCGCCGTCCTCGAGCAGGCAGCGACGGCGATCGCCCGGCGCGTGTCCGAGTTCGATGCGGCACTTGCGCAGGATCGCGAGGCGGGTGAGCACGTCACGGCCGAATTGCGTGCGTGCGCGCAGGCGGAAGTGGCGCTACAGACCCGCTTGCATGCCGCGAACGAGGCGGTGACCGTCGCCGCCGTGCGCGCCCAGCAGGCTCGCGATCGCGCCGCCGAGGCCGAGGCTGCGCTGCGGGGCATCGCGTCGGTCCTCGAGCTCGAGCCGGAGCCCGCGCCCGAACCGCTACCCGACGAAGAGCGCCATGCTCTGACCGAGCGCGTCGAGCGGCTCGCCCGCCGGCGCGAGCAGCTCGGTCCGGTGAATCCGCTTGCGCAGGAGGAGTACGCGGAGGCGCTTGCCCACGCCCAGGAGCTCGAGCACCAGCGCGAAGACCTCGAGACCGCGCTGCGCGAGCTCGAGAAGCTGATCGCCGAGACCGATCGTCAGATCCGCGAGACGTTCGAGGCCACGTTCGAAGCCGCTGCGCAGAACTTCGAGGACCTCGCGGCGCAACTGTTCCCGGGCGGCCGCGGACGCCTTCGCCTGGTCAAGGAGCGGGAAGGCCCGCGCCCGGTGCTCGGTGGACAGCCGCTGCCTTCGTCTGTGGAGGAGGACGACGACACAGCCTCCGGAGATGCGCGCGAGTCTGATGAGGAGCCCCGGGAGGACCTCGACGGCGTTGAGATCGAGGTGACTCCGGCCGGCAAGGACATGAAGCGCCTGACGCTCTTGTCCGGCGGCGAAAAGTCGATGACCGCGCTCGCGTTCCTGTTCGCCGTCTTCCTCGCGCGGCCCTGTCCGTTCTACATCCTGGACGAGGTGGAGGCTGCCCTCGACGACCTGAACATCGATCGGTTCCTGTCGCTTCTCGGTCGCTACTCGAGCCGGGCACAGTTCATCGTCGTCACCCACCAGAAGCGCACGATGGAAGCTGCGGACTGCCTGTACGGAGTCTCGATGGGAGCGGACGGGATCTCGAAGGTCATCTCGAGAAAGCTGCCGCCAGCGGCGGACGCGGCGTAGGCGCGCCGCCCATGGCTCGAGACTGGAACGATCTCTTCATCGTCGACGGCGCGGCGGCCGGGGCCGACGGCGGCGACGCGACTGGGGCCACCGAGCGCCGCAGCGGCGTGTTTCGCCGCCTGCGCGAGAACCTTCGCAAGACCCGCCAAGCGCTCGCGAGCGAGATCCAGGCGACGCTGTTCGAGGACCTCAGCGAGGAGACCTGGGAACGGCTCGAAGAGGCGCTGATCTACGCCGATGTCGGGGCCCGCACGACGGCGCAGGTGGTCGAGCAGCTAGAGCGCGAGGCCACGGCCGGCTCGGTGAGCGGCGGCGAGGCGCTGACCGAGCGACTGACCGAGCTGCTCGCACAGATCGCGAAGACGGGCGAGGACCGGATCGACATCAGGCCGAACCCGACCGTGATCCTGATGGTCGGGGTCAACGGGACCGGCAAGACGACGACTGTGGGCAAGCTTGCCTGGCATCTGCGCCAGGAGCTCGGTCGCAAGGTTGTGCTCGCGGCCGCCGATACGTTCCGCGCGGCGGCGGTCGAGCAGCTGGAGGTCTGGGCCAATCGCGCGGAGGTGGCATTCGTCAAGGGGCCGCCGGGGGCTGACCCGGGGTCGGTCGCGTACGACGCGATCGCGACCGCCCGCCGGGACGGCGCCGACATCGTGATCATCGACACGGCGGGCCGGCTCCACACCCAGGACGACCTGATGGCAGAGCTTGCAAAGATCAGGCGCGTGATCGCCAAGCAGATCCCCGACGCGCCCCACGAGACGCTGCTTACAGTTGACGCGACGACCGGGCAGAACGGCCTCCGCCAGGCGCAGATGTTCTCCGAGTCGGTCGAGGTGTCGGGGATCATCCTGACGAAGCTCGACGGGACCGCCAAGGGCGGGATCGCGCTCGCGATCGCCCATGACCTCGGTCTGCCGGTGAAGTTGATCGGTGTCGGGGAGAAACTCGAGGATCTGCGTCCGTTCGACGCCGAGGAGTTCGCCCGGGCGCTGCTGACCTAGCTGCCCGCCACGACCGCGTACGGGCCGCCACCGCCGCGCGCTAAGCTCGATTCAAATGTGGCTCGTGTGGGTGATCGCTGCTTGCGGGTTCGCGGTAGGCGAGATGCACCTCGCCACCGGGTTCTTCCTCGCCCCGTTCGCGCTGGGGGCCGCGGTGGCAGCTGTCGTGGCCCTCGTCGGCGCGGGCTCGCTGATCTCGTTGATCTGCTTCATCGGCGTAGCGCTTGCGGCGCTGGCGGTCGTGAGACCGATGGCCCTGCGGCACATGAAGGTCCCGCCGCGGCTTCGTACCGGCGCGGCGGCCCTGGTCGGTAAGCAGGCGGTAGTGCTCGAGCGGATCGCCAACGACGAGGGCATGGGGTCGGTGCGGATCGACGGCGAGGTCTGGACGGCCCGGTCGTACAACGACGACGAGGTCATCGAGCGCGGGACCAAGGTGGACGTTGTCGATATCAAGGGCGCGACTGCGCTCGTGGCCGAATAGGAGGCCGGGCATGGTTGCAGTAATCGTCGCGTTAGTCGTGGTGGTCGTCCTGGTGATCGCGGTCGCACGGACCGTGCGGATCGTTCCGCAGGCACGCGCGGGGATCGTCGAGCGGCTCGGCCGCTACAGCCGGACTTTGAACCCCGGGCTGGCGATCCTGATGCCGTTCGTCGACCGGCTGAAGCCACTGATCGATCTGCGCGAGCAGGTCGTCTCCTTCCCGCCACAGCCGGTGATCACGGAAGACAACCTCGTTGTCCAGATCGACACGGTCCTCTACTTCACCGTCACCGATCCGAGGTCGGCAACCTATGAGATAGCCAATCCGCTGCAGGGGATCGAGCAGATCACGGTGACGACGCTGCGCAACGTCGTCGGAGGGATGACGCTCGAGACCGCGCTGACCAGCCGCGACCATGTCAACGCCACCCTGCGGGGCGTGCTGGACGAAGCCACCGGCAAGTGGGGGATCCGGATCAACCGCGTTGAGATCAAGTCGATCGATCCGCCGGGCTCGATCCAGGAGGCGATGGAGAAGCAGATGCGCGCCGACCGGGACAAGCGTGCCGCGATCCTCACCGCCGAGGGCGTCAAGGCATCCCAGATCCTCACCGCGGAGGGTCAGAAGCAGGCCGCGGTGCTCACGGCCGAGGGCGCGAAGCAGGCCGCGATCCTGCGCGCCGAAGGCGACGCCAAGGCGATCGACACCGTGTTCACAGCGATCCACGACGGCAGGCCCGACCAGGAGCTGCTGAGCTACCAGTACCTCCAGATGCTCCCGCAGCTCGCGCAGGGCAGCGCCAACAAGGTGTTCGTGATCCCATCCGAGTTCACGGACGCGTTCAGCGGCATCGGCAAGGCTCTGGGCGGGTCCCGCGCGAGCGCCGAGAGCCCGAAGGCGAGCGAGCGCAGCCTGAATCCGGGCGACGGCGCGGACGCCGGCGGGCGCAGCCTCAATGCGGGCGACGGCACCGACACGGGCGGCGGCACCGACACGGGCGACGGCACCTAGCCGCCGTGTTCGACTCGCTCGCCGACAAGCTCCAGGCGACGCTCACCGAGGTCCGCGGCCGCGGCACTCTGACCGAGGCCGACGTGCGGGCGGCGATGCGTGAGATCCGCCTTGCGCTCCTCGAGGCAGACGTCAACTTCAAGGTGGTCAAGAGCTTCACCGACGCGGTCAGGGAGCGCGCGCTCGGGAGCGACGTGATCGGCCAGCTGAACCCGGGTCAGCAGGTGGTCAAGATCGTCAACGACGAGCTGACGGAGCTGATGGGTGGGGCCGCGCGCGACCTGGCCTTCTCACCGCGGCCGCCGACGGTCGTCGTGATGGCCGGCCTCCAGGGTTCTGGCAAGACGACCGCGACCGCCAAGCTCGCGCGCTACCTGCGGGAGCAGCACGGCTCCTCCGTCGCCGTGGCAGCGTGCGACGTGTATCGCCCCGCGGCCGTCGACCAGCTGATCAAGGTGGGAGCGCAGGCGGGTGCGGCGGTCTACGAGCAGGGCACCGACCGCGACCCTGTGAAGATCGCGGCGTGGGCGCGTGACCGCGCCGTCAGCGAGGGCAAGGACGTGCTGATCATCGATACGAGTGGTCGACTGCACGTCGATGAGGAGCTGATGAAGGAGCTCGCGCAGATCAAGAAGGTCGTCAAGCCGCATGACGTCCTGCTAGTGGTCGACGCGATGACCGGTCAGGACGCGGTCAACGTCGCCGAGCAGTTCGCCGAGGTGGTGCAGTTCGACGGTGTTGTCATCACCAAGCTCGACGGCGACGCGCGCGGAGGCGCCGCCCTGTCGGTCAAGGCGGTGACTGGCAAGCCGATCCTGTTCGCCTCGACGGGAGAGAAGCTCGACCAGTTCGAGCGCTTCCACCCCGACCGGATGGCCCAGCGGATCCTGGGGATGGGCGACGTGATGACGCTGATCGAGAAGGCCGAGGCCGCCTACGGCGAGGACCAGGCGGCGGAGCTCGAGCGCAAGATCCGCAAACAGGAGTTCGGTCTCGACGACTTCCTCGAGCAGCTGCGCCAGATCCGTCGTCTCGGGCCGCTGCAATCGCTGCTCTCGATGATTCCCGGGGTTGGGAAGGAGCTTCGCGGCGCCAAGATCGACGAACGCGACTTCGACCGCATCCAGGCGATCATCCTGTCGATGACACCCGAGGAACGGCGCCATCCGGAGTTGATCAAAGGGTCCCGGCGGCTGCGGATCGCGCGCGGATCGGGCACCAACGTGCAGGCCGTGAAGGCGCTGATCAAGCAGTTCGAGCAGATGCGCAAGGTGATGCGACAGGTCACCCAAGGCAAAATGCCCGACCTCGGGGCACTGATGCGGGGGCGGTGAAATCGGCTGGCGCCGATTCCATTGGGAGTTCGGTCGTGGACTC
>Ga0302314_10022436_pt1 | contig 10351 bp, 8 predicted proteins | sample III_Palsa_N2_3_FD_200533 | JGI IMG/M metagenome (GOLD analysis project Ga0302314, IMG submission 200533) | Peat permafrost microbial communities from Stordalen Mire near Abisko, Sweden - III_Palsa_N2_3 | ecosystem: Environmental > Terrestrial > Soil > Palsa > Peat permafrost | place: Sweden... | reverse complement strand
CACCAGCGCCTTGGTGACGCCATCCAGGTCGAGGCCCAGGCCCTGCGCTTCGGCCAGATCGTGCTCCGCCTCGGCGACGCCCTCGGTCAGGCTGGCGCTGACATGGCCGTGGTCGCGGACCGCGTCCATGGTCTTCGGCGGCATGGTGTTGACGGTGTCTCGCCCGATCAGGCTGTCGACGTAGAGCGTGTCCGGATAGGCCGGATCCTTCACGCCAGTGGAGGCCCACAACAGCCGCTGCGGCGAGGCGCCGGCGGCGGCGAGCGGCTTCCAGCGCGGCCCGTCGATCAGCTCCAGATAGCGCTGATAGGCGCGCTTGGCGTTGGCGATGGCGATCTTGCCGCGCAACCGGAGCAGGCGCACGGCGGCGTCGGTCGGCGGGTTTTCCTTCAGCCGCGCGTCGATGGCGCCGTCGATCTTGGTGTCGATGCGGCTGACGAAGAAGCTGGCGACGCCGTGCACCCGGCTGATGTCGCCGCCGGAGGCCTTGAACGTCTCCAGCCCGGCCATGTGCGCCGCGGCCACGTCCAGATAGGCGTCGACCGCGAACAGCAGGGTGACGTTGATGTTGATCCCCTCGCCCACCAGTTGGCGGATGGCGGGGACGCCGGCTTCGGTGCCCGGCACCTTGACCATCAGGTTGGGCCGCCCGACCGCGCCCCAGAGCCGGCGCGCCTCGGCGACGGTGCCCGCGGTGTCGTTGGCCAGCGTCGGGGAAACCTCCAGGCTGACGAAGCCGTCCTTGCCGCCGAGCCGATCGAACGTCGGGCGGAACAGATCGGCGGCAGCCTGGATGTCCTCGATCGCGATCCGCTCGAACAGCGCCGTCGGGGCGGTGTCGCCGCGCTTCAGCTCGGCCTGCACCCGCGAGTCGTAGGCGTCGCCGTCGCCGATCGCCTTTTCGAAGATCGACGGATTGGAGGTCAGGCCCTTGACCCCTTCTTCCTCGATCAGGCGCTCCAGCTCGCCGTCTTCCAGGATCTTGTGGTGCAGATAGTCGAGCCAGACGGCCTGGCCGGCGTCGCCGAGCTCGCGCAAGGGGTTGGTCATGCCTGATTTCCTTCCAGCTGGGCCAAGGCCGCGTCCCTTACATGGTCCGCCGTGAAGCCGAAGCGAGGCAATAGGTCTTTGATCGGCGCCGAGGCGCCGAACCGGCGCATCGCGACCACCTCGCCCTTCAGCCCCACATAGCGGTCCCAGCCCTGCGGCGAGCCGGCCTCGACCGCCACCCGCGCTCTCACCGCCGCCGGCAGCACCTGCTCGCGATAGCCCGGCGGCTGGTCTTCGAACAGCTCCCAGCAAGGCATGGAGACGACCCGGGCGCGCACGCCTTTCGCCGCCAGCGCCGTCTGCGCTTGCGTACAGAGCGAGAGCTCGCTGCCAGTCCCGATCAGGATCACCTGCGGTGCGCCGCCTTCGGCGTCCGACACCACATAAGCGCCGCGCGAAACACCGGCGGCCGGAGCGGTGTGGGCGCGGTCGATAGTCGGCAACGCCTGGCGCGAGAGCACGAGGCACGCCGGCCCGTCCTGCGCCAGGATCGTGCGCCAGGCTTCCGCCGTCTCGTTGGCGTCGCCAGGGCGCAGCACCAGCAGATCCGGCATGGCGCGCAGGGCCGCCAGCTGCTCGATCGGCTGGTGAGTCGGGCCGTCCTGGCCAAGGCCGATCGAGTCGTGGGTGAAGACGTAGGTCACCGGCAGCTTCATCAGCGCCGCCAGCCGGATCGCCGGACGCATATAGTCGCTGAACACCAGGAAGGTGCCGACGTAGGGACGCAGACCCGAGAGCGCCAGGCCGTTGGCGCAGGCGGCCATGCCGTGCTCGCGCACCCCGAAGTGGAAGTTGCGACCGCCGTAGTGATCCGGCTCGAACGCGCCGGCGTCGGGGTCTTCCAGCACCGTCTTGGTCGACGGCGACAGGTCCGCCGCGCCGCCGACCAGCCAGGGGATCGAGGCGCCCAGCGGCTGCAGCACCTTGCCGGACGCCTCGCGGCTCGCAATGCCCTTCGCGTCGGCAGGGAACACCGGCAGGCCGGCGTCCCAAGATCCGGGCAACACGCCCGCCTGCATCGAGTTGAGCGCCGCCGCCAGGTGCGGGAGCGCCGCCGCGTACCGCGCCATGGCCCTGTCCCAGGCCTCGCGCGCCTTGCGGCCCCGCGCTCCGAAGCTCTCGGCGAAGCGCTCACGCACGCCGTCCGGCACCAGGAACTGGGCGTCCTCCGGCCAACCGTAGGCGCGCTTGGTCAGCTTCACCTCTTCCTCGCCCAGCGGATCGCTGTGGATCTTCGAGGTGCCCTGCTTGTGCGGCGAGCCGTAGCCGATCACGCTCTTGACTAGGATCAGCGTCGGCCGATCGGTCGTCGACAGGAACTGCTCGACCGCCGCGGCGAACGCCTCGCAGTCGTTCGCGTCTTCGACCATGTGAGTGGCCCAGCCGTAGCCCTCGAAGCGCTTTACCACGTCGTCGGTGAAGGCCAGTTCGGTCGAGCCTTCGATCGTGATGTGGTTGTCGTCGTAGATCCAGCACAGGTTGGAGAGCTTTAGGTGGCCGGCCAGCGAGGCGGCCTCGTGGGAGATACCTTCCATCAGGTCGCCGTCGCTGCAGAAGGCGTAGACGTTGTAGTCGAACACGGTGTGGCCATCGCGGTTGTAGCGCTGCGCCAGCCACCGCTCGGCGACCGCCATGCCGACACTGACGCCGATACCCTGGCCCAGCGGCCCCGTGGTGGTTTCGACGCCGGTGGTGATCCCGTGCTCCGGGTGGCCGGGGCAGACGCTGTCGAGCTCGCGGAACTGCTTGATGTCTTCCAGGCCTACCGCGGGCCGACCCAGTGGCGCGCCCGCCTTGTCGACCGCCTCGACCCCGCCCAGGAACAGCAGGCTGTATAGCAACATCGAGGCGTGGCCGTTGGAGAGCACGAACCGGTCGCGCCCTGGCCACAGCGGTTGCGTCGGGTCGTACCGCAGGAAGCGGGTCCAGAGCGTATAGGCCACCGGCGCCAGCCCCATCGGCGCGCCGGCATGGCCCGAGTCGGCCTTCTGCACCGCGTCGATGGCGAGGGTGCGGATGGTGTTGATCGCCACCTGATCGATATCGCCGGCCGGCGCTGCGGGCTTCGACAACGGCGGCGCTGACATCTGTTCCGAGGCCATGAAAACTGCTCCTGACCGGCGTGGCCGGGGTTCGGGCGTCTACCCTCGTTCGGGGGCACGTCCGCTCGGCACTCCGGCAACGGGGGGCGGCGCTAGGGGTTCCGGCGTCGCGCAAAAAATAGGGCGCCAGGCCATCGTCCCGTCCCCGCGCCACGGTTGCGAGTGTCCCCGAACCGTTACAGTTCGGCCGTAAGCTTCGGTCGCGACGAGCGTGGGGCGTTGTCGCGGCGTGGAGAAGCCAGGATGACGGAAGCCGAAGTCGACGCCGAAGGCGTGAGCGACGACGTAACCCACGCGCTGGGCCATTCGTGGTTCTTCGATCCGCACACCATCACTGTCGCGATCGAGGGGACAGCGGTGACCTTGAAAGGCACTGTGCGGTCGGAGCGCGAACTTAAAATGGCAGCCGCGGCGGCTTGGGCCGAGCCGGGCGTCACGAACGTGACGAACGAACTCGTCGTCGCCTGAACCTTTCGAGCCTGACCGCGCTCAGACGTAGCGCGGGATCGGGCCGTTGTGCGGCGTCGTGTTCTCGCCGAGATCGAGCCACACCTCGTCGACATAGCACCAGCCCCAGCCCTCGGGCGGATCGTAGCCTTCGATGATCGGGTGGCCGAGGGCGTGGAAATGGGCGGTAGCGTGCCTGTGCGGCGACTGATCGCAACAACCGACGTGACCGCAAGTGCGGCACAGGCGCAGGTGCACCCATTGCGAGCCGATCTTCAAGCACTCCTCGCAGCCGAGCGCGCTCGGCGTGACGTCTCGAATTTTCGCGGCGTGAGCGCATTTGTCGGCCATCACGCGGCCGGCTACTCGCCCGCCACGACCGCGCGGTGCGGCAGCTTCCAGTTCGGCCGCGGAAAGTGGCAGGTATAGCCGTTCGGAATGCGCTCCAGGTAGTCCTGGTGCTCCGGCTCTGCCTGCCAGAAATCGCCGACCGGCTCGACCTCTGTGACCACCTTGCCGGGCCACAAGCCGGAGGCCTCGACGTCGGCGATGGTGTCGAGCGCGATCTTCTTCTGCGCCTCGCTGGCGTAATAGATCGCCGAGCGGTAGCTGCGGCCGAGGTCATTGCCCTGGCGGTTCTTGGTGCTTGGATCGTGGATCTGGAAGAACAGCTCCAGCAGGTCGCGGTAGCTGACCCGCGCCGGATCGAAGATGATCTCGAGCGCCTCGGCATGGTCGCCGTGATTGCGGTAGGTGGCGTTGGGGGTATCGCCGCCGCTGTAGCCGACCCGGGTGGAGATCACCCCGGCGCGCTTACGGACCAGATCCTGCACGCCCCAGAAACAGCCGCCGGCGAGCACGGCGCGTTCGGTTTCAGCCATCTTGCTTGATCCTTGCCTGCAATTCCCGAGCGAGGGGCGAGCCTCGCGCTACTGATAATCAGCCTGATACGTCAGCGCTACTAGATGGTTTCGGCGCCCCCGAAATCCAACAGGCGCTAAGGTCCGCCCGCGCCGAAACCGGGAGAGATCAGTTTGGCTGACGTGATCGTGGTGGGCGGCGGCAATGCGGCGTTCGCGGCGGCGCTCGCCGCGGTCGAGGCAGGCGCCAGCGTTGTGATGCTGGAGCGCGCGCCGCTGGACGAGGCCGGCGGCAACACCCGCTTCACCGCCGGCGCCATGCGCTTCGCCTACGACGGCGTGGACCACCTGCGCCGGCTGATGCCGGACCTCACCGACGACGAGGTCGCCCGCAGCGACTTCGGCGCCTACACCGAGGCGCAATTCTTCGAGGACATGGGCCGGGTCACCGAATACCGCACCGATCCGGACCTCTGCGAGCTGCTGGTCACCCGCAGCCGCGACACGCTGTTCTGGATGCAGAGCAAGGGCGTGCGGTTCGCGCCGATCTGGGGCCGGCAGGCGTTCCTGGTCGACGGCAAGTTCAAGTTCTGGGGCGGGCTGACGATCGAGGCCGTCGGCGGCGGCCCCGGTTTGGTGGCTGCGTGGACCGACATCGCCGCCAAAGCCGGAATCGAGCTGCGCTACGGCGCCCGCGCTGTATCGCTCATCGCGGACGACGGCGGGGTCAGGGGCGTCCGGTTCAAGCAAGACGGCCGGACCCAGGAGCTGCCAGCGAAGGCGGTGGTGCTGGCCGCCGGCGGCTTCCAGGCCAACGTGGAGTGGCGCACCCGCTATCTCGGCCCCGGCTGGGACGTCGCCAAGGTGCGCGGCACGCGGTTCAACACCGGCGAAGGCCTGCGCATGGCGCTGGAGATCGGCGCGGCGCCCGCTGGCCAGTGGTCGGGCTGCCACGCGGTCGGCTGGGAGCGCAACGCGCCGGAGTTCGGCGATCTCGCGGTCGGCGACGGCTTCCAGAAGCACTCCTACCCGTTCGGGGTGATGCTGAACGCCAACGGCGAGCGCTTCGTCGACGAGGGCGCCGACTTTCGCAACTACACCTACGCCAAGTACGGCCGGGTGATCCTGGCCCAGCCCGGCCAGTTCGCCTGGCAGGTGTTCGACGCCAAGGTGAAGCACCTGCTGCGCGACGAGTACCGCATCCGCCAGGTGACCAAGGTGCAGGCCGACACCCTGGAGGAGCTGGTCGCGAAGCTGGACGACGTGAACCCCGAGCGGGCGCTGACCACCCTGCGCGACTACAACGCCGCCGTCCGCGCCGACATTCCGTTCGACCCCAACGTCAAGGACGGCCGCCGCACCGAGGGCCTGGCCGTGCCGAAGTCCAACTGGGCCGACACCCTGAGCGAGCCGCCGTTCGAAGCCTACGCTGTGACCTGCGGCATCACCTTCACCTTCGGCGGCCTGAAGATTACCCGTGACGCCCAGGTGCTGGACATCGACCAGACCCCGATCCCCGGCCTTTACGCAGCGGGCGAGATGGTGGGGGGGCTTTTCTACAACAACTACCCGGGCGGCACGGGCCTGATGGCCGGCGCGGTGTTCGGCCGGATCGCGGGGGCGTCGGCGGCGTCGCGGGTGCGCCGATAAAGCTCCCGTTCAGCTTGGCTGATTTGGCTCTCGTCGCGGTCAATTTCGCGCTTGGACTTGGGAAGGCAATGACGTTTGTCGTAGTAGTTGTGGAAGAGCGTTCCGTGAATACCTAGAGCGTCCTTTTTCAAGATTGGTCGTTGCCACATCGGCCTGAGAACGTCGTTCGTTTTTTGTAAGCCCGAACGCCTTATAACCGCCTCTATAATCTCCAAGTCCTGGCCCCTGCGGGGAAAGATCAAAGCAAACTGTTCCTCAGTAGCTTGGAAGATCGCGAAAGTTGCGTTGTCCGCCCCGTCGATGATTTGAACGTTCGGCAAGCTTAACCTCAAAGCGCGTACCAGCGACGAGCCTAGCGGCATCATGGTCTGGTTCGCAACTTGCCCCAACGGGCTTGAGCGCAGCGATCCAGACCACCGCGTCTAAGCGCCTGCCCTCAGTTTCCACCATCCCACGTCCTTCAGTATCTCCCGCGCCGCATTGTGCCCCGGCGCGCCGGTGACGCCGCCGCCGGGATGCGTCCCCGCCCCGCACTGGTAAAGCCCGGCGATCGGCGTCCGGTAATGCCCATGACCCAGCACCGGGCGGGCGGAGAACATCTGATCCAGGGTCAGGGCGCCGTGCATGATGTCGCCGCCGATCAGGCCGAACTTGCGCTCCAGATCGAGCGGCGTCAGCACCATGCGGCCCAGCACCGAGGCCTTGAAGCCGGGCGCGGCGCGCTCGACCGTGTCGATCATGAGGTCGGCGACTTCCTCGCCATGGTCGTCCCACGAGCGGCCGTCCGGCAGCTCCGGCGCGACGTGCTGGCAGAACAGGCTGGCGACGTGCTGGCCGGACGGGGCCAGGCTGTCGTCCAGCGTCGAGGGGATCAGCAGCTCGACGATCGGTTCCTTGGACCAGCCGCAGGCGCGGGCGTCGGCGTAGGCGCGCTCCATGTAGGCCAGGCTGGGCGCGATGATGATGCCGCCGGTGAGGTGGTCGCCCGGCTCGGGCAGGCAGGTGAAGCGCGGCAGCTCGGACAGCGCCACGTTCATGCGCAGGGTGGCCGAGCCGCAGCGATAGCGCTCGATCCGCTCGTTGAAGTCGGCTGGCAGCAGCGCTGGGTCGACGATCTTCTGGAACAGCAGCTTCGGGTTCAGGTTCGAGACGACGGTCCTGGCGTCGAACCGCTCGCCGGCTTCGGTGACCACCCCGACCGCCCGGCCCTTCTCGACCACCACCTCGGCCACCGCGGCGTCAGTGCGGATGTCGACGCCCAGAGTCGTGCACGCCGCCGCCATCGCCTGGGTGATCGCGCCCATGCCGCCGATGGCATGGCCCCAGACGCCCTTCTTGCCGTTCACCTCGCCGAACACGTGGTGCAGCAGCACGTAGGCGGTGCCGGGCGAATAAGGGCTGGCGTAGGTTCCGACGACGCCGTCGAACCCGAACGCGGCCTTGATCGGGGCGCTCTCGAACCAGCCATCGAGCCAGTCGCCGGCGGATTGCGAGAACAGCGCCAGCAGGTCGCGCCGCGCGGTGGTGTCCAGCTTGCTGAGGCTGCGGCCAAGCGCGGCGCCCTTCAGCAGCTCGCCCAGACTGGCGAGGCCGCCGCCCATCTCCACGTTCGGCGGCGTCTGCAGCACCAGACCCCGCAGCACGTCGGCGATGGCTTCGAGCCGATCGTTGTAGGCGTCCAGCCGATCGGCGTCCTTCCGCGAGAACTTGGCGACCTCTGACTTGGTGCGGCCCTCGCCGACGATCAGGTACTCGGTGTCGCTGAGCGGCAGGAAGTTCGACGCGCGGCGATGGACGATCTTCAGGCCATGGCCCGCCAGGTCCATGTCCGCGATCACCTTCGGGTTCAGCAGCGAGACGGTGTAGCTGGCGGTGGAGTTGCGAAAGCCGGGGAAGAACGCCTCCGTCACCGCCGCGCCGCCGACCACGCCGCGCCGCTCCAGCACCGTCACCTTCAGCCCGGCGCGGGCGAGGTAGAACGCGCAGACCAGCCCGTTGTGGCCCCCGCCGACGATGACGACGTCGCTCTGGTGAGGCGCCATCAGATCGGCCACCTTTCCCTGTCATCCCGGCCGCAGCGAAGCGGAGAGCCGGGATCTACTTTGCGCCGTCGGTGAAGTAGGTCCCGGACGAGTCCGCTGCGCGGCTCTCCGGGATGACACATTGGGGGGCGGCTTTTGCTCATCGCGGCGGGTGGTCCAGCGCCGCTTCGGGGATCGCCGCGCGCAGCCGCTCGGCGAAGTTGGCCAGGCACGGTTCGGCCGGCGAGAGCGGGCCGCTGACGTAGCTCGACGACGCCATGCCCGCCTGCACCCTTTCGATCAGCACCGTGTCCTCGGCGTTGACCTGCCGGTTGATGCGCCAGTTCAGATAGCGCGCGGCCTTCGTCTCGCGGCGGACGTCGGGATGCACGTAGGCGATCTCGCGGATCAGGGTCTCGTTGGCTGAAACCGGGATGAACTGCATGAAGTCGATCTGGTCCGGGTAGACGTCGAACGCCATGTTCGGCCAGAGCTTGTAGTAGTTCCAGAAGCGCCGCAGCGGCGGCGGCAGATGATCGAAGCCGCCGAGCAGCGCCTGGTAGCGCGCTTCCGACCAATTGGACGACGGCGTCTCGGTGATCATGCCGGACATCTTGTCGACCCAGCCCTTCGCCTCGACGGCATAGCTGCCGGCGAACAGTCGCGTCAGGCCGGGATGAGCGACCGGGATATGCAGGCCGTCGGCGTAGTTATCGCCGACGTTCTTCCAATTCACCGGCCGCGGCCGCAGCACCACCGTGCCGCGCGGCTGCAGCGCCTCGAAGTCGTAGTGATCGATCTCGGCCGCGTAGGGCGACATCATTTCCGCGACGCTCGGGCCACCGGGCGCCAGGCGGATGAAGATGAAGCCGCGCCAGATCTCCTGCTCGACCGGGACGAGGCCGAGCTCGGAGGTGTCGACGCCGTCGAACCCCTGCCAGCGCGGGATCGCCGCCAGCCGGCCGTCCAGCCGGTAGCTCCAGGCGTGGTAGGGGCAGACCAGGCGATGGCCGCAGTTTCCGCTCGTGCCGTCGGCCAAGCGAGAGGCGCGATGGCGGCAGACGTTGTGGAAGCTGCGCACCGCGCCGTCTTCGCCGCGCAGGCTGACGATCTTCTCGTCCAGAAAGTCGAACGCCTGGTAGTCGCCGGCGGCGGGGATGTCGTTGAGGTGGCAGACGATCTGCCAGCTGGTCCGGAACACCCGCTCGCGCTCCAGGGCGAAGAAGCCGGGGTCGGTGTAGAGCCAGGCCGGCAGGCTCTGGGTCGGCGCGGTCTCGGCGCGGGTGGCCAACGCGGTCATGGCGCCGCCCGCGCCCGGACCAGCGTCCGCCAGCGCGCGGCGGCGTAGAACGCGATTCCGGAAAAGATCAGCACACCCGACGCGACCATGAGCTTCACCACCTCCCCGACCTGATCCTTCGCGTCCGGGCTTGGCACGAGGGTGCAGGCCACCGCAATTCCGGTCGCCACGAGACCGACCAGGCCGATCGCCACCGCGACGCCGCGACCGCCCGGAACCCGCCACGCATCCGGCGCGCTCGCCCTGCCCTGCGTCGCGAGGAAGACCGCGAACAGGAAGATGAACGGCAGGGTGTAAGAGAGCACGCTCATGGCGACCAGGAAATCGTATGCGCCCTTCAGCGTATCACCGGCCTGCGAAATGACGACGATTACGGCGACGATCGCCGTCTGCACCGCGATCGAGACCACCGGCGCGCCGGAGCGCGGGTCGCGGCGGCCGAATGCCGCCGGCAAGTAGGCGTCGATCCCGGCCGCGAACGGCAGCCGCGCCCCGACCCCGAACCAGGCGCTGTATGAGCCCAGCGAACAGAGGAAGGCGCCGAACAGCACCAGCGGCGCGATGGGGCCGAGGCCTAGCGTCTTCAGCCCCAGGATCAACGCATCGGGCAGGCCGGAAAGCCGCGTCGCCGTCTGCGGCGAGAGGATCACCAGCATCGAGCCGGTGCCGATCAGGTAGAAGGCGATCTGGACCAGGGCGACCGTCGCCAGCACGCCGAGGATCACCTTCATGCCGCCGCGCACGTCGTTGCGCAGGAACGCCAGCGCCTCGGTCCCGCCGACACCGAATACCATCGTCGCCCAGAGGATCGCGCCGTTGGCGTCGAGCGGCGGACGATAGCTGGCGTGGACGAAATCGGTCGCGACGCCCTGCTTCATGCCGACGCCGATGGCGGTGACGGTCAGCAGGCCGATCAGCGCG
>Ga0302314_10022434_pt1 | contig 10351 bp, 9 predicted proteins | sample III_Palsa_N2_3_FD_200533 | JGI IMG/M metagenome (GOLD analysis project Ga0302314, IMG submission 200533) | Peat permafrost microbial communities from Stordalen Mire near Abisko, Sweden - III_Palsa_N2_3 | ecosystem: Environmental > Terrestrial > Soil > Palsa > Peat permafrost | place: Sweden... | reverse complement strand
GCCGGCGAGGTCGCTGTCGCCGAACGCACCGGCGAGATGCGTGAAGCGATATTCGCCATCCACCTCGGTCAAGTGCGAGTGCAGATGATAGGCGCGCGTATCGGGAATGACGATATGGCCGAGATCGGCGAGCAGCCGCGCATTGGGGCCGCGCACTGCGAGATCAGCCTGCGCGCCCGCGATCGAGGTCAGCGCGGGCATCGTGCCGTTGAGATCGAGATGTGTCGGCCCGGTATCAGCGTGGAGCTCGATCTGCGTGCGCCCCATCGCCACGGTCGTGTTGGGGGAGAGCAGCGCGCCGCTGTTGGTGAACGCATTGCCCTGGTACGAGCCGCCGCCCGCGAAGCGAATCGTATCGTCGATATGCATTCCCGTCGAATCGACGTTCCCGATCCGCTGGTCGGTCGCGATCTGCGTCTTCGGGTCGCGATAACGCACCGACGTGCCGGTGATCGAGGCGCGCTCGATGGTCGGTATCTGAAACGGCTTGCCCGTCTTGTTGGGGTCGCCGAACGTCCACGTATTGTACGTGCGCGTCTTGTCCCACTCGGCGTCGATCGAGGCGCCGGCGAGGTTGAGCCAGCGCGCATGGTATGTGCCGAAGATTGCGCGGATCGTCGAAATCCGCGTATCGATATGATCGGCCGAGAAGAAGTTCGGCTTCGACGCCCAGTCGGGGTTCGACACGGTGATGCCGTCGGCGACGAACTTGACGTTGATCGGATCGAGATAGAGCTGGAAATCGCCCGCGACCTTGACCTGGCGCTGCGACGAACTGCTCGCGATGCTCTCGAAACGCGCCTTGAGGAAGCGCCCCTTGGTGACGAACAGGATCGCCCAAGCGAGCAGGATCAGGCCGATCACGCAGGCGAGCAGGCCGAGCCCGATGCCAAGCGGCGCCTCCCAGCGGAATCGACGGCGCGGGCCTGTCGGCGGCGGCGGGGGAGCGGTCGGCGTATCCGCCTGCGGGGTAAGGATGGTGGCCACGAAGGCGTTGAACGGACGCGATTACGGGATGTTCCGAACCGGATGGTTGCGTACGCGGGCGCTTGCCCCTATAGGCCCGCGCTTCGATCGAGGGATCGCCCGGCCAGTGTGGGCTGCCGTGGCGCATCTGCAATCGACCGGTCCCAGTCCCGGGGCCACCTTACGAGGAGTCGAAAATGCCCAAGCTCAAGACGAAGAGCGGCGTCAAGAAACGCTTCAAGATCACCGCCACCGGCAAGGTGAAGCATGGTGTCGCCGGCAAGCGCCACCGCCTGATGAGCCACAATTCGAAGTATATCCGCACCAACCGCGGCACTAGCGTTCTCTCCGAGGCGGATACGCCCCGGGTGAAGCTGTGGGCGCCGTACGGTCTGAACTGAGGAGCACTGAGATATGGCACGCGTCAAGCGCGGCGTAACCACGCGCGCAAAGCATAATCGGATCCTCGAAGAGGCGAAGGGCTATTACGGCCGTCGCAAGAACACGATCCGTATCGCCCGCCAGGCCGTCGAGAAGGCCGGCCAATACGCCTATCGCGATCGCAAGGTGAAGAAGCGCTCGTTCCGCGCGCTCTGGATCCAGCGCATCAACGCGGCAGTGCGCGCCGAGGGCCTGACCTACGGCGTGTTCATGCACGGCCTCAAGCTCGCCGGCGTCGAACTCGACCGCAAGGTGCTCGCCGATCTCGCGATGCACGAGGGTGCGGTGTTCTCGACGATCGTGGCGCAGGCGAAAGCCGCGCTGCCCGAGGACGCGCGCGTCGCGGCGTAACGCCGATACGCCGAGGTAAGCGAAAAGGGGCGCGGTGGCTGAGGCTGCCGCGCCCTTTTTTCTATTCCCGTCGTCCCGGCGAAAGCCGGGACCCATGGACGGCGGCGCGCTCGCCAGTGGAGCGTTGCGCCCGCCCCATGCCAAACCGTATCCATGGATCCCGGCTTTCGCCGGGACGACGGGGTGGGGGATGCGCGAGAATTTTCAGCCATGCGCCTACATCATGGCTTCGCGCCGCCATGGCACACTCTACATTGGCGTCACGTCGAACATCGTCCAGCGCGCCGATCAGCATCGCCGCGGACTCCTCCCCGGCTTTACCCGCGATTACCAAGTCACCCGGCTCGTCTGGTTCGAAATCCACGAGACGATGGAATCGGCCATCGTGCGCGAAAAGCGCCTCAAGGCATGGCAGCGGACGTGGAAGATCACGCTGATCGAAGCGACCAATCCCGAATGGCTTGACCTCGCGATCGATCTGGGGTTGCCACGCCTCGATTGAATCGCGGTTGAGAACTCATCGCTTGCCGGGATGACGAAGGGAATGATGTGAGCCAGACCGACATCGACCAGTTGCAGGCCGACCTGCTCGCCGCGATCGCGGGTGCGCCCGGGCTCGAGGGGCTGGAGGCGTGTCGCGTGCATGCGCTCGGCAAGCAAGGCGTCGTCACCGGGCTGCTCAAGACGCTGGGCGGCATGTCGCCCGACGAGCGCCAGGTACAGGGCCCGCGCATCCAGGCGCTGCGCACCGCGGTGACCGAGGCGATCGCGACGCGAAAAGCGATGATGGAGCGCGCCGGGCTCGACGCGCGCCTCGCCACCGAGACGCTCGACATGTCGCTGCCGGCCGGCGGGATCGGCGGCGGATCGGTGCATCCCGTCAGCCAAGTGATGGACGAGCTCGCCGAAATCTTCGCCGATCTCGGCTTCGCGGTCGCGACCGGCCCCGAGATCGAGGATGACTGGCACAATTTCACCGCGCTCAACATCCCCGACGCGCACCCCGCGCGCGCGATGCACGACACGTTTTACTTCGAGCCGCAGGCGAGAACAGCCGGCGACGGGCAAAGCCCGTCGTCCGACGGCGCTGGCTTTGCCAGCGACGCGGGCCGCGCGAAGCGGATGCTCCTCCGCACGCACACCTCGCCCGTGCAAATCCGCACGATGGTGACCACCCCGCCGCCGATCCGCATCATCGCGCCGGGCCGCACCTATCGCTCGGACAGCGACGCGACGCACACGCCGATGTTCCACCAGGTCGAGGGGCTGGTGATCGACAAGGGGATCACGCTCGGCCATCTCAAATGGACGCTCGAGACCTTCGTGAAGGCGTTCTTCGAGCGCGACGACATCGTGCTGCGCCAGCGGCCGAGCTATTTCCCCTTCACCGAGCCCTCGGTCGAGATCGACGTCGGCTACACGCTCGTGAAGGGCAAGCGCGTGATCGGCGGCACCGACCCCGACGGCTGGATGGAGATATTGGGCAGCGGCATGGTCCATCCCAAGGTGATCGCCGCGTGCGGGCTCGATCCCGACGTGTGGCAGGGCTTCGCCTTCGGCTGCGGGATCGATCGGCTGGCGATGCTCAAATACGGGATCGACGATCTGCGCGCCTTCTTCGATGGCGATCTGCGCTGGCTGCGGCATTATGGTTTTGCGGCGCTCGACGTCCCCACCTTGTCCGGCGGAGTCGGCGCATGAAGTTCACGCTGAGCTGGCTCAAGGAGCATCTCGACACGCAGGCCGACGCGGCGACGGTGGCGGACGCGCTGACGCGCGTCGGGCTCGAGGTGGAGGACGTCTCCAACCCCGCCGATGCGCTCAAGCCCTTCGTGATCGCCAAGGTGCTCACCGCCGCGCCGCATCCGCAGGCGGACAAGCTGCAGGTACTCTCGGTCGACGCGGGTAACGGCCCGATGCAGGTCGTCTGCGGCGCACCCAATGCGCGTGCCGGGCTGACCGGCATCTTCGGGCCTCCGGGCGCCACTGTGCCGGGCTCGGGGATGACGCTCAAGGTCGCGGCGATCCGCGGGGTCGAGTCGAACGGCATGATGTGCTCGTTCCGCGAGCTCGAGCTCGGCGAGGATCATGACGGCATCGTCGAGCTGCCCGAGGATGCGCCCGTCGGCACGGCCTATGTCGATTATGCCGGGCTCGACGATCCGCTGTTCGACGTCGCGATCACGCCCAATCGCCAGGATTGCATGGGCGTGCGCGGGATCGCGCGCGATCTCGCCGCCTTCGGGCTGGGGACGCTCAAGCCGCTCGCGCAGGTGTATCGCATGGCGTCGCTCGCCCCGATCGCGGGCGACGAGCCGGCACCGGACGTGCGTACCGACGATGCCGAGGGTTGCCCCGCCTTCTTCGCGCAGGCCGTGTCGGGCGTGACCAACGGTGCATCGCCGACATGGATGGCGCAAAAACTCAAGGCGATCGGGCAGAAGCCGATCTCGGTGCTGGTCGACATCACCAACTTCGTCTCGATCGATCTCGGCCGCCCGCTGCACGTCTATGATCGCGCAAAGCTGTCGGGCCCGCTCGTCGCGCGCCGTGCCACCGACGGCGAGCAGGTCACACCGCTCAACGGCAAGACGTACACGCTCGACGCCTCGATGACCGTCATCGCCGACGACGTGCAGGTCCACGACATCGCCGGCATCATGGGCGGCGAGCATTCGGGCGTGTCCGAGACGACCACCGACGTGCTGATCGAATGCGCCTGGTTCGATCCCGACCATATCGCGCTGACCGGGCAGAAGCTGGCGCTCACCAGCGACGCACGCCAGCGCTTCGAGCGCGGCGTCGATCCCGCCTTCCTCGACGACGGGCTCGCGATCGCGACGAAGCTCGTGCTCGATCATTGCGGCGGCACGCCGAGCGCGATCACCCGCGCGGGCGAACCGCCGCTGACGCCGCGCGTGATCTCCTACCACCCGCGCCGCTGCGCCGAACTGGGCGGACTGCACGTCGCCGCCGAGCGCCAGGCGCGTATCCTGCTGTCGCTGGGCTTTTCGATCGGCGCGATCACGTCTGCCGACGCCTATTCGGACGCGCTGTTCGCGACGATCGAGGGCGCGTGGCCCGTCACCGTGCCGAGCTGGCGCCGCGACATCGATGGCTCGGCCGATCTGGTCGAGGAAGTGATCCGCATCGTTGGGCTCGAGCATGTCCCCGCGACGCCGCTGCCGCGCGCCGAGGGTGTGGCGAAACCGACCGCGACCCCCGAGCAGCGGATCGAGCGCAAGACGCGCCGCACCGCCGCCGCGCGTGGTTTCGCCGAGGCGGTGACGTGGAGCTTTCTCTCGCAGAAGGAGGCTGCGCCGTTCGGCGGGGGCGCCTGGGTGCTCGCCAATCCGATCAGCGAGGATCTGAAGGTGATGCGCCCGTCGCTGATCCCCGGCCTCGCCCGCGCGGCGCAGCGCAACCGCGATCGCGGCGAGCGATCGGTGCGGCTGTTCGAGCTGGGCCGCCGCTATCTGGCCGATGCCGAGCGGCCGACGCTCACCGTGCTGATCGCCGGCGAGGCGGAAGGCCGTAGCTGGCGCGCGGGCAAGGCGCGCCTTGCCGATGCCTATGATGCCAAGGCCGAGGCGATCGCGATTCTTGCAGCAGCCGGCGCGCCGGTCGAGCGGTTGCAGCTGGTCGGGCCGGGGGGCGAGACCTGGCATCCGGGGCGGTCCGGAAAACTCGGGCTCGGCCCCAAGCTGATCCTCGCGACGTTCGGCGAACTGCATCCCGAGACGCTCCAGGCGCTCGACGTCGTGGGGCCGGTGGTTGCTGCCGAGATCTATCTCGACGCGATCCCGGCCAAGCGCGATTCGGGGCGTGCGCGTCCCGCCTACACGCCCGCCGCGCTGCAGGCGGTGCGGCGCGACTTCGCCTTCCTCGTGCCGACCGATCTCGCCGCCGACACGCTGACCCGCGCGATCGCGGGCGCCGACAAGCAGGCGATCGTCGAGGTGGCGCTGTTCGACGTCTTCACCGGCGTGGGCGTCGCCGAGGGCCACAAGTCGCTCGGCATCGAGGTGGTGCTCCAGCCCGGCGAAAAGAGCTTTGCCGAGGCCGACCTCAAGGCGATCGCCGACAAGGTGGTGGCGGCCGCGGCGAAGCTGGGAGCGGTGCTGCGGGGATAAACGAATCCGTCCCCCTGCGTAGGCAGGAGCCCAGGTGGTGAGCCGCAGCGCCTGCAATCCTGGGCTCCTGCTTTCGCAGGAGAACGGCAAGACCGGATCGATCGGTCTTTCCGCTGCTATTGGCGGACCGTGGTCGCGCCTCAGCCCCGCCGGATCAGGAAGACCGCATGATCCGCGCGGAAATTTGCCGCCGCCGCGCTGGTCAGCCGGTCGCCGTTGAGGAACCACGCCCCCTCGGTCTCGATCCCGCGTTCCTTCAGGAAGGCGCGGAAATCGTCGATCGTGACGTGGTGGATGTTGGGCGTCGCATACCAGGCCTCAGGGAGCGTGCGCGTCACCGGCATCCGCCCGCCCCACAGCAGCGACATCCGCACGCGCCAATAGGCGAAGTTGGGGAAGGACACGAACGCGCGCCGCCCGATCCGGAGCAGCTCGTCGAGCACGCGGTCCGGCGCGCGCGCCGTCTGCAGCGTCTGGCTGAGGATCGCATAATCGAACGCGCCGGAAGGGTAGCCGGCCAGATCGACGTCGGCGTCGCCCTGCACCACCGACAGCCCGCGGGCGACCGCCGAGGCGACGTTGGCGGCATCGATCTCGATCCCGCGCGCATCGACCTGCCGGTGATCGCGCAGCGCGGCCATCAGTGCGCCGTCGCCGCAGCCGACATCGAGCGCGCGCGATCCCGGCGCGACATGGTCGGCGATGATCGCGAGATCGGGGCGGAGGGAATCGCTCATACGCTACCTTCCCCCGTTCGTGCTGAGCGCAGTCGAAGCACGTGCTGCAGGCGGTGCGTCTGGGTCACGTCCTTCGACAGGCTCAGGACGAACGGCGGGAGGCAGGACGCCCACGTTCACAATCCCCCTGCCTTCAAAAACCCGTCTACCACGCGGTTCAACTCGGGCACATCGAGCAAGAAAGCGTCGTGCCCGAACGGCGACGACAGCTCGACGAAACTCGCCGCCGCGCCTGCTGCGTTGAGTGCCTGCACGATGCTGCGCGATTCGCGCGTCGGATACAGCCAGTCGGTGTCGAACGAGACGAGGCAGAAGCGCGTGCGCGTACCCCGAAAGGCGTTGGCGAGCAGCCCGCCATGCTCTTCGGCGAGATCGAAATAGTCCATCGCGCGGGTGATGTAGAGATAGGAGTTGGCGTCGAAGCGATCGACGAAGCTGATCCCCTGGTGGCGCAGATAGCTCTCGACCTGGAAGTCGGCGTCGAAGCCGAAGCCGACCGCGTCGCGCTTCTGCAGCCGCCGCCCGAACTTTTCGGTCAGCCCGGCTTCCGACAGATAGGTGATGTGCGCCGCCATCCGCGCCACCGCGAGGCCTGCGGCGGGCGGATCCTCGCTCTCGTAATAGTCGCCGCCGCGCCATTTGGGGTCGGCCATGATCGCCTGGCGCCCGACCTCGTGGAACGCGATGTTCTGCGCCGAATGGCGTGCCGCGCTCGCGATCACGACCGCCGAGCGGACGCGATCCGGATAGGTCGCCGCCCATTCGAGCACCTGCATGCCCCCCATCGATCCGCCGACCGCGGTGATCGCGTCCACACCGAGATGATCGAGCAGCAACGCCTGCGCGCGCACCATGTCGCGCACCGTGATCACCGGGAAGCGCATCGCGAACGGCATGCCGTCCGCCGCCGCCATCGCCGGCCCCGACGAACCCATGCACGAGCCGAGCACATTGGCGCAGACGATGAAATGCCGCGCCGGATCGATCGGCATTCCCTCGCCCACCATCCGCGTCCACCAGCCGGGCTTGCCCGTCGCCGGGTGGATGCTCGCGACATGCTGGTCGCCGGTCAGCGCGTGGCAGATCAGCACCGCGTTCGATCGCGCGACGTTCAGCGTGCCATAGGTTTCGTAGGCGATGGTGACGGGCGCGAGGCTCTGCCCACCGTCGAGCGCCAGCGGCCCGGGCAGGGTGACGCTGCGCGCGTGGCCGAACCGCTCGTCATGCTCCATGCTCCCGCCGCTAGGGGGCGGCCGGCAAGCTTGTCAATCGGCGGCGTAGCGCGGGTCGTTCGCCAGTTGGCCGAGCATGCCCGCCATTTTGATGCCGAACGCCGGTGGCCGATGCAGCGACAGCGACGACGATGCCATCTGCCCGGCGGCGGCGGGCATCGAGGAAAACCCCGCCAGCGCGATCGCACCGGCGAAACCAAGCCCGAGCGGCAGCCCGATCGTCCGCAGCGTCAATGCGCCGACCGCGAGCAGCAGGACGATGACATAGGCAGCACACCCCCAGGCGACGATCGCCCCAGGAAGACCGGCGCGGCCGGCGGCGAGCAGCAGCGGCAGCCCCAATGCGAGCATCCAGCCCGCGTCGCGACGCAGCGCCGCCATCGCGAACGCGGTCAGCAACCCGCCGACGATCATCAGGTACAGGGAGGAAACCGGCATCTCGGCGAACATCGCAACGAACCTCTTGAGCGACCCGAAGGGGCCAGAGCGGCTGTAACGCAGCATGCCGATCGGAGATGCCGGCGACGCGCCGCTCACCGTCCCGATCCGGGGCAGTCAGGCGCCGCGGCGCGGCGTGCGCGACAGGCGTTCCCAGCGTGACGGTTCGCCGCTACAGCACGCGGCCATGACGATGCTTGCTCCCAAACCCTGGATCGCCGCGATCGCACCCTATGTGCCCGGCCGCGCCACCACCGACAGCGGCGTCAAGGCCGCCAAGCTGTCGTCCAACGAGAATCCGCTCGGCACCGCGCCGGAAGCGCGCCAGGCCTATGCCGCCGCCGCGGAGACGCTCGAACGCTATCCCGATCCCGCCGCGCACGATCTTCGCGAGGCGATCGGCAAGCATTACGGGATCGAGGCCGATCGCGTGATCCACGGCACCGGATCGGACGAGGTGCTCCACCTCGCGGCCGGCGCCTTCGCGGGCGCGGGCGACGAGGTGCTGTACGTGCGCTACGGCTTTGCGGTCTATCCGATCGCGGCGCGGCGCGTCGGCGCAACGCCGATCGAGGCGGCGGACGGCGACTATGCGACCGACGTCGACGCGCTGCTCGCCGCGGTGACCGAGCGAACGCGCGTCGTCTTCGTCGCCAACCCCAACAACCCGACGGGCACCTACACCAGCAAGGCCGAGATCGCGCGACTGCATGCCGGGCTGCCCGCGGACTGCCTGCTCGTGCTCGATCAGGCCTATACCGAATATCTCGATCCGGAAGACGACGACGGCGCGCTCGAACTGGCGCGCACCCAGCCCAATGTGCTCGTCACGCGCACCTTCTCGAAGATCTTCGGGCTCGCGGCCGAGCGGATCGGCTGGGGCTATGGCGCGCCGCAGGTGATCGACGCGATGCACCGCATCCGCGCGCCGTTCAACGTCACCACCGGCGGCCAGGCCGCGGCAATCGCGAGCCTGGCGGCGACCGACTTCGTCGAGGCGAGCCGCGCGCACAATGCGCAATGGCGGGGCTGGTTCGAGCGCGAGATCGCCAAATTGGGCAATGCCGGGCTGCGCGCGATCCCGTCGAAGGCCAATTTCGTGCTCGTGCTGTTCGCGGGCGCGGTGACCGCCGAGCACGCCTATGGCGCGCTGATGGAGCGCGGCTTCATCGTGCGCTGGCTGCCCGGCCAGGGGCTGCGTCACGGCCTGCGCATCACGATCGGCACTGAGGAGCAGACACGCGCGCTCGTCGCCGCGCTCCGCGAGATCGTCGGCGGCTGATGCTGCCGTTCGCGCGCGTCTCGGTGATCGGGCTCGGGCTGATCGGCTCGTCGATCGTGCGTGCGGTGCGCGAGACGATGCCGACGGTCGCGCTGGCGGGGCATGACGCCGATCCGGTAGTGCGCGCGCGCGTCGCCGAGCTCGGGCTGGTCGACGATCTCGCCGACACCGCGGGTGCGGCGGTGACCGACGCCGATCTGGTGATCCTGTGCGTGCCGCCTGGCGCGATCGGCGCGGTGGCGCGCGAGATCGCGGCGGACGTCCCCGCCGACGCGGTGGTGTCCGACGTCGGCTCGTCGAAGGAGGCGGTGCTCGCCGAGCTTCTAGCGGCGCTGCCCGGCCGCCAGGTCATCCCCGCGCATCCCGTCGCGGGCACCGAGCATAGCGGGCCCGATGCGGGCTTCGCGAGCCTGTTCCAAGGGCGCTGGTGCATCGTCACGCCGCCGCAGGATGCCGATCCGATCGCCGTCGAGCGCGTCAAGGAATTCTGGCGGCGGCTGGGTTCGGAGATCGAGACGATGGACGCCGCGCATCATGATCGCGTGCTCGCGATCACCAGCCATCTGCCGCATCTGATCGCCTACACGATCGTCGGCACCGCCTCCGACATGGAAGAGGTCACCGCGTCGGAGGTCATCAAATTTTCCGCCGGCGGCTTCCGCGACTTCACGCGCATCGCCGCCTCCGATCCGACGATGTGGCGCGACGTGTTCCTGTCCAACAAGGATGCGGTGCTCGAGATGCTGCAGCGCTTCACCGAGGATCTGACGA
>Ga0302314_10022433_pt1 | contig 10351 bp, 10 predicted proteins | sample III_Palsa_N2_3_FD_200533 | JGI IMG/M metagenome (GOLD analysis project Ga0302314, IMG submission 200533) | Peat permafrost microbial communities from Stordalen Mire near Abisko, Sweden - III_Palsa_N2_3 | ecosystem: Environmental > Terrestrial > Soil > Palsa > Peat permafrost | place: Sweden... | reverse complement strand
GTCGGGACTCTGTCCTGCTTCTTTGGTGAGCGGCCATGATTAAGGTTTGGGCGCGACCGAATAGCGCAGTTCCGAGGGGACCCGGCAAACCCCGAAAAGGTCCGCGTTCATAGTCCGTTAGGGAATGCCGACGATCTGGCACGGCATTTGATTCTACCAGTTCTGGCTGTGCCCGCGTAGTGAACTTCTCCGTGGTGAACCTCAGTCGAGAACGCTCGATCAAGTCGGGATTGGGCCCAAGCGGGGATACGACCCATGAAAATTGTTATGGCGATCATCAAGCCATTCAAGCTCGAAGAAGTCCGTGACGCCCTGACCGCCATCGGCGTTCACGGTCTAACGGTGACGGAAGTCAAGGGATATGGCCGGCAGAAGGGCCACACGGAAATCTATCGCGGCGCTGAATATGCGGTGAGCTTCCTGCCCAAGATCAAGATTGAGGTCGCTGTCGCTACCGATCAGGTCGACAAAACCATTGACGCAATCACGTCAGCTGCAAAAACCGGACAAATCGGCGACGGTAAGATCTTCGTCATCAACCTCGACCATGCGGTCCGCATCCGCACCGGCGAGGCCGATGCCGCGGCCCTCTGATTTCGCGCTCACCCTTATTCAATCAGGAGTACAATCAATGACGTTCAAGCGTCCCTATCGCGCGGGATTGGCGGCCCTCGCAGTCGGTCTGTTCGCGGCGACCGCTGCCTATGCGGAACCAACTGTCAACAAGGGCGACAATGCCTGGATGCTGACATCGACAGTGCTGGTGCTGTTGATGACGATCCCCGGCCTTGCGCTGTTCTATGGCGGCCTGGTCCGCTCCAAGAACATGCTCTCGGTACTGATGCAGGTGTTCTACACCGTGTGCATGGTCACCATCCTCTGGGCGCTTTACGGCTACAGCCTCGCCTTCACCGGAGGCTCCGACTTCATCGGCGGCTTCTCGAAAGCCTTCCTGATGGGCGTGACGCCGGACTCCAAGGCCGCGACCTTCAGCGTCGACGCCAATATCTCCGAGCTGGTGTATGTCTGCTTCCAGATGACCTTCGCGGCCATTACCCCCGCGCTCATCGTCGGCGCCTTCGCCGAACGCATGAAGTTCTCGGCGGTTGCCCTGTTCATCCCGCTGTGGGCGACGCTGATCTATTTCCCGATCGCGCACATGGTCTGGTACTGGGCCGGACCGGACGCGATCTCCGATGCGGTCAAGGCTCTTGCGGCGGCCGGTGATGCGGCGGCAAAGACCGCGGCGCAAGCCAAACTCGACGCCGTCAACGCCGACGCCGGCTGGGTCTTCAAGAAGGGCGCGATCGACTTCGCCGGCGGCACCGTGGTGCATATCAACGCCGGCATCGCAGGTCTCGTCGGCGCGCTGATCATCGGCAAGCGTACCGGTTACGGCAAGGATCTGATGGCCCCGCACTCGCTGACCATGTCCATGATCGGCGCGTCGCTGCTCTGGGTCGGCTGGTTCGGATTCAACGCCGGATCGAATCTCGAAGCCAATGGCGGCGCCGCGCTCGCCATGACCAACTCCTTCGTCGCAACCGCGGCGGCGGCGCTGTCGTGGATGTTCGCGGAGTGGATGATCAAGGGCCATCCCTCGGTGCTCGGCGCCATCTCGGGTGCCGTGGCGGGTCTCGTCGCGGTCACTCCCGCGGCCGGCTACGCCGGTCCGATGGGAGCGATCGTGCTCGGCCTCGTGGTCGGCGTGGTCTGCCTGTTCTTCGTCACCGTGGTGAAGAACGCGCTCGGCTACGACGACTCGCTCGACGTGTTCGGCGTCCACTGCATCGGCGGAATCGTCGGCGCGCTTGGCACCGGCATCCTGGTCAATCCGGCGCTCGGCGGCGCCGGCATCATGGACTACACCACCGGCAAGATCGCCGACTACGACTTTACCGCGCAGATGATTTCGCAGTGCTGGGGCGTCGGCACCACGCTGGTGTGGTCAGGCATCGGTTCGGCGATCCTCTACAAGGTCGTCGACGTCATCGTCGGCCTGCGTGCCAATGTCGAGAGCGAACGCGAAGGTCTCGACATCACCGAGCACACCGAGCGGGCCTACAATATGTGAGTTCTCCCGGGGCGCGATCTCCCGAGGTCGCGCCCAGAACTACGGTTTGGGCACATACCCGGCAATGCCCCGACCGTTGAGGGGCTCCAGCGCAAGTTGGAGCCCCTTTCTTTTTGAGCAACAAGCATCACTCAAGTTTCATCCGCCTCCGGCGCGATCAACGTCGCTGTCGGAAAATAATTTCGATAGCGAGCATCGCGCGTCAGCAACGGCAAGCGCTCGACGGCAGCATGAGCACCGATAAGCAAGTCCGGTAGCACGCCCGTGCGAATGCCGCCGGCGCTCCGATATTGTGTGAAGGCTTTCCCTGCGAGAAAGAGTGCCATTCGCGGGATTGGCACGACCGTGATGCCAGCGGTGGCCAACGCGGCATCAAAATCCTCGATGCTTCGAAAGCGGACTGAGATCTCCGCATAAATCACATCATTATCAGCAGCGGTCCATCAAGGTCCGCAGCTTCCAGCTGCGCCGAGGACCATCCATACCAACGAGGATCGTCGGTGAAGACGTCGATCAGGACATTCGAATCCACCAATGTCATGGGGCTACTCCCCGCGGGTCATCGCCATGATCTCGTCGGTGGAAAGTCCGGGACCGGCAATCCCGCGCAGCTTCGCGAACCGGCTCGGCTGACGCGTCCCGTCGGCCTTCTCAATGACGATGCTGCCGTCGGCGGCACGCCTGAAAGCGACCTGACTGCCGGGGCCGATTCCCATATGATCGCGGACCGGTTTTGGGATTGTCACCTGGCCCTTGCTAGTGACCGTGGTCGCCATCGCAAGCCTCCAAAAGTAATACTTCGAATTGATATGGTAATATCGAGCAAATTGTCCCGTTCCGTCGATGGTTAATCGTGTCTTAACCTCGCCGTATCTATGGTGGTTTGATCCGTTTCCGGCCGGTCTCACCCTACGATCGGCGGCTTCAAGAGTGCTGGCGCGACACCTATGGCCATGACCGCTTCATCCCGTGCGCCGCAGGGCGCCGGAAGTCCGCAGAGCGAGCGTTCGCCATTCGCGCGATTGACTGAATTGCTGGCGCCGTATCAGCCCGCCAAGCCCTTGATAACGCTGTCATTGGGTGAGCCGCAGCATCCGGTGCCGGACTTCGTCGGCCCGCTGCTGGCCCGCCATATCGCCGATTTCGGCCGCTATCCCATCGCCAGGGGGATCGAGCCGTTCCGGCGCGCGGCGGCGAACTGGCTTTCCAGCCGATTTGACCTGCCGCGGGGAATCGATCCCGAAACCGAGCTTCTGGTGCTCAATGGCAGCCGCGAGGGACTGTTTTTCGCGGCAATCACGGCGGCCCGTTACGTCGGCGAGCGCAAGGGCAGGCCGGCGATCCTGCTGCCCAATCCATTTTACCCGGCCTACGGCGCCGGGGCCCGCGCCGCGGGTTGCGAGCCGATCTATCTGCCGACCACGCTGGCCAACGGCTTCCTGCCCGATCTCGACGCGCTCGACGACGCGACGCTGGCCAGGACCGTGGCGATCTACATTGCGTCGCCGGCGAATCCGCAGGGCGCGGTGGCCTCACGGGACTATTTCGGCCAGCTGAAAAAACTCGCCGACCGCTTCGGCTTCATGATCCTGAGCGACGAGTGCTATTCGGAAATCTATACCCAGCAGGCGCCCGGCAGCATGCTGGAATGCGCCGGGCCCGACTTCACCAATGTCGTTGCGTTTCAGTCGCTCTCGAAGCGCTCGAACCTGCCGGGCATGCGGGTCGGCTTTGCCGCCGGCGACAGCAAATTCCTCGGCGCCTATCACGAACTGCGCAATGTTGCCGCACCCCAGGTGCCGGTACCGCTGCAGCATGTCGCGGTCGCCGCCTATAGCGACGAAGTGCATGTCGAGGAAAATCGACGGCTTTACCGTCTCAAATTCGATCTCGCCGATCAGATCCTCGGCAATCGCTATGGCTATCGTCGCCCGGCCGGCGGCTTCTGCGTATGGCTCGATGTGTCGGCCCATGGCGGCGACGAAGCGGCGACGGTGAAGCTGTACAGGGACGGCGGCGTGCGCGTGGTGCCCGGAAGTTACCTGGCGCGGCAGCAACCCGACGGCAGCAATCCCGGCGCCGGCTACATTCGTCTGGCGCTGGTACAGGACCGTGAAACAACAGCCGATGCATTGCACCGGCTGGTCGAAATTCTCGATTAATCGCGGGGCCCCATGAGCATGCCGGCGATCGAACGTGTCATCCCCCTGGTCGGCCAGTTGCCGGCGGCCATCCGCGAGGTGCTGGCGCGACGGCTGCGCGAGCTCGCCGGTCTGGGATTGCTGGTGGTGTCCGGCGCCACGGCGGCGGCGCTGATGACATGGTCGGTGCAGGACCCGAGCCTCAGCCACGCGACGTCGCGCGCGATCCGCAATATCGTGGGCTATCCCGGCGCCATCGGCGCTGATCTCCTGATGCAGATTCTCGGCCTTGGCGCGATCATGCTGATCCTGCCGGTGGCCGTATGGGGCTGGCGCATGCTGACCCATCGCAGCTTCGACCGCGAAGCATTGCGGATCGGATGCTGGATCCTGTGCACGGTGATATCGGCGGGCTTTGCCAGCTGCTGGCCGCATGGCGGGGCGTGGCCGCTGCCGACCGGGCTCGGCGGCGTGGTCGGTGACGCGCTGGTGCGCGCGCCCGCGGTCGTGTTCGGTCCTCCCGGGTTTGTCTATTGCCTGGTGCTCGGAATCATCCTGGGCGCGGCGATGGTCGCCACCTTCCTGGTCGCCAGCGGCATGGGTTCACGTCCGCAGGAACAGGAATCGACGCCGATCGAGGACGACGACGCGCCCTTCGAGGAAGAAGACGACGGCGGCTCGGTCTCGCTGGGATGGGTATTTCACGCCGCGATGAGCGCGAAAGCGCGGCTCGGATGGTTGCTGTCTTTGGCTTACGGCAGGCTGGTCGCAAGTTCGCCGGCGCCGCGCGCCTCTGCTTTCGAACGCCAGGAACCAAATCTCGGCGGCCGTGCAGCTCCGGCGCTGGCACCGCAAGCCGAAGAAGATTTCGAAGACGAGGAAGAAGACGAAGTTCCGGCCGCGCGCGCGCCGCGCAAGAAGGCCGCGCCGAAGGCACTTCAGCGCAAATCATCCGACAGGTTCGAACTGCCCTCGGTGTCGGTGCTGACGGCCCCCAAGGCATCGGACCGCCAGCCGCTCAGCAAGTCCGAACTGGAGACCAACTCGCGCGCGCTGGAAGGCGTGCTCGGCGATTTCGGCGTCCGCGGCGACATCGTCAAGGCTCATCCCGGTCCGGTGGTGACCTTGTACGAACTCGAGCCCGCGCCCGGCATCAAATCGTCGCGTGTGATCGGGCTGGCTGACGACATCGCGCGTTCGATGAGCGCGCTTTCGGCCCGCGTCGCCGTCGTTCCCGGCCGCAACGCCATCGGCATCGAACTGCCGAACGCACATCGGGAAAAGGTCTATTTGCGCGAATTGCTGGCGGTCAAGGATGGCAACGAATCGGTCGCCAAGCTTCCGCTCTGTCTCGGCAAGAACATCGGCGGCGAATCCATCATCGTCGATCTCGCGCGCATGCCGCATCTGTTGATCGCCGGCACCACCGGCTCCGGCAAATCGGTCGCCATCAACACCATGATCCTCAGCCTGGTCTACCGGCTGCGGCCGGATCAGTGCCGGCTGATCATGGTCGATCCCAAGATGCTCGAGCTCTCCGTCTATGACGGCATCCCGCATTTGCTGACCCCTGTCGTGACCGACCCGAAGAAGGCCGTGGTCGCGCTGAAATGGGCGGTGCGCGAGATGGAGGAGCGCTACAAGAAAATGTCCAAGCTCGGGGTGCGCAACATCGACGGCTACAATGCGCGTCTGGTGGAGGCCAGGTCCAAGGGCGAGGAGCTGACCCGCACGGTGCATACCGGCTTCGACAAGGAAACCGGCAAGGCGGTCTATGAGGACGAGAAGCTCGATCTCGACCCGCTGCCCTACATCGTCATCATCGTCGACGAAATGGCCGACCTGATGATGGTCGCCGGCAAGGATATCGAAGGCGCGGTGCAACGGCTGGCGCAAATGGCGCGTGCCGCCGGGCTGCATGTGATCCTCGCCACCCAACGGCCGTCGGTCGACGTCATCACCGGCACCATCAAGGCCAACTTCCCGACCCGTATCTCGTTTCAGGTTACCTCGAAAATCGACAGCCGCACCATCCTCGGCGAGATGGGCGCCGAGCAACTGCTCGGACAGGGCGATATGCTCTATATGGCCGGCGGCGGACGCATCAGCCGCGTGCACGGACCCTTCGTCTCGGACGAAGAGGTCGAGAAGGTGGTGCGCCATCTCAAGTCGCAGGGCCAGCCGGAATACCTGGAAGCGGTCACGGCGGAGGAGCCCACCGACGAAGACGGCGCGGTATTCGATTCCACCGGCATGGGTGGCGATGGCGCCGGCGACCTGTTCTCGCAGGCCGTGGCGATCGTCAAGCGCGACCGCAAGGCCTCCACCAGCTACATTCAACGCCGGCTGCAAATCGGATATAACCGCGCCGCGTCGCTGATGGAGCGTATGGAACTCGAGGGCATCGTCGGCCAGGCCAATCACGCCGGAAAGCGCGAAATTCTGGTCGAAGAAGAAGAAAGCCGCTTTTGAAGGCGGTATCGAGCCAAGAGATCACAAGAATTGGGGTGACGCGAATTGGCGCCATCCTTTCACGTAAAAACGATATTTTCTTTTGCGGAAAGCGCGATAAAAGGGCGAACAGCCAGGCAGGACGATGCGTTGACTAGAAATCAGAAACATCGAATGGCGGAACAATTCCCGATCCGCACCACGCGTGTTGCCATGACGCGTGTTGCCCCGATGCGTGTTGCCTCGATGCGGATTGCCTTGGCGTTGCTGATCGCGACATCGATCGGCGCGATGGTGATGCCGTCTCGTGCGCAGACCGTTCCGATTCCCAAACCCGCGCCCAAAGCCCGCGACACGCAGATGAGCGCGTCCGATCAGCAACGGGGTCCGATCACGACCGGAGCCACGCCGGCCCCCCCGCCCAATCCCGTGATCCCGGATCCGCGCCGGAACGTTCCGGCCAATATTTTTGCGTCCTTCGATGCCAATCAAAAGGCCCAGGCCGCCCGGGTGAGCTCCTATCTGTCGTCGCTGCAGACGCTGGCTGGAAATTTCATCCAGGTCGGGCCCGACGGCAGCAAGACCAAGGGCGATTTCTACATCCAGAAGCCCGGCAAGGTGCGTTTCGAATATGCGGCGCCGAGCCCGATCGCGATCATCGCCGACGGATCGATGGTTGCTGTGCGCGACCGCAATCTGGCGACCCAGGACATCTATCCGCTGTCGCAAACGCCGCTGCGGTATCTGCTGTCGGACCGCATCGACCTGTTGAAAGACACCAACGTCGTGAGCGTGACCGCCGATGATGTTTTCATCAGCGTCACCATCGAAGAGAAGCAGATGCTGATCGGCACAAGCCGCCTGATGCTGATGATCGGCGCCAAGGACGGCCAGCTCAAGCAGTGGACCGTGACCGACCCGCAAGGCTATGACACCACGGTTGCGGTCTACAATCTGGATACGTCCAGGAAAGTCGATCCCGGCATGTTCAAGATCGACTTCAGCGACCATACATTCCCGCCAGGCTAAGGCCGATTCCGCCTTTCCAGACCGTGCGTTGGAAAATCATTCTTGATTGCGAGACCAGGACGTGCGTCATCACGCACGTCGTCTCGCCTTGCCGGTCCCCATGCGCCTTTCCCTGACAACCTGGAATATCAATTCGGTGCGCCTGCGCATCGATATCGTCGCGAAATTCCTCAAATCGGCGAGGCCGGATGTGCTGTGCCTGCAGGAAACCAAATGCATCGATGATGCGTTTCCGCTCAAGCGCTTCAAGCGCCTGGGCTACGAGCACGTCGCGCTGAACGGGCAAAAAGGCTATCACGGCGTCGCCGTGGTCTCGAAACTGCCGTTCGAGACCACCGACATCCGTACCTTCTGCGACAAGATCGATTCGCGTCACATCTCGGTCAGGTTCGGCGACAAGGCCCAGCTGTCAAAGCCGCTGGTGCTGCACAATTTTTACGTCCCGGCCGGCGGGGATATTCCGGATCCCGTGCTCAATCCGAAATTCGAACACAAGCTCCGCTTCCTCGATGAGATGAAGGCGTGCGAACCGCTGCATCCGCGCGGCGACGATCGCCATATCCTGGTCGGCGATCTCAACGTGGCCCCGCATGAGAACGACGTCTGGTCGCACAAGCAATTGCTGAAAGTCGTGTCGCACACCCCGATCGAATGCGAGAAGCTTCTGGCGGCACAGGCCCATGGCGACTGGATCGATGTCGCGCGTGAACGCATCCCGCTGTCGGAAAAGGTCTATACGTGGTGGAGCTACCGCGCCGCGGACTGGACGCTGGCCGATCGCGGCCGAAGGCTCGATCACATCTGGGTGTCGCGCGCGCTCAAGGACGGCATCAGCGATTTCCGGATCACCCGGGATGCGCGCGGCTGGGAGCGTCCGTCAGACCACGTTCCGGTAACAGTGACGCTGGAGGTGTGAGCCGTTCTGTCCCGTCATTCCGGGGCGCGCGTTAGCGCGAACCCGGAATCTCTAGCCGATAACTTCTGGATTCCCCGATGAGCAATTGCACATCTGAGGTTCGCTCGTTTCACGAGCGCCCCGGAATGACGAATTCTCGACGTCAGATGCTCAGCTTCGCACCCGCCATCAGGATATCACTGGCGATCTGGCTGGTCCGATTGGCGAATTCGTCGCGCAGCCGGCGCGCCGCCACCGGATCGCTCTCCAGCACGCGCTGAAACAGACTGCGTGCGACCCGGATGACCGAGGAATGTTCGATGGCGAGCGCGGTGGAGGGGCGTTGCATCGCGACAACCAGCGCCAGTTCGCCGATCAGCGCGCCCGGACCGGCGATGATTTCGGCGCCGCTGCCATCGTCGATGCGGAACGCGCCACGCTGGACGATAAATCCGGCATCGGCATCATCGCCCGCACTGAAGAGCAAATCGCCACGCGCGACGTCGCGCTGCTCGGAGCCGATCGCCAGCATGCGCAGAGCCGTGGTCCCCAACAGGCGCAGTGTCGGGACGCGCTCGAGCAGGGCAACATCGTCTTCGATCGACATGGAAAACCGGTTGCGCGATAGCGAATCGTTACCCGAATCGTATCACGGCACCAGCTTGTAGCCACCGGCTTCCGTCACCAATATCTCGGGATTGGCGGCGTCCTTCTCGATCTTCTGGCGCAGCCGATAGATGTGGGTTTCCAGGGTGTGGGTGGTGACACCCGAATTATAACCCCAGACTTCCTGCAGCAGCGTCTCGCGCGATACCGGCAGCTGGCCGGCACGATACAGGAACCGCAGAATGGCGGTTTCCTTCTCGGTCAGACGCACTTTCCGGGCATTGGCCCCGGTCAGCATCTTGGAGCCGGGACGGAAGCTGTAGGGACCCACCGAAAAAACCGCGTCTTCGCTGGCTTCATGCTGGCGCAGCTGCGCCCGAATCCGCGCCAGCAGCACCGCGAAGCGGAACGGCTTGGCGACATAATCATTGGCGCCCGATTCGAGCCCTAGGATGGTGTCCGAATCGGTGTCATGGCCGGTCAGCATAATGATCGGGGCCTTGAAACCACCTTTGCGCAGGCTGCGCACGACTTCACGGCCATCGGTATCCGGCAACCCTACATCCATCAGCACCAGGTCGGGAGCGTCGGCCTTGGCGGCGGTGGCGCCTTTGGCGCCGGTGTCGACCGCGGAGGCTTCAAACTCGTCGTGCAGCGATAGTTGCTCCACCAAAGTATCGCGCAGATCGGTATCGTCATCCACGATCAGGATCTTGCGGGCATTGGCCATGGGTAAAATCCTCTAGGGGCGGCGGCGCGAGCGAAAACGGCTTGAGCCAAGTCTTGTTGGTCTTGAATCTTGCTAGGCAAAGTCAGGGTTTGTCAGGTCTTGTTCGTCTTGAGGTAGGGAACTGTTACGGATTCACAAGCCGAAACGCAGTCTACTCCAGAATTAGCGAGCATTTAGATGAATGTCCTGTAATGCCGCGAAATAGAATAGTGGCGGGCGGCTGTCGGGAGACTCGTAAAGCGCATGGAAACTTCCGGTATTTCAACCGCTTATCAGACAACTCGATGTGATCGACCGGTTTCCGCGGTCTGGATCCGGGCCGCCGCGGGCGATCCCCGCCGGGGCTGGCTGATCGCCGCCGGGCGGCCGGTTCCAGTGGCACTTGGCCGCGGTGGCATCATCGCCAACAAGCGCGAAGGTGACGG
>Ga0302314_10022432_pt1 | contig 10352 bp, 11 predicted proteins | sample III_Palsa_N2_3_FD_200533 | JGI IMG/M metagenome (GOLD analysis project Ga0302314, IMG submission 200533) | Peat permafrost microbial communities from Stordalen Mire near Abisko, Sweden - III_Palsa_N2_3 | ecosystem: Environmental > Terrestrial > Soil > Palsa > Peat permafrost | place: Sweden... | reverse complement strand
TTCTTCATGAAGATGCCGACGACCTCGTGCCCCTGCTTCTTCAACAGATGGGCCGTCACCGCCGAATCGACACCGCCGGACAAGCCGACCACCACACGCTTCGCACACATGCCTCGATTGTAGGAAACCGAGGCTTCGCGCGTGCCGCAGTGGACTTCTTACGGCTCGGAGGTCGCCGTACCGGCGTCCGGCGACGCGACGCTCGGATGCGTGTAGACCGCCTCCAGCGGCAGTCGCCGGCCGGCGCGGTGATCCTCGATGCACTGCAGCACCAGCGGGCCGCGCAGGCGATCCTTGGCGGCGGCGACCTCGTCGGCGGTCATCCAGAGGGTGCGCACGACGGGGCTGTCCAGCGCCTGGCCGGGCACCGGGTCGCTGGCCGTGCCGCAGAACGCGAAGCGGATGTAGGTGACGCCCGGGCCGCGCTCGGAGTCGGGATTGCGCGCCAGGTACACGCCCAGCAAGGCCTCGGGCGTGAAGTGGCAGGCCGTCTCCTCGAGCGCCTCGCGCTTCGCGCCGGCCATGGGCGACTCGCCGGGTTCGAGGCCGCCGGCAGGGTTGTTGATGCGCAGGCCGTCCCGCGTCATCTCCTCGATCATCAGGTAGCGCCCATCCTTCTCGATGACGGCCGCCACGGTGACGCTAGGCTTCCAACGTTCTGCTCCCATGGGCGGGGATTGTCGCGGCGCGCGCGCCCGCCCGCCAGCGAATCCGTCGCGCGCGACGCCCGGGTGTGGCGTTGCGTCGACGCCGCGCCGCCCCGGTGCGTGCCACTAAACCTTGGCCGCCAAACTGTGTAAGCTGTGCCGCTATTGCGCAGCCGCCCCGTATCCACGGGCTTGTGTGCTCGACCGTGGCCTGTCCGGCACGCGTCCACGCGGCGTCCATGACGAACGAAGTTGGCGAGGAGACTTCCATGTTGATCGGTGTTCCGCTGGAGACCGCGGCGGGCGAGACGCGCGTGGCGGTCACGCCGGAGACGGCCAAGAAGTTGAAGGCGCAAGGCCACGTGCTGCGGGTGCAGTCCGGCGCGGGCGTCGCCGCCAGCGCCACCGACGAGGCCTACGTGGCCGCCGGGGCCGAGATCGTCGACCGCGTCGCCGCGCTCGGCGCCGACCTGGTGCTGAAGGTGCGCGCGCCGCTGTCCGACGAGCTGGGCCTGATGAAGCCGGGCGCGGTGCTGGTGGGCATGCTCAACCCGTTCGACCGCGACGGCCTGCACAAGCTCGCCGACGCCAGGCTGACCGCGTTCGCGCTGGAAGCCGCGCCGCGCACCACGCGTGCGCAAAGCATGGACGTGCTGTCCTCGCAGGCCAACATCGCCGGCTACAAGGCCGTGATGATCGCGGCCGACAAGTACCAGCGCCTGTTCCCGATGCTGATGACCGCCGCCGGCACGATCAAGGCCGCGCGCGTCGTCGTGCTGGGCGTGGGCGTCGCGGGCCTGCAGGCGATCGCCACCGCCAAGCGGCTGGGCGCGGTGATCGAGGCGACGGACGTGCGGCCTGCCGTCAAGGAACAGGTCGAGTCGCTGGGCGCGAAGTTCATCGACGTCCCCGCCGAGACGCCCGAGGAAAAGGAAGCCGCCGAAGGTGTCGGCGGCTACGCCCGGCCGATGCCGCAGGCGTGGCTGGATCGCCAGAAGATCGAGGTCGCCAAGCGCGTGGCGCTGGCCGACATCGTCATCACGACGGCGCTGATCCCGGGCCGGGCGGCGCCGGTGCTGGTGACCGAGGACATGGTCAGGTCGATGAAGCCGGGCTCGGTGATCGTCGACCTCGCCGCCGGCCGCGGCGCCTCCGGCACCGACGGCAACTGCCCGCTGACCGAGGCCGGCCGCACGGTGGTCAGGCACGGCGTGACGCTCGTCGGCGAGACGAACCTGCCGGCGCTGGTCGCGGCCGACTCGTCGTCGCTCTACGCGCGCAACGTGCTCGACTTCCTGAAGCTGGTCGTCGACAAGGAGGCCGCGTTCAAGCTCGACCTCGACGACGACATCGTGGCCGCGTGCCTGATGGCGCACGACGGCGAGGTCAAGCGCAAGTGAGCCGCCCGCGCCCGCGCGCCTGACGCGCGACCGAATCCAACGCATCGAGGAGTCCCCATGGACATCGTCTCCCCCACGATCATCAACCTGATCATCTTCGTGCTGGCGATCTACGTCGGCTACCACGTGGTGTGGAACGTCACGCCGGCGCTGCACACGCCGCTGATGGCGGTGACCAACGCGATCTCGGCCATCGTGATCGTCGGCGCGATGCTCGCCGCGGGGCTGACCGAAGGGCCGCTGGCCAAGACGATGGGCGTGCTGGCCGTGACGCTGGCCGCGGTCAACGTGTTCGGCGGCTTCCTGGTCACGCGGCGAATGCTGGAGATGTTCAGGAAGAAGGAACGTCCGGCGGCGCCCAAGGACGGGAAGCAATGATGGCGATCGAGCCGCCGCCGGGGGCCCAGCGCAGCGCGTTCTGGCGCGTCGTGCAGCTGGTCGCGGGCGTCGCGCTGTTCCTCTATGCGCTGCGGCTGCTGTCGCCGATGCCGTCCGACCCGCTCGGCTTCATCCTGCTCGTCGCGCTGCTCGCGGCCGGATCGATGGGGCTTGCGGATTCGGTGGTCGGGCTGGTGGCCTCGTTGTTCGAGAAGATGCAAAAGGGTGGGAAGCAATGAGCTTGAACCTTGTCACGCTGCTGTACCTCGTCGCCAGCGTCTGCTTCATCCAGGCGCTCAAGGGCCTGTCGCATCCGACCACGTCGATCCGCGGCAACGCGTTCGGCATGATCGGCATGACCATCGCGGTGGTGACCACCGGCGCGCTGATCGTCACCATCGCCGGTTCGCCGCTGGGCCTCGGCTGGGTGCTGCTGGGACTGCTGCTGGGCGGCACGGCCGGCACCGTCATGGCCAGGCGGGTGGAGATGACCAAGATGCCCGAGCTGGTGGCGTTCATGCACAGCATGATCGGCCTGGCCGCGGTGTTCATCGCCGTCGCGGCGGTCGCCGAGCCGTGGGCGCTGGAGCGCGGGCTCGCCCGCGGCGAGGCGATCCCCTACGGCAACCGGCTCGAGCTGTTCCTGGGCGCAGCCATCGGCGCGATCACGTTCTCGGGCTCGGTGATCGCGTTCGGCAAGCTCTCGGGCAAGTACAAGTTCCGGCTGTTCCAGGGCGCACCGGTGCAGTTCTCCGGCCAGCACGCGATCAACGCGGTGCTGGGCCTGGCCATGCTCGGACTGGGCCTGGGCTGGGTGGCGACCGAAAGCTGGGCCTGCTTCTTCGCGATGCTGGCGCTCGCCTTCGTGCTGGGCGTGCTGATCATCATCCCGATCGGCGGCGCCGACATGCCGGTGGTGGTGTCGATGCTGAACAGCTACTCCGGCTGGGCCGCGGCCGGCATCGGCTTCTCGCTGAACAACGCGATGCTGATCATCGCGGGCTCGCTGGTGGGCAGCTCGGGCGCGATCCTGAGCTACATCATGTGCAAGGCGATGAACCGCTCGTTCTTCAACGTGATCCTGGGCGGCTTCGGCGCGGCGCCGGGCTCGGCGGCGGCCGGCGCGACCGAGGCGCGGCCGGTCAAGAGCGGCTCGGCCGACGACGCCGCCTTCATCCTCGGCAACGCCGAGAGCGTGATCATCGTGCCGGGCTACGGCCTGGCGGTGGCGCGCGCGCAGCACGCGGTCAAGGAGCTCGCGGCCAAGCTCACGAGCAAGGGCATCAGCGTGAAGTACGCGATCCATCCGGTCGCCGGCCGCATGCCCGGCCACATGAACGTGCTGCTGGCCGAGGCCGAGGTGCCTTACGACCAGGTGTTCGAGATGGACGAGATCAACGGCGAGTTCGGCCAGGCCGACGTCGCGATCATCCTCGGCGCCAACGACGTCGTGAACCCTGCCGCGCTGACCAAGGGCTCGGCGATCTACGGCATGCCCATCCTCGAGGCGTACAAGGCCAAGACGGTGATCGTCAACAAGCGTTCGATGGCCGCGGGCTACGCCGGCCTCGACAACGAGCTGTTCTACATGGACAAGACGATGATGGTGTTCGGCGACGCGAAGAAGGTCGTCGAGGACATGCTCAAAGCGGTCGAATAGCGCGCAGGAAGTCGCCGCCGCGCCAGACCGGCTGCCCGGCCCGGGTGCCCCGTCCCCCACAAGAATTTCCCTTTCCCTTCACTCGCTACAGACCCCGCACGCCGGAGACAAGATGGAACGCAACTGGTTGAAGAACTACCCCGACGGGGTGGCGCCGCATTTGAACGCGAACGAATACGCGTCGTTGGTCGAACTGCTGGACGACAGCTTCAGGAAGTACGCCGAACTGCCGGCGTACAAGTTCATGGGCAAGGACTTCAGCTACCGGCTGGTCGACGAGATGTCGCGCGCGTTCGCGGCCTACGTGCAGACGCTGGGGTTCGCGCAGGGCGATCGCGTCGCGATCATGATGCCCAACGTGCCGCAATACCCGGTCGTCGTGGCGGGCCTGCTGCGCGCCGGCCTGGTCGTCGTCAACGTCAACCCGCTGTACACGCCGCGCGAGCTCGAGCACCAGTTGAAGGACTCGGGCGCCAAGGCCATCGTCATCATCGAGAACTTCGCCACCACGCTGCAGCACGTGCTGAACGACGTGCCGACGAAGACGGTGATCCTGGCCTCGATGGGCGACATGCTGGGCCTGCTCAAGGGCACGCTGGTCAACGTCGTCGTGCGCAACGTCAGGAAGATGGTGCCGGCGTTCGACATCCCCGGCGCCGTGCGCTTCAACGACGCGATCGCCCTCGGCCGGCGTTCGACGTTCAAGCCGGTCAAGGTCGGCCCCGAGGACGTCGCGGTGCTGCAGTACACCGGCGGCACCACCGGCGTCAGCAAGGGCGCGGTGCTGCTGCATCGCAACCTCGTGTCCAACCTGCTGCAGTCCGACGCCTGGTACCAGCCCGCGATGAAGAAGGTGAAGCCGGGCGTGCAGGTGGTCACCATCTGCGCGCTGCCGCTGTATCACATCTTCGGCTTCAACACGAACATGATGCTGGGCCTGCGCATGGGCGGCTGCAACATCCTGATCGCCAATCCGCGCGACATCCCGGCGATGTTCAAGGACTTGCGCCGCCAGCCGTTCCACAGCCTGCCCGCGGTCAACACGCTGTTCAACGCGATGGCCAACCATCCCGACTTCGATTCGGTGGACTGGTCCAGCCTCGTGCTGTCGGTCGGCGGAGGCATGGCCGTGCAGCAGGCCACCGCGCAGCTGTGGCTGCAGAAGACGGGCTGCCCGATCTGCGAGGGCTACGGGCTGTCGGAGACCTCGCCGGCCGTCTCGTGCAATCCGGTCGACGCGACGGCCTACAGCGTCACGATCGGCATGCCGATGCCCGACACCGACATCGCGCTGCTCGACGACGACGGCAACGAGGTCGCCGCCGGCGCGCGCGGCGAGATCGCCGTGCGCGGCCCGCAGGTGATGGCCGGCTACTGGCAACGCCCGGACGAAACGGCCAAGGTGATGACCGCCGACGGCTTCTTCCGCACCGGCGACATCGGCGAAGTGGACGAGCGCGGCTACTTCAAGATCGTCGACCGCAAGAAGGACATGATCCTCGTCTCCGGCTTCAACGTGTATCCGAACGAGGTCGAGGACGTCGTCGCGCTGATCCCGGGCGTGCTGGAGTGCGCGGCCGTCGGCGTGCCGGACGAGAAGGCCGGCGAGGCCGTCAAGATCGTCATCGTCAAGAAGGATCCGGCGCTGACCGAGGCCGACGTGCGGGCCTGGTGTGAAACAAATCTTACCGGTTACAAACGTCCCAAGATCGTTGAATTCCGTTCTGATCTGCCGAAAACCAATGTAGGGAAGATCCTGAGGCGCGAGCTGAGGGACGGCAAATGAACACGCGGCCATGTCGGTCGCCAGGGAATTTCGATGATGACCACGACCCACGCCGAGGCCTACGCCCGCACCGAGGCCGGCAAGGCCGAGATCCGCGCGCATAGCATCAAGCTGTCGCGCCCCGCCCGCAACCTGCTGATGGTGATCGACGCCAGCTGCAGCGGCGACGCGTGGATCGGCAAGGTGAACGGCAGCACCCCGGCGGATCTCGAGGCGCTCATCGCCGCGAAGCTGGTCGCGCCGCTGGTCGGCGGGACGGCGCGCACGGTCCACCAGCGCATCCCGGTCGAGGTCGCCGTGCGCGACTGGACGTACGACGCGCTGTACACCCTGCTCACGCACGAGGCCAAGGAACGCTTCGGCCTGATCAAGGGCTACCGGCTGATCCTCAAGATCGAGGGCTGTTCCGACCTGGCCGGCATGCAGGCCGTCGCGCTCGACTTCGTCGAGCAGATCCGCAAGGCGCACGGCGAAGACTCCGCCGCGCGCTTGCGCAAGCAGCTGGGCGCGACCGACTAACATCGCCGGCATGCAACCGCGCATGCCAAGACTGTTCCCATGACGCGCCTGGCCATCGTCGGCGCGTTGCACGAGGAGATCGCTGCGCTGCAGCCCTGCCTCGGCGACCTGCGCACCGAGCGGCGCGCGGGTCGCGACTTCCACCTGGGCCGGCTCGACGGCCACGACGTGATCCTGGTGCGCTGCGGCATCGGCAAGGTGGCCGCGGCCACCACCACGGCCGTGCTTCTCGATGCCTTCGACGCGTCCGCGCTCCTGTTCACCGGCGTGGCCGGCGGGCTGGGCGAAGGCGTGCGGGTGGGCGACATCGTCGTCGCCACCATGCTGCTGCAGCACGACATGAACGCCGAGCCGCTGTTCCCGCGCTGGGAGGTGCCGCTCACCGGCCGCGCGCGCTTCGACACCGACGCCGCGTGGTCGGCCCGGCTCGCGCAGGCCAGCCGCGCGCTGGTCACCGCGGACACGCACGCGGTGTCGGCCACCATTCACCGGGGCCTGGTCGTCAGCGGTGACCGCTTCGTCGCGACGCACGCCGAGAGCGACCGGCTGCGCGAACTCCTGCCCGACGCGCTGGCCGTCGAGATGGAAGGCGCGGCCGTCGCCCAGGTCTGCCACGATTTCGCGCGGCCGTTCGCCGTCGTCCGCACGGTCTCCGACCGCGCCGACGACGCCGCGCACGGCGACTTCCAGCGCTTCATCCGCGACGTCGCCGCGCCGTACTCGCGCGACATCGTCCGCGCGGCGCTGCGGCTGGCCCAGCGCCCGTAGCGCGCGGCCAGCGCCTCGTTGCGCGCGCCGCGATCGGCGAACCAGCGATCCGGCCAGGCCTGGCCGAACTGCGCCGCCAGCCCGAGCACGCGCGCCTTCGCCAGCGGCGCGTCCGAGCTCGCGGCGAGCGCGCTTGCGGCACACTGGCGCCTGTTGCCTGCCCAGCCTACCTCATGTCGTTGCGCCTGTTCGTCGAATCTCCGTTGTCCGCCGGTATCGAGTTCGCCCTGCCCGAGGACGCCGCCCGCCACGTCCAGGTGCGCCGGCTGCAGCCGGGCGACGACCTGCGGCTGTTCGACGGCGCCGGCGGCGAGTGGCAGGCGCAGGTGACGCGCATGGGCAAGCGCGACGTGGACGTGCGCGTGGGCGAGCACGAGGCCGTGGATCGCGAGCTGCCGTTCGACCTCGAGGTCGCGCTGGGCATGCCCACCAACGAGCGCATGGACGCGCTGATCGAGAAGGCCACCGAGCTGGGCGTGGCCGCGATCCAGCCGCTGCAGACCGAGCGTTCGGTCCTGCGCCTCGACGGCGAGCGCGCTGCCAGGCGCGTCGCGCACTGGCAGGCGGTGGCCGTCGGCGCGAGCGAGCAGAGCGGCCGCACGCGCGTGCCGGTCGTGGCGCCGGTGACGAGCCTGTCCGCGTGGCTCGCGACGCAGCCCGACCCCGCGGCGCACGCCGGTCGCTTCGTGATGAGCACCGGCATGGCGCCCGCGTTGGCCAAGGCGCTTGCTCCGGTGACCGGCGGCCGCTGGCTCGCGCTGAGCGGCCCGGAGGGCGGACTCACGGCGGAAGAAGAGGCCGCCGCCGCCGCGCGCGGCTTCACGCGCATCAGCCTGGGCGGCCTGATCCTGCGCGCCGACACCGCGCCGCTGGCCTGGCTCGCGCAGATGGCGGTGCTGCTGTCGCGGCCGGCGTGAACGAAGCCGGCGCATTCGAGAAGGCTTCTTCACGCGCTCGCTGGCACACTCGTCCGCTGCGCAACAGCAACGCGAGACCATGAGCATCGACGTCCCCAGCCCCATCGACCTGCGCCTGATGGCCGACGCCCGGCCCTGGGCCGAGACCGCGCTCGCACGGCGGCCCGCGCGTCCCGAATTCTTCGACGCCTTCGCGCGCCAGTTCGGCCGCGACGGCGTGCGCGTGCTGGAGCTCGGCTCGGGCCCGGGCTTTCTCGCCGACCACCTGCTGCGCGCGCTGCCGAACCTGCAATACGTCGCGCTCGACTTCTCGCCGGCGATGCACCAGCTCGCCGCGGAACGCCTGGGCGAGCGCGCGGGACGCGTCACCTTCGTCGAACGCAGCTTTCGCGAACCGGCCTGGAGCGCGGGCCTGGGTCCGTTCGACGTCGTCGTCACGCACCAGGCCGTGCACGAGCTGCGCCACAAGCGCTACGCGACGACCCTGCATGCGCAGGTGCGTCCGCTGCTGGCGCCCGGCGGCGCCTACCTCGTCTGCGACCACTTCCTCGGCGAAGGCGGCTTGTCCAACGACCAGCTGTACATGACCGTGGACGAACAGCGCGAGGCCTTGCTGGACGCCGGCTTCGCGGATGTCGAGGCCGTGCTGGTCAAGGGCGGGCTGGCGCTGCACCGCGCGCAATGAGAAACGCCGCGCCGGCGCGAGCCGGGCGGCGTTTCTGCGACGGATCGGCGCCCGGGCGCCACCCGATCAACGGCCCGCTTCGACGTCGTGGATGGCGTGCCTGGTGGCCTCGATCGCGAGATCGGTGTGCTGGACGATGCGGTTGCGCAGGTCGCGCGTCTCGGGATTGTCTTCCTCGCGGGCCACGTCGTTCTTGGCCTTGTTCAGCAGTTCCAGCGCGTGGTGCAGGCGGCCAGCGCGATTGATCTTCGCGTCTTCGTGCGGATGATCCTCGATGTTCTTGCCGTCTTCCATCGCGGCCGTCTTGGCTTCCTGGATCGCGCGGTCGGTCTCGACGATCGCGACGTCTTCCTGCGAGCTGACGACGGCATCGCCCGGGCGGTGCTCGAGGTTCCAGCGCGCGTCGCGCAGGTCGGTCAGCGCGTGCAGATAGGCGGGGTGGCGGCCGGGCAGGTCGGCGGCGTTGGCCGACAGGGCCGTGAACGAGGCGCAGAGCGCCAGCGTGGCGAGAACAGTGGTCGAGAGCTTGTGGGACATCTTGGTCTCCTGGTGTGTGTGAAGAGAGAGTGCGTGGTGCGCACCCTGAAAACGGAACCCGGAGACTGGCCGTTGACGGGGAACTGGAGCGTGCGGCTTGCGCGATGCTGAGCGCGCCGTGACGTTCAGTTACCCGCCGGCGTCGACGGCTGTCCACCGGCGCGCGCCGAGCCGCTGACCATGTCGAAGCGGAACAGCCGGCATTCGATCGGGCCGTTCCACATCGGCACGCGGCGGCTTTCCTTCAGGCGCATCGCGGTCGGCAGCTTCATGTCGGGACTCAGCACCCAGGCCGTCCAGCCGCTGTAGTTGCGCTTCCAGTGCGTGGCCAGCTGCGCGAAGAACTCGTTCGCGTTGTTCGCGCTGCCGCCGTCGACGATCGCCGATTCGCGGCCGCCGCTGGACTGCGGCGCCTCGCGCGGTCCGCGGCGCGCGGCCTCGGGGTTCTCGCGCGCGAACGCGTCCGCGCCCGGGCCGCGCGGGCGCTCGCCCGCGTCACGCGCGTGCGGGGCCGCGAACGTGCGCGGCGCGCGCGGAGCCTCGGTGGCTTGGCTATTGCTGCCGCGGCCCTTGGCGTCGATGCGCTCGCCGTACGGCGGGTTCATCACGATCGTGCCGCGGTCGGCCGGGGCCATGCGTTGCAGCGCGTCGGCGGTCTTGAAGTCGATCGCGTGCGCCACGCCGGCACGCTCGGCGTTGCGCGTGGCGAAGTCGGTCATGCGGAACGACACGTCGCCGGCCCAGATCGGCACCGCCGGCTTCACGATCGAATCACGCGCCTCGACCTGCATCTCGCCCCAGCGCGTGGCGTATTCGCGAAACGGCTGCAGGCGCTCGAACGCGAACCGGCGCGTGAGACCCGGCGCGACGTTGCAGGCGATCTGCGCGGCCTCGATCGCGATCGTGCCGGCGCCGCAGCACGGATCCAGCAGCCCGCCGTCTTCCGGGCGGCCCAGCCAGCCCGCGGCATAGACCAGCGTCGAGGCCAGCGTCTCCTTCAGCGGCGCCTCGCCCTGCTGCTCGCGCCAGCCGCGCTTGAACAAGGCCTCGCCGGA
>Ga0302314_10022431_pt1 | contig 10352 bp, 8 predicted proteins | sample III_Palsa_N2_3_FD_200533 | JGI IMG/M metagenome (GOLD analysis project Ga0302314, IMG submission 200533) | Peat permafrost microbial communities from Stordalen Mire near Abisko, Sweden - III_Palsa_N2_3 | ecosystem: Environmental > Terrestrial > Soil > Palsa > Peat permafrost | place: Sweden... | reverse complement strand
GGGGCGTCGCGCTGTCGCCGAGCGCGCAGAACGCGCGGCCGGTGATGTTGTCGCAGACGTCCAGCATCTTCTCGATGTCTCCGTCGGTGCCCTGGCCGTGTTCCAGCCGGTCCAGGAGCCGGACCAGCCAGAACGTGCCCTCTCGGCACGGCGTGCATTTCCCGCACGACTCGTGCTGGTAGAACTCGGTCCAGCGGAGCACCGCGCCGACCACGCAGGTGGTCTCGTCGAAGATCTGCACCGACCTGGTACCGAGCTGGGACCCGGCGGCGGCGACCGACTCGAAGTCCAGCGGCACGTCCAGGTGCTGGTCGGTGAGTATCCCCGCCGACGAGCCGCCTGCCGTCCAGAACTTGAGCCGGTGGGTCCCCCGCATCCCGCCGGACAGCCCGAGCAGCTCGCGCAGCGTGATGCCGAGCGGAGCCTCGTACGTGCCCGGGGTCGTGATGTGGCCGGAGAGGTTGAAGATCCCGAACCCCTTGGACTTCTCCGTGCCGACATCGGCGAACCAGTCGGCGCCGTTCAGCAGGATGGCCGGCACGCTGGCGATCGACTCCACGTTGTTCACGTCCGTCGGGCTGGCGTACACCCCGGACACGGCCGGGAACGGCGGCTTGTTCCGCGGCAGCCCGCGCTTGCCCTCCAGCGAATCCAGCAGCGCTGTCTCCTCGCCGCAGATGTAGGCGCCGGCTCCGGCGTGGATGATGACGTCCAGGTCGTACCCGGAGCCGAGGATGTCACGGCCGAGGTAGCCGGCCGCGTACGCCTCCTGCACCGCGTGCCGCAGCCGCCGGATCACGTGCAGGACCTCACCCCGGACGTAGATGAACGCGTGGCTGGCCCCGATCGCATAGGAGGCGATGACCGCGCCCTCGATGAGCGTGTGCGGGGTGGCCATCATGAGCGGGACGTCCTTGCAGGCGCCAGGTTCGGATTCGTCCCCGTTGACCACCAGGTAGTGCGGCTTGCTGTCGCCCTGCGGCAGGAAGCCCCACTTCACGCCGGTCGAGAAGCCGGCCCCGCCGCGACCGCGCAGCCCGGAGTTCTTCACGACCTCGATGACCTCGCCGCGCGACATGCCGAGCGCCTTGCGCAGCGCCCGATAGCCGCCGGTGCGAACGTAGCCGTCCAGGGTAAAGGCGTCCGGCTGGTCCCAGTGCGCGGTCAGCACCGGGGTCAGGGTGTCGGTCACCGCGGCTCCTTCGTTTTGTCGCCCGCTTGGCCGTCCGCCCGCCCAGGCTCCGGCGCGGTCCAGCCGTGCTCCTGGGCGATCTTGAGGCCGACCAGGTCGGCCGGTCCCGCGGCCGGGCCCTCGGTGGCCAGGTCGTCGTTGAAGCCGGCCAGGATCCGGCCCGCCTCGCGCCAGGTGACCAGCCGCCCGGGGCCACGGGTCGGAGCCACCCGGATCCCGGCGCGCAGGTCGTCGGCGAGCTGGCGGGCCGACTGCGGTGTCATGTTGTCGAAGAACTCCCAGTTCACCATCATCACCGGCGCGTACTCGCAGGCGGCGTTGCACTCGAGGTGCTCCAGGCTGACCTGGCCGTCCGGCGTGGTCTCGTCGTCGCCCACGCCGAGGTGCTCGCGGAGTTCGGCGAGGATCTGGTAGCCGCCCAGGACCCCGCACACCGTGTTCGTGCACACGCCCACGTGGTACTGGCCGACCGGGCGCCGCTTGTACATGGTGTAGAAGCTGACCACCCCGGTGACGTCGGTCTCGGTCAACCCGAGCTGGCCCGCGCAGTACTCGATGCCGTCCGAGGAAACGTAGCCTTCCTCCGCCTGGACGAGATGGAGCAGCGGCAGCAGCGCTGATCTCGGCCCTGGGTACTTGCCGATGATCTGCGCCGCGTCGGCGTCTAGGCGGGAGCGCACATCGTCGCTGAACGCCATTACCTGTCCACGCCCCCCAACACCGGATCGATGCTCGCGATCGCCGGGATCACGTCGGCCAGCATGCCGCCCTCGCACAGCGCGGCGACCGACTGCATGTGGTTGAACGACGGGTCACGGAAGTGCACCCGGTAGGGCCGGGTGCCGCCGTCGCTCACCACGTGCGCGCCGAGTTCACCGCGGGCGGACTCGATCGGCGCGTACGCCTGGCCCGCGGGCACCCGGAATCCCTCTGTAATCAGCTTGAAGTGATGAATGAGCGCCTCCATGGACTGGCCCATGATGTGCGCGATGTGCTCGGGTGAGGGACCGAGGCCGTCAGGACCGAGCGACAGCTGGGCCGGCCAGCCGATCTTTGCGTCGCGGATCATCACCGGCTCGGTCCCCGAGCCCGCGGAACCGCGCGACGCCAGCCGGTCGACGCACTGCCTGACGATCTTCAGTGACTGGTCCATCTCGTCCATCTTGAGCACGTACCGACCGTAGGCGTCGCACGTGTCGGTGACCGGCACGTCGAAGTCGTAGGTCTCATAGCCGCAGTACGGCTGGGACTTGCGCAGGTCCCAGGGCAGCCCGGTTGACCTCAGCATGGGGCCGGTCACGCCGAGGGCCATGCAGCTCGCCAGGTCCAGGTAGGCGATGCCCTTCATCCGGCCGATGAAGATCGAGTTAGCGTCGATCAGCGCGCGCAGGTCATGGACGAGTTTCGGGGCACGGTCAAGGAACGCGCGGACCGCCTCAAGCGCGCCCGGAGGCAGGTCCTGCGCCACGCCGCCCGGCCGGATGTAGGCGTGGTTCATCCGCAGTCCGGTGATCAGCTCAAACAGGTCAAGGACCCGTTCGCGCATGCGCACGCCCTGCATGAAAATCGTGGTCGCGCCGAGTTCCAGGCCCATCGGGCCGATCCCGCCCAGGTGCGACGAGATCCGGTTGAGCTCCATCATCATGACCCTGATGATCTGGGCTCGCTCGGGGATGCGGTCTTCGATGCCGAGCAGCCGTTCCACCCCGAGGCAGTACGCGGCCTCGTTGAAGAACGGCATGAGGTAGTCCATCCTGGTGCAGAAGGTGGTGCCCTGCGTCCAGGTGCGGAACTCCATGTTCTTCTCGATGCCGGTGTGCAGGTACCCGACGGCGGCCCGCACCTCGGAAACGGTCTCGCCCTCCAGCGTCAGGATCAGCCGGAGTACCCCGTGGGTGGACGGGTGCTGCGGGCCCATGTTGATGACGATCCGTTCGCCGCTCTCGAAGTCCCTCGCCTCGTTAGCGGCGGCGACGATCTCGTCCCAGTCCTCGCCGGAGGCCGTAAAGACCCGGCCCTCCGCGGCGTCGGAGTCAGCGTCGCTCGCGCCGGCCGGCGCGTGCGGCGTCCGCGCTTCCGTCATGCTCCATCACCAGCCCGCCTCATGCGTAGTGCCTCCGCTCGTCTGGTGCGGGGATCTTAGCGCCGCGGTACTCGACCGGGATGCCGCCGAGCGGGTAGTCCTTGCGCTGCGGGTGACCCTTCCAGTCGTCCGGCATCTCGATCCTGGTGAGCGCCGGATGGCCGTCGAAGATGATCCCGAAGAAGTCCCAGGTCTCCCGCTCGTGCCAGTTGCAGGCCGGGTACACGCCGACCAGCGACGGGATGTGCGGGTCCGCGTCCGGCGCGCTCACCTCAAGCCGGACCCGGCGGTTGTGGGTGATGGACAGCATGTGGTAAACCGCGTGCAGCTCGCGGCCGGTGTCGTCCGGGTAGTGCACGCCGGATACCCCGCTGCACAGCTCGAAGCGCAGCGCCGGGTCGTCCCGGAACTCCGCCGCGACCTCGGGCAGCCGCTCCCGGCGGACGTGAAAGGTCAGCTCGCCCCGGTCCACGACCACCCGCTCGATCGCGTCGGAGAAGCGGACCCCGGCGGCCTCCAGCGCCGCGCTGAGCGCGTCGGCGATGGCGTCGAAGTAGGAACCGTAGGGTCGCAGGCTGCCGATTGGCGGCACCTGGTGCACCCGGAGCAAGCCAAAACCCGAGGTGTCCGGCGTGTCCTGCACGCCGAACATGCCGGTGCGGATGACCGGCTCGGCCAGTCGCTCCTGGCCGAGCCGGGCGGGGAGGTTGGCATCGTCCTCGCCGGTCTGGGCCTCGCCGGTCTGGGCCTCGCCGGTCTGGGCCTGGCCGGTCTGGGGCTGGCCGGCGGGTGGCACCGGACCCTGCGGGGCCGCAGATCCGTGGGCCTCCTCGGCCCCCGCTGGATGACTGTCCTGCGGCCCGCTCACAGCTCGGATTCCTCGGGTACGGCCAGGTGCAGTGGCGTCAGGCCCAGCCGCGCTTCCTCCAGCTCGGTGATCTGCCGGTCGCGGTTCTTGCCGAGCTTGGCGTTCATGATCTTGTCGTGCAGCTTGAGGATCGAGTCGAGCAGCATCTCCGGCCGCGGCGGGCAGCCGGGCAGGTAGATGTCCACCGGTATGATGTGGTCGACACCCTGCACGATCGCGTAGTTGTTGAACATGCCGCCGCTTGAGGCGCACACGCCCATCGAGATGACCCACTTGGGGTCGGACATCTGGTCGTAGATCTGCCTCGTCACCGGGGCCATCTTCTGGCTGAGCCGACCCGCCACGATCATCAGGTCCGCCTGCCGCGGAGTGTTGGACGCGCGCTCCATGCCGAACCTGGCCAGGTCGTGCTTGGGGCCGCCGGTCATCATCAGCTCGATGGCGCAGCAGGCCAGGCCGAAGGTGGCCGGCCACACCGAACGCGCCCTGGCCCAGCCCGCCGCCTTCTCGACGGAGGTCAGCAGCACGCCGCTCGGCAGCTTTTCTTCGATACCCATGGCTAATCCCATTCCAGGCCGCCACGCCGCCAGATATACGCGTACGCGACAAGCACAGTGATAACAAAGGTCACCATCTCGACCAGCCCGAAGGCGCCGAGCTTGTTGAAGGTGACCGCCCAGGGATACAGGAAAATGATCTCGATGTCGAACACGATGAACAACATCGCGGTCAGGTAGAACTTGACCGGAACCCTGCCCCCGTCCGGCGGCATCGGCGTCGGCTCGATGCCGCACTCGTAGCTTTCTAGCTTGGCCCGGTTCCACCGCTTCGGCCCGGCTTGGGTGCCCATGAAGACGGAGAAGCTGGCGAAGCCGAGCGCGAGTACGGCCAGCACGAAGATCGGAACGTAAAGCCTCATCGACGCGCACTCCCTCCAGTGGCCGGATGCCAACGTCGTCTTATCCTAGGGACTACCTGCATAGCTACTCACTCAGGGTTAGGTGCGAGCTTGGACAGGCCGTTGACCAGTCGGTCTGCCGCGTCTCCACGCGGATCGGTCAGGTTCGCGAGCAGCTTGATCGCGAACCGCATCAGCGCGGGCCTGGACATGCCGTGCTTGGTCGCGAAGTGCATCAGGTGGGGCCGGCCGATGGCTTTCACGAAGACGCGGCCGAGGGTGTAGTAGCCGCCGTACGCCTGGCTGAGCGCACGCGGATACTCGGCCAGCACCTGCTCGGTCTCCGCCCGGCGCGACCGCGCGAGCGCCTGGGCGACGGTGCGGGCCAAGATCTCGCCGGACTCCATCGCGTACGCTATGCCCTCGCCGTTGAAGGGGTTCACCATGCCGCCGGCGTCGCCCGCCAGCAGCAGCCCCCGGTGGTAGTGCGGGGTCCGGTTGAAGCCCATCGGCAGCGCCGCGCCCCGTATCGGCTGGGTCCGGTTCTCCTCGGTGTAGCCCCATTCAGCCGGCATTGATTTAAGCCACCGGCGCAGCAGGGCATGGTAGTCGGTGTGGCCGAACGCGGCACTGGTGTTCAGCAGGCCCAAGCCGACGTTAGCCGTCCCGTCGCCCATGCCGAAGATCCAGCCGTACCCGGGCAGCAGCCGGTCACCGTCCCACAGGTCGAGCCAGGACTCCAGGTAGTCGTCATCGTGCCGCGGTGTCCGGTAGTAAGTCCTGACCGCGACGCCGAGCGGGCGGTCGTCGCGCTTGCGCAGCCCCATCGCTACCGACAGCCGCGAGGAGTTGCCGTCGGCCGCCACGACGACGCGCGAGGTGTAGACCCGGGGGGACGAGTCCTGGCTTTCCCCGCCCTCGGCCTGGGCGGTCACTCCGGTGATCCGGCCAGTGCGGTCGTCGATGACCGGGCCGGTCACGGTGACGCCCTCGACCAGCTTGGCGCCGGCCTGCTGGGCCCGGCGGGCCAGTGTCTCGTCCAGGTCGCGGCGGGTCCGGACCAGCCCGTAACCGGGATAGCTGGACAGTTCGGGCCAGGGAAGTTCCAGCCGCTTGCCCGCCCCGATCACGCGCAGGCCCTTGTTCCGCACCCAGCCGTCCTGCTCGCTGACGTTGATGCCCATGCCGACCAGGGCCTTGACCGCGCGCGGGGTAAGACCGTCGCCGCAGACCTTCTCCCTGGGAAACCGGGACTTCTCCAGCACCAGAACGTCAAGTCCCGCCTGCGCCAGGTAAAAGGCGGTCGCCGAACCGGCCGGCCCGGCGCCCACGACGATGACATCCGCTTCATCAGCGGCTGGCCGGCGCGGGACAGCGCGCTGTCCGCCGCTGGCTCGGTCTTGCTGTGGATCGTGTTCGGTCACTTGGTCAGATCCATAATGTCTTGTGAACCGCTTCACAAATGTTTTGCCAACAGTTTAGACCCAGCCGGGCCCGGCTTTACGCCGGGTCAACTGCGCCGGGCCACGTGCACGGCGACCACTCCCATGCTCAAGTCGCGCCACCGTACCGCCGACCAGCCGGCCGCCTCGATCAGGCCGGCCAGCTCGCGCTGAGCCGGCCAGTCCGCGATCGACTCGGCCAGGTATTCGTAGGCTTCCGGGCTGCGGGCGGTCCGCCGTGCGATCGCGGGCAGGATATTTATCAGATACCTTCGGTAAAGCTTATCGACCGGGGCAATCGGGATTGTGCTGAACTCGCACACCACCAGCCGGCCGCCCGGACGGGTCACCCGGCGCATCTCGGCCAGGGCCGCGCCGGGGCTGGCCACGTTCCGCAGCCCGAACGAGATCGTCACCGCGTCAAACGCCTCGTCACGGAACGGCAGCCGGAGCGCGTCGCCGGCCACCAGGCCGAGACGTCCCCGGCCATCGCCCGGCTGGCCATCGTGCTGGCCAGCCAGCCGGGACCGGCCAGCCCGGAGCATGCCTAGGGAGAAATCGCAGGCTACGCAGTCGGCACCGGTGGCGGTGAAGGTCAGCGAGGAGGTCGCGGTGCCGGCCGCCAGGTCAAGCACGCGCTCGGAGAGGCCGGCCGCGGTGATCCGGGCGACGGCGCGCCGCCACAGCCTGACCTGACCCGCGGACAGGACGTCGTTCAGCAGGTCATAGCGACCCGCGATTGCGTCGAACATCGCCGCGACGTCGCCAGGGCGCTTGTCCAGGTGGGCACGGGCCATGAAGCCACCCTACGGGGCTAGAGCAATGCCGGGCGCTGCCAGGGCTGGCCTAGGACGTGCTCGGCCAGGAAGGCGAACACCGTCTCGTACCAGATCCGCGCGTTGCCTGGGGTGAGGATCCAGTGGTTCTCGTCGGGGAAGTACAGGAACTTGGCCTCCGCCTGGTGACTGGACAGGTCCCACCAGAGCCGCAGCGCCTCGGAGATCGGCACCCGGTAGTCCTTGTTGCCGTGAATGACCAGCATCGGCGTGCGGATCTGGCTGATGTGCAGGTGCGGCGAGTTCGCCTGGTACATCTCCGGGTTGGTCAGCGGATCCCCGAATTGCGGCCGCCAGAACATCGGGTGGTCGGTGGTGCCGAACATCTGGTCAAGCATCCACAACCCGGCGTGGCTCACGATCGCCTTGAACCGGTCCGTATGGCCGGCCATCCAGTTCGCCATGTAGCCGCCGTAGGAGCCCCCCATCATGGCGACCCGGTCCGCGTCGATGTCCGGGCGGGCCGCCACGGAGTCGGTCGCGGCCATGATGTCGGCGAAGGGCCTGGCTCCCCATTGATGGTGGGCGCGGGCGATGAACTCCTGGCCGTAGCCGGTGGACAGCGCCGGATCGGGCAGCAGCACGGCGTAGCCGCGGGCGGCCATCAGCCACGGGTTCCACCGCCATGACCAGGAATTCCAGCTGCTCATCGGGCCGCCGTGCACCCAGAGCAGCAGCGGTGCCGGGCTGCTCGCGGATGCGGTTTCCGGCAGGACCAGCCACGACCTGATCCGCTGACCGTCCTCGGCGCTGGCCTCGACCTCCTCAAGCCGCCCGGGCAGCGCAAGCGGGACGCCGGGGCATTCCAAGGGGGCCGGCTCGCCCCCGGTCTTCAGGTCGATGCGGACCGGGGTCGGCGGGCTGGCCACCGTGGCCCGCAGCGCGTACAGGTACCGGCCGTCCGGTGCGACGTTCAGCTCGGTGTACGCGCCGTCATCACCGGTCACCCGGGTGAGGCCGCCCGTCTCGACGTCAACCCGGAACACCGGCCGCCGGCCGCCGTCATCGGCGGCGAAGTACAGCGAGCGCGAATCGGGCGACCAGGCCGGCTCTTGCGGCCACCGGTCCATCCCGGGTACCAGATCACGGCCCGACTCACCCGACTCACCCGAACCGTCGACGCCGAGCACGACCAGGGTTTCATCGGTGGGCCGGTCGGGGGTGGCGTGGGTTTCACGGGCGCACACGATGGACCGCCCGTCCGGTGAGACCCGCGGGCTGGAGAAGTCGAACTCGGGCACGCTGAGCAGCACCCGCCGCTTGCCGCTGGCCACGTCGATCATCACCAGCTCGCTGTGCGACTCCCCGGCGGGGTCCCACTGCCACCATCCGGTGATGAGCGACGTGCCGTCGGGCGTCAGCTCGAAGGCCTGCCCGTCCAGCGCCCGGCCCGGCTCCGGTGTCAGGTCGCGCAGCCCGGCGAACTCCGTCGCCTCCCCGGACTCCGCGGCGCCCCCGCCCTGTTCATCCCGGCCGGCCCAGTCGAGGCCGGCCTGCGGGAGGAGATCCGGGTCGGCGGCGAAGAGCCTGACCTGGTCCGGTCCGAGGTCGTGGTCCCAGAACCTGACCGGAGCTGACTCGTGCAAGATGGCGCTGATCCCAGCGTCGTTACGCTCCTGGCGCCGCCGGGCGTCGTCCGCGGCGCTGTTTCCCTCGGCCCCCGGCAGCACCGGCGAGGCGACGACGATGGTTCCGGTGTCCCTGGCTACCTCTGCGCCTGCGACGCCGCCAGGCGGGCCCGCGACCACCCTGGCCTCGCCTCCGGCGGACGGGAGCAGCCAGAGTGAGCTCATGTCCCCGCCGGGCTCCGGCCGGGCCTTGCCCGCGCCGGGGTCCGGCCGCTTGGAGGTGAACAGCAGCGAGGAGTCGGGCAGGAAACGCGGGCTGCCCTCCCCCTCCGCCGACCTGGTCAGCCGCCGGGCCGGGCCGCCCTGCGGGTCGATCCGCCAGATGCTGGTCAGGTACTTCTTGGCGTCCGGGCTCAGCGTCTGCACGGTCGCGGCCAGCCAGTCGCCGTCCGGGGACAGCCGCAGCGCCCCGACCCGCGGTATCGCCACGAACGCACCGAGGTCGGCGAACGGGGTCGGCGGGTCCGTGGCCCTGCCGCCCTCGGCAGGAGTATCAGCGCTCACAATCGCTCCCGGTTAGGTCGATAAGCCGCGATTCGGACCCTACCCCAGCCCTGCTCCGCGATCCCTAGCCGGAAAGGACATGATCGTGTGCAGCTACCCCTGCGGCCGGGGGGTGCCTGCACACAATCTCTGGTCAGCTGGCCTCGGTGATCATGGCCGCGCCCACGGTGGCGTTCGTGGCCTCGTCCATGAAGATGAGGCCGCCGGTGGTGCGGTTCCTGGTGTAGGGATCGCAGAAGATGGGCTGGGTGAGCCGGAGCCGGACCCGGCCGATCTCGTTCAGGCTCAGCTGCGTCGCCGCCTCGTCGCGGTGCAGCGTGTTCACGTCGATCCGGTAGTGCAGGTCGGTGACGATCGCCTTGACCGTCCGCGAGGTGTGCTTCACGATGATCCGGCTGCGCCGCGCCAGCACTTGGTCCGACGACATCCAGCACACCATCGCCTCGATGTCCTGGGCGGCGGCCGGGCGGTTGTTCGGGCGGCAGATCATGTCGCCCCGGGAGATGTCCACGTCGTCGTCGAGCAGCAGCGTCACCGACATGGGCGCGAACGCCTCGGGCACCTCAAGGCCACTCTGCTCTATTCGCCGCACGTGGGTGGCGAAGCCGGACGGCAGGTGCATTACCTCATCGCCCGGCTTGAGCACGCCGCCTGCCACCTGGCCCGCGTAACCGCGGTAGTCGTGCAGCTCGGCGTCGGTGGCGGCGTGCGGCCGGATGACGTACTGCACCGGGAAGCGGACGTCGATCAGGTTGCGGTCCGACGCGATGTGCACGTGCTCCAGGTGGTGCAGCAGCGAGGGCCCGTCGTACCAGGTCATGTTGGCCGACCGGTCCACCACGTTGTCGCCGTGCAGCGCGGATATCGGGATGAAGGTCAGGTCGCCGATGGCCAGCCGGGC
>Ga0302314_10022427_pt1 | contig 10353 bp, 8 predicted proteins | sample III_Palsa_N2_3_FD_200533 | JGI IMG/M metagenome (GOLD analysis project Ga0302314, IMG submission 200533) | Peat permafrost microbial communities from Stordalen Mire near Abisko, Sweden - III_Palsa_N2_3 | ecosystem: Environmental > Terrestrial > Soil > Palsa > Peat permafrost | place: Sweden... | reverse complement strand
GATGCGCCAAGCTCATCAGCCCGCTCCGGCCTCGGTAGCTTGGACCATGGCGAACCCGGGCGACACCGGCGAGGCGATACAAATGGCCCAGAAACTCGGCGCCGATGTCGATCTGATGCGCGAGGCGTGGTGGACGCCGGGTTCGCTGCTTCCCGACGGCCGCTACGCCGGGTTTCACGTACCCGGTGAATCGGGCAAGCCTCACATCATCATCGTCGATAAGCACGGGCGTCGCGTCGGCAACGAGGCCGGCGCGTACATGGAATTTGGACAAAAGATGTTCGCCGCAGGCGCCGTGCCTTCCTATGCCATCCTCGAAAGCCGCGCCCTGGCGCACTACACCTGGGGACCGCTGCTGTCCGCAAAGTCCATTCAACCTTTCATCGAGAACGGCTATCTCAAGAGGGCAGACACTTTGCGGGAGCTCGCGCAGCAATGTGGCATCGACCCGACAGGACTCGAGGCCGAGGTCGCAAAATTCAATCGTTTCGCCGATGCGGGCGTCGACGAGGATTTCGGTCGCGGCGCGAGCGTGCACAACCGGTTGATGGGCGACCCCACGGTCAAACCCAACGCCTCGCTCGGCAGGATCGAGAAAGCCCCTTTCTATGCGGTAACCATTTGGCCGATGGATGTCGGAACGTCCGGAGGACTCGTCACGGACGAATATGCACGGGTGCTGCGCGTCGATGGGTCGGTGATAGCGGGACTGTACGCAACGGGTAACGCCACGGCTCCGGTGGTCGGTGCAAGCTATCCCGGCGCAGGAGCGAGCATCGGCGCCGCCATTGCCTTCGGTTATGTGGCCGCGAGGCACGCCCTCGGTGTGAACTGACTCGATGGATCTCAAGCCCATCTACATGGTCGACACGCTGGCCGTCAAGCCCGAGCAGCAGATCGCCATGCTGAAGCTGCTCCGGGAGGAGGGCATTCCGATCATGCAGGATGCCGGTCTCGAACTGGTCGGCTGCTACTCGACATCGCCGAATCTTGACGAGGATGTGCTGATCCAGGTGACCTGGAAGGCCTCGGATCACTCCGCTTTCAATCTGATTCGCAAGGCGTTCGTCACCGATCCCCGTTGGTGGAGTTACTCCGCGCGGGCAAGTCAATTGCGCACCGGCGGCACGCGCCGCTTCTTTTATCCCGCTCCGATGCAGATGACCGCATGACCATGTTGCGGCGTTTCGAAATCTATTCGCTCGATCCGAAAGCATCGCAGGCGAAAGTTGCGGCAATGCACGCTTCTATGCGCAACGCGCAGCGCTACATTCCCGAAGTCTTGCATTCCGCCGTCGGCCGCAACGAATCCGACGTCGCGCTGCATTTCGTCTGGGAACATGCCTATGAATCCGCGCAAAGCTATCAGCGCTACATGGTCCATCCGTATCACGCGAACATCTACGATCGATATCTTCTCAACGACAGTCCGGAGCGTATCGTCACGGACAACTCCTATGATGTTGGATTGCTCGGCTACAGCTGCGAGGCGCCGATCTATTTGCTGCCGCCCGGAGCCGCGCGCCGTCTGGTCCTGCTGCGCTTGGCGGAAGGCCAGGCGGATTTCTTTCGCGCGATCACCGCCGAGGCTCAATCCCGCAATCCGCAGTTGATCCTATCCGTGCTCGCCGAGAACACCTTCGGGACACGTTGGCTCGACGGAGTGACGCAAATACTCGAGACGACGACTTACAGCCATATCTGGGAGCAGGGCTACGAGTCGCTGGCGGCCGCGGCGGCCGCGGGCAGTGACTGGCGGGCATCGGCGGGCGCGGCGGTCGAGAAGGTCATCGAGCTCTGGTATGAGCTCGACGCAGGCTACGAGGAATAGGGTATGCGTGCATTCGTAATGGAGGGATTCGGCGCAGCGGATAAAGCTGCGCCGGGAACCTTGCCCAAGCCGCGATGCCGCCCCGGCGACTTGCTCGTGCGCGTCGCGGCGGCCGGCGTCAATCCCACCGACTGGAAAGAGATGGAAGGGAACCTGGTGAAGTTCTACCCGCCTTATGAGCCGCGCTGGGCGCCAGGCTTTGACGGTGCGGGCATCGTCGAGGAGGTGGGTGAGGGGGTGGAGGATTTCAAGCCCGGTGATCGGGCGGTGTTCATGTCGGACCGTCGCGGCGGACAGTGCGGAACTTTTGCCGAATACGTTCGAGTCAGCGAGACGCTTGCGGCGAAGGCGCCTGTCTCGATCAGCCTGAGCGAGACAGCGAGCATTCCAATCGCGGGATTGACGGCCTACCAGGCGCTGTTTCGCGACGACATGGGGGCGCTGAAGCCCGGGCAGTCGCTGCTGGTTCACGGCGCCTCCGGGGGACTGGGAAGTTTCGCCACGGGTTTCGCCGGCGCGATCGGCGCGCGGGTGGCTGCCACCTGCCGTCCCGCGAACGCGGCGTATCTGCTCGAGATCGGTGCCGAGCTTGCCATTGACTACACGCAGGGACACATCGCCGCCGCGCTCAAACGTTGGGCGCCGGCGGGGGCCGATGTGGTGCTCGACGCGGTGAGCGGGGGCAGGCAAGACGAGCTGCTCGATGCGCTCGCTCCCGGCGGGCGATTGGTGATCATCGCCACCGTCACCGACGATGGAGACATTGCGGCGCTGAGCGCCGAGGCAGAGCGGCGCGGCATCGCGGTGCATTTTCTGATTCTCGATCATCTGCGGGTGGCGGCGGATCTGCGAGCGATCGCGCGGCTGATCGACGGGGGCCGGATGCGCATGCCGGCGATCACGCGCTATCCGCTCGAGCGCGCCGGCGAGGCGCTACGGGCCATGCAGGCCGGCCGAATCCGCGGCAAGCTGGTCATCGAAATCGCGGATGTGAGTTGAGGCGCGACGCCGATGAGCGCACTCTTATTCGGTCGCCATCAGCTCGATCAGGTTCGCATCGGGATCTCTGAAATACACCGACTGGCTCGGCGAACCGTCGGCGGTGTGGCGCGGGACCGGTCCCTCGATGATCTCGACTCCGCGCTCACTGAGCAACGCGACGGCGCTCGCGATGCCGCCATCCCAGCGGAAGCAGATATCCGCAGAGCCGATCGTGGGCTTCCTCGCGACCAACTCGATTCCATTACCCGCTTGATGGACGCTCAACAGCGCGCCGCCGAGCGCGATCTGCCGAACGAGTGGCCTGCCCTGCGGGGCGTAATTCACGCGCGTTTCGCCCGCAAACAATTTGTCATAGAAGCGACAGGTGGCCTCCAAATCACTCACCGTAATCGCGATATGGTCGATCCCTAAGATGCGATTCATGCGATCTCCTGTATCCGACGCGTCGCCCCCGGCCATTGACTTGCATGGCAGGCGGCAATACAGTCCTGCAAGCGATATACCATGTAATGTCGCAGTAGATGGTAGCGCACCACACATCACTGCCACACAGAAAGGTTACATAAATTACCGCACACCCTGGGATTATGTCCTGGGCTCCCGGTGGGAGAAGGGAATTGCCGGGGGCTCTGAATTTGGGTCCGCACTAGGGCGTGACGCGAGGATGCCGAATGAGTGATGTTTCATCTATCAGCCGTGATACTCAGCATGAGATTTATCGGAAGATGTATCTGCTGAAGGCCAACGATGAGCGGGTACGCAAGCTGTTGCGTACCGGCCGGATCGTCGCGACGTATTACAGTTATCGGGGCCAGGAGGTCATCCCCGCGGCGCTCTCCGTGAATCTCACCGACGAGGACTATCTCTGCACGATCTATCGTGGAATCCACGACATGCTTGCCAAGGGACTTCCGCTCAAGGACCTGTGGGCCGAGATCGCGGGACGCGTCGACGGCACCTGCAAGGGCAAGGGTGGTCCGATGCACCTCACGTATCCTTCGAAGGGCATCATGGTGACGACCGGCGTCGTTGGGAGCTCGATGCCGATCGCCAACGGTTTGGGCTGGGCGGCGCAACTCGAGAAAAAAGGGCGCGTATCCGTGGCCAACTTCGGCGACGGCGCCGCCAACATCGGCGCATTCCATGAGGCGCTGAATCTGGCGGCACTCTGGCGCTTGCCGGTCATCTTCATATGCCAGAACAATCGCTACGCCGAGCATACGGCGTATGCCAAGGGCACCGCCGGGGCCCGCATCTCGGATCGAGCGGCGGGCTACGCAATGGCCGGTGTGCATGTGGACGGCAACGACGTCGAGGCCATGTATGCCGCCGCCCGCGAGGCGGTGCAGCGTGCGCGCGAGGGGGGCGGCCCCACCTTGATCGAGGCCATGACCTACCGATTCCAAGGTCACGTCTTCGGCGATTCGGACGCCTATATCGCCAAGGAGGAGAAAGCCGCTGCGCTCGCGGCCGACCCCGTGCCTCGATACCGCGCAGCGTTGCTGAAGGCGGGCGGCAGCGCGGAGCAATTGCTCACCGAGATGGAGAAACAGATCGAGGCCGAGATCGACGAGGCGGTGGAGTTCGCCCTGGCATCGCCGTACCCGGCGATGAGTGAGCTGACGCGCGATGTATTCGCCGAGGAGAGCGTGTCGTGAGCGCGAAGCCGAACAGTCAAGATGAACAGATGACGATTCTCGCCGCGATCAACGGCGCGCTCGCCGATGCCATGGAAGCGGATGATCGGGTCCTGCTGCTGGGAGAGGACGTGGCGGATGCGGAAAACGGCGGGGTAGTCGGCGTCACCAAAGGCCTCTCGTCACGGTTCGGCGATCATCGCGTTCGCTCGACACCGATCTCCGAGCAGGCCATCGTCGGTGCCGCAATCGGTGCGAGTCTGGTCGGCTGGAAACCGGTCGCCGAGATCATGCTGATGAATTTCACGGCAGTGGCCATGGACATGATCGTGAATCATGCCGCCAAGCTGCGCTACATGTCCGGCGGACAAACGCACGTGCCGATCACGATACGCACCATGACCGGCGCAGGAATCGGCAACGGCGGGCAGCACTCCGATTATCTCGAAGCCTGGTTTGCGCACACGGCCGGAATCAAAGTCATCGCGCCGTCCAATCCCGCGGATGCGTATGGGCTGCTGCGCTCCTGCATCGATGATCCGGACCCGTGTCTGTTCGTCGAGAATCTACCGGGTTACTGGGCGCCGGGCGAAGCGCCCACCAAGGGACATCGGGTTCCGCTCGGTAAAGCCAAGATCGTCCGGGAAGGATCGGACGTGACCGTGATCAGCTACTCGAGGATGATGGTCGAGGCCATCAACGCCTTGAAACTCACCGACCAGAATGGGATATCGGTGGAGCTCATCGACCTGCGCTCGATCTCTCCGTGGGATCAGACGGCGGTCGTCAATTCCGCGACCAAGACGGGACGCGTGCTGATTGTCCACGAGGCCGTCACTCGCTTCGGGGTCGGAGCCGAAATCGCGAGCACGCTGTCCGAGGTGTTGTTCGGCAAGCTCAAGAAGCCGGTGACGCGCTTGGGCGCCGCGTATTCGCCCGTGCCTTTCTCGAAGCCTCTGGAAGCCGCGCACGCCCCCAATGCGGAGCGCATAGCGGCCGCGATTCAAACGCTCGTTGCGGGCTGACCTCGGCCTGGACCCAAGCTCGCGCGAGATCGCACGGCGATGTCGCAAAGCCGCGCCGCGTTCTTGCGCAGCGCGACGATCAGCTCGCAGAGTACGTGAATTCAGCGTTCACGCGAGCCAGCGCCGTCGCGCACGTGTGAGGATCGAGGAGTCCTTGCTTGACTCGAATGATTCCAAACAATAGATTCAACGGCGCGTCGACAATGAGTATAACGCGTCGACATCGCATATCCTGTATGGGCAACAATTAGTTCCTGTACAGGCAAAGAGATAAATATAAGGTGCCTTGGGTTTCACCGGCGAAGTTGTCCGGGCAAGGGGGTTGGGATGGCTGGTTCGTTTCTTTATCTTGCGCCTCGCGCCACATCTCGCACGTCCGACCGGAGGGCTGTCGTTCGCCCGGCAATGCCGGGCGCGATCCAATTTTGTTCGTTCGGCCTTCCTAAAGGACGAGCGTTTTGATGTCACAGGAGAAATGAATGAATCAGGCTTTGCCTTCGATGCGCTCCAGAATTCTCTTCGCCGCGTCGCTGCTGGCGGGTCTCGCCTTGATCGCCGAGACCCAGGCGCCGTCCGCGACGGCACAGACAACTGCGCCCGCGGCAGGCGCGAACCAGCCAAGCGGCTCGCTCGAGGAGATCATCGTCACCGCGCAAAAGCGCAGCGAGCGCCTGCAGGACGTGCCGGTGACGATCACGGCGCTGTCGTCCGACTATATGGAGAAAGCCAACATCGAGCGCGCGAGCGATCTGCCGACGGCCGTGTCGGGTCTCCTATGGTCGAACCAGGGCGCGTGGATCGAGCCCAACATCCGCGGCGTGTACACCAACGTGGCCGCCATCGGCTCCGGCTCACCGATCGCGATCTACCTCGATGGGATCTATCAACCTTCGCAGTCGGGCACCATCTTCAGTCTTCCGGACGTCAAAGATATCGAGGTTCTCAAAGGTCCCCAAGGCACGTTGTTCGGACGAAACGCCACGGGCGGTGCGATCAGCATCAATACCCGGGATCCTTCGTTCACGCCGACCGGCGACATCAACGTGAGTGCAGGCGCCTACGCGGGCAGCTCGGTGCAGACCGCGGGGCACTACAATGTGAACGGCTACGTGAGCGGTCCGCTGGTCTCGGATATCTTGGCGGGCGGTTTGTCCGCGTCATACGACACCACCGACGGGTTTACGACCGACGACGTAGACGGCCAGCGCGAAGGAAAGATCCAGTCCTCGGTCATTCGCGGCAAGTTGCTGTATAAGCTATCCGACGATGTGCAGATCCTCGGCACCGCGTTCTACAGCCAGAGTGAGGATCAAGTCGGGGAGGAGGCCGTGCCTCTGAACGGCGTGACCGCCGCCAGTCAATACCCGGGATCCATTTTGCCGAGCTCGCAGCCTTGGCATTTCACCTACCAGGGGGAGACCCCCGGCAGTTGGGGAAACGTCAAAGGCGCAAGCCTCAAGGCGACCATCGACTTCTCTGCCGGCACGCTGACCTCGTTGACCGGATTCAATCAGTCGAGCGTGTACGTCAGCGTGCCCATCGGGGCCGCCTACGCGCCCGCATGCGCCGCCGCTTTTGTTTGCATCAATGGTGATGTGATACCGCGGGACCAGGCCGTCAGTCAGGAATTCGATTTCGCCTCGAAGAAGTGGAACGGATTCAGCTATGTCGCCGGCTTCTTCGCGCTCTATGACAATCAGCGCGAGCACGACTCTTATAATGCCGGGCTGTTCTCCGACGATTCGACCATCGTCACCCACGCGGCGGCTATTTTCGGCGAGGGCACCTACGAGTTCACGGATCAATTTTCCGCCATCGCCGGCGTGCGCCTCAGCCGCGATTCCCTGAACGCGAAAGGACGCGATGGCGGAGCCTATGGCGGATACCCAGGCGGCGCCGGGGAATTCGTTCAGTATGGCGACAGATCCTGGAATTCGGCGACGCCGCGTGCTTCGCTGCAGTACAAGTTCACCCCTGACCTCATGACCTACTTCACCTACAGCCAGGGTTTCAAGGCCGGCGTAGTTTCCGGACAGCTGCCGGCGGTTACCCCGGGTCAGCCGTTCCCCCAGCCGGCGGATCCCGAGAAGATCTACGCGTATGAAGTTGGCATGAAGGCGACGACCGACATTTATACAGCCAACCTGGCGGCGTTCTATTACGACTATAAGGATCTACAGGTCGAGATCTTCAACACCCAAACTTTCTCGACCATACCCGAGAACGCCACGACTGCCGAGATCTATGGACTCGATTTCGACGGCACCGCGAAGCTCACCGACTGGTTCAAGCTGCGCCTATCGGGCACGTGGCTGCCGACCGCCAAGTACAAGGAATTCGAGCACGCGGTTGCCTTCGTTCCGCCGGTGGGTCCCGGCGGGCAGGTGACCGATGACGACTACAATGCGAGCAACTCCCGCATGCTGGTTACTCCGAAATTCACCGGAACCATCGCGGGGACGTACGGGCAGAACTTCGATTGGGGACGCTTCGAGGCAACCAGCACGCTCTACTATTCCACCGGATATCGCTGGGAGTACACGGATACCGTGACCACCGGCCCGTATGCGCTGCTCGGCGCCAATTTGACGTTCTCGCCGAACGTCAACCGCTTCAAGTACTCGCTCTATGGAAAGAACATCACCAACAGGGCCTATGTGCAGGGCGCGTTGCCGACCTCCGCCGCAAACATCATTTATTGGAACCTGGCGCGCGAGGTCGGCGTGACAGTGGGCTACTCTTTCTAGCCGAGGGGTTTTCGGATCGCATCCGGCGCAGCGCACGCGGCGCTGCGCCGGATCTTCACCGGGCCGGCCGCGTTCGACTGTTCCCAAGCGCGCAAAAAAGGGTGCCTTCATCTTTTGCGTAATACCCCGTATTGTTTCGTTAGCCTCGTTCCGATATGTTACGGTGTGTTCCATGCGGGGGAACGTGCGGTAGGTGCTCGGCATGCTTGAGCTCAGGCCCTGGAACGATTACATCGATCTACTGCGTGTCTGCGACGATTTGATGGCGCGCACCTGGGAGCCCGCCAACGAACAGTTGCGCGGCGAGCTGTACCGGCAGCTGCTGATGAATCTCTCCCTCGGTTACTTCATGTACTTTCAAACCGATGCGGACCATCCCGAATGGATGCCGTTCCTCAATTCGGTGTTCCTGCTGCAGCCGAATCCCGACGATGTGTATTACCTGGCGCACATCGATGCTGCAAACACCTACCGCATCAGTGGCGAGCCGGGCTCGATGCATCTCTTGACCTTCTCTCTCGGCGCCAAGTCGATGGGCATGTTCGAGGAGAAACCGCAGACCTATGCGGAGTACGACGCCGCAGCGCTGCCGCTCGACCAGAATGGGTGGTTCGAAGTGCTATTGAGCAGCGAGCGTCCCGCCGGGCACCGCGGCGCTTGGTGGCCGCTCACTCCCGGCATGGACTTCATCCTGGTGCGCCTGCGCTCCTATGACTGGGGCAATGAGCGCGACCCCCTGATGGCCATTGAACGGCTCGGCGCCGCGCCGCTCAAACCCCGCATGAGCCCGGCGCACATCGACAAGCACATGCGCGGCGTACTGGCGTTTGCCGAGCGGCTGACGCGGATGTGGCTGGATTTTCAGAACGACATGCGCGCACGCGATCTGGAGAATCGTTTCGAGCTCAGCGGATTCGAGGATTGGGCCGGCGTCAAAGCACAAACCTATTGGCGCGGCATATTCAAATTCGCGCCCGGCGAAGCCTTGATCCTGGAGACGGAGCTTCCGGAAAAACGCCCCTACTGGAACGTGCAGCTCGCCGATTCTCTGTTCAACGCACTCGAGGTCAACTACCGGTTCACCAGCCTCAACGGGTTTCAAGCACGCATCGATTCGGATGGTAAATTTCGCGCGGTGATATCCCTGGAAGACCCGGGTGTGCCCAACTGGCTGGATGCGAGCGGCTACACCTGGGGAACCATTATCGGGCGTTGGTACGATTGCAGCACGCGGCCTATGCCCACTCTCAGGAAGGTTTCGTTCGAAGGGGTGCGCCGGCATCTGCCGCCGGACACGCCGCACATCAGCGCAGCCAAACGACAGGCCGCCTTGCGCATCCGCGTGCGCGGCGCGCAGTTGCGGCGCAAATGGTAACGGCGGGCGCAGACGGCGCGCCGGCGCCGGAGCGGTTCGAAAATTGCTTCGAGTGGCTGCACGCGGCCGCGGCCCGCGAAGCGGGGTTGCGCGATTTCGGCGGCTCCGATTACCACACCGGTTTGCAGGTGTTGCTGGGTGCCATGGACCGCGACTCCTCCTTCTCACCCACGGGGCGTGAAATGACGCTCACGCACCTGGTGAGTGTGCTCAAGGCCCGTCTGCACAGCGAAGAGGGCTGGAAAAAGAATCCGGCTTATAAGGCGGTGACGGTACGACCGCTGGTCATCACGGGAATCCCGCGTAGCGGCACCTCGGCGCTGCATAAGCTCCTCGCGGTGGATCCGCAATTTCAGGGACTGCAGCGCTGGCTCGCGCGGGCGCCGATGGTGCGCCCGCCCGTGGGCGAATGGGAACGGTACCCTGAGTTTCAATTGTGCAAGGCGGAGACGGAGAGCTTCAACAAGGAATCACCGCAGTTCGCCAGCGCTCACGAGGAGGCGGCGCATGTCGTCGATGAGTGCATGGAGGTCCTGCAGCAGAGCTTCGTGAGCAACATGTTCGCATCGAGATTTCCCACGCCGACGTATACCGAGTGGCTGATGAAAGCCAGTGAGCGGAACTCTTATCGGCGCTATGCCGACGTGCTGCGCCTCATCAGTCTCGCCGATCCGGGCAAGCCCTGGCTGCTCAAGAACCCCGGCCACACCTGGCATCCGGACCACTTGTTCGAGGT
>Ga0302314_10022424_pt1 | contig 10354 bp, 7 predicted proteins | sample III_Palsa_N2_3_FD_200533 | JGI IMG/M metagenome (GOLD analysis project Ga0302314, IMG submission 200533) | Peat permafrost microbial communities from Stordalen Mire near Abisko, Sweden - III_Palsa_N2_3 | ecosystem: Environmental > Terrestrial > Soil > Palsa > Peat permafrost | place: Sweden... | reverse complement strand
GTACGACGCAATTAACGCGACTCTGCAAAATCAAGCTTTGGGGCTGGGCGGAAACACGGTATTCGTTACAGGGCCTGCCGGCGAGTCTGTAGCGGGGGTCGCATATAGCTGCCCTTGAGGTCAACGCCGAAATGGGTGGATTGTGCTTAACTTTTCTCGACGGTGTTTCCAGTCAACAGATTTCCAGTTCCCTCGGGAGCGCCCGACTTCACGCGCAGCGGAGTGGTTGGGGGTGTGCCCTTGAAATTTGCTATCGGATTCAAATTAGGTTTCCCAACAGCGGTCGTTGGTGTCCGGCGGCAACGGGTCGATCACGGTCAATTGATGACGATCTTCAACTAGCGCTGTCTCGTAGCCGGTTCGGGGAGGGGCATTAAGCGGTAGTCGGCCGGGGAGCTGTCGTTTCCGCGAAAGCGTACTATAGGGTTCTAGTCTAGGCAGTCTGAGTGCGCAAACGGCCCTCGTAATCGCGCTTTCCGAGCGGCACACCCCGCGCGCGGAGAATGTCGTATGCGGTGACGGCATGGAAATGGAAGTTGGGCAGCGAGAACGAAAGGATGAGGTTCTCCGACGTGAAGGCTAGCCTCCGCGGGCCGATCTGAAGGTCTAGGTCCTTGCCCGCCCAGCTATTGACCTCCTCGGGGGTGAATGCCTCCAACGCAGTTTCCGCCTTGCCGATCATGGCGCGCAGGTCGGCGAAAGGAACCGGCCCGATCAGTGCGGGCGGGTCGAACACGCCGGTCTTCACGGCCAGCAGCCCCCACACTGAATGATGCCAGGCTGCTTCGATCTGGAAATGGAAGGGCGCCATATCGTCGAAGAGCCGGGCGTGCACGAAGTCGTCCGGGTCTGCGCGGATCTCGGAGCAGTAAGTGACCGCGCGGTCGAGGAAACCCCCGACGGCCTTCACGGTCTGCAGGAAGGTCGGCACGCTGAGCTCGTAGAGTGATGTCGCCATCGGCTTCCCCTTGATTAAACCGGCCTCCATTAGGGCCGGGCGAACCCAGCGCATCATGGTGGCCTGGCTTCGAGGGTCCAGCGCAAATTCAGTTGGCTGGCCAGCACCTGCAACAGGGCCCGGCGGTCAATGGGCTTGGGAATGAAATCATCGGCACCCGCGGCGCGGCTGGCCGCATCGACCTCGGGCGTGGCGCTGGCGGAGGTGATGACAATGGGCAGCCGTGCGAACTCCGGGTTGCGGCGCAGGCACCGGGTCGCTTCATGTCCGTCCATCAGCGGCATGGATACGTCCATGAGAACGAGGTCGGGCGTCCGTTCTCTAACTCGTTCGAGCACTTCTTGGCCGTTCGCGGCCGTCTGCAGGTTGAAGCCCAACACGCTCAGGGTGTCCACCAGCACGGCGAGGTTGGGTGCCACGTCATCGGCAAGCAGGATGGTTCTGCGGGGGCCGTCGTAGCCGTTGACGCGGTCCTCTTGGGCTATGCGCACCTTGCCAGGCTCGGAGGCAGTCACCGGCAGCTTCAGCTCGAAGGCGAACACGCTGCCCTTTCCCACTTCGCTGTGCACCTCAATGCCGCCACCCATGAGCTGCACGAGTCGGCGGCTGATGGCGAGACCGAGGCCGGCGCCGCCTTCGCGTCGGCGCGATTCGGCGAGTTGTTCGAAGGGTTGGAACAGGCGCTGCACCTGGTCGGGGGCCATGCCAATGCCGCTGTCGCTTATCTCGAAACGCAATCGTACGCTCATGCCTTCGGGCGGGGTGTCCTCGTATCCCAGCGTGGTGACGTTCAGGCCGATATGACCGTGGTCGGTGAACTTGACGGCATTGGACAAGAGATTCAGCAAAACCTGCCGAAGCCGCAGCTCATCTCCACGCACCGCGAGGGGTTGTGTGATCGGACTGTAATCGAAGCGCAGCGTCTTCTCGTCGGCCTTCACGCGAATGATGTCGGCCACCGTGCTCACGAACAGCGGCAGCGCAATGGTGGCTATATTGAGCTCGAGTTTGCCCGCGTCGACGCGCGCTAGATCGAGAATGTCGCTGATCAAGGTCAGCAGATGCTGGCCGCTCTGCTGGATGATGGCGAGGCCCCGCGCCTGGCGCGCGTTCAGCTGCTGATCGCTCAGCAGGAGTTGCGCGAAGCCGAGGATGCCGTTCAACGGCGTGCGCAGCTCGTGGCTCATTTGCGCCAAGAACTCGCTGCGGGTGCGGGCAAGGCGCTCCGCCTCGGCCAGTGCGGTCTCGCGCGCCGCCTCGGCTGCCTTGCGCTCCTCGATGTGATCGCGAGAACGCTGCAACTCGGCGTAGGTGTTGCCCAGGACGCGATGGGACTGCCGTAGGCGCAGTAGAAAATACCCGCCCCCGGCCAGCATGACGACGGCTGCGGCCAGCATGGTCCACAGCCAGCGTTGCGTCAACGCGCGCTCTTTGAGTTCGGCGGTCTGCAATTCATTGCGGTGGACCAGCTCGGTGACTTCGCGTTGGCGGCTCTCGGATTCGTAGCGCTGCGTGACCTCGGCGAGCCGGGCGTTGGCGCGCTCGCGCGCAGCTTGGTCGTTGAGTGTCGCCGCTTCGGCAAGATAGGAATAGGCGTGTTGAACATCGCCGCTGGCGTCGAGCACGGCGGCCAGGCGCCGCGCGCTGTCGCTGCGGGAACGCAGCGGGCTGGGCGAACCCGCGGCCAATTCATACGCGCGTCTGGCGTCGGTGAGAGCCGGCGCGAGTCGATGCGACTGCAGTTCCAGATCGCTGCGTGCGCTCAGGACGTTCCACACCCCGATCTGATTCGAGTAACTCGAATAGAGCGCCTCCGCGTCGCCTAACATCTTGAGGGCCTCGTCGGTGCGTCCCTCCGTGCGGTACACCTCGGCCAAGCCGGTCATGGCCCGGCCCTCGATATAGCGCGCGCCGATAGCCTGGAATTCGGCGAGGCTGTCGCGCAGCAGCGGCTCGGCGGCGCGCGAGTTTCCGCTGAATTGGTTCAAGTAGCCGAGCGCGAAGGTGGCCTGGGCTTCCAGAAGTTTGGAGTCGGTGTGGTGTGAAATCTCCAGCATAGCGGCGGCATGCTGCAGCGCCTCGGCGGCGCGTCCGCTCTGCACCAGCGCCATGGTCAGGCTCTCGTGCGCATACACGAGTGCCAGGGGGTTGTTGTTGCGGCGGGCGATTTCCAGGGCTTGCATGGACGTGGTCACCGACTCGTCGAAATGACCGCCATTCAGATACATCAACGACGTCTGTAGCAGGGCTTCGCCCAACAGATCGGGCCGATCTACTTCTTCGAGTAGCGCCATGCTGCGGGACGCGGCGATCTCCGGCGACTCGAAACCGATGCTGCCATTGGTGAAGGTGGCCGCCGCGTTGAGCTGCGCCTCGATCTCGCCGACGACGTCGCCCTCGCTGCTGGCCAGGTCGATGGCTTGACGCGCGTGGACGGCAGCTTGGGCGGGCATCGCCAAATAGATCTCGGCGCGGGTCAGCACGTTGAGCACCGAGACGCGATCGGCTGGCGTGGCGCCCGAGGGCAACTCTGCGAGGAGACGCTGCGCTTCGGAATAGGCCCGTGGAATGTCGTTCGTCACCAGCACCCGGGCGGCGGCGACTTCGCGGCGCCAGGCGTCCAGCGCGGACTGGGTCTGACTTTGAGTCAGGGCCTGAGCTTGCGCCTTGGCTCGGGGCGTGGATTGGATTTGCGCCGGCGCGTGAGGCGAGAGGAAGATCGATGCGCCGATTGCCAGAAGGAATGCGCGCGATCGACGCGTCATGTGGAGTTACACCGCCACAGCGTCAGCCGGCATCGAGCGTCACGTCGGCGTGGATATCGCTCTCGGAGGAGAACACCTGGGCCGTGAGTGCGTCGGTGAGGCGGTCGAACTCGGGTCCGAGAATGCGGTCCTCGACCAGGGGCGGCACGTGGTGGCGCACCAACCCCAGAAATTCGCGCAGCGCAGGCGGCGCGGCGCGGTCAGTGACGTACAGGGCCTGGGAGGCGACGACCGCGAGCATGGCGAGGCAAGCATCGAGGCAGCGCCCGGTGCGCTGTTCCTTGCTCCAGGCTAGGAAGGTGGGGGTAGCGACGTCGTCCTGATTGGAGGCGGAGTCGCTGCCGGGAATGAAGGTGCGCTGCGCGGTGGACTTCGCCATTTCGATGTAACCGGCCGTGGCCATGGGCACGTAGCCGATGTTGCCGCGACCGTCGCTCTCGCCGGGTTGCCGGCCGATGAGCAGCAGATCCGGCATTTGCGACACGCGGCCGTTCAATAATTTCGCGCTGTGCCGATCGCAAAGTAGGCATAGGTCGGCCCAAATGCCCGAGAGATCATCGAGCGCCGGCGTGGCCATGGCGTTGTGATAGCCCCCGGTGCTGATGGCTCGTCCGTACGGATGTTTGAGATCCGGCGGCAAGTACACCGGGTTATCGCTGATGGAGGACAGGGACACGGTGGCCGCGTGTGCGGCGGCGGCGGCGGCGCGATGGGCGTGGCCCATCAGTCGCGGCACGATGCGGTAACTCACCGGTGCTTGGTAGCTGCGGCGGCCGTCCAAGGTGTCGGACCCCAGGAGGTAAGCGCGCAGTGCCTGCAGCGCAGCGGCTTCATCCTTGTCGCCCCATAGCGAGTCGAGCGCGGCGTCGTAGTGTTCCATGGGCGCGCGGAAGGCCTCGATCGACAAGGCAAAGGTTTTGAAGGCGAGGCGAAGCCTGCGCTGCGCCGAAATGGCGGAATCGGCAATCAGGGCGGCTGCACAGGGCGAGCCGTTGATGAGCGAGCCGCGTTCCTTCACTTCCAGTTCGAAGGCCGTCGACAGTTTCGCGAACAGCGGGTACAGGGCGAGAATTTCTCCGGCGCCGCCTTGGCCGGCCGCGGCGATCGGCGGCATCGGGTCGCCGTCGAGCATCGCGGCGACGGCCTGCGCAATGCGCACCGAGGTCGCGGCATGCCCTTCGAGAAAATTCGTGAGTCTCGCCAGCACGATTCCGCGCACGACTCGGTCTGGGAGGTATTCGCCGAAGGCGATCGCGGCGGGGAAGGGCTTGATCCGGGCGTGGCGATTGCGCTGTTCCAAGGTCAGTCGCTGGCTGGCGGCTTCGCCCATGGACGTGGTCACACCGTAAACGACGACCGAGGGGTCGCGCTCGATCATTTCGAGGAAGCCGGCGCGGCTCGAGGCAATTCGTTGCAATGCAGTATCGGAGATTCGGACGCGTTCGCGCTGCCAGGCGACACGGAAAAAGGCGTCTAGATTGACGTCCCAGCGATTGTTGAGGATGACGGTCAAGAATTCACCACGTATGGACGAGGGTTTGTCCGAGTCAGCAACTATAGCGCTTGATCGAGCGTACGCCGTTGATTTTAAATTCTTTCTCACGAATTTGTGAACGGGTTCATCGGACCTGTGGGGTCATGCAAATTTGCTGGCGAGAGAGTGGGTGCTAGCTGTTTATTCGATCGCGAGAGACGGTCAGCTTGCGAGTGCTCGATTGAGCTGGGGGAGTCCGGCCAGTGCCGATGGGGTCGGTGTGAACGGGGCAACGCGATTGAGTTGTCACTGCGGTCGGTGGGAAGACGCGGGTTGGCGGAAACGGTCGCGGTGGTGGAAATGGTGATGGCTCCGCGGGAGTGGTGAGGTCGACGGGAATGTTGGCGGCGTGATGTGTGCCAGCCGGTTCGATGTGGCTATGCTGCAGCTCGGGGATAAGACGGTTTTCAATAAATTTTCAATAAATAGAATGAGTTGCGTGGACGCGTGGCCATGGGCGCAGGTTCGATCCGCGGCGCCGATACCCAAAATCGGGGCGTTCGGGGCCTCCGTCGGTTAGAATTCCCAGGCCAGAGCGGGGACCTCGACGGTTACTCGTTGCGCCCGATTACGGGCCGGACGTGCGCCCCCGCGACGTCAAGGCAACATCCATATTGGTTTGAGCGCAGGCGTGGCCGGAGCGGTCGCGTCATAAGGTGATTGGTACATGCTTTCTACGTCAAATGTGGCCGTGCAGTTCGGCGCGAAGCCGTTGTTCGAACAGGTCACGGTCAAATTCTCCGATGGGAACCGCTATGGACTCATTGGGGCGAACGGGTGTGGCAAGTCCACACTCATGAAGGTGTTGGGCGGCGACCTCGACGCGAGCGCCGGCGATGTCATGCTGCAGACGGGCATGCGCCTCGGCAAACTGAACCAAAATCAGTTCGGCTACGAGGATCAGCGCGTACTCGACGTCGTAATGCAGGGTCACGCCGAAATGTGGAAGGCGATGACGGAGCGGGACCGCATTTATGCGAACGCCAACGCCAGCGATGAGGACTACATGAAGGCGGCCGACCTCGAGACCGTCTTCGCCGAATACGGCGGCTACGATGCCGAGGCGCGGGCGGCCGCCATCCTCAATGACGCCGGCATCCCCGAGTCCCGGCACAACGGTCCCATGCGCGAGGTGCCGCCGGGATTGAAGCTGCGCGTCTTGCTGGCTCAGGCCTTGTTCTCGCGTCCCGACGTGTTGCTCCTCGACGAGCCCACCAACAACCTGGATATCAATTCCATTCGTTGGTTGGAAAATACGCTGAACAACTACGACGCCACCATGGTTATCATCAGCCACGATCGGCACTTTTTGAATCAGGTGTGCACGCACGTGGCGGATCTCGATTACCAGCAGCTGAAGATTTATCCCGGCAACTACGACGACTTCATGCTGGCCTCGGTGCAGGCGCGCGAGCGGGTGGAAGCCTCGAATGCCAAGGCCAAGGATCGCATCTCGGACCTGCAAGAGTTCGTGAGGCGCTTCTCGGCGAACGCGTCCAAGGCGCGGCAGGCAACTTCGCGCAAGAAGCAGTTGGAGAAGATCAAGATCGAAGAGATCCGGCCCTCCTCGCGGCAGAATCCCTACATTCGATTCGAGCAGGGCAAGAAACTGTATCGCTCGGCGTTCTCGGTCGAGAAGCTCAACTTCAGCTACCCGGATACGGACGAACCGGTGTTGAAGGACGTCAATCTCAACATCGAGGCCGGCGAGCGGATCGCCGTCATCGGACCGAATGGCGTGGGTAAGACGACCTTGATGCGCTTGCTCGCCGGTGAGCTGCGGCCCACCTCCGGGAAAATCGTGTGGGTGGAAAATGCGCAGCCCGGCTACATGCCGCAGGATCCCCAGGCGGAGTTCGCGGACAAGACCGATTTGTTCAGCTGGATGTCACAGTACACGGGCAAGGCCGACGACGATCAAATCGTGCGCGCGACCCTCGGTCGGTTGCTGTTCTCCGGCGAAGAAACCAAGAAGTCGGTCAAGGTGCTGTCGGGCGGCGAAAAAGGCCGCATGATCTACGGCAAGCTCATGCTCACCAAGCCCAATGTATTGTTGATGGACGAGCCCACCAACCATATGGACATGGAAACCATCGAGTCGCTGCAGATCGGGTTGGAGCATTTCCCGGGCACCTTGGTGTTCGTATCCCATGATCGCGAACTGGTGAGCGGTCTCGCCACGCGCATCGTCGAGTTGAAGCCGGGCGGAGCCATTAGTGATTTCCGCGGTACGTATGATGAGTACCTGAAGGCTCAGGCAGTCGAGGCTTAGGCGGTTCGCGACAACATGCCGGCCACGGCGATCACCACCGCGCCGATCAGCAGATTCCAGGTCAGGGATTCCATGCCGAGAAAGCTCAGCAGCAACGCGCTGCAGAGCGGCGTGGCGTACGCCATGACGGCCAACAACTTGCTGTCGCCGCGGCGGAAGCCCTGATCCCACAGAAAATTCCCGAGTGCCGTCGGAATGATGCCGATGGTAATGGCGCCGGCCGCGATACCTACGGTGGGCATCACGGTGGGCTCCCCGAGAAAATGCAGGGCGGCGCATAGTGCGCCCGACATGGCGCAGCCCTGCGCGAGAATGGAACGCGGTGCGGCCGGCCATTTGAGGCGATACACACAGTATGCCGCCCACAGCGCACCGCTTAGCAGCGCCAGGCCCATGCCGGGGTACGAGAACGAGAGCGATCCGCCGCGCATCACGATGAAGGCGCCGACGAACCCCAAGGCGATGCCCATGACTTGGCGCGTACGCAGACGAAATATGCCCAGCATGCCGCCGAAGGCCGCGATCATGCCGGGCCACAGATAGGAGATGAGGTTGGCTTCGGCCGCGGCAATGTAGTTGGTCGCGAAGACGAATAATGCCGCCGATCCCGCCACCCCGATGGCAAACATCAGCGCGGGAATTCGTGATTGCCAGGCCGAGGCGATGCGCGGAACGGAAGTGGCGGAATCTCCCAAGACCGCCGATGTCTCAGTAGTGCGAGCGCGAGCGCGCTCCAATGCGTTCAAGGTGAGCCAGCCGACGAGGTAGGCGATACTCAACACCTCAAAGATGGGCAGTTCGCGCGTGCGCAACGCCAGCGTCGGCCAGGTAGCCCAAAGCGGGATCGCCAGCGCGCCGATGCAGGTCCAACGGGCCGAGGGCGACGGCCGCCAGCGCCGTAGGGGTGCGCGCAACGTGGCGAAATGGATGGTGGGGTGCATGCTCATGGCAAAAAACCCTATCTGAAATCGATGAACCGCGATAGCGTGGTAGCGGGAATTGTGGGCGAATAGCGATGAATGAAGCGGAAGTCGATGGGGTGGTGGCGGGTGGAGCGAGGAGTTTGCTGCGCCACCGGCCATTTTTGTTCTTTTTCTGGGTGTCGGCCTTTTCCGAGTTCTCGTATCAGATCGGCGCCGTGGCCTTGGGTTGGCAGGTATATGCACTGACCAATAGCGCCTTCGATTTGGGACTCGTGGGCTTGATCCAATTCATTCCCTCCGCGCTCCTGACCTTCGCGGCGGGGCACGTGGCGGATCGTTACCCACGCCAACGCGTGGTCCAAATGTGCGTCATCGTGCAGGGCCTGACGGCGGTGTACCTGGCTTGGGGTAGTTTTGCGGGGTGGATTACCGTCGTCGACATCTTTGCGGCGTCGGCACTGTTCGGTGCCGCCACGGCCTTCGAGAGTCCGGCGTCGCAGGCGCTGATTACGGGGGTGACTCCGGACGGCTTGCTGCAGAAGGGCGCGTCCATTACCGGTGGGGCGTATCAGGTCGCGACTATTTGCGCGCCGGCGCTGGGAGGCTTGGCGTACGCCGTGTCGCCGGGGTTGCCGTACGCGGTCATGGCCGGGTGCTTTCTCGTGGCGGGAGTGTTGAGCGGCGCGATTCGATTGGAGCGGCCTGTCGTGCCTAAGGAACCGCCGACGTGGTCGGCACTGTTCGCGGGGGTGGGATTCGTGCGGCGTACGCCGGCGATTTTGGGGACGATCTCGTTGGATTTGTTTGCGGTACTCCTGGGCGGTGCGACTGCGCTGCTGCCCATTTATGCGCGCGACATTTTGCACACCGGGCCTTGGGGCTTGGGTGTTTTGCGTGCCGCTCCGGCCGTGGGGGCGTTACTCATGACGGGGGTGCTCGCGAAGTACGCGATCACTCGCCGCGCCGGTATGCGTATGTTCCAGGCCGTCATGGTTTTCGGCGTGGCGACCATGGTGTTCGCGGTGTCGCGCAGTATCGCGCTCTCCTTGTTGGCGCTGGGCATCATGGGCGCGGCCGATACGGTAAGCGTGGTGATTCGACTGGCGCTAGTGCAGCTAGGAACACCGGACAACATGCGCGGGCGAGTAGGTGCGGTGAATTTTCTCTTCATCAATGCGTCGAATCAGCTGGGGGCCTTCGAGAGTGGCGCGACGGCGGCCTTGCTCGGCACGGTGCCGGCAGTGTTGCTGGGCGGGGTGGGGACCGTGGTGGTGGCGCTCCTGTGGATGAAATTATTTCCAACGCTGCGGCATGTGGAGAGATTGGAGGGTCATGTGGAGACAGTGGAGGGTGGGTAGGAAGCGTTTTGTCACGTATCTGATCATTGTCGTCGCGGTGGCTTCCTGCGCCGCGTATGGCATTTCGTTTATCTGGCCAATTTACCGTTGGGATTTGGTGTTGGCGTCGCCCGGCGGGGGGTGTGACCTCATCGTGATACGGCGAGACGCGTCGGCGTTCGCCGATTTGGCCTACCGCATTTATCTTCTGCCGCACGAGGAGACGCCTACGGATATGCAAAAGGGTTCGCGTGTCTGGTACACCCCAATGTGGCGAGGGCGAGAACACCTTGTTTATGATAGTTTCGATTACCCGAAGTTTCGCTGGACCAGTCCGAAGACCATCGAAATCGACGTCAACGAAGCGTATCCCGAAGATATTTTTTTCGATCCGATCAAGAAATTCGATTCCGGCGATATTATTTTGGTGGCACTCGCATTCGGAAAGAATAATGTGGGAAACACGCGGCCGTAGGGAACACACGGTCGTAGGGAACAAACGGCCGTAGGCGAAGGGATACTAATGTGCTGAATCCTGCCACTCTTCTTTGGGGGTTACTGTTCG
>Ga0302314_10022421_pt1 | contig 10354 bp, 8 predicted proteins | sample III_Palsa_N2_3_FD_200533 | JGI IMG/M metagenome (GOLD analysis project Ga0302314, IMG submission 200533) | Peat permafrost microbial communities from Stordalen Mire near Abisko, Sweden - III_Palsa_N2_3 | ecosystem: Environmental > Terrestrial > Soil > Palsa > Peat permafrost | place: Sweden... | reverse complement strand
GCTTGGCAACATTTACGTGGCTGGGGCGACTCAGCCTCCTCTCTCAAGCAGCCTGGGCAACGTGACGAAGACGTATCCCCCTGCAGGAGGCGCGGCCGCCGGAGGCATGGACATCGTCGTGGCTCAGCTGAAGCTGAGTCAAAGTAAGTTAAGCATGGGATACCTTACGCTGATCCAGGGCGAAGGCGACGATATGCCGAGTGGGCTTGCTGTCGATGCGTCGGGCAATGCTTATCTCACGGGCTCTACTTCATCGAAGAGTCTTCCGGTTACTTCGGGCGCCTACCAGACCTCTACCAGCTCAACTAACGGACAAGGGTGCCTATGGTCGTTCTATCCCCCCGTGAGTTGCGGCACGATGTTTGTCGGGAAACTCGATTCAACAGGCGCTCTTTCGTTCCTGACTTACCTGGGCGGCAGCGGCACCGATTGGGGCGAAGCAATCTCGGTCGACTCACTGGGCGACATCTGGTTAACCGGGGCGACCAGCTCCAACGATTTCCCATTTAGTGCGAACGCCTATGGCCTGAGCACCTATTATTCCATTACTCCTCTCCTGGCAGAGATGACCAACAACGGAGCTACGCTGACATTTGCCTCACCGGTTGCAGGATCCAATGGCCGCGCCGCAGATTTGAAGGTCGACAGCAGTAATAACGTTTATGTGACGGGCTATGCGTCCCTGGTTTCGACCACGCCGGGCACCTATTCCACCAGTTCGCCTTCGTCCCTGCTTTCGGGGAACAATCCCGTGTTCGTAGAAAAGTGGGTAGACAATCCGGAGCCAGTGATGACGGTCTCTGCCACATCGCTCAACTTCGGCCCGACCATGATTGGCAGCACGAGTGAGCCGCAGACCGTAACCATTTCGAACACGGGGGCAGGGCCTCTCCAGCTAGGGATTCAAACAACTGCATCCGCGAGTCCATTCCTGGTAACGGACGATTGCGGAGCCACGCTCGCACCAAACTCTTCCTGCACGTTGACGGTCAGCCTTCAGCCGTTCCCATCTCCACCCAACTGCAGCGTCGCGAACGGCTGCGATCCTCAGCCCGATTCGGGGACCATTGTCATCCAGAACAATGCTCCCTCCGGAACGCAAACGGTAGCCTTGACCGGAACGTCAGGCGTCGGTCCTGTGGTTGCGATCGCCCCGAGGGCAGTCACATTCCCTTCCCAGATTGCCGGCACCTCCAGTGCGGGGGATAGCGGAATTCCCGGCGCTACACAATATGTGCAGCTCTCGAATCTGGGGGATATCAACCTGGTCCTTGCGAGCGCCACCCTGGGCGGGGCCAACGCCGCAGACTTCCAGTTGACGAATCAGTGCCCACCTTCGCTTCCTCCCGGCTTTGAGAGTGGATGCCAGCTCTCGATCGTTTTCAGCCCCGCCGCTTCTGCCACAGGGACTCGAACGGCAACACTCAACTTCGTCGACAACGCAGCCGATAGTCCGCAGTCGATTACCATCTCCGGGACCGTGGCCGGAGCGTCGCCCGCTTTTTACTACTTTCCGAATCCCGTTACGTTCCCTTATGCCCTCATCGGCGGGTACGCCTATTCTTCACAGGCCGTCGTTGATGTCACAAACGTCTCTACGACGCAAGTGCAGGTTACTGGAGCGACGATCACGGGGACGAACGCCGCAGATTTCAACTTGCTGCGGATAATTGGTGAATCCGCCAACGAAGCCGAAATGAATTTCTACTTCAACCCAACCTCTGGTCCTCATGGTCCAAGAACCGCGACGGCCACGCTGATCACCAGTCCTCCCACGACCGGTCTGGCGCCGATCACATTGCAGGGCGTGGCAGCGACCGCCAGTGATCCTAGCATCATCCTCTACACCTATCCCTCACCCATGGATCTAGGCAGCGTGCAAGTGGGCCAAAGTTCGCAGAATGGGAGCACCTATCTCACGATCTGGAATCCTGGCAGCACCTGCGCCGAAGGAGTAGATCCACCCTGCGGCGGTTCGCTGATTATTTCCTCCATCGTATCCGGGCTGAGCGACTACACGGTCGTCGCCCAGACGGGCTCTCCCGCCTATTGCACCACGCCATTCCCTCTGACGTTGCCCCCGCAGGCCCTATGCGGCTTCTACATCGTCTTCGCCCCGACCCAGGCAGGACCGCGCAACACCAACCTCACAATCAACTCAAACGATCCAGGCGGCCCGGTGGTCATTCCGGTCACGGGCGTTGGCCTCGCGCTGCCCCTTGGCGACCTCTCCGCCACTGCTCTGAACTTCGGCTACGCGGCGATCGGCGTGGCAAGCCCGCCGCTGACCGTGAGCTTGCAAAATACGGCGTCGGTCCCGCTTGCGGTCTCGGGTGTTACGTCGTCAGCCAATTACGAGGTTGCCTCGAACACCTGCTCAGCGACGGTCGCGCCCGGAGCTTCCTGCACCATCGGTGTGACCTTCACGCCGCCAACAGCAGGAGCGTTCAACGGAACGCTCACCGTCTCCGACAACGATGCCTTCGGCGGCCAGCAGACGGTCGCCCTCAACGGCATCGGCGCGACTGGACCGTCGCTCATGATTGTTCCCCCGACGGTCAACTTCCCCAACCAGCCGAACAACACAGTAGGACCTCCCGAGGCGGTTACGCTGACCAACTTCGGCGATACTGCCGTCGCGTTTCCAACCAATGCCTTCGTCGCATCCTCCCCATACTTGAACGTCGCGACGCCCCAGTATGTGGTCGCCAGCAACACCTGCGGAACGAGCCTTGCGGTGCACGCCAGTTGCGTCGTCAACCTGGAGTTCGCACCAACGGCTCCCGCGTTTCCTCCCCTTCCTGCGGGCGAACCCGGAACGCTCACCCTGACGGACAGCGCCCGCTTCAGCCCGCAGCGGGTCTACCTCTCCGGGACCGTCGTTCAAGGTGGCTCGAATCAAACGATGACAAGCTTGACGTCCTCGCTCAATCCGGCGGCCCCCGGGCAACCGATCACCTTTACCGCTGCGGTGGCTGGAACGACGACCAACTCTCCGATCCCGACAGGCAGCGTGACCTTCATGGACGGCACCACAGTACTCGGAACGGCAATGCTGAACGGCAGTGCGCAGACTACCTTTACCACGTCGTCGCTCAGCGCTGGATCTCACTCCATTACCGCCATCTATGGCTCCGATGCAAACTATGCCACTTCAACTTCTGCCGTGCTGACGGAGGTGGTGAACGGTCCAGCTACAGTGGGTACGACAACGATACTGGCGGGCTCGCCGAATCCTGCGACAGTGGGACAAACCGTGACGCTGACCGCAACTGTTGCTGAGGTAGGTGGCAGCGGCGTCCCCACCGGAACAGTTACTTTCTACGATGGGACAACCAGCCTGGGAATGGGCACCCTCACATCCGGGATAGCCACATACTCCTCCACCAGCCTGGCCATGGGTGCGCATTCCATCACCGCGAGCTACAGCGGAGATGCAAGCAACTCATCTTCCACCTCCTCCGCTATCACGATCAACGTAATGGCTGCTGCGCTGGCGACAACTGCGACGACGCTGACTGCATCTGCCGCCACGGCCGTCAGCGGGACAGCCATTACGTTCACTGTCGCGGTCAAAGAAACCTCCGGCACGGCAGTACCGACCGGGACAGTCACTTTCTACGATGGGCAGACCAGCCTCGGAACGGGTGTTCTTTCCTCTGGCAACGCAACCTATTCCACCAGCAGCCTGGCCGTGGCTACGCACTCCATCACGGCCAGCTACGGCGGAGATGCAAGCAACTCATCTTCCACCTCATCTGCCGTCACCGTCACAGTGACCGCCGCTGGGGCGCCAGACTTCAATCTGGCCGTCTCGGGGACGAGTGATCAAACCGTGAAACCGGGCCAGTCCGCTTCCTACAGTTTGAGTGTGGCGCCGCTCAATGGCTCTTACCCCGGAGCAGTCACTTTCGCGGCCAGCGGTCTGCCGACGGGAGCAACGGTGAGTTTCTCGCCATCAACTATAGCTTCCAACAGCGGAGCGCAGACTATCGCCATGACGATCCAGACGTCCGCCGCTTCGGCGATGGAGAGCGCTCCTGCACCGTTCGCAGGGCGCGGGCTAAGGTCCGTTGCATGGGCGGTTCTGCTGTTGCCGTTGTTTGGCGTCGTCGGGATGCGAAGGCGGAGAGACAAGCTTGTCCGAATCCTCTTCCTCGCCTCGCTGATCTTGGGCGGCATCGTGGTCAGCGGGACATTGACGGGCTGCGGTTCCACGAAGCAGGCGGAGAAGATCTATAGCGTGACGATTACAGCCACCAGTGGAAGCCTGCAGCACTCCGCCACCGTTACTCTCAACATCCAGTGATACCGATGTAGATCAAATGCGCAGACGTTGACAGCGTTCTGCTCCTTGGGCAGACCGCTAATGACGGGACCGTCTGCGCGCAGGCTGTCCGAGAGCAACTGTGGCCATCTGGAGCCGGCTGTCACGTATGACGCTGTTGTCGAACCAGACCACCAGTGACACATCTTGGCTATGATATGGCTGCTCGCAGGTTGTCTTTGTCCTCAGATTCAGCTGGCTTCACTAATACGCTATTCCCTCTCAGTGAGTGGTAAATCACCGAGTCACTCATTGAGACAATTGATTACTTCCGAGAAGCCGACTTCCCGGTACCAATCCGGCGTCGGTGAGTGCATTGGCGATTTGTCGCTCATGGAGATCACAGCTGACGAGAACGGTGTCTATTGGGACTGACTGTGGTCTTCCAATCCACGTTTGAGGTATTCCCCTGGGCTGGCTCCCACCACTCGTTTGAAGGCCTTACTGAATGCCGCATCGGACTCGTAACCGACGATTCGAGCAACGTCGACGTGCTTCTTGTCACGCTGTTCGAGTAGCTGCATCGCCTTCTGCATCCGCCACTCGGTTACGTATTCCAACGGTGTCTGTCCGAGCAGATCTTTGAAACGCAGTGCGAATGCGGATCGAGACATGCCCGCTGCTTCGGCCAGAGACTCGACTGTCCATGGCGCGCCCACTCGATCGTGAAAGGCAGTCAGGGCAGCACCGATTTGAGAATCGAATACAGCACGAAGCCATCCTTGTTTGCGTTCCGGTTCCGACGCGATGTATGCCCGCAGCACCTGGATAAAGAGAACCTCGGCGAGGCGCGTCGCGACGATTTCAGACCCTGGCACCTGGTCTGCCATCTCTGACGCCAGCGACTGCATGGTGTTGTGAAGAGCGAACGTGCGTGCCTGATCGGCCCTGATCAGAATGAAGTTTGGTAATAACTGAGTAATGGGTTTCAGGCTGGCACGGTCGAAGCTGAGAGACCCACAGACGATAGTGGTCGGCGCGCCTCCACCTCCACAATGAGCTACGTTGTTCTTCGCTCTGCTCGCGACCTCACGGAAGGTCGACTTCGGTGACGTGCGAGGGCTGTCGCGCATGACGATCGAGGTGTCACGAGCCAGCAAGATGAAGTCGCCACCGGTGAGTGGAATCGGCTCCGCAACGCCTTCAACGTTGAGCCAGCAATTGCCACGCGAGAGCATGGCGAAGTGCGCCAACTCTGCCGGTGGCCCCTTCTGTCCGGCATCCGGCGGTTTTTCTTCGTTCTCCGTCCCTCCTCCTTTGAGTCCCCACGGAGCCGTGGCTTCGAGCCTGTGCTGACCGAAAGCGGTTACGTGCAGTGTGCGAAAGACATCGGTTATCGGGTCCAATTGCGGCCTCCCTGTTTGGACGAATAGACAACATCTTTGGACTCCTGAGCAGTTCTCGTCCACCTCAAGAAGAATCTACTCCTGTGTATCAGATGTTATACGACTACGAAAAGGAGCAAGTATGGGAAAGCTTGAAGGAAAAGTTGCAGTGATCACAGGCGGAAACAGCGGGATTGGGTTAGCCACAGCCAAGCGCTTCGTTGAAGAAGGCGCGCACGTTGTCATCACCGGTCGACGCGAGAAAGAGCTGAAAGAGGCCGCAGTCTTTATCGGCAGAAACGTCACGACGGTCACGGGCGACATAACGCGCCTGGAGGATCTGGACCGGCTCTATGCCGTCGTGAAAGAGAAACACGGGCACATCGACGCAATCTTCGCAAATGCCGGCTGGGGTGAAGTCGCACCACTTGGAGCGGTTACCGAAGCTCATTTCGACAAAACCTTCGATTTAAATGCGAAGGGAACATTCTTCACCGTGCAGAAGGCCATTCCCCTCTTCAAAGATGGAGGCTCGATCATCCTGAACACTTCGGTCGCAAACGTAATGGGATTGCCGACCTTTGCTGTCTATGCCGCGGCTAAGGCGGCTGTGCGCAGTTTGTTGCGTGCCTGGACCGTGGAACTGAAAGACCGCAAAATCCGCGTGAATGCGGTAAGCCCCGGACCAATCGAAACTCAGGCGCTTGAGAAAGCGGGCATCCCCCCTGAAATGCTCGAACAAGCGATAGCAGGATTCGCTTCACAGGTTCCGCTTGGCCGCAGAGGCAAGCCCGAAGAAATCGCGGCAGCAGTTGCATTCTTCGCCTCTGATGAGAGTTCTTACATCACCGGCGTCGAGCTCGCCGTCGCTGGCGGCATGGCGCAGGTCTAATCGCGAGTCCTGCGGCGGGCTTTCCAGCACGGCCAGTCGCGGGACGACGCTTCTCAAACTTTTGGTTCTCACACAAGATCGGAGACACACTATGAACTATGCCATTGTAGGCTTCGGCAAGATCGGCCAGGCGCTGGCCCACGCGTTTGCGCGAAAGGACATGGACGTGACGGTCGCAAGCCGCCGCTCGCCTGCAGAGTTGGAACCACAGGCTCGTGCGATTGGGCCGAAGGTTGTTGCCAAGTCGCTGGAGGAAGCGGTCAAAGCGGATACGATCTTTCTGGCCGTTCCGTTTGGGGAACATCGAGATGTTGCGAAGGCGCTGCCGAGTTGGGAGGGCAAGACGATCATCGATGTGACGAATTCATTTCCCCTCCCGCTTGAGGAACTCGACGGTCTCCCGTCGTCAGCGTTCGCAGCGAAGTCGTTCGCCGGCGCCAAATTCGTGAAGGGCTTCAATCACCTGGGTGCGGCCAAGCTGGCGACCGATCCGCAGGTCGAGGGAGGATACCGGGTGGTGTTTTTGTCGAGCGACGATGACTACGCGGTCGCTCCCGTGGCGGAATTGGCTAAACAACTGGGGTTCGCACCCGTGAAGCTGGGCAAGCTGAACGAGGGCGGATGGCTTGTGCACGCACGCGGCGCAAGTTGGGGGCACCTGATCTTTCAGGATGTGTTCAAGAAGCAGCAGTAATCGGTTTGCGATTGCGGGCGAGAGGGCTGATTGCGAACGGTTCCATTCATGCGGACGCACTTGACGAAGGAGAGGAGAGAATCGATGAGCAACGAAGAAGAGAATGTGCAGGTTGTGAAGAATTTCTTTGCAGCGATAGGAAGCGGCGACAAGCAAGCACTGCTGGCACTGGTTGACGAAGGCATGGAGTGGATCATCCCAGGCGAGGACTGGCCGCTGGCTGGAACGCATCGTGGGCACGCGGGTGTGGCGGCTGTGCTGCGCAAGGCGGCCGAAGAGATAGAGACGACATACCCGAAGCCTCCGGAATTCGTGGCGCAGGGAGGCCGGGTTTTGGTCGTTGGAGTCGCTACTGGGAAGATCAAGGCCACCACTAAGACGTTCAAGGACGATTGGGTCTTCGACATCACCGTTCGAAATGGCAAACTGACAAAAATCCGGGAGTACATCGACACTCAAGCCTTGGCGAAGGCTTCGGCAGGAGGAGTGCAGTGAGAATCGTAGAGATTGTCGCTCGTTATCTGCTGGGGATCATATTCACCGTATTTGGGCTGAACGGCCTGCTAAACTTCATTCATCAGCCTCCGCCACCGAACCCGTTAGCTTCGCAATTCTTCATCGCGATCTCTGCATCCCATTTCTCGGTTTTCTTCTTCGCTGTCCAACTCATAGCCGGATTGCTTCTGCTCTCTGGATACTTCGTACCGCTGGCGCTCGTCCTTTTAGCTGCTGAAATCTTCAACATCCTTGCATTCCACCTCACGATGGCGCCAGCAACCATCGGACCTGGCCTCCTGGTCGCCGTTCTGTGGGTATTAGTCTTTCTGCAACACCGACCAAGCTTTGATGGAATCCTGAGCGCGAAGCGGTTCAATCAGGTTGACACCAAGTAATGCGGCGAACTAACGCGGAGAGCCCTGACACCTTCACGGCAAAGCTGGGCTTCTTCGATCGCACCTTTGCCCCGCACACTGACCGTCTCGGAGTCAGCTGTCGAGTTCAGGCCGATGCACTCATCGAGACTGGATTACTCCCGATAAACGCCGTTCTCATCAGTAATGATTCTCGATGAGTGCGAAAACGTCAACGCACGCAGCGAAACACTGCGGATACAAAGCTCCAGGATTCGCGGGTTCTGGGCGAGTTGCGGCTAATTCCGAAACTAACCGCCCGGACCGCTCCCGGTTGGCCCACGGGTTGAAATTGACCCGGCACTGGACGGGCGGATGTGTCTAATCGACCGCAAAATGTGGCTGGATGATTGACGTAGATGGAACAGTCGGTACAAAAAAGCAACGATCGATAAAGAGCACCAGCTCTAGTTTGAGATCAGGGAGGAGCCCTGATGTCGAACGAAGAGAAGATCCGCGATCTGCAATCTCGTGGATTTGAACCGCTACTGAACCTGCAGGAGGCTGCGTCTGTCCTTGGAATGCACTGGAAGACGCTGGAGAGGCTGGCCCGCGAGCGAAAAGTGCCTGCGCTGAAAGTAGGGAAGCGCTGGAAATTCCGTCTCACTTCGTTGAACACGTGGCTGGAACATGGATTAAACTCGACCACAACCGACTATGCCGTTCTGACTGGAGAGGATCAACATCCTTGAAACACAGACGGCAACGTTTTCAACGAGGCAGTCTGCGCCAGGTGGCGCGGGCTAACAATCAATGGGCGTGGGAGTACCGCTTCAAAGACCCCACGACCGATAGGGACACGTCGATGTATCTGAGCGCCGAGAAGTTTCCGACCGAGATCGCCGTCACGCGGCATCTGGAGGCTTTCGTGCTCAAACTCAACTCTGAAAACCCAACTCTAGCCATTCTGGAGCCCACCTTCAACGCTATTCTGGACCGTTTCATCGAGGAGGAGCGTCTGCTGGAGATCAAGCAGCAGCGTCCCGGCGATCGATGCGATGCCGAAGGGACGTTGAGCTATTCGACAGCGGTCTCGTACCTGAGCGTCATCAAGCAGGTCCGTGTGAAGTGGGGAACAACCCACATCACGCGGATGAAGCCGGTGAAGGTTCAGGAGTGGCTGAAGAATATGGATTCCGCGCCCAAGACCAAAGGTCACGTCAAGGCCATCATGCACCGTTTGTATGAGAAGGCCATGCTGTGGGAGATGGTCGAATGGCAGCGGAATCCGATGGAGCTGGTCGAGGTCAAGGGGATCAGCAAACGGCGTAAGAAGCCGATCGTGCTGACCGTCGAGCAGTTTTACCAGATCCTCGATCTGCTGCCGCAACCCTACCGGACGATGGTGGTGGTGGCGCAGTGTACCGGCCTCCGGGCCGAAGAGGTGCTGGCGCTCGAATGGCAGGACATCGACTTCGAGAACCTGAGCATGAAGGTGGTTCGGGCGGTCGTTCACGGCCGGGTTAAGACGGTGAAGACCGAATACTCGGAGGATGAGCTTCCACTCGATCCCGACTTCGCGGCGGTTCTTCTGGACTGGAAGATGGAGTCCGAGAAGAGGGCCAAAGAGGAGGGAAAAACCCGCTTAAATGGGTCGGATCTTCTCTTTCCCAGCACCGCGACGGGCAGGCACTTCCACACAGCGCCCATTCAGCAGGACTATATCCGTCCTGCCGGATGCTGTCTGGTGGCGTGCCCGAAGTGCGGGGCGGCTGCCGGCCTCTGGTGCCGGCAGGAGGGCAAAACTCCGAACGGGGGTCGTTTGCCGATCCATGAGGAGCGCTGGGGAGCAGCCGGGAAGTACGGCAGTGTGGGGTGGCATACCTTCCGCCATACCTACCGGTCGTGGCTGGACGATACCGGAGCGCCTGTCGGGGTGCAGCAGAAGCTGATGCGCCACGCCCAGGTCTCGACCACGATGAACGTCTACGGAAATGCCTTGATGGGCGCCAAGCGTGAGGCGAACAGCAAGGTGGTCAGAATGGCACTGAGGAGCGCATAACCGTGAAAAGGACCCTGCAAACACAGCCCAACCCACCCAAGCTTTTTGGGGCGTCTGTCTGGGTGGGTTATTTTGGGTTGGCCTGTCGGCTAAGTGGTTGCGGGGGTAGGATTTGAACCTACGACCTTTGGGTTATGAGCCCAACGAGCTACCGGGCTGCTCCACCCCGCTCTTTGATTATATGTCGCGGTGTAGTGGGGGTC
>Ga0302314_10022416_pt1 | contig 10356 bp, 9 predicted proteins | sample III_Palsa_N2_3_FD_200533 | JGI IMG/M metagenome (GOLD analysis project Ga0302314, IMG submission 200533) | Peat permafrost microbial communities from Stordalen Mire near Abisko, Sweden - III_Palsa_N2_3 | ecosystem: Environmental > Terrestrial > Soil > Palsa > Peat permafrost | place: Sweden... | reverse complement strand
AGATCGGCAGATACAGCGCAATCAGAATCGTCGTCACCACCAGCCCCATCATGATCAGGATCAGCGGCTCAATCAGACTCATCGCCGCCGTCAGATTCGTCTGCACATCCTCTTCAAAGAACTCCGCCACCGAGTTCAGCATCTGCGGCAGCGCACCCGTCGACTCGCCCACCTCGATCATCTCAATTGCCAGCTCCGGAAAAACCTTCGTCGCCTGCAGGCTCACCGACAGCCCCTTACCCTCCCGCACCGTCTCCACCGACCGGTACACCGCACTCGCAATCTGCCGCGAATCGATCGACCGCGCCGCCGTCTCCAGCGAAGGCACCAGCGGCAATCCACCCGTCAGCAGCGTCGATAGCGTCCTTGAAAACAACCCCACCTGGTACTTCAGCCACACACTGCCAAACACCGGCAGCGCAATCCGAACCCGGTCCAGCGCACTCGCACCCGAGTCCGTCTTCGCCCATCGATAAATCAAAAATCCAACAATCCCCGCCACCACCGCAACGTAGATCCCATACGACTGCGCCTCCCTGCCCAGGTCCAGCAGAAACGTCGTCAGCGCCGGCAGCTTCGTCCCCAGCTGGTCATACAGCGCCGCAAACCGCGGAACCACAAACGTAATCAGAAAAATAAACAGCCCAATCACCATCACGATCAGCAGCGCCGGATAGATCAGACTCGCCTTCAGCTTCTTCCTGAACGTCAACGACACCCGCTGAAAGTCCAGAAACCGCTGCAACACCTCTTCCAGATTTCCCGACCGCTCCCCCGCCAGCAGCGTCGTCGTATACACAATCGGAAACCCACCCTGCGCCTCGAACGCCTGCGAGATCGATTCCCCCGTCTTCACCCGCGCCGCCACATCCTCCAGCTGAGCCCGAAAGTGCGGCAGCTTCTGCCTCTTCCCCAGCAGCTCCAGCGACCCCAGAATCGGCAATCCCGCCTTGATCAGCGTCAAAAACTGCTGATTGAAGATCAAAAAGGTCTCCAGCTTAACCTTTTTCTTCCCCGCCCCCAGCACGCTCTTCGCCTTCACGGAATAGACGTAATACCCCGCCTGCGTAAACCTCGCCCGCAGCTCCTCCGCCGTAGCCGCGGCGTGGCTCTGCTCCATCACCCTGCCCCGCTCATCCGCCAGCTTAATCACAAACTCGGTCATAAGAGATTCACAGCCACAAACACATCACTTCCCATCGCGTTCATTTTAGACGTTTCCCAACAACCATTCGTAAACCACGCCTTTCCGCGGCATCATGCCTTTCCGTGAAACCATGCCTTTCCACGACATCCCATCGCCTTTGCCGCTACTCATCCTTTGTTTGTCATCCCGCAAGGGGTCCGCTGTTGTCTTTGCTGTTTTGCCCGTCCTTCCCATCCCCCAAAAACTGTCATCCTGAGCGAAGTGGCTCACGGCATTTTGTGAGCCACGCAGTCGAAGGACCTGCGGTTGCGTTGCCGTTGCTTCCAGGTAGAGCGGGGCTTCAGCCCGGCGTCAAAAAACCGTCGCGAAGCGACCTCCACTCTGCCGAAGGCCCGAGCGAAGGCGAAGCGCAGCGACTGATCATTGCCTTTGCTTTTGCCGTTGCCTGTTCCTGCCGTTCCCCCTCTGCCAGCGCCCGAAGAAACCCCCAAAAACCTGTCAAGCCCCCAACCCACCTAACCCCATGCCAATCAACCAGATCCACGTGGCATAGCAGTTCCCCTCCAACCGCTATACTGGATACAGAGGAAAAAGAAAAGCCCCGAGCGAATCGGGGCTTTTCCATCTTAAAACCACTTAACTCATTTAGAAAGAATATTTTACCCGTAACCCATCTGGAATGAATATTTTGCAGACGCTTAAAATCGTAAACTAAAGAAAATAAGCATGTTAGACAGGGGTACTCCCCAGGGGGGGTAGCCCCCCCCACGGCACCGGCACAGGCCGCGGGAAGCCGAAATCGTCCTTCAAAAGTTGTATTGGCGCTGGTGGCCTTTGAGCGGAAACTACAACACACTATGGAGGAGGGGGACCGTTCAGGAGATGAACCGGACTGTAAGAACTTCGCGATCATATCGCCGCAACTCTGCCTGGCCTGATCGTTTCCATCCGAGGACATCTACCGCCGCCGGGCTACAAGGCAACGGGACTTTACCTTCATAGCCCTGCCCCCTCTCTGCAATAAAAATAGCCGCCTTCGGGCGGCTATACCTTCCTCAACTGTACTTCCACCGTTACTTACCCACCGCGTAGGGAGGAGCATCTCCGGGATGCTGAACCGGAATATACGGTTCAATCGCCAGCAGACCGGAGAGCGTACTCCGCTCCTGGTCGGAGAACTGGCTCCGGAAGCGGTCTGAGTTGAGAATAGCGTCCCGCTGCGGCTGCGGCATCTCGCGCAGATCACGTTCGGCACGCGCAACCAGCCGGCGACGGTCGTCCGGCAGTTTACCGAGCTGACGCACGGAGGTCATCCACTGCTGACGCTGAACCGGCGTAAGATGCTCCAGAATCTCTGTCTGCTCCAGCATCCGCCGCCGCTGCTCGGGCGGCATGTTATTGAGCTGATTGAGCTGGTTACGAAGCCTCTGCTGGGTCTGGGGCGGCAGGTCGCGAAAACCGGGCTCATTCTCGAGCGCACGCTGCTGCTCCGCAGGCGGAAGATTGCTGTGACGATTCATCCACTGCCCCAGGTGATCCTGGTTCTGCTTCTGGGCAGGTGCCGGGTGCGCAACCGCAGAATGTGCTACAAAACCACCCCGGTGTCCACCCCCAAACTGAGCCGCCAGCCCCGACTGGGCCGTAAGCAGAAGCAGGGCAGAAAGGGCTGGTTGGAGCAGGCACCGAAATTTGGCTTGAAATCGCATGATGTTCAGGTGGTGAACGACCTGCACGCCTTTATGAGCACTATGATGTTGTTATAAAGCAGCTTACTGTGTCCGGTCTCCCTTCCACGATAAATATTTATACGCGGTCGCCAACTAGCTGCTCGGAAGAGTCGCACTGCTGTCATCGGCTGGGCCGTCGTCCTGCAAAAGCTTATCCATCGTCTCCAGCGCCTGATCGTTCTTATCGAGAATCTGCAGATCCTGCACCGTAGCAGAGGTTTCGGGATGAGGATGAGAGAAGGTGGCGAGATCGGCAAAAGTTCCACCGCCGATCAGAAGAATCAAGGCCAGACCACCGGCAAGCGCAGGCCGAAGCTGACGGCCGGTATTGAACAGGAAACGGCTCTTCAACCGTTCAAACCAGCCGGCAGGTGCCAGAGACTGCTCTTCGCGAAGGCGAACCGCCAGTTTCTGATCAAAGTAGGGAGAAGGCTCCGGCACCCGCCAGGTATCGAGCAAAGCGAAGGTCGCCTCAAGGGATTTGAACTCCTCATTGCATGCAGCACAGGATGCAAGATGCGCGCGGGCAGCTGTATTCGAGCTGGCCCCTGGATCAAGGAGGAGATCAGGGAGAACGGATTGGCAGTGTTGGCAGTTCATTGTGACCCTTTCCAGTTTTCTTACGCGTCTGATAGATGCGATGCGCGTGTGCAGCCCCCGGAGGGACTAGATAAAGTCCTTCAGCTTTTCGCGAAGCGTCTGATAGGCGCGAAAAAGCAAAGATTTTGTGGCAGACTCGCTTAACTTAAGGACGTCGCCGATTTGCTTGTAGTCCATACCTTCATACTTGTGCATCAGAACGGCCATACGTTGGCGCTCCGGCAAAGCCATAACGTGCTGGCGAATAGCGTTGAGGCGTTCCCGGCGAAGAAGGCCGGCTTCAGCGCCAGGCGTACTGTCTGCGACATCGGGAGTCGTTCCGGTCTCGGAGTCGGCCTCGTCGAGATAAACCGTGGAGGCAGCGCGCTCGTGCCTGGTGTCGCGAGCATAGTTGACACCCAGATTGGTGGCAATGCGGTAGAGCCAGGTGCTGAAACGGGCCTCGGCGCGGTAGGTCTCGCGGGAGCGGTAGACCCGAAGGAACACCTCCTGCGCGAGCTCCTCGGCAACGGCCTGGTTGTGGACCATCCGGTACATGAAGTGGATGATCGGCTTCCGGTACTTCTGGATAAGAAAGTCAAAACCCGCCATATTGCCGGTGCGCAGCTCCAGCATGATGGCAGCGTCATCCATCTGGCCGAAGTCACCGGCAGCGTGGTGGCTCTCGGCAGCCTGGAGGTTTTCGAGGAGTCTCGGGTTGATCGCCAGAGTTGCCATATCATCCATAACCCGACCTTCGTCGTTGGGTTGCGCTGCCGTTCCGAATTCTGGCGGATTCTTCTCGCTGCCATCGGAAGCAGGGGCGGGGGGGCGAGGACGACCGGGCTGGGGAGGAATAGCGGGCATCCTTCTGAATAATTGTACTGCCGGGAGAAGAGGAGTACGAGTGGCGTCTTCAACAGGTTAGGAAGAATCCGAGCAACAAATCTGGCTGGATGAAAGCGCAGATGATATTCTTGACTTACATCTTCGCCGGAAGGTTCCTGCAACCTTCTGCAGCGATTGCAGGGCGCATAACTCAGCGGTAGAGTGCCACCTTCACACGGTGGAAGTCGTAGGTTCGAATCCTGCTGTGCCCACCATCAAATCAACAACTTACAAAGATCCGGCATCTCGATTTGGTGCCATTTGGTGCCAAAGTTCAAAAAACTGGCACCAACTGCGCTGGTTTCTACCTATCGGAAGCTGCGCTTGCCTGCTGTTGCTGTGCCGTTGTGGTGAACATGTCATAAACCGTTCCTACCATCTGCTGCACGCTCTCCGGCAGTTCCTGCATGTACTCGTTCGTGGTGGTGTCTGCTCGCGAGTGCCACAGGTGCGACTGGATGTCCTTCACCGAACCGAGGCTTTGTGCCCTCGTGGCGATGGTGCGCCGGATCACCTGGGAGTTCAGCTTCGGACTCTCCAGCGACTCCGCCAGGGGGTTCAAAACCCGGTTCCTGTAGTTGGATGTGTCCATGAATTCGCCGTCCGCGTTGTGGAACATCGGCGCGTCCGATGCGGGGTCTGGGCACTTCAGTTTCCATTGCCGTAGCTCGGTTGCAAGATCATCTGGAAGATGCATCTTGCCGAGGCTTTTGGGGTCTTCCCGAAGGGCGAATCTCTCCCCGAAGGCACGCCATCGAATAGCAAACAATTCACTCGGCCGTAAGGCGTCGGTCATGTCGAGCAAGTGGATGAGACAATCACGGCGTGTCGCGTTTGCCAGAACTGCTCGAAGCTGTTCCCAAGTCAAAATCTGCTTGTCCTTCGGCCTCAGATTCTTGTGAATCCTCAGCTTCCGGGTCGGATTTTTGACCAGGAACTCCTGCTCCATTGCTTCATCGAAGATGGACCTGAGATTAGAGCGCGCCTGCTGCTTAACTCTGTCCTGCGAGTATCTGCCAACCAGATCATTCAGGTGCGCTTGCAGCGCCAACTTGTCGATCGATTCGATGGCTCGTGACCCAAACTTTACCACGAGGTCGATTTCGATCTGAGCCTTCTTCTCCCTCGCCGTTTCAGTCCGTCAGTCTTCCTGCCGGATCGGAAAGTAGCGATTGCGCACGAACCACTCGAAAGTGACAGGCTCTATCACTGAGTTTGCCCAATCCGGCACTCTTCAGAAGAACTTGGGAAGATATCAGGCCCGAATTGCTGCACATCGCACCCATCGTTATTGCTCCCCGACATCTGCAGATCATTGAGAAGGCATTGGGAATGAACGCATGGGCAGAAATGGATGAGCTTGATTGACCTCATCCCACTTAGGACAGCACAGCAACCGGTGTAACAACGACAGGAACGTTGAAGTCTTCAGCTATGCGGGAAAAAGCACTGTTGATGGTGTCCGTGGTGTTTCTTGATGCAATGTGAAGTCGTCGGGTCGCCTTTGAAGCTGTTTGGCAGAGCCGGTATTTGTTATCGACGGTTTCCTTGGCACGAAATATTAGCTCTGAGCGCATAAGTTCTCCCATTCGTTGCGGCGTCTCAGGCTAATATTCTGCTGACTCGCGGGTGAACTGCAATTTTGAAGCGATACCACCAGTGTACGCCTCATCAGCCAGACATTATCCTCTTTTAATCGCGTTCTTGTCTGAGGAGCAGCGTGATCTTGGTTCGGGCGCTATTGCTGCGCCGATCACGGGTGGAAACGTCCTGGTTCTCACCGGCTTTGATCCTATGCACACTGCACTGAAGAACTATGGGCAGATTGTTGGGAGCGGTTGGGCAGTTGGCTGTAGCCGCAGTAACAGCTCCGTGCTGCTCTTCGCGCAAGGTGCTGGGTGAGAAGGAGAATACTGGCTTGCGTCTGTTCGGCGGCAGCACGATATCGAAGGCAGCCCGTCTTCCAGTAGTTCATTGATAGTCTGAAATTCCGATAGCCGCAACCGGGCGTATGGTTCGCGGCGCAGGCGTGAGCGCCGAAGGAATCCGCTTGGCGAGATCAGCCTCAATCTGGCCATCCGGCACAGATGGAGCCGTACTTTGTTCTGTGCCTGAGGCCATAAAGGAATTCCTTCCTGTTGTACCTGGATGCCAGAAGGAGCTATTTCCGTTTCAGCGCTTCCAGTTCATCCAGGGTTCGTGGCCAGTCCTTTCCAAGGAGTCGGGACAGGCTACGGTCTGCCAACACTTTGCCTCCGGTCTGACACTGAGCGCAGTAGTTCGTCTCGTTATCGGCATAGCGAATACGTTGCACCGGCTGGCCACATCGTGGACAGGGCTGGCCAAACCGTCCATGTACCGCCATATCTTTCCGAAACGCCGTGACCTTCTCTGGGAAGTCTTTACTCGCTTCCGCCTTAAGTCTGTCTATCCAAAGTTGTAACGTCTCGCGAGTCGCCGCGAATAGTCGTTGCCATTCCTCCGGTGTTAACTTATGCGTCTGCAGAATGGGTGAGAGTTGGGCCGCATGCAGAACCTCATCCGAGTAAGCGTTGCCGATCCCGCTCAGGATGCGTGGATCGGTCAGTGCTCGTTTCAAGGTTCGATTCTCTGCTGTAAGTGCAGCACGGAACCCATCAAGATCGATAGCAAAGACATCGATTCCACCAGGATCGATCGATTGCATCTCTTCTTCGTTTTGGAAGAGATGCAACGACGCGCGACGCCTGGCTCCAGCCTCAGTGAGCATAAGAGAGCCATTGGGAAAGTCGAAGGCCGCAAGATTGTTTCGTCCGCCAAGTTTCGCTCCAACAGGTCGCCAGTGAAGGCGCCCCGCAATCATCAGGTGGAGCACCATCCAGATCCCGTTATCGAACTCGACAGCAATCCGTTTCCCAATCCGCCGCAGCGAACGAACCGCATGCCCTTCGATGGCTTCGATAGGTGGATGGACCGTCCGCAACAAGAATGCATTGGCCAGGCGTATTCGTTCCAGTGGCTGACCGACGATGCGCATTTCCAGCGAACTGAGATAGGCGGCGATGTCTGGCAGCTCTGGCATAGATATCAGCTTGCATGGTGTCAGGAAGTCGACGCAATCCCAAAATGTCTCGATACCTGTGACCGGATGAGAAAATGTCGAAGGAACACTTAGGTTGCAAATGCCCAAGCGAAGTGCAGGTCTTTTGATGTATCGCCGATTGGCCGAAGAGCTGGAAGTCTTTCTGGTTCATCCGGGAGGACCGATCTGGGCCAGGAAGGACAAAGGCGCATGGACAATTCCGAAGGGTGAATATGAGCAGGACGAGAATCCGCTTGCGGCAGCACGGCGGGAATTTGAGGAGGAGACCGGTTTTCAGGCCACTGGAGAATTCGCTGATCTGGGCTTGATCAAACAGAAGAGTGGAAAGATCGTAAACGCATGGGCATTTGAGGGTGATTGCGATCCCGCTCAACTGATAAGCAATACGTGTGAGATCGAATGGCCTCCACGTTCAGGCCACCGTCTCGAAATCCCCGAAGTGGATCGTGGCCACTGGTTTTCAATCAGTGACGCACACGAATATATTCGCGAGGAACAACGGGCACTTCTGCGGCGACTTTTCGAGATTGTCTAGCGCAGGATGTCGGGTGAACTAAACGGCCAGCACCGCACTCATCGTAATGTCTCTGTTCTCAAAAGTGGAGACTCCACATCCAGTCGAAAGTGGCTGAATCCGACGCCGACCAGGCGGAAGAGTTGTTGGGCTCCGAGTTCGACTCGTTCTCGTAGGGCCAGAGCAATAGAAATACCTCGGACTCAGGGCCAGAAAGAGCGAAGCTTGACTCCGGCGTGTAATATCGATCCGATGCGCTCAGCTCTCAGCTTGAAGGCGGTCTTGGCGGCAGCGATTTCCTTGAGTTGCGGTTGCGACTCCGCTTCGTCCCATAGGTTCATCAGCGCCATTCCACGCGATGATACCGAAGCGTATTTTGTCTCCGAACATGCTGGGCTCGCAGACGTAGCCCGTCACCACAACATTTCTATCTACTGGAACGGGCCGAGCGGCACCAATGATATTGAGCAGCAAATCGCCTTGGTCGAACGAGCTATCAGCAGAGGACATTTTGGCATTGTGCTCACCCCCACTGCTCCCTTTGCGCTGGACACCGTGATTGAACGCGCTATAGCCCATAAAATCCCGGTCGTCATCCTCGGCGCACCAATATCACTACCCCGCGATCCGAATCTCTCGTTTGTGTTGAATGACTCTCAGCGCAGCGGTGCACTGGCGGCTGAGCGAATTCATCAGCTTGTTGGGGACAAGGGGGAAATCGCGTTAGCTGGCATCGACTCTATGTCTCCGGGCAGCACTAGTTGTGCTGTGGCCTTTGAGACAACGTTGCATCAGATTGCCCCCAATATCCGTATCGTTAGCAGACTCACTGGTCCGTATACGCCGGGTCAGTCTGAAACTGCCATCGAGGAGATCCTTGACGGACATCCACAACTTAGAGCTATCTATTCACTCAATCCGGGCGTTACGCACGGGGCTGTTGCGGCAATTCGCGATTCTCGTCGCGAGGGGAAAGTTGCCCTCATCGGAAACGACCAGACTATTGATCTTCTATTTCTCGTCCGCGAGAATGTCATCGACTCGCTGGTGATAGAAGACATGCGGGGTATGGGGGCACAAGCAGTCGAGAACATAGTTTCTCTCCATGACAGTCGTGCGGTTCCATCGGTCTCATATTTCGAACCCATGCTCCTGACCCAAACAAACATTGACACCGAGACCATGCAGCAACGAATAAAGATGGATTGGAGACCCAGTCCGTGATTCGATCACATTCGAGCTCGGTTATAGCTACGGTGGCGCTGGGTCTGCTGGTGATGGCGGTGGGCTCGTATACATCGCTCATCCTCAAGGAAAGACGGCTACCCTATCATGATTCATTCGCAAAGAACGAGGCTGCAGAATGGACATCTATCGGTGGAGATTGGCAGCTGATAGACGGTGCAGTCGTCAATCGATCGGATGAAAATGGTGCGAAACTCGTCACTGGCTCCAGCCACTGGAAAGACTATGAACTCGATGCCGATGTGAAGCTTATTGGTCACGATGGCGATGTCGGCCTTATGACACGGGTTGGAGATGAGGAGCACGGGGCAGACTCCTATAACGGCTACTATATCGGTCTCCGTTCCCCGGACTCAGCACTGGTCATAGGCCGTGCTGACCACAACTGGATGGAAGGCCGGCCTGCAGCGATGTTGGGTGGCGTCCAGATTGGTGTCTGGTATCACCTGCGAATCGTAATGGTGGGATGCGACATTGGCGCTCAGGCCACGAACCTCGCCGTGGGACAAACAACGTATGCAGCGTTTGAAGAAAGACCTTGCGTTGAGCAAGGGAAGATCGGTCTTCGTTCCATGTCGACAGGAGGGGCCTGGCGTAACATCAGTGTCCGAACGACTACGCCCGCTGCCTTTGCCGCAATCCAGGCACAATCTGCTTTCCTTGAAACTCCTGTCTATCCAACGCGGGAGGACGACTACAATCACATGCGAGAGGTATATTTCCGTTCCACGTATCTGCCTGCCCGCAGCTATCGCCCAGCCAACCTTTCGGGCAACAATGCAAGCGATGGTCTACGGATGTCGATCGCAACAGCGCGAAATTCCCCGTCGCAACCGAGCGACATCACGCTTCGGGGCGTGGTCACCCTCACCTCACCGCTCTACATCCAGGACGACAGTGGCGGCATTAATGTGCAGCTTTCGAACCATGTCGCGCTTAATCTGGGCGACGAAGTTGAAGTGACCGGTACGACGCAAGAGCAGGATGTCTCACCACGGTTTCTGGCCAGCGAGATCCTGATTGACGGTGTTCCCAGCTCGGCTGGCTTTTTCGACCAGATCACGACACTGCCGATCGTCGATGAAACGCAGGAGTTCAAGGTAGAGTCCAACAACTTATCCGCGGTCTACGGCCGCTACTCCGGAGGCGCGATCAACGTCACAACAAAGGGTGG
>Ga0302314_10022413_pt1 | contig 10357 bp, 9 predicted proteins | sample III_Palsa_N2_3_FD_200533 | JGI IMG/M metagenome (GOLD analysis project Ga0302314, IMG submission 200533) | Peat permafrost microbial communities from Stordalen Mire near Abisko, Sweden - III_Palsa_N2_3 | ecosystem: Environmental > Terrestrial > Soil > Palsa > Peat permafrost | place: Sweden... | reverse complement strand
GCGGGACCCAGATCGTCGGCGCGGATCTGGCGGATGGCGCCGGCGATCTCGTGCAGGCAGAGCTTGATCCAGAGTTCGGAGGCCTGGTGGATGACGATGAACAGTGTTTCGTCGTGCTGGCCGGTGCGCGGGCGCTGGCAGGCGAGCAGGTCTTCGAGACCCAGATAATCGGCATAGGACATGGCCTCGCGGAAGTCCCAATGGACCGCCTCGCCCGCAAGGTCGACGGCATGGGGCGCGGGGTTCGGGCCGGGATCGGAATTCTTGCTCATGGCGGCTCTTAACGCTGACGGCCAGGAAGGATTCGCAGGCCTCAAACCCCGATGCTATGCTGGCGCGAGTAGCAAACAATATGGGTGTGTCGATGGGACGGTTGGTCGGCGCTGGCATGGCCGCGCTCACGGTTGGGCTTCTTGCCACAAGCGCCCTGGCGGCGCCCGCGTCCAAATGCGCCAAGGCCGACGAGCTGAGCGCCATCCAGGCGGCCGCCATCCAGCAACAATTGATGGTGGCGGCGCTCACCTGCAACGAGATAACCAATTTCAACGCGTTCCAGACCAGTTTCGGGCCCGAACTCAGGACGTCCGATGCGAAGCTGGAGCATATGTTCAAGCGCCTGTTCGGCGGCGGGAGCGGCGAGGCGCAATATCACGCCTTCAAGACCAGGCTTGCCAACGATTCCTCGATCCGCAGCATCCGGGACAATCAGAACTATTGCCATGCGGCGAGCATGGTGTTCGCGGCGGCACTCGCGCCCGAAAAGCCCGCATTGACCGATTTCGTGGCGGGCATTCCGGTGACCGATGCCAGCCCCGTCGATTCCTGCGAGCTGCGGGTGGCGGGCGGTTTGGTCGGCGTGCCGGCCGCGGTGATCGTGCCAAAGCCCAATCCGCTCAGGCTGGCGATGGAAACGCCGATGACACCGATGACAGCTCCCGCGGTTGCTCCGGAGGCCCAGCCAGCGGCACAGCAGCCTGCAACTCCCCCGCAACAGCAGCCGGCGGACCAGCAAAAAGACCAGCAGAAGAAGCCTTCCGGCTGGTTCTCGGGCATTTTCAACTAGCGACAATCCTGAACGGATGGGCGTATGCGCAGGTCCAAGCGCCGACATGCGCCTGGGCCGTTCAATAACCGCATATCACAAACGAAAAGGGCGGGCCGAAGCCCGCCCTTTCCTTTGTCGTTTGAACGACCGTTACATGCCGCCAAGATCGATAACGGCGCGGCGGTTCTGCGGTTCGCGGACGCCAGGTCCGGTCGGCACGAGCGGATCGTGGAAGCTCTTGCCTTCGATCGAGATCGTCGAGCCGTCCATGCCCTGGGCAACCATCGCGTCCTTCACGGACTCGGCGCGACGGACCGAGAGGCCCTGGTTGTAGCTGTCCGAACCCACCGTATCGGTGTGACCGGTGACGAGAACCTTCACGAAGCCATTGGCCTTGGCCGACTTCACGGCCTCGGTCACAACCGACTGCGCTTCGGCCGTCAGATTCGACTTGTTGAAGTCGAAGAAGACGATGAACGTCTTGACCGGCGGCGGTGGCAGGGGAGGTGGCGGCGGAGGCGGCGGCGGGGGCGGCGGGGGTGCCGATTCCACATACCAGCGCACGCCGAGCATCACGGCTTCTTCGTTCATATCCTTTATTTGCGGCGTGAAGCCGACGAAGCCCGAGGCATAGCCCTTGTTCACAGAAAGCACGCGATAACGCCAATCCAACGTCAGGTCGAGATTGTCGTTGATCGAATAGCTGAAGCCGGCCAAGCCCTGATACATGTAGCCGGCATGCTTGCCGTCCGCGAGCGAGATCGACGGACCGCCACTCGACGCCGTCAGGCTGGCATTGGCTTGGCCTGCACCGAAGCCGCCACCGATGGTGAAGTCCCAACGCTTGCTGAGCTGGGCATCATAAGCGACGTTGAGCAAGATTGAGTCGATGGTCAGGTGGCCGCCGGCCGTGATGCCCGTGGGCACCGGGGGCACGCCGGTCAAGTCTCCTGTGCCATCATGCTGGGTCCAGCCGATTTCGGCTTCCAGGCGGAGGCGGTCCGGAAAGCGATAACCGACCGAGCCAACGACCAACGCGGAATTGTCCGTGTCGGCGTCGAGGATCTCGTGGCCGGGTTGATACACGAGTTTCGCAATGCCGAGATGGTCCCAGCCCGCGCCCAAGCCGAGATACCAGCCCGTTGCGTCACTTGCGGCGGCAGGACCCGCAAGGGCCAGCGCCGCTACGCCCGCCAGGGCGATCATACGAATTTTCATCTTTACCCTCGTTTGAAGTACCGACGGGCAGGGACCCCCCCACCGAGACGTCTGGGATGCCAAACCTCTATAGGAGATATTGTGGCGGAAGTGGAGGTGGAATGTCCATCGCCAGGGGGATTATGAATCCATCGCTCACGGGATTCCCCGCCCCTGTGACCATGCTGCAACATCAAAGCGAGAGGCTCGCGATCCCTTTCCGATCGCAGTTCCAGACAAATGCGTAGCGGCCGGGAAATACCCCAAGATCTTTGTTTTCCAGCGCGATTCCCTGCAGGATTTCGATTCTGGGCTCGACATGGAAAAGTCTCAGCCAGGCGCGAAGCAGGCCGGCGAGTGGCCAGGCCAGGCCGGCGAAATCGCCGAAATCCACCACATGTACCCGGCCGTTCTCGCAAAGCGCGTGTTGGGCCGCGCTAAGGGCTTGGCGCCATTGGGGAATCATTGAGAGACTGTAGGAAAAGACGGCGCGGTCGAAAGGGCGATCCTGGCTGAACAGCCCGGGCTCCAACCGTTCCGCATAACCCTGCGCGAGTTGGATGCGATGGGAAAAGCCCGCTTTCGCAACGATCCGGGCTGCCGTCTCCAGCATCTGCGCCGATGCATCGAGCCCAAAGAACTCGGCGCCGGGATAGAGTTCCGCCATGCGGATCAGGTTGCGCGCCGTGCCGCAGCCGATTTCGACCAGCCGCTCGCCGGGCCGAAGCGCCAGTTCTTCGATCAGCCGGTCGCGGCCCAGAAGATAATATTTCCTAGTAAAATCATAGACATGACGCTGATAACGATAGACGTCGTCCATCAATGCGGCGTGAGTCTCGCCCATGGTCAGGACAGAGGCCGGCGATGATAGACGTGAAAGCCGCCATAAATCGACGAGCGGTCGCGCGCATGCAGGGCGCTGCTCTCTTCTTCCAGATAGCGCCAGGGAGCCAGAAGCTCGGCCGGCAATTTGCGCGGCAGGGGCGAGTCGGTGCCGGCGGTGCGGAAGATCACCCGCGCGTCGCGGCTGTCCGCCGTGCGGTCGATTTGCCGCCACAGGGCGGCGAGCATCTCGGGCGTCATCCAGTCCTGCGCGTCGAGCAGCACGTAGCGGTGCAGCGATTGCGCCGGCTGCAGCGCCAGGAAATCGGTGAGCGCGGTGTGATGGATTTCCACCTTGTCGGTCCGTATGCGGACGACATCGTAGACCTCGCGCCTGAGATAGGCGGGAACGGCTTCGCGGTTTTGCGTATCGTAGCCGCGCGCGAAGGCCTGCCAGGCGAAATAATTGTCGCCGATCGGAAAATCGCAGGCGAGCTTTTCCACCCGCCGCCGCAGCACCGCGACCGGGTCGCCGGCCGCCACCAGCTCGTCATATTGAGCCGGCGGAATGCCCAGCGCGTAGAGCGAAATCGGCGATTTCGACAGGAATTTGATCGATTTGTAGTCGAACAGCGGCGCGATGGAGCGCTCGAAATGCTCGCGCTGCTCGGCTGTGTTGCGCGAGGTCACGATGCCGCCCAGCCGCTTGCCGTGCAGCCGCGCCACCACATGCAGGATGCCGATGAAGCGTCCGAGCAGGCCGTGGTGATAGAGGTTGCGCGAGAACATATCGATGCGTCGGCCGCGCAGCGGGATTTCCTTCTCCCAATAGCGTCGCGTCACCGGATCCAGCCGCGCGCTCAGGAAATCGTCGAAGGCCGCACGATTGGCCTTGTCGTTGGCGTGGCCGAAGAAACGGAAGAACGCCTCGTGCGAGGGAAGGTTGGCGAGAGCGGCGAGCTTGAGCCGGCTGAGCGCCACATGACTGGCATTGAGATCGATGGCGATGATCCGGGCCGGATCGGCGGCGAGGTAGTTGAGCACGTTGCAGCCGCCGGACGCGATCGTGATCAGCCTGTGATGGGGCTTAAGCGCCAGCGCCTCGAGATCGACCTCGGGATCCTCCCAGATCTGGTTGTAGACGAAGCCCTTGAACATCAGCGTGAACAGCCGCTCGAGCGCGCCGCGCTTGCTGGCGGCGGGCCGCGTATGGGCGGCGCGTTCGAGAAGAGTGGTGGACAAGCATATCCTCCGTGCGATTCGTTTGTTTAGGCGGCCAGTGCGACAATTCGGCGAATCGCGCGCGACGGCTGTGCGAAACATCCCCGCTTGCGCGGCGCCCACAGGCTCGACTATTGGAAACCATGAGCGGAACCGGAAAATCCCCCGTCGCGGACCTGATCGCGCTTCTCGATCTCGAAAAGATCGAGGAGAACATCTTTCGCGGCATCTCGCCGAAGGACCGCTCGCAGCGCGTCTTCGGCGGGCAGGTGCTAGGCCAGGCGCTGGTGGCGGCCGGGCGCACGGTGGAGAATCGCGTCTGCCATTCCCTGCACGCCTATTTCCTGGTCGCGGGCGATCCCAAGGTTCCGATTCTCTATGAGGTGGATCGCAGCCGCGACGGCTCGAGCTTCAGCGCGCGGCGCGTGGTGGCGATCCAGCACGGCCGGCAGATCTTCAACATGTCGGTGTCGTTCCAGATCGTCGAGCCCGGGCTCGAGCACCAGATCGACGCGCCCAAGGTTCCCGGCCCGGACGATCTGCCCAGCGAGGACGATTTCCGCCGCCAGATGGCCGACAAGATCCCGGAAAGCTATCGCGAGCATTTCCTGCGCCCGCGCCCGATCGAATTGAGGCCCGTGGACCGCGCCGACATCTTCGCGCCGCAGAAGCGCCCGCCGCGCCAATCGGTCTGGGTGCGCGCCACCGGAGCGTTGCCCGACGACATCGCGCTCAACCAATGCGTGCTCGCCTACGCCTCGGACATGACCCTGCTCGACACCTCGCTGTTGCCGCACGGCATCGGCTGGTTCGAGGACGGCATCCAGATCGCGAGCATCGATCACGCGATGTGGTTCCACCGTCCGTTCCGCGCCGACCAATGGCTTCTCTATGTGCAGGATTCGCCCAGCGCCAGCGGCGCCCGCGGCTTCAATCGCGGACTGATCTATGCCCAGGACGGCAAGCTCGTCGCCTCCGTGGCCCAGGAAGGGCTGATGCGGGTGAGAGACGGCGGTGTGAAGAGCTAGACGCTTTCGCGCGTTCAGCCCGTATAGGTGACGGTCGCGGATTGGCGCGGACGGGCATAGAAATAATCGCTCATCGTCGTGGTGCCGACGAAGATCTTGCCGAGCGGCGAAGTGTAGGCATAGGTCACCTGTGCCAGGATCACGCTGCAGGCGCCCTTGGCGCAGGCGCTGGCCGACATCAGGCCAGTCGGCACCGTGACGGCCGCGTTGGTCGCCAGCGCGGTCGCGTTTTGCGACTCGCTCCAGGCCACCGTGCCGTTGCCGGCGCCGTCGCTGACGATGCTCGACACCACGATGCCCGAGCCGCTCGACGGGAAGGGATAGGTCAGCTCGTTGGCGGCGCTGAAGATGTTGGAAATGTCGGAAGCCGAGACCGACTTGGTCTGGGCCACGAGATCGGCGACGCTGGAGGCAACGCTCGTCACCTTCTGCTTGCACTGCAGCGCATTGCACATTTCGATCGTGCCGACGAGCAGGGTGGCCATCACCGGTGCGATGAATGCGAACTCGACGGCCGCCATGCCGTTTCGCGCGCGCAGGAATCCGATCAGCGTTTTCAGCATGTGGATGACGAGGTGTAGGGCTCGCTGCGGAACGCGGCCGCGGCGGCCAGCAGATATTGCCCGTTCGGCATGTTCTCGAGCAGCGGCTGCATCAAGGGCGTTATGATCGACCACGGATAGAAGGCGCGCACCAGCACGACCTCGCAGGGCGACAGCGTGCTTGGATATTGCATCTGGCTGGTGTTCAGGCTGCCGTCGCCATTGGTGACGGTGGGATAGCTCGCCGTGGAAAACGTGGCGTATTGGCGGATGTCGATCTGGAGATTCGCGGTGCAGGTGCTGGCGCTGATCAGCCCCGAAATCTCGCCGCAGATCTGCGACTTGAACTGGGCCTCGCTCATGCCCACGGCCTGGCCGGTGCGCACCATGCGGGCGGCGTCGTCGGTGGCGTTCTGAAGCGCGGTGCCGGCGAAATAGATCACGCCGGTTTCGATGGTGCCGAAGATGAAAAGGAAGAACACCGGCGCGATCATGGCGAACTCGATCGCCGCCGTGCCGGCGCGCGAACGCGCGCGCATGCGCGCGAACAGGCGCTTCGTCCGTGCGAACGTTTCCGTATCGCTCATCTTTCGCCCAGCTTTCACCGCGCCATCCTAAACGCCGGCATGCCCCGCGGCGAAGAACAACCGGCCGGCGTGATGAAAAAGCGCTTAATGAAGGCTTGCCGCGGCGCCGCCGCGGACCGAAACGGGACAGTTCCGTATACGGATTGTAAACCCTGGCCGCGGCGGGCGCGCGCGATAAAGGATTGGATAACCAGCCGGCGAGAATTGGACGGCTTTTTGCCGCGGCGTGGCCGATGATGGGCCGCTTGAATCGCGCGGGGCGCGTTGTCGAATGTCTATTGCAGCGATGTGGCGTGCGACCCTCGCACGCGTGGCCGATTTTGCCCGCGCCAAGCGCGGCAATGTCGCGATGATCTATGCGCTGTCGCTGATCCCGATCACCATCGCGGCGGGCGCGGGACTGGATCTCGGCCGCGCCATGGTGGTGCGCGCCCGCCTCGCCGAGGCGCTGGATTCCGCGGGCCTGGCGGTGGGCGCCTCCACCGGGCTGACCCAGACCCAGATGCAGACGCTCGCCCAGCAATATTTCAACGCCAACTACACCGCCAACAACTCGTTCGGAACGCCGGCCGCGGTCACCGTCTCCACCACCTCGACTTCGGTGACGCTGTCGACCAGCGTGCAGATGCCCACCACGCTGATGAACGTCGTGGGCATCAGCACCATGAATGTCGGCTACTCCTCGCAAGTCGTCTGGGGTCAGACGAAGTTGTGGGTCTCGCTGGTGCTCGACAACACCGGCTCGATGACCGAGACAGACTCGACCGGCACGAGCAAGATCTCCGCGGAGAAAACCGCCGCCACCAATTTGATCGCCACGCTGCAGGGCGTCGCGGCCAATCCGGGCGATGTCGAGGTGGCGCTCATCCCATTCAGCAAGGACGTCAATGTCGGAACGAGCTATGCGAGCGCCGGCTGGGTCGATTGGACGAATTGGGGTTCCGCGCCGCCCAACTCGACGCCGAGCACCAGCATCGGTCCGGGATCGGCCTGTCCTTATAGCACCAACAAAAGTCCCTACGGCTACAGCTGCACCACCGGCCCGACCAATGGCGCCTCGACCACCAGCACGATCCCGTCGAGCGGCTCCTATAGCGGCTATATCTGCCCCGGCGTCGACAACGGCAATTACAACGCAGCCCAGGAAGGCCACTACTACAACGGCTGTTACAACAGCACGCCCACCCAGACGCTGGTGACGACGACGGTCAAGTCGACGCCCACCACGGTCAAATACAACTGCACCACGGTGAATGGCGGCACGGCGACCTGCACGCAAAGCTCCAGCTCGACGGGCTCGACGACGACCAACACGACGACGGCGACGGTCGCGGGCTATACCGGCGACAGCACGGTGACGACCAACAGCTCTTCCTCCAACACCACGGACGGCTCGCAGAGCTGTTCCTCGAAAAGCGGAAAGACGACCTGCACCTATACCGAGACCGTCGTCACCACCGCCTTGGCCACCACGGTCGTCAAGACCGGCGCCGCGCCCTACACCCACACCTGGGTGGCGAACGACCACAGCACCTGGGGCGGCTGCATCATGGACCGCACGCAGGACTACGACATCTCCAACACCGCGGCCACGAGCACGTCCACCGACTTCCCGTCCGAGAATGCGCAGTCCTGTCCGCCGGGCCTGATCTCGCCCCTGAGCTACGACTGGACGACGCTCGACAGCGCGATCAGCGCGATGACGGCGCAGGGCTCGACCAATCAGCCGATCGGGCTGGCCTGGGGTTGGCAGGCGCAAAGCCAAGGCGATCCGCTCGATGCCGGCGCGTTGCCGACCTACACCTCGCAAGTGATCATCATCCTCAGCGACGGCTTGAACACGCAGGATCGCTGGTCGGGCGACGGCTCGGACGAGGATTCCGGAACCGACGCGCGCATGAATCTGGTCTGCACCGCCGCCAAGGCGGCCGGATTCATAATCTACGCGGTGTACGTCGATCTCAACGGCACCCAGGGCAATTCCACTGTGCTGCAGAACTGCGCCACGGATACAAGCCATTACTTCGACCTGACCACCTCGGGCGCGATCATCACCACCTTCAACCAGATCGCCACCCAGATCACACAGCTGCGCGTGGCGCAGTAATAGAGAATCCACCCCTGCCTCGAAGGAGGGCGGATTCTTTCGCAATGCGAAACCGTATCAGGCCGCGACCGGTTGCTTGTCTTGCGTTGCGGCGGACAAGGGCGCCGTGACGCGCGCGCGCCTTTGCGCCTCGAGCACAATGCGGTCCGCGAGCAGGATCGCGGCACAGGCAACCGCGCCGCCGCCGATCAGATCGATCAGATGATGGCCGCCATGGATGGGCGTGGCGATCAGCACCAGGATGTTGAGCGCCAGCGCCGCCCAGCGCAGCCAGGGAATGTGGCGCGCATACCAGATCAGCACCAGCGCCTGCACCGTGTGATAGGAGGGAAAGCCGATGATGCCGCGCAGCTCCTTGGGCGAGATGAATCCGGGACCGTTCTTCAGCATCGCCACCAGGTCGCGGCCGTAATCTCCGTCGAGTGCGAGGCCGAGCTTGGCGGACACGGAAGCCGGCAGGTCGAACACCGAGAACGCGCCGAACGAGGGAAACAGCGTCCACACCGCGACTGCGATGAGAGCGCCGAGCGAAAGCGCGAGGCTGAGGCCGTAGATGTCGGCCGAACGCTGCTGCCAGCCCAGCACCAGGATCAGCAATACGATCTGCGGCATCACGGAGAGATAGGCGAAGCCGAGGATCGCCGTCGTCAGGCGGTGGTCGGCCGCGAGCGTCATCAGCGCCGGCCAGCTGAATCCCATCGCGTGATCGATCGCAGCCAGCAATCCGTCGATGCGCGGTCCCGCGACGGTGAGCGCCAGATAGCTGAGCAGGCAGCAGCCGGCGGAGAACACGATCAGGAAGGCCGAGGCCGCCAGCGTGGCGCCGAGCGCGGGCTCGCGGCGCACGCGGCTGTAGAACATCGCGGCCCCCGCCAGCGGCGGCACGAGCAGGAGCAGCAGCGCGTAATTGCGAACATCGATGGCGAAATGTCCGGCAATCACCCAAACCGCGTCTATGCCCACGATCGCCGCGGCGATGGCGAAGAGAACCCGGTTGAGGATCGTGTCCATCGCGTTTTTCGCGGAGCTAGGCGCGTGCCGCTTGGAAACGCCGCGTGGCCACGCGCACCAAGCCGCCTGCCGCCCACCAGAACACGAGCGCCAGGCCGGCGCCCGCGATGCCGTCGACCGCGTAGTGCCAGGCCAGATGGACCGAACCGATCACGACGAAGGCGGCGAACACGCTGAGCGCCGTTCCCAGCCAGCGATTGGTGCGCCAGCCCAGCAGCATCAGCAGCACCGCGACGCAGACGTGCAGGCTCGGCATCGCGGAGATGCCGGTGATCTCGCCATGGCCCGTGACATAGGAACGCCAAAGCGTGTCCTGCACCTGGATCGACCAGATAGGCCATTGCAGCGCGGTCGCGTGCAGATATTTCATCTGCGCCGCATAGGGATCAATCAGGCCCGGATGAAGCCGGCCGTAATAGCACGGGCCGGCGGAGGAGAAGATCACCGCCAGCACATTGCCCGCGAGAAACCAGGCGAAGGAGAAAGCAAGCAGGAACTGCATGCGAAGCGCGCTCGCGCGCTTGGCGAAGGCTTGCCAGAACAGCGCGGCGAACATCGTCAGGAACCAGCCGTCATAGGCGAAATTGATCGCGGTGGTGATCGGCGGTTGGCCGAGCAGCGGCTGGAGATATTCCCACGGCAGGCGGCCGAAGCCGAGCACGCGGTCCCATTGCATGAATGTCGTATCCCACGAGAAAGGATGGATCGCGGGGATCACTTCCTTCAGCGCTGCGAAGCTCATCATCAAGGGCGTCAGCGTCACGACGGAATGAAAGATGTTGCCGGCGCGATCCTCA
>Ga0302314_10022412_pt1 | contig 10357 bp, 12 predicted proteins | sample III_Palsa_N2_3_FD_200533 | JGI IMG/M metagenome (GOLD analysis project Ga0302314, IMG submission 200533) | Peat permafrost microbial communities from Stordalen Mire near Abisko, Sweden - III_Palsa_N2_3 | ecosystem: Environmental > Terrestrial > Soil > Palsa > Peat permafrost | place: Sweden... | reverse complement strand
TCGGCCGGTGAGCAAGCAGCATCCCGCCGGTCAGTGCCAGTGAACCGCACGCCGCCGCCCAGGCGCGTCGTTCAAGGGACAGCCACCGGTCGGGCAGAAACAGCAGCCCGGCAGCCGCCGGGCCGGCCACCAGGGGTGGCAGCCAGTCGTAGTGCGTGGTGCGCAAGCCCTTGCTGGATTCCAGGTCGAGCAGCCACACCAGGGCGAGCGCCGCGTACAGCGCGGCGGCGAGGAGCCTTTGTGCCGGCCGCGGGAGCGTGTTGGTCTCCGCGGCGTCCGCGACCCACGAGTCGTGCAGGTTCTCCACGCAGCAAGGCTATGCGAGGCGGGCATGTCCGGGCCTCGCGGTCGTCCTCCCGGACGAACACCGCGAATCGGCGACTGCGAATCGGCGACTGGCGATCTGGGGCGCCTGGCTACCGCGAGGTGCGATCAGGGTTGGGGCAGGGTTTCGGGGCGATAGGCGTAGACAGTGGTCGCTTGTACGAGGACATACCAGTCGGTGCCGCAGAGTTGGTCGGTCTTGGATTCCTCACCGCTGGGCCACCACGAGGCGGTCAGCGTCGCCTTCGTGCGGGAAGCACTGGCCGGACGACAGGCGGTGAGCGTCTTCGGATCGCTGAGGGTGAAGCGGAGGATGCGCTCGGAGCCGGTAGTGCGGATGGCCTCGGAGACCGAGCTCGCCTGGTCCGGTACCCAGCTCGGCAGTCGAGCGTTCTGATTGCTTTTGCCGATCGCACCCGTCGCATAGTCGACGGTCTCGACGTGTCTGTTCAGCTTCTGCTGGATGCTTTGGCTGAGGCTTCCAGCGGAACCGCAGCCGGCGAGCGCGACTGCGGCAACCCCGATGACTAGTGCGGCCGCACAGCGAGCCGTCTTGATGTGAATCATGTTATTAGTGAACCGTCCCGGGCGTCTGCGGACATCGGTCCTTCGGCCACAGGGCCAGCCGAATGGCCGATGGGCGAATGCGCTCGGCCGGGTCTCCCCCGACTTGATCGGCTTGTTGTGCCTGTTCGGATACGGCCAGTGAAAAGCCGGTTCTGGAGCGCACCGGCGGCAGCCCGGACGCGTCGTTGAGTTTCCGGAACAGGTGGATGATCGAGTCCCGGCACGGTGGTTCGTCCCAGTCGCCGGTGAACAAGAACCCGGCTGGCTCGGCCAGGTTGTGGGTGCGGCAGCGGTTGCGGTAGCGGCGCGGAATGGCGGTCGTGTAGCGATCCAGGGCGATGAGGTCACGGGGCAAACCGATTTCGAGGGTCCGAGACCCCGGACAGGGTCGCGACGCACCAGAAGCGCGCCGGGCGGGCGGGCCGCGTGCCGTGGTGGGGCTACCTGGTCAGGTTCGTGCTGGCGGCCGCTCTGTCAGCAGCCACTCCTTCAAGCCGGAACTCGGCCTTAGGCTCGCGGCCCGCTGCCGACCCGCGTTCGTTGTCCTTGCCAAGGGCGAGCGGGATGACCTACGCCCGCTCAGCCTCTTTGCCCTGGGCGATCAGGCTGACCCGGTGCAAGCTGTCGTCGCAGAGGCGCCGCCGGCGCTGCCGCCCGACCGGGACGATGACCCCGCCTGCGCAGACAGGCGATGCAGTGCCCGTGCGGTATCTGGTGTCCGCCTACTGTCCGGACCGTGAGCACCCGGTCGGCTACCACCTCAGGATTCGGCGAGACGGGATCGGGGCGATCGTGGACGGGCCCAGCATCGGCAGTGCCCAGTCGGCCCAATATGACCTTGAAGGGCTCCACGGAATCATGCTTGACCTGCTCACCCGGGCATCGCGATGAATGACGCGCAGCCGTCCTATCTGGAAGCGCACAGCGCCCTGAATGGGCGGCTGCTATTGTCCTGCCTGCTCGTGCCCGCCGTGATTGAGATTGCCTGCCTGATCCTCGGTGTGATTCTGCATCAGCCGTGGTTCTTTGTGATCATGTGGGGCGCCAGAAGTCTGTATATCCTGTGACCTGCGACGACGGCCGAGGCCGGCCGTAAGACATCATGGTCATCCGTGTTCCTGCGTCTGCTTTATCTCATCTTTGTCCGGGTCTGCGGCTGGCTGGTCCTGCTCGGCCGGTCATCGGCCTCCAAGGACGTCGAGATCTTGGAGCTGCGGCACGAGGTCGCCGTGCTGCGCCGGGCCAATCGGCGGCCCTGGCTCGACTGGGCAGACCATGCGGTCCTTGCCGCGCTGATCCGGCTCCTGCCAGCAAGGCTACGGATGCACCGGCTAGTCACCGAGAACAACGGCTGGGGACACCAGAGAATCCAGGGCGAGCTGCTGAAGCTCGGCCACCGGGTCAGCGCATCCACGATCCGCCGGATTCTCAGGGCCTGAAGATCCCGCCGGCACCGGAACGGCGCACCGACACGACCTGGCGGCAGTTCCTTCACACCCCGGCAGCCACGATGCTCGCCACTGACTTCTTCCACGTGGACTGCGCGGTGACTCTCCAGTGCCTGTACTGCCTGTTCGTCATGGAGGTCGGCTCCCGTTACGTGCACGTCCTCGGGGTCACCGCGAATCCGGACGGTCCGTGGACTGTGCAGCAGATCCGCAATCTGCTGATGGATCTGGGGGACCGCGCTGCGGACTTCCGGTTCCTGGTCCGGGACCGGGCCGGACAGTTCACCGCGTCGTTTGACGCGGTCCTGGCTGATGCCGGGATCGAGGCCGTGAAGATCCCGCCGCGGTGCCCGCGGGCGAACGCTTATGCGGAACGGTTCGTGCTTACCGTCCGGACGGAGGCCACCGGCCGGATGCTGATCTTCGGCCGGCGGCATCTGCGGACGGTGCTGGCCGAGTACGAGGCCCATTACAACGGGCGGCGCCCTCGTCGCCGTCGCCATCTCCGCCTGTCCCGGCCCGATCAGCCGGTCACGGACTTGCGCTGGCACCGCGACATCGTCCACCGCCGGTTGGCGCGCCGGTCGCGCCGGGGCAATCCTCGGGCGTAGTCACACCGAGACGCCGACACAACCCGACCAGTTGCCGGTAGCGTTCAACTCCTCGCCAGGGAACCGTCTCGTGATCTCGGGTCCACAGCTCGTGGTTACCGGGCACCCAGATCACTGTGTCAAAACGCCCCGCGCAGCAGGCCGAGGGCCCACTCGATGTCGGCAAACCGCTCACCGACGTCCCCCGCCACTATCAGCCAGTCGCCCGCTGACCCTGGCCACAGCCGCCCGACAATAACTCGGTTTTCCGGATAGCGGGGGTATTTCTTCAGATGTGGAAATTGATTACTTAGGGTAATTGTTCCTCGTGTGTCCTTGCGTTTTAACCTGTTGCGTAATGTCAGGCGGTCTTCTTGATGATGGGGTGCCTGGCTGCGGGGGTGCTGGTGCGTCCGCGGGGTCGGCTGGAGCCGGCCTTGCCCCGGCTCTGGCTGGCGCCGTGGGAGTAGCCGCTGGTGCTGGCGGTGCTGTGCTCGCCGCCTCGGTTGGCGGTCCAGCCGGAGACGGTGAGCGTGTGTGGCCTGAGACGAGTCTCCGCCCGGTGACGATGTGGTTCTTCCGTGCTCGCCGAGATCAGCCCGTGGAACCCCGCCTATCAAGCCTCCGTGAAAGATAAGGGATGAGAATTCGCTTAAGCCGCAATTAAGCGCTTAATCCTTGCGTTCAAGCTCGGCTCAAGCCCGTCAATCTAGCGTCGTTCCTGGAAGTACCGGAAACTCTTGCGGAGGACTGGCATGTTCAAGGGAACCAGGTTGGCGGGCATGCACCGCGCTGCCCTCGCGGGTGCTGTAACAGTCACGCTGGGCGCTGGAGCGGCCGTGTGGGGGGCCTCGGCGGCGTCGGCCGCGCCGTCCGGGCCGCCGGCCTGCACCGCGGCGGACCTGGCGGTGTGGGTGAACGCGAGCGAGTCCGACGGCGCGGCCGGGACTGTCGGGTACCCGCTTGAGTTCACCAACATCAGCAGGAATGCCTGTTTCGTCAAGGGCTACCCGAGGGTGTCCGCGCTGGGCGGGAAGGGGCAGCAGCTCGGCAGCGCGGCGGTCCGGGCCCCGGGGTCCAAGGCGGTCAGGGTGACCATCGCGGCCGGGAGAACCGCGCACGCCGAGCTGTTGTGGGCGGATGTGACGAACTACCCCGCACCGACCTGCAAGCCGGCGGACACGAGCCTGGTCAGGGTCTACCCGCCCAACCAGAAGGGCTCCGACGTCGGGTTCGCGTCCCTGGAGGCGTGCGGCGCCAAGGGTGACATCTACCTGCAGATCACCGCCATCCAGCCAGGACCGAACGGAGACTAACCCGCCGGGTCCGCGGTGCCGGGACTGCGAGCCTCGCGTGCCCGCGCTCACCTGCCGGCGGCGGAGCCAGCTTCGCCGCCGGCTGTTACACCGAGGAGATTATGCAGCCTTATGCCGGCTTGCGGCGTCTCTATGGCAGTACCACCATCACCCCTGCGCTCACGGAGGAATTCCATGCGATTTCGCACGTCCACGGCGGTAACGGTCTGCGTTTTCGCGGCCAGTGTCACGGTAGCCGGCTGCTCATCAAGCAGTTCAAGCAGTTCTTCCGCCGTCCCGGCGGCAACTTCATCGGCGAGCCCGGGCTCCACTGCCCAGGCCGGGGCCACGGCCGCCACCCAAAGCTCATCCCCGCAAGCACAGGCGGCCGGCACCTGCCAGCCCGCGGACCTGAGCCTCGCCCTTGGAGCCAAGAGCGGGGTCACGAGCCAGCAGACGCTTGCGGTGGACCTGACCAACAAGGGCTCGTCCGCTTGCACGATGGAGGGCTTCCCTGGCGTGAACCTGGTCGGCGCGGCCAACGGCAAGCAGGACTACGCCTGGCCGCTGCTCCGCTCGTCCGCGAGCTACTCGAAGGTGACATTGCAGCCTGGCGGCACGGCGCACTTCGACCTCACGTACCTGCCGGGCGTCTCCGGTGACGGCACCAACATCACCGTGGCCAAGATAGTGATCACGCCGCCGAATGACTACACCCAGGCGGAGGTGACCTGGAGCCAGCCCGTGCTCTTGCAGGATGGTGCGACGCATCCGGGGACCTACATCACCCCGGTCGTGTCAGGCTCCTAAACGACGGCGCCGCAGTCGGTGCTCGCCTCCGGCCGCAAGCACACCACGCCCAGCCTGAGCAAGTTCAGTCATTCCGAACGTACGCGGCCGACTCTGTAGCCACCATTGGCACCCGGCGGCGTAAGCCGGCGCTGCGGGCGGCGATCGGCTGGCCGGCCAGGTCGGGCAACGGCGCCCGGCCGGCCTTCGCGGCACTGGGTGGTGCGCTTGACCGTCTTATGGTTCACGCCGCACATCGCGGCGGCCCCACGGTAGGTGCCCACCTGCTGGTAGGCAGAGATGATGTCCATAATCTCCCTCGCAGAAAGCACTTAGGAAGCCCCCTGGGCGGTGAAAGTGGCTGGCTGACACCGCCACCATCACCGTCCGGGGCTCACACTCCCGACGACACGACGAACGAGGGATGGAGACTTCTAACTGGCCACCAGCGGAGACATCCACCTGGCCACCTGCGGAGACTTTCTCACGGCCATGGACAAAAGGCACCGCGATCCGCCGGCTGACGCAAGACCTGGCTCTTCCGGGCACGTCCGGATAGGCATGTCGTCTCTGTCGCGCGGGGTTCAGGCGCGGACGTCGCTGGCCTGGTCGCGGGCAACGGCACTGGCCCTAGCTGGCCCGTCACGCCGCCATGTCGGCGCGACGGGCTGCCCGGCTGGATGCCTGGCCGTCCCCGGGCTCCCAGCCAGCGTGTGTGGCCGCCCTCATGTCAGCTTCCCGGGATCCGCCCCATCCTTCTCCTTCCGCAGGCCGGGTACTAGCAGGTCAGCGCCCAGATATACCCCGGATGTACCTTCGGCTGACCTCCCATGGACCTCGGCTGGCACCCGCGGCGGTCGCAGCGAGCTTGTAGGGAACCGCTCTAGATGAGCATTCGGTGGCCTACTTGAGCAGCGCATGAGCAGTGGGCGGGATACTTGAGCACTGGCGGCTTCACGGTTACCGACTGTTACGGAATGGTGGTTGCAGCCGGCGGGTCCGTGGCTATCCTGGCCGACCTGCGCCGACGATGGCCAGTCGGACTGAGCGGGGATCGTCGCCACGGTTGGGGCCCGGCTTCGGGGCTGCGGCGGGGGTGTTTCGCGCGTCATCGGTCATGCCGCCGGTTCGGTGGCTATGGTGCCGCTGTCAGGTAGCCGCGCTCTGCATTGCGGGTTCTGCCTGTGGGTGCGCGGCGGCTGCGATCGTGCAGGCGGCGCGGACGAAGGCGGCGACGGCCGGGGAGCGCGCGTCCTGGGGCCAGGCCAGGGCCAGCGTGGAGTCCGGGAGGTCGCTGACCGGCCGGTAGGCGATCCCGGGTCGCGGGTAGCGCCGGGCCACCGAGGCAGGCGCGAAGAACACGACGCTGCCCGTCTCGACGAGGCTGAAGATCTCGGACAGGTTCGAGGCCGGGGGCGCCTGGCCGGCCCGGCGAGGTCCGGCGGGCCGGCCGTGGCTTGCCGCAGATCCGCCGGGAAGATTGCGGCCGGCCAGGTCGGCCAGGCACAGCTGCGTCCGGGCGGCCAGCGGGTCAGCGGCGGCCAGGGCGGCCAGGAGCGGCTCGGTCAGCAGCGGCTCGCTGTCCAGGCCGCGGTCATCGAAGGGGCACAACAGAAGTCCCACGTCAGCATGGCCGTCACGCAGCGCCTGCGCCTGCTCGCCGAAACCTCCGAGTACCAGCTCCGGCGGCAGGGCCGCATTATCGGCGCCGTAGGCATCGAGGATCTGCGGCAGCAAGCCGCCGTCGACGTCGGCCTTGAGCGCAACCCGCAGCCGCGGCGACGGACTGCCCGCCTGCCGGGCCCTGCGGGCAGCGGCGGTGACCGCCTCCAGGGCGGTCCGGGCATCGCGCAACAGGACCTCCCCGGCCGCCGTCAGCCTGACCTGCCGGGTGGTCCGCTCAAGCAGAGCCACGCCGAGCTGCCGTTCAAGGTCCCGGATCGCGCGCGACAGCGGGGGCTGCGCCATACCCAGCCGCCCGGCGGCGCGCCCGAAGTGCAGCTCCTCCGCGACCGCGACGAAGTACCGGAGCTGCCGCACCTCAAGGTCATTCATACTTCCAGGGTATCAACGGCAACCCGATCGGTCCTTCACCTGCGCCGCCGCGCCCGGCAAGCTGGGCACTACCCGGCCGCCCGCGACGTTCCCGTCGCCAGCCGTCTCCCACGGAGGTACTCATGATTGTCATCACCACGCCGACCGGCGAGATCGGCCGGCAGGTCCTGGACCGCGTCCTGGATAGCGGCGAGGCGGTCCGCGTGATCGCCCGCGACCCCGCGAGACTGCCTCGGCGCGTGCACGCTCACGCCGAGGTGGTGCAGGGCTCACACGGAGACGCCGGCGCGATCACGAAGGCGCTCGCGGGCGCTGAGCGGCTGTTCTGGCTCGTGCCCCCGCCCTCGTTCAGCCACCCCGGCAGCGCCGAGGGCTACTACCTGGACTTCACTCGCCCGGCCAGCGAGGCGATCAGGGGCTCGGAAGTCCGGGTGGTAGGCGTCACGACCCTCGGCCACGGATACCAGGGCAACGCCGGGATGCTTTCTGCCGCGCTGGCCATGGACAAGCTGATCGAGGGCACCGGCGTCAGCTACCGGGCGCTGGCCCTGCCGTTCTTCATGGAAAACCTGCTCCGCCAGGCCCAGGAGATCAGAGAACAGGGAACGTTCTCCATGGCGAACACCGCAGGCCGGCCGCTGCCGGTCGTCGCCACCCGCGACATCGCCGCCGCCGCGGCCGCGCTCCTCCTCGACCCCTCCTGGAGCGGCCAGGCCAGCGTCCCCGTGGCCAGCCCGGACAACCTGACCCCCGACGACATGGCCGAGGTCATCTCCGGCACCCTGGGCCGCACGATCCGCTACCAGCAGGTCCCGGTCGCGGACCGCCAGGCCGCGATGCTGCGCCGCGGCGCGAGCGAGGCGATGGCGCAGGATATGGCCGGCATGACCGAGGCGCAGAACAACGGAATCTACGACGCCGAGCCCCGCGACCCGGGCTCCGCCGCCCCCACCAGCTTCCGCCAGTGGTGCCAGGACACCCTCAAGCCAGCCGTCCAAGCCTGACATGCCATCTCCGGGAAACCAGGCCGGCACGCAGCATAACCAGGACAGCCCGCACCGCCCGGGCCAGCACGAGTCCAGACCCATCCGCCAGGCAGGACAAGGGCCAGGCACGGCAAGACAACAAGACCTGCGGAGGTACCCCGCCATGCCCGCCAAGCAGCAGCGCATCGCCGTCGTCATCGGCAGTACCCGCCCTACCCGGATCTGCGCGGGCATCGCAGCGTGGGCGTGCGAGGCGATCGGAAAAGACAGCGAGCTCCGCTACGAGCTGCTCGACCTGGCCGAGGCCGGCCTGCCCTTCCTCGACGAGCCGCTCAAGGCCGCGCTCGGCGACTACAAGCACGATCACACCAGGGCCTGGAGCCGAACCGTCCAGTCCTACGACGGGTTCCTGTTCGTGTTCCCGCAGTACAACTGGGGCTACCCGGCGGTGCTGAAGAACGCGCTTGACTACCTGTACCGGGAGTGGCGCGACAAGCCAGCCAGCTTCATCACCTACGGCACCCGGGGCGGGATCAAGGCCGCCGAACAGTTCACGGGGGTCCTGCAGGGCCTGCGCATGCGGGTCCTGGACCACGCGGAGGCCTTCATCATCGACGACGACGTCGACGAGGACTGGCAGCTGAAGGACATCCGTGCCACCCTCCGCCCCGTCCTGCCCGCGCTCGCCGCCATCGACTTCCAGATGACCGAGGCACTCGACGACGCCCAGTGACAGCCCGCTGAGCATCGAACCCGCCCATCTCGCGCGGGCCGCGCGGAGGTGACGAGCCGCGCAGGGCGGACCAGTCCGACGATAGTGTCATCCGCGCATAGATCCGGCCGACCAGGGAAAAGAACGCCTCCGAGCCGACAGCGAGCGCGGCGAGCGCCCAGCCGGAGCAAGCCACAGCCTGGCGGCGGCCTCGTTGGCCAGCGAGACCAGGCAAGGAAATCCGGCCGCGATGTCCGCCTCGCCCTCAACCCACCACGCAGTCCCGCACGAAAAACGCCCACCACACAGCGTAAACATGGCCTCGGCGTGCAATGCTCAACTACCCGAACCGGCCCTGTCCACGCACTGCTCAACTACATGCAAAGCCTCAGGTGGCGCTGCTCATCTATGTGCGTTCCCTACAGAGCTGTAGAGGCCCGACCTACTTGGCGAATCGCCCAGGCTAGTTGGCGCTACTTGGCGAGTTCTCGGCTAGGCGGCGATCGACCGCCGCCTGACCCGCTGCCTCCCCTCGCCGGCAGGCTGCCGCCGGATCCCGCGCCGATCACGCCCTTACCGCCGGCCGGCAAGCGCGCAGCCCTGCCATGCTGGACAACGTGGATGATCTCGAACTGCTCCGGCAGGAATTCAGAGCCGAGGACGGCTCGTTCCTTCTCCAGCTCCGGGTCGACCTGCACTGGGACCGGCAGGCGTTCAGCCGGCTGGAACAGCCAATGCGCCGCGTCTGCGCGCAGCAGGAGCCCCGGCAGCAGCTGGACCGATGGCTGGTCGAGGGCTACTGGTATCTCTCGGACTTCGTCCCGGGACACACCAGTCACCCGGACTTCCCACGCCAGAGCCGGACCCGTACTACAAGGCGGCAGTCAGGCGGCTATGGGACCTGCAGAACTGGTTCGTCACCGGGCGATCGCCCTATCGGGCCGGCCATGAGTGGCCAGAGCTATAACCCGCCAGCCGATCCCGGTGAACCTGTCCGCTGCCGTCATTTCGGGCCACCGGTAAGCCCTCTCGTGGCTGCCCCCACTGATCACCACTCAGCCCGGGGCCGAATCAAGCCGTCAAGTCGTCCCTCGGCAACACGCAAACGGCGCCAGGTCAAGCCGTCATGGCGGGGGCCAGATTACGTGGTCTCCGACCGCGCGGCCGAGGCCGCGCTGCGCGCCGTCGAGGCCAACGCCGAGCTCTTCCGCCAGTACAAGGGGTTCGCCGACCCGGTGCCGACGGCGGCTGACGCGCCGATCCTCGATCGCCTGCTCGCCTTGTCCGGACGAAACCCGGCCCGGACACCCTCCGCGGATTGAATGTCGGCGGGGGTAGCGTATGGCGTTCCGGTCGCCAGGACGACCGGAACGCCATACACCTTCGGGCTGGACCGGCTCAGGGTCCGGGCGGGCAGGGGGTGAGCAGCGCGTAGTAGGCGAGGGGGATGCCGGTGCGCCTGCGGAAATGCAGGCCGGCCTCGTTGGCCAGCCTCGTGAGCGTGGTCAGCGTCAGGTGATGCCGGTCGGCGAACTCGCCGATCACCAGCCGGCCGCCGGGCTTGAGCACCCGCCGCAGCTCCGCCAGGGCG
>Ga0302314_10022411_pt1 | contig 10357 bp, 5 predicted proteins | sample III_Palsa_N2_3_FD_200533 | JGI IMG/M metagenome (GOLD analysis project Ga0302314, IMG submission 200533) | Peat permafrost microbial communities from Stordalen Mire near Abisko, Sweden - III_Palsa_N2_3 | ecosystem: Environmental > Terrestrial > Soil > Palsa > Peat permafrost | place: Sweden... | reverse complement strand
TGTCGATGAAGAAGGGCTTGCCGGTGCGATAGACCTGGGTGTCGGCAAGATAGGCCTGGCCCAGCCGCAGGAAATCCTCCCGCGTCATGTCCGCCAGCACGCCGGGGTAGCGGGGCTTGTCCAGATCGGCCTCGCGACCCTGGAGGTCCAGGACGATCCGTTGGACATCGGCCAGCTCTTGGGTGCCCTCGACCTGGGAGTGGGAGGCCAGGATCTGTTCCAGCAGGGTGGATCCCGAGCGTGGCAGGCCCAGGATGAAGATCGGGTCTGGCCGGGGATCGCCCCAGCCGGCGCGCGCCTGGAAGAAGGCCGGCGTGCAGACCCGGATCTGCTCGCGGGTGTTGGCTTCGAACACCTCTGGGGCATAGCTGGCGGCGGAGCGTTTCAGCGCATTGCCGCGCCCATAGTATCGCCAGGCCTCCGACGCCTCGCCGTAGTCTTCCAGCGCCTTGCCCAGGGCGAAACACAGGTGCCAACGGTCCTCGAGGTTGGTGGTCGTGGCAGCCTCCTGCTCGGCCATCCGAGCCATTTCTTCGTCGGTGAAGCGGTAACTCTTGAGGTTGGCGAGGCTCCAGTAGGCGTCGCCGAAGTTCGGGCGGGCCACGGCCGCCGCTTGGTAGGCCTCGATCGCTTCGGTCGTGCGACCCACCGTCTTCAGCGCATGACCCAACCATAGCGGCGCGTCCCAGGAGGTCGGCGTGTCCTTGAGCATCCGGCGATAGATGCCGATCGCCCGGTCGTGTTGGCCCAGACCGACGGCGGCGGTGGCGGCGAGAGTGCGGTAATCGAAGTTCCCCGGCTCCATCGCCAGCAGCTGTTCGATCTGTTCGCCGGCTTCTTGGTGCTTCTGCCGCTTGGTCAGAGTCTGGGCGTAGTCGTACCGCGCAGCCCGATAGTCGGGCGTCAGGATCAGAACGGCCTCGAGCAGGGTCTCTGCATCGTTCAAAGCATCGTGGGCGAGGGCGATGCGGGCAAGCAATCGCATGGCCTCCGGGTGGTCGCCACGCGCCAGCAGAAAAGCCCGGATGATCTGTTCGGCGGGCGCCAGGTCGCCATCGGAGAACAGCGACGTCGCCCGGATGACCTCTGCTGGCAGCTCTTTGAGCGTGGCGACATGTTCGGCGGCGATCTGTGCGTGCTCGACGTCGCCGGTAAGGCGATAGAGCCCCTCCAGCATTCGCCAACTGGCGGGCAGGGCGGGGTTGATGTTGACGGCTATGATCAAGTTTTCAATAGCTTGCGGGGCGTCCTTCAATCCCACGAAGCAAAGGCCGCGCTCCTCATAGAGGCGGCTGAACCAGGGCTGGATAGTCTCCAGCTCGGCCAGGGTTGCGAGAGCCTCGGGAATGCGCTGCAGGTGTCGCTGGCTGATCGCGGCGATCAGCAGGAGATCCCTGTTCTCCGACGCATCGCGCAACAGCGCCTGCGCTTCGCGCAGAGCGTCTGGATGTCCTCCAGCCCGTTGCATTTGCCGGAGCTTGGCGACGTCTCGCTCCAGAGTGGGCGAGGGCGATGCGACGGGTAAACGCGCCATGGACTTCCAGAAATAGCGGCGGGCAAAAGATCAGGGCGGGCGTTTCCGCCCGCCCTGTCCATAGGCTTAGCCGAGAAACTGTGACGTTTAGAAGTTGTCGGTCAGCTTCATGCCGATGACCCGCGGCCGCAGCGGAACCTCGGACTTGATGAACTGGGCCGAGCTGGTGAAGGTCGAAGCCTCGCTGTCGAGCAGGTTCGAGCCGTACAGCTGGGCGGTCCAGTTGTTCTTGCTGATGCCGATGGCCGCATCGACGGTCTCGTAAGCCGGCAATTCGTAACGGAGGTAGGTGGTGTTCGGGACCGGGATCTGGCTCGCCGTCGTGCCCGGCGTGTAGTTGGCCGGCTGGGTATATTGCAGGCCGGTGTAGCTGACGCCCGCGGTGGCGAACATCTTATAGGTCTCGACTTCCCACTCGTAGCGGCCGCGAACGTTGAATTGAATGGTCGGGGAGAAGGCCGAGACGCCGCCCTTTACGCCGAACGGGTTGACGAAGGGCTGTCCCTTGATCTGGGTGATGCACTGGCCCACCGCCGCGCGGTCGGCCGGCGGGTTGGCTTCGGCGGCCACATTGGCTTCGAGACAGGGCGAGTTGGTCTGTTCGCTGTCGTTGTAGCTGAACGAGCCGTTCAGCGTGAACTGGTCGGTTACGCGACCGACGAACTGCAACTCGGCGCCCTTGATCTCATAGTTGGGGCCGTTGAGCAGGAAGGTGGTGTTGCCCAGGCAGCAGGGTTGGTAGAGGGCGATCTGCACATTGTCCCAGTCCATGATGTAGCCGGACAGGTTCAGTTGCAGCCGGTTATCGAACAGGTGGGTCTTCAGGCCGATTTCGTTGTTGGTCAGGGTGTCGGGCGAGTAGCTGACCGGGGAGGCGAACTGCGGCGTTCCGGCGGTGTCGTCACCCTTGACGTTCGAGTAGCGGCTGAAGCCGCCCGGGCGGAAGCCTTGCGAGAACAGATAGTAGACCATGGTGGAGCTGGTCGGCTTCCACTGCACCCCGAAGCGGCTCTTGAAGCCGGTGTAGGTCTTTTGCAAGTGCTCGGCGTCGATGTTGGCCTTCAGGCCGCAACCCGATTGCGGCGTCAGGACCGTGTCTTCGTCCAGGCACTTGCCGTTGGTGTTGTAGACCGAGCCTTTTTCGTTTTCGTCGTAGTCGTAATACCGCGTGCCGGCGCTGATCGTCAGGACGTTGGGGATGATGTCGAAGTCCACCTGACCGAAGGCGGCGAACTGGTTGTAGCCGCGCTGAGTATCTTCACCAAAGCCGACCGCGTCGCCCTTGACGCCCGGATCGTTGGCGGTCGAACCCGGATAGGTCTGGCCGTTGCCGAGGCAGGGCAGGCCGCCGGACTGGGCGTTGGCCAGGTTGGAGCCTTCGTCGCAGGAAGGGATGGTCTTGTAGTTGAAGTCCATCACGTCCTGGATTTTGAACTGCTCGTAATAGAGGCCGCCGACCGCGCGCAGGCGCCAGTCGTCCGGCGTGCTGAGGCGGATTTCGTTGCTCAGGTGGGTGTTGCGGACTTTGTCGTGCCAGCTAGTCACCGGCGAGTAGCAGGTCAGGGGCGTGCCCTTGCCGAGCAGGCCGGCCGTGCCGCCGGTGCACTCATAGTACTGGCCGTACAGGGTGCGGGAGTAGTTGGTGTAGTCCATCTGCTGCGAGATGCGGCGATCCGAATATGCGCCGGTGTAGATCAGCTTCAGGGCGCCGACCTTGCCGTTCACGGTCCAGGCGGTGTTCTCGACGCTGTCCTTGTCGTAGGTCGGCGAGAAGGACGTCACCTGTAGGGGCTTCAGCGGCTGGAAGTCGGAGCCGGTGGGGTATTCGACCGACAGGCCTTCCGCGTCCAGGTCGGTCAGGCTTTCGCTGATCAGGACGTTCCAGTCCGGATTGACCTCAAAGGCCACCGAGAAACGGCCGCCACTATGGGTGACCGGGTTCTGGTCCTTGCCGGCGATCGCGAAGTTGTTCGCCTGCTGGGCGTTGGGCAGGGTGCAGAAGCCGGTTTGGCCGGCCGGCTTGCCGTTGGGGCAGAGACCGGCGGTGGGCGTGATGCCGAAGTAGGCGTTGTTGTCCTGGTTCGAGCGGGTGAAGGTGCTCGGGACGTTGTCGATATAGCCGCCTTCGCGATCGTTATAGATCACCGCGCGAACGGCCAGCTTGTCCTTGATGATCGGCAGGTTGAGCATGGCGGTGACGTTCGAGTTATCGGCGCCATGATCGGTCAGGCCGTAGCCGGCCTCGACACTGCCTTCTTCGCGATCAAGCTTGGGCTTGTTGGTGATGTAGCGCAGCGCGCCGGCCTCGGCGCCGCCGCCGAACAAGGTGCCTTGCGGGCCTTCCAGAACCTCGACCCGCTCCATGTCGGCCATGTAGATGTCGACGTTACGGCCGGGGAACTGCATCGACTGGTCGTCGAGGTAGATGGCGACGTTCGGGAAGTTGCCGACGGTGGAGCTGGACTGGTTACCCACCTGGCCGGCGCTTAGGCCGCGCATGAACACCGAGCCCTGGCCCGGGCCATTGGCGCCGTAGGTGACGTTCGGCGTAAAGCGCAGCAGGTCGGTAAGCGTAACGACGTTCAGCTTGGCCAGCGACGTACCCGTGAAGGCCTGGACGGTCATCGGGACCTTGTCGATCCGTTCACTCCGGCGCTGGGCAGTGACCACGACTTCTTCCACCGCGCTGGGCGAGGCGCTCGCGCCGATGGCCGCCGGCGCGTCGGCGGCGAAAGCCATGCCGCCGGTGCCGCTGAGGATCGCCGCGACGGCGCAAGAAATCATGTACCTGGATTGCATAGGTTTAGCCCCAAAAAGTCGCGGACATGACCGTTCAGGCGCGTGGGGACCGATGCCCTCGCACACGCTGTTCAGTCCAGGTCCAACAGAAGATGCGACGAACACCCCCGACGCATTTCGGAACCTAGGGCGCTAAGGTGACGCTTCGGTGATGGAATTAATTCGGGTCGATGAAGAGGCCTTGTCATTATTGTGACGCTAGCCGCCGGACATGAGACTGCACCGGTGTCACAGACCCGCGCTAGCGTGGCGGATCGAATGCAGTGGAGGGCCTTATGACTGCGATCGTCGACGCCATCTTCGATCTCTTCGACCGGTTCGGGGGGGAGGGGTATGGCGAAGATCTGTCCCTCGAACAGCACATGCTGCAATCCGCCGCGCTGGCGCAGTCCTTGGGTGCGCCGCCGAGCGCCGTCGCCGCCGCCCTGCTGCATGATATCGGCTATTTCCTGCATGCGGAGGCTGGGGGCAGGGCGGACCCGGGAGAGGATTTCGAGCACGAAGCGCTGGGCGCGGCCTGGCTATCGCGCGGCTTCGGCGAAGCGGTGACCGCCCCCGTGGCGCTGCATGTTGAGGCGAAACGCTATCTCTGCCTGCTTGAGCCCGGCTATTTCGACGGGCTTAGCGACGCCTCCAAACTCAGCCTGTCCGTTCAGGGTGGCGTCATGAGCAAGGCGGAGGCTGCAGCTTTCGAAGCCTTGCCGGTCTTCGAGTCCGCGATCCTGCTTCGGCGCTGCGACGACCGCGGCAAGGATATGTCGTCGCAAACTCAGCCCTTGGCGAGCTACCGAGGGCTGCTCACGGAATGTCTGCGCCCGCCCGGCGATTAAGCTCTGCCTTGCCGTGGCGACCACGTTGGAGACTCACTACCTGAGTCACGGAACGCGGACGACTGGGAGCGGCGTTATGACCGACATCTATCTCGCGGCAGGCGTCCGCACCCCCTTCGCCAAGGGCGGCGGCGCCTTCGCCGGCTATGACGCCCTCACGCTGGCCGTGCCGGTGGTTCAGGCCATGGCGGCGCGGGCGCGGCCAGACTTCGTTATCTGGGGCGAGGTGATTCCCGACGCCACCATGTCCAACATCGCCCGCGAACTGGTGCTGGAGGCTGGGCTGGACCCGACCATTCCAGCCTTCTCCACCACCTTGGCCTGTTCGACCAGCTTCATGGGCATGATCGAGGCGGCTGGCATGGTCGGGCGTGGTGGGACGCAGCTGGCGCTGGTCGGCGGCGTCGAGACCATGAGCCATGTGCCGATCGCCCTGAAGAGCCAGGTCGCCGACAAGCTGATCGGCATGTTCGCCCGCGACCCGGCAGGCGCCGCCGCCATGCTGGGACAGATTTCAGCCGGCGACTTCAATCTGCCGCTTCGGGCCTGGGCCAACCGGGTCAGTGGCCGCTCGCAGGGTGAACACACGGAGGATACAGCCAAACGCTTCGCCATCGGCCGGGAAGACCAGGACCGCTGGGCGCTCCGGTCGCACCTGGATGCGGTCAAAGGCCAGGATGCCGGCTTCTTCACCGACCTGATCACAGCCTTCGCCGGCGTCGACCACGATCTGATTCCCCGGCGTGACACCTCCTATGAGCGGCTGGCCCAGCTTCGGCCGGCGTTCGATCCTGTGAACGGCGTCATCACCGCCGGCAACGCCTCGCCCGTGACCGATGGCGCGGCCGGCCTGTGGGTCGGCGATGTAGAGGGGCTGAAGCGGCTGGGCGCACCGGCCGCGGTCCGGCTGGTGGATTGGGAGATCGCCGCCATCGATTTCCGCCTCGACGAGGGCATGCTGATGGCGCCAGGCCGGGCGATTCCCAGGCTATTGGCGCGGCATGGGCTGAAGTTCGGCGACATCGCCCTATGGGAAATCCATGAGGCGTTCGCGGCCCAGGTCCTGGCCAACATCAAGGCGGCGGCCGACCCCGTCTACCGGCGGGAGCGCGCTGGCGTCGATGTCGACCTCGGCGAGTTCCCCTGGGACCGGGTCAACCCGCACGGCGGCACCTTGGCGATTGGCCATCCGTTCGCCGCGACCGGCGCGCGGATTCTTAGCCAGGCCACAAAGGAGCTCTCGAGCCTGCCGGTCGGCGCCCGCGCGATTGTCTCGGTCTGCGCAGATGGCGGCCAGGGAACCGTCGCCCTGCTCGAGCGCGCCTGACCACCGGCGCTGAATGGCGGCCCGAAGAGGACTCGAACCTCCGACCTTCGGTTTAGGAAACCGCTGCTCTGTCCTGCTGAGCTATCGGGCCGCGACGTGGCGGTCATAGCGCAATTGAACGCCGGTTGCGAAGAGCGTTGCGAAAGGTCGTGCAACGCGCCACGGTTTCAACCTTGGCCATGCTTGAGGGCTGGAGGCGATGCGGCGCGAGTTTGAGAGTCTGATCGGGATCGTCGCTGGCGCGGCCCTGCTTGCCTTGGCCGCCTGCAGCGATGGCGGTGCGGCGCTTGATCGACTGTCGCTGGGCGAACGTGGCAAGGTGGTCGGTGTGCAATCCGGCGGGGTTCTCACGCTGGACAACGGGCTGGTTGTACGACTGGCGGGGGTCGAGGTCCCGTTTCCCGATCAGCCGGGCGGTGTGGCGGCGCAGGTTGATCTGGCCAAGCAGGTCAACGGGCGCGTGGTCGAGCTGCTCTACGGCGGCCTGCGGCGGGACAGCCAGGGCCGGGCGCTAGCGCAGGTGCGTCTGGCCGACAATCGCGCCTGGGTTCAGGGCATGATGCTGCGCGACGGCATGGCGCGTGTACGGACCTGGGCCGACAACCGCGGCATGGCGCAGCCGATGCTGAATGACGAAGCGCAAGCCCGCCTGGCCAAGGCCGGGCTGTGGGGCCAGGGCGTCTTCCGGGTGCTGGTCCCGTCGGAGGTGACGCGCGACGCTGACGGCTTTCAGATCGTAGAAGGCTCGGTGCGCGCGGTCACGCCGACGCGCCAGGGCGTCTACCTCGATTTCGAAGACGACAAGCGTGGGTTCGCCGCGCTGGTGGACGACAAGGCGCTGGCCGATTTCGCGGCCCTGGGCGAGCCGGTCCAGGGATTGTCCGGCCGGCTGTTGAGGGTGCGTGGGGTGGTCGGCTGGAACCGAGCGATGGCCATCGACCACCCCGAACAGGTTGAGCTGCTGAAGGGGCGCTGACCTAGCCGAACATGGCCGCCAGCTTCGGCACCGGCTCCAGCTTCGGCGCGACGCCGGCCAGATGTTTGAAAGCGCTCTCGGCGGCGTTCAGGGTCTGGTTGATGTCAGTCTCGGTCATCGCCGCGCACATAAACATATTGTGCCACGGGTGCACGTAGATGCCCCGTTCCAACATGGCGCTGGACCAGGCGAAACCTTTGCGCATGTCCGGGTCGTCGTTGAAGAGGAACAGCGGCATGGTCACCGGGCCGGTCTGACGCAGCGAGAAGCCAGCGGCCTTGGCGCGCTCGTCCAGGCCGCTGCGAAGCTTTTCGCCGAGGCTGTTCAGCCGCTCCAGGTAGTCTGTCTCGCGCACCAGCCGCAGGGTCTCCAGCGCGGCTGCCATCGGCGCGGCCTGATACCAGTAGGAGCCGGTCACATAGACCTTGGACGCCGCCGCGCGGCACACGTCGGCGCCCATCAGGGCCGAGATCGGATGCCCGTTGGCGATGCACTTGCCCCAGGTAGACAGGTCCGGCTTCACATTGACGGTCGACCAGCTGCAGTCGCGGGCCACACGAAGGCCGGCGCGGACGTCGTCGACCACCAGCAGGGCGCCGGTCTGGTCGCACAGCTCCCGCGCCCGCTTGGCGTAGGCGGCGTCGGGCAGGGACTGGTCGACGAAGGCGTCGTGCTTGAAGGGCGCCGCGAAAATGGCCGCGAGGTCGTCGCCGGCCTTGGCGACGGCTTCCTCCAGGCTGGCGATATCGTTGTAGGCGCAGAAGATCTGGTTGGCCTTGTCCTGCGGCGTCGTGCCCGCGGGGCGGGGCGTGCACCAGGGGGCGGAGCCGTGATAGGCGCCCTTGGCCAGCACGATGGTCTTCCGCTTGGTGTGGGCGCGGGCGATCACCATGGCCATCGAGGTCGCGTCCGTGCCGTTCTTGCAGAACATGGCCCAGTCGGCGTGGCTGACCATGCCCACGAAGGCCTCGGCCAGATCGACCATCACCGGCGAGGGCCCGGTCAGGGTGTCGCCGGTTTCCATCTGGCGGACAAAGGCGGCGTTGATCTCGGGATGGCCATAGCCGAACAGGTTGGGGCCATAGGCGCACATATAGTCGATGAAGCCGTTGCCGTCGGCGTCCCACAGCCGCGCGCCCTCGGCGCGGGCGAAGAACTGCGGATAATCATCGGGAAGCAGCCCCACCGACTGGTGGCCATACATGCCGCCGGGAATCACTGCCACCGCGCGCTCGCGCAGGGCTTTGTCTTGGCTATTGTGAAGCGTCATGGGCTGGTCCTCCGGCCAAGTGATCGGCGTTCATAGCACGATCTTTTGGGCGCGTGCCCGAGGCCGCATGACTTTTATAGCGCTCGTCCCCGCGAAGGCGGGGACCCAGGAAACTGGGCGCGCCCTATCAACTGCGGTGTGAGACAGGCTGCGTAGACATCGAGTCTGGTGACCCTGGGTCCCCGCCTTCGCGGGGATGAGCGGTTTAGGTTGTTAGACCGCCGTCCCGCCCACGGTCAGGCCGGTGATCTTTAGCGACGGCTGGCCCACGCCCACGGGCACGCCCTGGCCGGACTTGCCGCAGACGCCGATGCCGGGATCGAAGTCGAAGTCGTCGCCGATCATGGTCACGCGGGTCAGGGCGGAGGGGCCGTCGCCGATCAGGGTCGCGCCCTTGACCGGGGCGGTGATCTTGCCGTCCTCGATCAGATAGGCCTCGGTGCACTGGAACACGAACTTGCCGTTGGTGATGTCCACTTGGCCGCCGCCGAAGTTGGCGCAGTAGAGGCCGCGCTTGGTCGATTCGATCATCTCGGCCTGGGTGTGCGAGCCGGCCATCATGGCGGTATTGGTCATCCGCGGCATGGGCATGTGGGCGAAGGACTGGCGCCGGCCGTTGCCGGTCGGGGCCATGCCCATCAGCCGGGCGCTCATGCGGTCGTGCATATAGCCCACCAGGATGCCGTCCTCGATCAGGATGGAGCGTTCGGTGGGGGTGCCTTCATCGTCCACTGTCAGTGAACCGCGCCGGCCCGCCAGCGAACCATCGTCGAACACGGTCACGCCGCGCGCGGCCACGCGCTCGCCGATGCGGCCGGAGAAGGCTGAAGTGCCCTTGCGGTTGAAGTCGCCCTCAAGGCCGTGGCCCACGGCCTCGTGCAGCAGGATGCCGTTCCAGCCCGGACCCAGGACCACATCCATTTCCCCGGCGGGACAGGCGATGGCGTCCAGATTGGTCAGGGCTTGCTTCAGAGCCGCGTCCACCTGGGCCTGCCAGCCTTCCGGCGTGATCCAGGCCTCGAAGCCGGCGCGGCCGCCGGCGCCCGAGCTTCCCGATTCGCGGCGCCCGTCGCGTTCGACGGTGATGGAGACGTTCAGCCGCACCAGGGGGCGCACGTCGCGCACCAGCTTACCGTCGGCGCGCAGAATCTCGATCGTCCGACGCTCGCCGGCCAGGAAGGCGTTGACCTGGGCCACGCGCGGATCGCGGGCGCGAGCAAAGGCGTCGATCTCCTGCAGCAGGGCGACCTTGTCGGAGAAGGCGGGCGAGGCGAGGGGATTGTCCTCATTATAAAGCTTTGCGTTGGTGGCGCGGGGGCCTTCCGCCTGCACGCCGCTGTAGCCGCGCTTGGCCAGCACGGCGGCGCCTGCGGCCCGCCGGATCGCCGCCTCGGAGATTTCAGAGGCGTGGGCGTATCCGGCTGTCTCACCGGCCACGACCCTGAGACCAAAGCCTTCGACGGAGTCATAGGAAGCCGACTTCAGCCGCCCGTCGTCGAACATGAAGGATTCGCTTTCCGACTGTTCGACGAACAGTTCGCCATCATCGCCGCCAGCGATGGCGTCCTCGAGCACGCTCTGGATGCGATTCGGGTCGACCCCGGCGGCGTCCAGAATCGAA
>Ga0302314_10022410_pt1 | contig 10358 bp, 6 predicted proteins | sample III_Palsa_N2_3_FD_200533 | JGI IMG/M metagenome (GOLD analysis project Ga0302314, IMG submission 200533) | Peat permafrost microbial communities from Stordalen Mire near Abisko, Sweden - III_Palsa_N2_3 | ecosystem: Environmental > Terrestrial > Soil > Palsa > Peat permafrost | place: Sweden... | reverse complement strand
CCCCGCACCCGCAACGCCCAGGTCGCGCTCTATCAGGCCGGCGAGGTCGATTATCTGGTGGCGACCGACGCCATCGGCATGGGGCTCAACATGGATATCGACCATGTCGCCTTCGCCAGGCTGTCGAAATTCGACGGCGTCCGCCCACGCCGGCTGACGGCGCAGGAAATCGGCCAGATCGCCGGTCGCGCCGGGCGGCACATGACCAACGGCACCTTCGGCACCACCAACAATATGGGTGAGCTGGACCCCGACCTGGTCGAGGCGGTGGAGAATCACCGGTTCGACCCGCTGACCTTGCTGATGTGGCGCAACAGCGACCTGGATTTCCGCAGCCCCGCCGCCTTATTGCGCAGCCTGGATGCATCGCCGCCCTATAACTGCCTGCGCCGCGCCAAGGACGCCGACGACCATCAAGCGCTGGCCACGCTCTCCCACGACGCGGAGATCGTCGGCCGCGCCAAGGGGGCGAAGGCGGTGCAGCTGCTGTGGGATGTCTGCCAGGTGCCGGATTTCCGCAAGGTGATGAGCGACCAGCATAGCCGCCTGCTGTCGCAGATCTTCCTGTACCTGACCAAGGAGGGCCGGGTACCGGACGATTGGGTCGACGGCCAGGTCAAGCGGCTGGAATCGACCGAAGGCGATATCGATACGCTGGTGACCCGCATCGCCCATGTCCGCACCTGGACCTATATCGCCAACCGGCCGAACTGGATCGCCAGGCCGCTGGAGTGGCAGGAGCGAACCCGCGCGATCGAGGACCGCCTGTCCGACGCGCTGCATGAGCGGCTGACCCAGCGCTTCATCGACCGCCGCGCGGCGGGGCTGGTGCGCAGCCTGGGCAAGGGTGGGGAGCTGCTGGCAGGGGTCCAGGCGAACGGCGCGGTGGTGGTCGAGGGCCATCCGGTCGGGCAACTCGACGGCTTCCGCTTCCTCGCCGACCCGACCGCCTTGGCCGGCGACGCCAAGCCGGTGCTGACGGCGGCGCGCCGGGCGCTGCGCTCCGAGATCGCGCGGCGGGTGACCTTGCTGGAGCAGGCGCCGGACAGCGAGTTCGCCCTGACCGCGCAAGATCAGGTCGCCTGGAACGGCGCGCCGGTGGCGCGGCTGGCCCAGGGCGGCGCGCTGCTGAAGCCGCGCATCGCGCCGCTGGAAAGCGACCTGCTGATTTCCGGCGAGGGCGACCGGATTCGCGACCGCGTCGTCGCCTGGCTGGAAGCCGAAATCGGCCGCAACTTGGCCATGCTCGCGACCATCGCCAACGCCAGGCTGGACGGCCCGGCCCGCGGCCTGGCGTTCCAGCTGGCCGAGACGCTGTCCCCGATCGAGCGGACCAGGCTCGAACCGCTGATCGCCGGACTGTCCCTGCCCGACCGGCGTCACCTCGCGCGGCTGGGGGTGACGATCGGCGATGCCTATGTCTTCCTGAAAGGCCTTACCAAACCCGCGTCGCTCGCGCTGCTCCGTGCGCTATGGCGGGCAGGCCGGGAGGTTTGGGGAGAATTGCCGCTGCCGCCGCCTGGACGGGTGTCAGTCGCGGTCGATCCGAACATCGATCCCACCTATTACACCGCCATCGGCTTTCCCGTGGTCGGCCCGCGCGCCATCCGGGTCGATATGCTGGACCGGCTGATCGCCCGGCTGCAGCGCATGACGGTCAAGGGGGCGATGGCGCCGGACCCGACCATCGCGCCGGTGCTAGGCTGTCCCAAGGACGAGGCCGACGCGGTGCTGGCCGCGCTCGGCTGGGGCCGGCAGGAGGCCGACGGCGTCGTCACCTATCGCCGCCAGCGCCCTGCCGACGCCCATCCCGCCGCGCCGCGCCGCCAGCGTGTCCATCCGCTGACCCATGACGACCGCTCGCCCTTCGCCATTTTGAAACAGCTGAGCGTCGCCAAGTGAGCGACGGGCAGACCGGCGGCGGAAAAATCCGCATCGACAAATGGCTGTGGCATGCCCGCTTCTGCAAGACCCGCAGCCTGGCGGCGAAACTCTGCGAAGGCGGCATCAGGATCGACGGCGCCCTGGTCGCCAAGCCGGGCGCCACGGTCCGGCCGGGCCAGGTTCTGACCTTCGCACTCGGCCGCCATGTGCGGGTGATCGAGCTGGTCGCCATCGGCGAGCGGCGCGGCCCGGCCGAGGAAGCGCGGGCGCTTTACCGCGACCTGGCGCCGCCGACAGCGGAAACCGCGCTGCCCACGGACCTGCCGTTTTAGGGAATAAGACCAGTTCACCGCCGTCATTGCAGTCCGGCTTGAACCCATGCCGTAGGCTCGGCCGGAAAGATCGCCGCCAATTTCAGGAAAAATTCCCCCCAGATCGGGAATAACTGCACCACCCCGCCGTCCTAGATCGCAATGACGACGTGCTCACGAAAATCCACGGGCTTGGCGATCGCACGATTGCTGCTGTGTAACTTCGCGAACCGGCGTCCCTGAAAATTCCGCCGAATTGTTCATGCCATATCTGGGGGTATGGCGGCGGGTTCCGCGCCAAAATTTGGCCTAATCTTAGATACGAGGCTAATCCATGAAAACAACACTTCTGGCGACTTCACTGTTCGCATCGGCACTGGCGATTTCATCCTGGCAAACCGCCGCGGCCCGGGACTGGCCGATGTTTGGCGGCAGCGTGGAAAATCAGTCGAACGGCATCGGCGAAACCGCCGTCTCGCCTGCCAACGTTTCCCAGCTGAAGGTGAAATGGGTCGCAACGACCGGCGGCGACGTTTCGGCCCGCCCCGCCGTCGTCGCCGGCGTGGTCTATTTCCCCGATTGGGGCGGCAATATCTGGGCGCTCAACGCCAAGACCGGCAAGGCGATCTGGCATCAGCAGCTATCGTCCTACGGCCTGCCGGCCCACACGGTGTCACGGACCAGCCCGGCCGTGATCGATGGCACGCTCTTCATCGGCACGCAGACCGGCGCCAACCTGCTGGGGATCGATGCGGCGACCGGCAAGCTGAAATGGAAAACGCTGGTCGAGGATCATCCGAAGGCGGTGATCACCGGCTCGCCCGCCGTGTTCGACGGGATGGCGTTCGTCGGCGTCACCTCGCTGGAGGAGGTCGCCGCTTTCAGCACGGCCTATAAATGCTGCACCTTCCGGGGCAGCGTCGTCGCCGTCGATGCCGCGACCGGCAAGATGGTGTGGAAAACCTTCACCGCGCCCGAGGGCTATAACGGCGCCGGCGTCTGGGGCAGCAACCCGGTGGTCAACGCCGCGCGCAAGCTGGTCTATATCGGCACCGGCAACAATTACACCAAGCCGAAGGACGCGGCCTATGCCAAGTGCATCGCGGACGGCGGCACCGAGCCCAAATGCCTGTCGCCCGACGATCATGTCGATTCGATGCTGGCGCTGGACATGGCAACCGGGAAGGTCAAATGGGCCCGGCGTCTTTCCAGCGACGACGACTGGAACGCCGCCTGCTTGGGCAACGCCCCCGGTGCCGGCAATTGCCCGAAGGGCGCCGGGGCCGACGCCGATTTCGGCCCGGGGCCGAACGAATTCGTGATTCCGGGGCATGGCACCGTCATCGGGTCGGGCCAGAAGAGCGGCGTCTATTCGGTCTTCGACCCCGATAACGGCGCGCTGATCTGGGCGCGCAATGTCGGCCCCGGTTCGACCCTGGGCGGCATGGAATGGGGCACGGCGACGGACGGCAAGCGCATCTATGTCGCGATCAGCAACTTCAACAAGGAAAAATACAAGGCGGGCGATGCCGGCTCGTGGGCCGCGCTGAACAAGGACACCGGCGGCATCGAATGGCAGGTGCCCGACCCGAACGGCACGGTCGATATCGGACCGATGGGTGTATCGAACGGGGTGGTCTTCGCCGGCTCGATGACAACCAAGACGGGCGAGCCCAACATGTTCGCGCTCGATGCCGCCAGCGGCAAAACCCTGTGGAAGTTCGACTCCGGCGCGTCGGTCAATGCCGGCGCGGTCGTGTCCGGCGGGGTTGTCTATTGGGGCTCCGGCTATGCCAATCTCGGCGCGCCGTTCACTGGCAACACCAAATTCTACGCCTTCTCGATCGGCGGCAAGTAACGGAACCTCCGCTGCGCTGTCGCCTTCATTATCCGCACCTCAAAGGAGTTTCTCATGAGCTGGACAACACCGAAAGTCACCGAAATCGCCGTCGGCATGGAAATCAACTGCTATGCCTGCGCCGACATCGCCGGCTGAGTAAGCACCGGCGTCAAGTCGAACGGCCCGCGGACGGAAGCGTCCGCGGGCCGTTTCTTTTTCAGACGGTGGGATTGGTGCCGCCGTCGAGCACGTAATCGACCCGCTGACGAAGCCGGGACGCGATCGGAGGCAAGGAACGCCGCCACCCCCTCCGGCTTGCCGGTGCGGCCTGTCGCTTCCTGTCAGGAATGTTCGCGCTGCGAGGTGGCCGCTGTGCCCACAAGACCCTCTACCTTCGGGCTGCCGGATTCGCACATTGCCCACATCGTCAAATCGCCTCCCCCTTGAGGAGGAGGTCGCCGGCGCTTTGGCCGGCGGGTGGGGGGTTGTGCCGCCTTCGCTCTATTCGGCTGGAATCTCCCTGTGGCGGCAGTACCCCCACCCGTCAACGCTGCGCGTTGCCGACCCGCCCATCAAGGGGGAGGCGAGGTCATGATTTCGCGATATGTGAATCCGGTAGCCCGCAGGGAGAGGGAGTTTTCCCCTACCGGGTCGCCAGATTGGCGATGCCCCAAATGAAGTCGTTGCGCACATAGCCCTTCAGCCGGTCCTCGTCGACCTTGCCGATCGGGTTGGAGTTGGTGAAGTTGAGCAGGCCGGGCTTGCCCTCGCGGTTGAAGGCGGCATAGGCGTGGCAAGTGATGCAGGACGACCGGGCGATCGGGATCTTGGCGTCGATCCGCTCGATCACCGAATTGCCGAGCAGCTGCGGCTTGCCGCCAGCCTGGATGAAATCGATCTCGGCGCCCTTCAGGCAGTAATTCTGCCAGACCGGCGACAGGCCGGCATTCGCCATCATCGCCTTGAGCGCCGGCGTTTTGCGGCATTCGCCGTAATTCTGGTTGGGCGCGGCCCGGGGTTTCACGTCGGGGTCGATCGCACCGAAATCGTCATGGCAGCCGATCGTGTCGCAGCGGCCCGGATTGAGCCGATGCTCGAAATCGGCCCACACCCAGTTCTTGATCTGCTTGGTGGCGAAGTGGAAGCCGACGAGCGCGAATTCGTCCGTCACCCGGCCGGCGGTCGCGGTCGCGACGTAATAATTGTCGTGCACATAGTCGCGCGTGATGGTCAGCCCCTCGGTGCGCTTGATCCAGGCGATCAGGTCGACGACCCGCACCCAGTCGCCCTTGAACTCGACCGCATCGGCCGGCAGGTCGACCTTGAGGCCGGCCTTGAAGGCGCGGACCAGGCCGGCGTTCGAATTGAGCCCGTTCGAGACGATATATTGATAGGAGGCGAAGTTCCGGCGAACCTCCTCGCCGATGCAGCCATTGGCCGGAAACCCGCCCGCCGCCGCATCGGCCGGCGTGAAGCATGCGTTTGGCGTGACCACCAGCGCGTGCGGTCCGCCATGCTCGGTCGGCGCGGCCCGGCTCGGCTGGAGCTGCTTTGGCGTTCCCGGCGCCGGGAAATGCGGCGAGGCGGTATAGATGTCCTGGTCGTTCGCCCAGGTCTCGAACTCCACCGTATGGTTGGCCGGATTGCCCGATGGCGCCATCATCAGCGAGAGGGTCTGCCACGCCGCCATGTCGGACGGCTGGCCCCAGGGCAGCTTTTCATCGGTCGCCCGCGCCAGGCCGGCCGACAGGGTCAGGCATGCCGCAAGGACGGCTGCGATACTGGCGGTGTTGCGCAGTGTCTTCCTGTCCCCGCGCCGAACGGCGCGACGGTGCGATAAGGGGTTCAAGGCTTCATCATCCGGATCGAGATTGCTCTGCAGCCAATGACGTGGGGAGGTCGATGCTTATTCCCTCGGGCGGTCGGACTGCTGCCGCTTTGCCATCGAAGTCGATCGCAAGAGAAATAAGTTTGCTTTTCCAAACCCACCCCTTTGAGTTATTGATATTCAAGCCGAATATCCTCAATCCTCGATAACGAATTCACGGCCAGCGATGAGAAAATGCCGACGATGGTCACCGGTCAGCGGATAGCCGATCAAAGGCTCGTGCGGCGTCTGGCGGCGATCGTCGCCGCCGACGTCGTCGGCTATAGCCGCATGATGGGCGCGAACGAGGACCGGACATTCCGGGCGCTGCAGGCGCATCAGCGCGATTTGATCATGCCGGCGATCGCCAAATATCAGGGCAAGGTCTTCAAGACCACCGGCGACGGGCTGCTGGCCGAGTTCGCCAGCATCGTCGATGCGGTGGCCTGCGCCGTCGTGGTCCAGCGCATCATGCTCGACCGCAACCGGGATGTTCCCGACGACCAGCGGATCGTCTTTCGCATCGGGGTCAATCTCGGCGACGTGATCATCGAAGACGGCGATGTGTTCGGTGACGGCGTCAATGTCGCGGCGCGGATCGAATCGGCCTGCGATCCCGGCGGCGTGATGATCTCGCGCACCGCCCATGATCAGGTGCGCGCCAGGCTGCCCTACAGTTTCACCGATATGGGCGAACGGACGCTCAAGAATATCGCCTTGCCCGTCGGTGTGTTCGGCCTGTCGCCCGCCGCGCTGGCCGAGCTGCCGGAGGAGGAACAGCCCAAGGCGCCGGTCGTGCCCAAGGCTGCCGCCGTCGCAACGCCAGCCGTCGCCCGCCGCGGGCCTTTCACCGCCGGACGGATCGTCGCCGCCCTGCTGCTCCTGATTGTCGTCGCCATCGCCGCCGGGCTCGGGGTGATGGCCGATAAGGCCAGCAAATCCCGTGCGGTCGTCATCGACCAGTTCGACGCCCCGCCCGCGCTCGCCTCCGGCGGATTGACCGGCAAGACGATTGCGAGCGGTGTGATGGACGAGCTGGTCCGGCTGCAGACCGATGTCGGGGGCGCGGCGGCCCGGAGCGCCACGGCAAACCCTTGGCCGGATGACACCAGCCTCGAAATACCCGACGCTGGGCTGTCGCTCGCCGGGATCGAGCGCCTTTTGCGGGCGCGTTTCGGCCATGACCTCCACATCGGCGGGGGACTGGTCCAGACTGCGGCGGGCAGCCTGGAGCTGTCCGTGCGCGGCGACGGCATCCCGTCCAAAAACTTTGTCGCGCCGCCGACCGAGCTGGCGAAGCTGAGCACCGAGGCAGCGGAATATATCCATGGCCAGACAGCCCCGCCGCTCTTCGTCGTCTATCTGATCCGCAATGGACGCACCGAAGAGGCGGTGAATTTTGCCAAGAGCATCTTCCTGAGCACACCAGAGGTGGAGCGGCCCCCCCTTCTGAACGCGTGGGGAATCGCTTTGCAGGAGAGTGGAGGCGATCTGCAAGAGGCGCTGTCGCATTTCGAGATGGCCCTCAAACTCAAGCCCGACCTCTGGGCCGCCTATGGAAATGAGATGTCCCTGCGCTTACAGCTGCACGACGAGGAAGGCGCGTGGCGCACCGGCAAGGCGTTGTTCCAGGCTGCGGGAGGACGCCCGGGCAAAGCGCGTGAACAGGTCTATATCAACTGGGATTTGATCACCCATGACTGTCAAGCCATTCGCGCTGCGTCGATCGACGAGCTGAAGGCGTTTGGTGGCGGCTCAATCCTTAATTCCCAAGCGCCCCAAATCGCCCAGGCCGATGCCTGCTTACACGATCCGGCCGATGCTGAACTCTGGCTCCAAACCGCTCAAGGAACCGCCAGCGATATGACCATCGCGGTCGGTTCTCATTTGGTCCGCGGGCTATTGGCAACCGACGCGGGCGACAACAAACGGGCGGTGACCGAAATGGAAGCTTTTGCAGCAGCCATCGCAGACCCCCTAGTCGCGCCGGATTGGGACGATCAAGCGTGCTCGATTGCTCCGGCCGAAGAGGCTGTCGGGCATCCCGATAAGGCCGACGCCGCGCTGAAGCTTGGCGGCGCTATCGTCGACTGCTATCGCTTCAAGGCCGATATCGTCGACCAACGCGGCGACTGGGCCGGCGCGCAGCAAGCCTATCAGGCGGCCGTCGACCTCGCCCCCGATCTGCCCGCCGCCTATTATTCCTGGGGCATGGCGCTGGCCAGGCACGGCGATGCCGCCGGGGCGAAGGCCAAGTTAGCGCAAGCCAACGCGCGCGGCCCGCATTGGGCCGATCCGCTGAAGGCGTGGGGCGATGTGCTGGCCAAGGACGGTAACTGGCGCGAGGCGCTGGCGAAATACGATGCGGCCCTGCAATACGCGCCGGCCTGGGCCGCGCTGCACACGGCGCGAGACGAAGCCGCGCGGCATACCGGCTGACAGAGCCCAGAAGCGACTATTTCCCCTGAAAGTCCGGCCGGCGTTTTTCGATGAAGGCGGTGCAGCCTTCGTGGGCGTCGTCGGTGTCGAACACCAGGCCGATCATCGCGTGCTCGTGGCGGAGCGCGGCGTGCAGCGGCATCTCCCCGCCATCGACGATCGAGCGCTTGAGGAACTTCAGCACCAGCGGCGACTTCCTGGCCATCGCGGTCGCCATCTTCATCACCGTCTCCATTAGCGCGCCGTCGGGCACGACCTTGTTGATCAGTCCCAGCCGCTCGGCCTCCGCCGCGGTGATGCGGTCGCCGATGAACATCATCTCCTTGGCCTTGCACAGCGGGATCTGCCGGATCAGACGCTGCGACCCGCCGGCGCCGGGAAACAGGCCCAGATTGATCTCGGGCAGGCCGAGCTGAGCCGATTCCACCGCGACCCGGATATCGGTCGACAGCAGCAGCTCGGTCCCGCCGCCCAGCGCCCAGCCGTTGACCGCGGCGATGGTCGGCTTGTCGCAGATTTCGATGCGGCGGAAGACGGCATGGATGCGCTCGCCGAAGTCGATGTAGTGCTCCAGCCCGCGCCGCGTCACCAGGTCGGGGATGTCGCCGCCGGCGACGAAGGCCTTGTCGCCCGCGCCGGTGAAGACCAGCACGCGCACCGACGGGTCTTTCTCCGCCCTTATCACCGCCGCCTCCAGCGCCTCCAGGGTCGGCAGGTTCAGCGGGTTAAGCGATTGCGGCCGGTTCAGCGTAATGATCGCGACCGCGCCGTCCTGCGCATAGAGGACCAGCTCTTCGGACATGTCGTTCTCCTCAGGACAATAAACGGCGCGCGGCCGCCAAAATCTTATCGTGATTGGGCAAATACCGCCGCTCCAGCGCCTTGGCGACCGGCGACGGCATGAAGGGGGCGCCGACGCGCAGGATCGGGGCATCGAGTTCATCGAAACCGATATCGGCCATGCGGGCGGCGATCTCGGCGCCGACGCCGAAGGCCTCGACCGCCTCATGCACGATCAGCAGCCGGTGGGTGCGGGCGAGCGAAACGAGCACTGCCGCCTCGTCCCACGGCTGCAGGCTGCGCAGGTCGAGGATCTCGGCCTCGATCCCCTCCGCCGCCAGGGTGGCCGCAACTTCAGCAACAGCGCGGAGCGCGCCGCCGTACGACACGATAGTCAGATCGCGGCCGGGGCGCAGGATCGCCGCCTTGCCGATCGGCAGGATCGGCAGCGAATCCGGCTCCGGCACGCGGGTGGCATAGAGCGCCTTGTGCTCGACCACGATCACCGGGTCGGGATCGTCGATGGCGGCGCGCAGCAGGCCGTAGGCGCTGGCGGGATCGCCGGGGCAGACGACCTTCAGGCCCGGCACATGGGCGAACCAGGCCTCCAGGCACTGCGAGTGCTGCGGCCCCGATCCCGCGCCGCCGCCATGCTGGGTCCGCAGAACCATCGGCACCGAACATTGGCTGCCGAACATGGTCCGCATCTTGGCCGCCTGGTTGACCACCGCGTCCATGGCGAAGGTCATGAAATCGATGAAGGAAATCTCGACGATCGGCCTCAGGCCGGACAAGGCGGCGCCCACCGCCATGCCGACGATCGCCGCCTCGGAAATCGGCGTGTCACGTACGCGTTCACCGCCGAATCTGTCGCGTAATCCTCGGGTGGCGCCATAGACCCCGCCGGCCCCGGCGACATCCTCGCCGAACAGCACGACGGTCGGATCGGCCGCCATGGCGTCGGCCATGGCGCGGTTGACGGCGTGGTTGTAGCGGAGTTCGGTCATGGGGCGTCTTTATAGACGGCGGCCTCGGCATCCGCCCACACCGGCTCCGGCGCGGCGCGGGCAAAGGCGATCGCGGCGGCGATCTCCACCGTCACTTCGGCATCGATCCGCGCCACCGCCGCATCCGGTAGAAGCCGCCGCGCAATCGTCACCGGATCGCGTGCCGCCGCCTTCTCCCGGTCGGCGGGGTCGCGGCCGCGCTGGGGGTCGCCTTCGTAATGGCCGCCGAC
>Ga0302314_10022409_pt1 | contig 10358 bp, 9 predicted proteins | sample III_Palsa_N2_3_FD_200533 | JGI IMG/M metagenome (GOLD analysis project Ga0302314, IMG submission 200533) | Peat permafrost microbial communities from Stordalen Mire near Abisko, Sweden - III_Palsa_N2_3 | ecosystem: Environmental > Terrestrial > Soil > Palsa > Peat permafrost | place: Sweden... | reverse complement strand
ATCGTTGGCGGCGGCGTGGCGGATCAGGTCCTCGATCTCCTGCCGGCAGTCCTTCAGGTTCTGCGACGGCAGCACGCCCACGCGCATGTCGAAGGTGCACCACGACGGCACCGAGCTCGCCCAGTCGCCGCCCGCGATCTTGCCGACGTTGAAGTTCACCGGGTGATGATGGTCGTGGAAGTGCGCATCGTGCGCTTTCTTCTCGTTCCACTTCTTCTCGAGCTCGCGCAGCTGCTGGATCAGCCGGTACGCCGACTCGATCGCGTTCGATCCGGCATCGGCCTTGTAGACATGCACGGGATGGCCGGTGACCTTGACCTGGAACCACATCACGCCGACCTGCGCGATGGTCAGCACGCCCGACGACGGCTCGGGAATGAGGGCCGCATCGGCACGATAGCCGCGCTGCAGGCAAGCGAGCGCGCCGTTGCCCGTGCACTCCTCCTCGACCACTGACTGCTGGTAGACGTCGGCCGCCGGCTGATAGCCCAGCGCGCGCAGCGCCCGCAGCGCAAAGACGTTCAGGATCAGCCCGGCCTTCATGTCGCCCGAGCCGCGGCCGTACATCCAGCCGTCCTTCACGGCGGCGTCGAACGGATTGCGCGCCCACATCTCGTGCGGGCCTTCCGGCACGACGTCGATGTGGCCGTTGAGAATGAGCGTGCGCCCCTTGGGAGACGACGCGCGCCACGCCCCCACCACGTTCCAGGCATCGTCGTAGTCCTGCGAATGCGGCGAGTAGCCCGGCAGGTGCTTCAGGTCGTCGATCTTGATCTGCCAGCGATCGATGCCGAGCCCATCCTCCTTGAAGAGGCGGGCCATCATGTCCTGCGCCGGCGCCTCCTGGAAACGCGTCGAGGGAATGCGGACGAGATCGGCCAGCACCTTGGTCTGGTCGTCGAACGCCTTGTCGACGGCGTTCATGATCTGGGTTTTCACGGCGGCATCGAGCATGGCTTACTCCGTACGAACACGTTGTCCGAGCCTAGAAGATTAACAATAAAAAACACCGCCTCGCGAGGATTCACCCAAAACGTTGGCTTGGCGGGAACGGAACCGATTCCTCGCGAGGCTCGCGAGCCTCGCGAGCTCCTCGGAACAAGAATCGCGTCCTCATGAGGAATCGCATCCAGTGCTGCTCCTGCTGCATCGGAAGCCATTCCTCATGAGTTTCATGAGCTTCATGACACGTGCCTGCACGTGCATTCCTGTGCGTTGCCCATCAAAGCGCGGGCGCAGCCCGGCGCGATTCGAAACGCGGGCCTGCGAGCCGTGCCTCAGCATGAGGGCATTTCCGCACAACTTCATCCTGAGGAGCCGCGCGGAGCGTGGCGTCAAGGCGCTTTCGAGCGCAAGCGCTCGAAACGCCCAGAAGGATGGGCCAGAGTGGAGGTGACAATCGATCATCGCGCCATTCTAAGCGCGACTGGCTGAACCGCCAATTACGGTCGTTATAAACGTTTGATGCCGATGGTAGCGGCATCGGACGCGTCGTCCAACCTCGCAATTAGGCGCGCCAGTGCTCCGAGCCGGAGAAATTTGAGCGCGGTAACATCACCGGTAGGAACGTTACAATGCCGAACTCGCCCTAATCGTCATAGCGCGTTCGCGACCTCGAGGCAGAAATCCGTGAAGACGCCGACCTTCGCGGGCGGATGTTTCCGCGAAGGGTGAAATGCGAGAAGGGGGAAGCGTTCGCCATGCCATCTGGGGAACAGGTCGACAAGGTCACCTCGCTTCAGCAACTCGTCGACGCCCCATCCTATTATCTGCGCAATGCCGGTTCCGGCGACGCATTCAGTCAGCATCGACTTCGGATCGGTAAAGGTCAGCGGCCCTCTCGTTTCGACCGGAAGGGACTGCTTTGCGTTGACGAATTCCCAGTCGAACGGCTTGCCCGTATGCGGATCGAGAAATTGCAGGCAGCGATGCCCCACGAGATCCGAAGGATGCTTGGGGCGGCCATGTCGCGCGATATATTTCGGTGACGCCACGGTGAGGATCGGCGCCTCGATCAGCTTGCGCGAGACCAGCGTCGAGAAGCGCGGTTGCCCGAAGCGGATGGCAAGGTCGATCCCGTCGGACACGAGATCGCCCAGATGCTCTCTCGACACGAATTCGATCGATAGCTCCGGATAGCGGTCGCAGAAATCGCCGAGCCGCCCTGCCAGCACGAGCGGCAAAAAGAAGGGATCGATGTCGACCTTCAGCCGGCCGCGCACCGCGGAGGCCGCGCCGGATGCCAGAGCCGCCGCATCCTCGATCGCGGCGAGATGCGGTTTCGCCGCCTCATAGAACCGTCGTCCCTCGTCGGTGAGCGTGACCGAGCGCGTCGTCCGGTCGAGGAGCCGCACCCCGAGCCGCACCTCAAGCCGACTGATCCCCCGGCTCACGCCTGATGCGGTGAGGCCGAGAAGCTCTGCGCCTCGGACAAAGCTACCCCCTTCAACGACCGCGGTCAGAACGCCCACGCCCGCCAAAACCCTTCCGTCGAATGCCATCGCCCATTCCTGATATTTAGGCATGAAGCATCTGACATAACAGCACTTAATTCAATGGAGGCATCGAGCGATAACGAGCCCGCCGCCGACACGGCGCGAACCCGATCAGGAAGGAACCTCGCCATGAGCACACAAAGCGCACCCCGCACCCTCTTCAAGGGCGGCACAGTCGTGACGATGGATGCCGATGTCCCGAATCTCGTGGCTGGCGACGTCCTGGTCGAGGACGACCGTGTCGTTGCCGTCGGCGCCGACATAAAGGCCGACGCGGCCGAGGTCATCGATGCCAGAAACGCGATCGTCATGCCGGGCCTGATCGACGCCCACCACCATATGTGGCTCGGAGTGCTGCGACGCATGATGCCCAATGTCGACGACCTCTTCGCCTATATCGACGTCGTCGCCGGCACGCTTGGCGTGCACTATCGCCCGCTCGACATGTATCTCAGCACCAAGCTGACGGCGGTCGCGTCGCTCGATGCCGGCATCACGACCATCATCGACGCCTGTCACTCGTCGCGCAGCCCGGAGCACACCGACGCGGCGCTGGACGCGCTCGACACTACGGGCATCCGCGCGCTGCACATGGTCGGCGCGGCCATGGACAAGAAGGCATCCGCCGCGCACCTCCCCGCGGACCTCAAGCGTCTCGCCGACAACTGGAACAACGACAGCGGCCTGGTCCGAGTGGGCCTCTTCGGCCAGCTCAACCTCGACTGGTGGAAGGTCGCTCGTAGCCTCGACATGCGCATCCTCTCCGAGTTCATCGGTGACCTTGCCAAGCTCGGGCCGGAGTTCGCCGAGAAGGGCGTGCTCGGCTCGCACAACATTTTCAATCACTGCACCCGCGTGCCGCAGGAGACGTGGAAGCTGTTCGCCGACGCCGGCGTCAATGTCACCGTCAACCCGCGTTCGGATGCGCTGTTCGGCTTCGACGACGAAAGCTTCGCCTACCAACAGGCGGTCGACCATGGCTTGACGCCGGCGCTCGGCATCGATCTCGATACGGCGTTCGGCAGCGACCTGTTCGGCGAGATGCACGCCCTGTTCGGGCAGCAGCGCTCGGCGATGCGCTATCGCCGCTTCCGCGGCGAGAAGGACGTTCCCGCGCCGATCTCGGTCGAAGCAGTGCTCGAAGCGGCAACGGTCAACGGCGCCCGCGCCGCCGGTCTGCAAGGCTCGATCGGCGCGCTGACGCCGGGCAAACAGGCCGACATCATCATGGTGCGCGCCAATGACGTGGCGGTGTTCCCGGTGAGCAACGTCATTGGCACGATCGTTCAGGCGGTCGGGCGCTCGGATGTCGACACGGTGATGGTCGCGGGCCAGTTCCGCAAGCGCGCCGGCAAGCTGGTCGGTGTCGATCTGGCGAAGCTGACGGCCGATGTGAATGCCTCGCGCGACTACCTGCTCGACGCGAGCGGTTTTCGGCCGGAGCTCTTCAAGACGTCGGCCTCCGCGAAGGTCGTGGCCTGATCCGAAGGCGCCGCCCGACAATGGGCGGCGCCTCATCCCTTTCAACCGCACTGCATGGAGGCTGTCATGTCAGCACTCGCTGGGGATGATGCGAGCCGATCGGAGGCTTCGCCGGTTTACCTCTCCCGTCCCGCGCCCGGTATCATCGCCGCGCTTTTCTGCGGCTATCTCTGCGTCGGCCTGCCGCTGCCGGTCATCCCGCTTTTCGTCCACGACAAGCTGGGCTTCAGCAATCTGGTCGTCGGGCTGGTGATCGGCGTCCAGTTCCTGGCGACGGTGCTGACACGCGGCTATGCGGGTCGGCTGACCGATCAACACGGCGGCAAGCGCTCGGCCCTGCAAGGTGCGGCCGTATGCGCGTTGGGTGGGCTGCTCTATGTCATCGCGGCTGTGCCGGGGGTATCGCCCGTGCTCAGCCTCGGCATCGTTGTCGTTGGGCGTCTGGTCGCCGGCATCGGCGAGAGCCAGTTCGTCACCGGCTGCGTCTCCTGGTCGATCGCTTCTGTGGGACCGCAACGCGCCGGCATGTCCATGTCCTGGACCGGCATCGCGATGTTCGCGGCGCTCGCCATCGGCGCACCGATCGGCATGGGGCTCTATCAGGGCTACGGGCTCCAGGCCACCATGGTCGCCTGCATCGTCGCGCCGCTCGTTGCCGCGGTCGTCGCTTTCCGCGAGGCCTCCCATATCGCGCCGGCCGGTCAGGGCCTGCCGTTCTATCGGGTGGTCGGCCAGATCTGGCGCGAGGGCCTCGGCCTGATGCTGCAGGGTGTCGGCCTGTCGGGCCTCACTGCCTTCGCTTCGCTGTACTTCGCGGCGCGTAGCTGGGGCCATGCCGGGCTTGTCATGACGGCCTTCGGTATCGGCTTCATCGCCGTACGTGTAGCGCTTGGAAATTTGCCCGACAAGATTGGTGGCTATCGCGTCGCGCTGTGGTCACTGGTCATCGAGGCGGTGGGCCAAGTCATGCTGTGGGCCGCCCCGCACGAGAGCGTTGCGCTCGCGGGCGCGCTGGTCACCGGCCTCGGCTGCGCGCTCGTCTTCCCTGCTCTCGGCGTGGAAGCCCTGAAGCGGGTGCTCCCTGCCAACCGGGGCAGCGCAATGGGCGCGTTCGTCGCCTTCCTCGACATCGCCTACGGCATTTCCGGTCCTGCGGCGGGCATCATCGCCGGACAGTTTGGTTACGCCGCCGTCTACATGTTCGGTGCCACCTGTGCGCTGCTCGGGGGTGCGCTCGTCGCCACTGCCCGCACGCCGCAATCCTGACCATCACCCTTGCCCGGCGGGCTGTGGCCCGCCTGTCGAATTCAAGGAGACAGACCATGTCACGCATCTTCATTTCCGGCTCATCCACCGGCCTCGGGCTGATGGCGGGCGAATTGCTTGCGAGCCAGGGCCATCAGGTTGTCCTTCATGCCCGCAACGCGAACCGCGCAGGGGACGCGCGGCGCGCCCTACCCAACGTGGAGGCGATCGTGGTCGGCGACATCGAGACCATCGCCGGCGCGAAGGATGTCGCAGCTCAGGTCAATGCGCTGGGGCACTTCGACGCCGTGATCCACAATGCGGCGGTCGGTTATCGCGAGGGCCATCGCATCACATCCGATGGCCTGCCCCATGTCTTCGCGATCAATACGCTGTCGGCCTATATCCTGACCGCGCTGATCGATCGCCCGAAGAATCTCGTCTATCTGAGTTCCGGCATGCACCATCAGGCGCAAGCCAATCTCGGCGACATCCTCTGGAAGAAGCGCCGCTGGAACGGAGCGCAGGCTTACGCCGAAAGCAAACTCCACGATGCGATGCTTGCCTTCGCCGTGGCCCGGCGCTGGTCGGAGGTGCGGTCGAATGCGCTGGAGCCCGGCTGGGTCGCGACCAAGATGGGCGGACCCGGTGCTTCCGATGACATGGATCAGGCGCATCTCACGCAAGCCTGGCTCGCCGCCGGCGACGATCCGAAAGCGCAGGTGACGGGTAGATATTTCTATCATCTGAAGCGCATGGCCCCGAACCCGGAAGCCGAGGACCCGGCGCTGCAGGATCGCCTCATCGCTATCTGCGCCGAGATCTCGGCCGTCGCGCCGCCGCGCTGAGGGAGCGCCGTCGGGCCGCTCCTTCACGGATCTAGGTCGAAGTGAGCTCCCCGACTGCTGCCACGAGCACCACGAAAAGGTCGATCGCATGCGGCCATGAGCTCGTCGCCGGAGCCAGCTTCCTTCTTGCAACGCAAGCGGGACGGCGCGACGCTCCCTGAACAAAGGAGGAAACCATGGCACCCGACTCAGCAGCTCTTTCCGCCCCCAGGACGTCCGGCCAGAAGGTCGCGCACGCGCGGATCGCGGAACCCAGGCTCGTGAAAGGCCGGCGAGACTTCTTTTCCTATCGCGATCTCGGCGTGCGCGCCCAGGTGATGAAGTCGAGCAAGGGCATGAGCGAGCCGACCGGCTGGCACTATCACGAGTGCGACGGGCAGTTCGTCTACATCCTGAAGGGCTGGGTCGACCTGCAGTTCGAGGATGGCCGTACGGTGCGCGTCGAGGAGGGCGACTCGCTCTTCATTCCCGGCTACCTGCGACACAACGAGATCGCCACGTCGGAGGAAATGGAGATCCTCGAGGTCTCGACACCGGGCACGATGGGCACGCGGCCCTGCGATCCACCCGACGGCTTCAAAGGCTGAGCAACAGTCGATGACGAGACCCCTGCCGCCCTGGCGATCGCTTCTGTTCGTCCCGGTCCTCTCCGAACGTTTCCTCGCCAAGGCGCACACGCGCGGCGCCGACGCCCTGATCCTCGATCTCGAGGACTCGATCCTGCCCGCGAACAAGGACGCGGCGCGCAAGGCGCTGCCGTCGGCCGTGCCGCGCGTCTCCCAGGGCGGTGCCGACGTGGTGGTGCGCATCAACCGGCCGCTGGACCTGGCCGTACCGGACATCTCGGCGGCGGTCATGCCGGGAGTAGCGGCGCTGATGCTGCCCAAGGTCATGGGGCCCGAACATGTCCGGCTGCTCGCCGAGCTCGTGACGGCGCGCGAGGAAGCGCTCGGCATGGAAGTCGGTCATACCCGCTTCCTCGTGCTGATAGAGGGGCCGGCAGCGCTGCCGCATCTCTACGCCATTGCGGCCGAGCGGCGCATGGCGGGCATGTCGGTGGGCGGCGAGGACATGGCCACCGAACTGGGCGCTATCCCCTCGGCCGACAGCATGTACGTGTTCGCCATGCATGGCCTCGCGGCCTGCCGCACCGCCGGCATTCTGCCGATGGGCTCAATGGGGCAGCTGGCCAAGATCGACGACCTCGAGTCCTACCGGGCCGGCCTGAGGCGCGGGCGGGCGCTGGGCTTCACGACCGCCTCCTGCATCCATCCCGCGCACGTACCGATCATCAATGAGGAGTACGGCGCCTCGGACGCGGAGATCGACCGCGCGCGGCGCCTGATCGCGGCGTTCGATGCCGCCGCAGCCGCGGGTGATGGCGCGGTAGCTTTTGAAGGAAGCATGATCGACCTGCCTGTGGTCGAGCGTGCGCGCCGCCTGCTTGCGCGCGCCGTGATGTGGAAGAAAACGAGCTGATATTCGGGCGGCAGCCTCGCGGTCATCGCCCGTCTCTGCGACCGCATCGGTGTGATGACCAACGGCCGGCCGGTGGAGATCGCCACCGCGACGGCGATGGCGCACAACCAGGCGACGCACGATTGCACGCGCGAGCTCCTGCGCTCCAACATTGGGGGCGACCGCAGCAGCGCCTGTTCGACCAGCCCTACTCCGCCCTGATCCCCGCGGCCTTGATCACCTTCGCCCACTTCTCGGTGGCGTCCGTGATGATCGTCTCGAATGCCGAGGGCGAGCCGCCGAGCCCGATGGTGAACAATGCCGTAGCGAACGCGCACGACATCTTGAAGATCACCTTATTCCTGATTCCTGGTTGTTCCAGCCGCGCACGGAGTCGGACTCCAGCCATTTGTGGGCCGTGTCGAGTTCCTCGAAGAGGCACATCGGCCGGTCTGCGGTCGCGAGCATGCCCAGCACACGCGAGACCAGCTCGTAGTGATGCGGCTGCATGACCACCGCCAACGGCCCTGTGCGTTCGATACCGTGACGCGCCTTCATGCGCAGGCCGAAGGCGAGCACATCCTCGGCGGCCATGTGCGTCGTGGCAAAGCGGCCATCGAAGAGCTTGCGATAGCCTCCGGTGTTCTCGTTCACCGTGGCGTCGAGGAATTCCTCGAATTCGACTTTGGTGATGTCGCCCTCGGCAGTGGCAATCATCAACCGCGCCTCGTGATCGACTTTCAGGTGAATCGACATGGCTCTCACATCAACGGCGGTGGCGCATTGATACCAAACCGCTTCCGTGTGGCGCTACGGATAGGAAGGCGGCCGCACGCTTTGCACCTGATTGCCCTGGGACGAGGTCGCTCCCGGATTGGAGAAGATCGACGGGGCTCCAAGCGGACCGCTCCCGGGCGGTTGTCCGGGGGGTTGTCCGGGTCGATTGGGCGGATTGTTGGTGGCGCTATAGCCCGGTGGCAGCCCCGAGGAACCGGTGCCCGGTATGTTTGCTCCGGCCACGCCGCCATTCTGTCCCTGGCCGCTGGTCTGCAGTTGCATGATCTGCTGCAGGGTCGTCGCGGCCAATTTGAAGGGGGAACCGATCGGCTGATTGGCCGCGCCGATGACGACCGCTTCACCGGGACGGAGAGTCACCTGACCGACGCCGTTGCGGATCGTGACCGTTCCGAAGTGATTGATGACCAGCTCGCCGCCTTCCCGGCCCCGGAGGCTCGGATCCGACGCGGCCAGGCTGGCCGGCACCGGAAGCAGCAGGGTGACGATCCCGCCACGGATGCCGATGTAGCCCGACGGCGTCGTGATCGCCACGCCCGTCCTATGACTGATCTGGCCGCCGACATAGCGCAGCACGCCCTTGAACGCGGTCGCCGACATCCTTCCGGTATTGGCGTTCGGGTCATAGACAAACTCGTCGATCACCAGCTCGCTGTTGGGGCCGATGTTCAGGCTCGATTGATCGGGAAACAGGATGTGGCTCGACCCCACCGCCGACGTCCGGACCATTTCCTTGATGACGATGTCCGAGCCGACGACGAGCGTGCGATCCGAGCCGCCGGGCGGCGTGCCCGTGGTGTCCGGATTGACGGCGCCGACCTTGCCATAACTCTGCGCGCTGGCCTGGCTGAGCGGCGCGGCCGTCGACAACAGAAGGGTCAGCAGCCGGGCGAAAAAGGATTGGTTACGCCATTCCATGACAGCCTCTTCAGAACCGAGCCACTAGAATCGAGTCACTAGAATCGAGCTGTTGGGCCGGACAGGATCGAAAAGTTGTTCAGGCCATAGTTTGGCACCGACGAGGTGACCTGGTCGTATTGAACGGTCGTCGATATGCCGAAGGTGCGGGTGATCGGTATGTTCAAGGTGAGGCCGACAACCCACTCGAAATCGGCATGACCGGCGCCCGGGTCGATGAAGGGGTTCGGCGCATCGAAATTCGTCCCGATCAGCCGGCCAAAGCCTGTGATCACCGAATTGCGGGGGGTCGACGAGGATGGCGGGGCAAATTCGTACGATAGTGCCGCTTCGACAAGCCACTGGCCGAAGCTCTGATAGTCGGTCGTGGCCTGGCCGCGCCGATAGTAGACGCGCCCATCCAACCTCAGCCGCTCGTCAAATGCGTAGCCCGACGAGAGCTGGCCAGTGAACCAGTCACCGGTGTTGAATTCCAGGGTGGTTGGCGAGGTTGTGGTGAATTCGACGTGCCGGTACTCGAAACTGGGCTCGATCGCGCCCCAGGGAACCGCGGATCTGAACGAAAGGCCGGCGCCCTTCGACGACAGGAACTGGCCGCCGCCGACCCAGATGTTGCCACCAGCCAGGTAGGGCTTGAGGCTTGCATCGGGGAGGAAGTCGTTCGGCAGCTTCAGGCGCGGCCCGATGCTGCCGTCGACCAGCCCGACATTGAGGTTGGTGAAGCGGAACTGCTGGGTGAGCGATCCGAAGACGCGGGTCTCGAGGATGGCGCTTCGATCGTCCTGCAGATCGTAATCGTGACTGAGGCCGACCAGTCCGAACCAGTTGCCATCGCTGGTGCCGCCCGGCGTCGGCGGCAGATTGAAATTCTGGCCGCCGAACCGCGTGACGCCGCCGTCGGGCGAGAAGCTTGCGTTGCTCTGGTAACGCAGACCGGTCTGAAGAAAGCCCGACAGTCGGCCTCGCTCGGACTGCTTGTCGGCGTCTGCGAGATAGTCCTCGATTCTCGCTTTCGTCGCCACGCCGAGCTCGGGACTCGCCTTGGCCTCGGTGAAATAGCGCTTCGCGATGTCGTAGACGCGCAGTCGATAGTAGAGCACTCCCAGCTCGTACTTCA
>Ga0302314_10022407_pt1 | contig 10359 bp, 9 predicted proteins | sample III_Palsa_N2_3_FD_200533 | JGI IMG/M metagenome (GOLD analysis project Ga0302314, IMG submission 200533) | Peat permafrost microbial communities from Stordalen Mire near Abisko, Sweden - III_Palsa_N2_3 | ecosystem: Environmental > Terrestrial > Soil > Palsa > Peat permafrost | place: Sweden... | reverse complement strand
GCCGCCGGCTTCGACGATCTCCAGCGCCAGGTCATGGCCTTCACCGACGACGTGGTCGCCAACGTCCGCGCCTCGGACGCCACCTTCGATCCCCTGGCCAAGGCGCTCGGCCACAAGGCCCTGCAGGAGCTCACCATCACCATCGGCTACTACATGCTGGTCTCCCGCTTTCTGGAGACCTTCGACGTGGACATCGAGGAAGGGGCCGCGGTGGATGTGAGCGTGTCGGGGGCGCCCGCACGCTGACTCAACACCCCGCGCGCGAAGGGAGCCATGACCACCAGGCACATCAGCGGCGCATACCCCTCCGGCTATGGCCCGAGGCCGGTCTACGCCGCCGTCGGCGTCGCCGCGACCGGTTCGATCGGCGGGGCGGGTCTTTCGGCGCAAGCGCCGACATCGGTGTTCAACGCCGGGGCGATCTTGGCTGATGCGACGAGCGCGATCGGCATTGATCTCGCCGATGGCGGCCGGGTGGCCAATGACGCCAGCGCTGTTGTGGGCGGCGGCGTGGGCGCGGCGGGGGTCGGTAACTACAGCCTGGGCGCCGACGGCGGCGTGGGCGGTGTCGGGGGAGACGGCCTCCTGCTGGGGAGCGCCGGCTCGGTCACCAATCTTGGGTCGGTTGCCGGCGGCGCGGGCGGCGTCGGCGGGTATGGCTATAGCGCCGGCGGCACGGGCGGCGTCGGGGGCGTTGGCGTCTTCCTGGACGCGGGAGACGACGCGCTCGCCAACAGCGGCTTCATCGTCGGCGGCCTGGGTGGCGCGGGCGGCGGCGTGAACTTCAATGCCCAGCCGGGCGGATCGGGTGGACAGGGGGCGTGGGCGTTGCCTTCGAGGGATGGGCCCGCGTCTCCAACAGCGGCACGATCGAAGGCGGTGAGGGTGGCGCCGGCTACTACAACTATCAGGGCGGCGGATCCGGCGGCGTCGGTGGCGCGGCGATCGCGCTACTCACGGGCCAACTCATCAACCACGGCGCCATCGTCGGCGGCGCCGGCGGCGAAAACGGCGGCGGCTATATGACCGCCGGAGCCGGGGGCGGGGGCGGTCTTGGCGTCGCCGTCACCGGCGGCGGAATTTTGAACGGTGGCGACACCGCCGGCGGGGCCGGCGGACGCGGCGGCGGCCGGGGCGGTCTGGCCGTCGCGCTCAGCGGCGGCGCCAGCCTCGTCAATCAGGGGACCATCCGCGGCGGCGCGAACGGCGCCGGCGCCTATCTGGGCGCGGCCGCCGCAGTGGAGCTGTCCGGCGCCGGGTCTCTCACCAATTCAGGCGTGATCACCGGGGGCGCCGGCGGGCCGGACGGCTACGGCTCTCGCGCCTCGGGGGGCGCCGGCATTCTCGTGCGCTCGATCGGCGGTCCGATCGCCAATACGGGATCGGTGGCCGGCGGGACCGGCGCAGCAGGTGGCGCGGCGGACTATCAAGGTTATGCCGGGGGTCCTGGAGGGGCCGGCTTGGCCGCCGCCGCGGCGGTCGCGTTCACCAATCACGGCACGGTGAGCGGCGGCGCCGGCGGGGCCGGCGGCGTGGGCGAGGTCTACGTCACGGCCTACGCCCAAGGTGGGGAGGGGGCAGAGGTGGCGACGGCCTCCAGCTCTCGGCAGGCGGCCTGACGACAAACTACGGCGTCATCACGGCCGGCGCAGGGGGTGAAGGCGGGGGCGGCACGACCGGCGCGAGAGGCGGAAGCGGCGGGGATGGCGTCGCCCTGGCCGGCGGCGGCCTTGTCAATCGCGGCTTGATCCAGGCCGGCGCGGGCGGCGGCGGCGGATACAGCGGGGCGGGCGACAGCGAAGAGCGGGGCGGCGCGGGCGCGGCCGGCGGAGCGGGATTGCGCCTCGTCGGCGCTGGCGACATCCTAAATATCGGGACCATTGCCGGGGGGAATGGCGGCGCCGGCTACAACGACTACTATCACGGCGGCGCGGGCGGCGGGGGCGGCGCCGGCGTCGCCCTGATGGCGGGCGGCCAAGTGACCAATCTCGGCCTGATCGAGGGCGGCGCGGGCGGGGCGGCCACGGTCACCAACGCAGGGACCATTGCCGGCGCAATCGATTCTGTGCTGTTCCGCTCGGCGGGCGACGTGCTGATCGCGGACGCCGGCGCGGTCTTCGTTCGCGCGGTCGTCGGCGGCGGCGGGACGCTGGAGCTGGCGGGAGGAACCGGCGTCGTAACCGGCCTCGGCGGCGCCGGCGTCGTGTCGGGCTCGGCCAGCGCCAGCTTCTCGGGCTTCGATTCATATGTCTTCGGTCCGGCCGGCCGTTGGAGCCTCTCTGGAACCAGCGCCCTGGGCGCCGGCCAGGATTTGACCGTGGACGGCTCGCTGACCGTCGCTGACTCTATTGTCGTCTCGGCCGGGGCGGCGATCACCACCGGGACCGGCGGCGCGCTGAGCCTCCGAGGCGTCGACGTGATGCTCGGTGGATCGATCGTGAATGACGGCCAGTTCGCCGCGCAGGGAACCACCGTCACCATCAGCGGCGCGGTGACCGGCTTTGGCCGAGCGCTGATCGATCAGGGGACCCTGGCCGTGACTTCGGCCTTCAGCCAAGACGTGACCTTCTCTGGCAAGTCCGGCACGCTCGTTCTCGACCAGTCGCAGAGCTTCCAGAGCGCGATCTCCGCCTTTGCCGCCGGCGGCCAAGATGTGCTCGATTTGGGGGACATCGCCTTCGTGAGCAAAGGCGAGGCAAGCTTCTCCGGGTTTTCCGGCGGCGGCGTCCTCACGGTCGACGACGGGACTCACTCAGCCTCCCTCGAACTGATCGGCGACTATGCCGGGGACAGCTTCACCGCTTCGAGCGACGGGCACGGCGGCGTCGACGTGATCGCGACGAGTGGGGGCGCGGCCTCGATCCACGCCCTCACCGCCACCCTGGCGTCGATCGGGCCACATGGCGTGGTTCCGCATTATGGCGGGCTGCATGCAACGGTCCGCCCCATGCTTGTCGCGCCAAGCTCATGAGCGGGAGTCTGGCCATCGAGGTTGAGCTCGGTCGGTGGGGCAGGCGGCGTTGAAGTGCCGGAGCGCGGATGTTATTCTTACCGACCAGAGTAAGAAAGGCGAGCGCCATGCGGATAACGGCCAAGGGTCAGGTGACCATCCCTCAGGACGTGCGCGAACGCGCCGGCCTCATGCCAGGGACGGACGTTGCCTTCGAAATCGGCGCGGACGGGGTCCGTCTGGTGAAGGCGACGGGCGGTGCTCGACGTTTAACGCGGGGCGAGAAGCTGGTCGAGCGTCTCCGGGGCGCAGGTGATTTCGGCATGACCACAGACGAGATCATTGCGCTCATGCGCGGCCCCCGCGCCGATCAAGAGTAAGACGGGCCGTTTGTGATCCTTGTCGACTCCAACGTCATCATCGACGTGCTCTCGGACAATCCCATTTGGCGCGCCTGGTCACAGGCGGCGCTGATCGACGCGGCGAACCGCGACGAGATCGCCATAAACCCGATCATCTATGCCGAGATCGCGTCGGGGTTTGCGACGATGGCCGACCTCGATGGTCATCTCGGCCAGGATGGATTCCGGAGGCTCGCGCTACCCTACGCTGCAGGTTTCGTCGCGGGGCGGGCGTTCGTGGAGTATCGTCGTCGCGGCGGCGCGCGGACATCTCCGCTGCCTGACTTCTACATCGGGGCCCACGCGGCCGTGTCAGGCCTCAAACTCCTCACGCGCGATGCCAGGCGCTATGCCGGCTACTTCCCGGCGGTCGAGCTGATATCGCCGGATTGACGGCCGCGGCCGCGTGAGCCGCCGCAGTCAATCTGCGACGCCGACCGCCTCCTCCACCCCCAATTCCGCCAGCACCTCCGCCGTGTCCCGCCCGATTTCCGGGGGTTCCCGCCGGATCGTGGCCGGTGTCTTGGCGAACCTCAGCCCCGGTTTCATGGCGCGGTAGATCCCCTGGCCTTCGAGCTCACGCTCCTCGAACAAGGTCTTGGTGAGCTGGGGGTCGGTGAGGATGTCACGGGCCTCGCGGGCGATCATCACCGGGATGGAATTGGCCGCACACAGCTCCATCCACGCCTCGTTGGTGCGCGTCGCCGCGGCTTCCTCGAGCATGGCGTTGTACACGGCGACCTTCTCCTGCGGGCCCTCGGCGGAGACGAAACGCTCGCTCTCGTAGGCGCCGGGGATGCCGCCCAGCTCCATGAACCGCGCCGCCTGGGCGCGGTTGGCGGGCATCACCATCAGCCAGCCGTCCTGCGTGGCCAGCGGCTTGCGGTAGGGGGTGATGGTGGTGGTGTGGCCGAATCTGCCGGTCGCCGGCACGTAGGTCTCGCCATACAGGTGCTCGGCCATGATGAAGCCGGTGAAGGTCTCCAGCATCGGCACGCACACATACTGGCCCTCGCCGGTGCGCTCCTTGTGGCGCAGGGCTGCGAGGCAGGCGATCGCGGCAAACAGGCCGCAGGTCTTGTCGGCGATGATCGAGGGCACCGGGCGCAGCGGCGCGCCGGGGTTGACCAGCGCCGGCAGGCCGAAGGCGCCGCTGGCGGCCTGGATCAGGTCGTCGAACGCCTGACGACCGGCATAAGGCCCCTCGGGCGCGTAGCCCATGGCCTCCACATAGACGATGTCGGGCTTGAGCGCGGCCACGTGCTCGTAGGAGAAGCCCAGCCGCGCGATCGCCTCGGGGCGCATGTTGTGGATGAAGATGTCGGCGGTCTTCACCAGCCTGCGCAGGGCGCGACGTCCCGGCTCGGCCTTCAGGTCCAGCGCGATGGAGCGCTTGTTGCGGTTGAGGGCGATGAACACCGGGCCCATGGTCTTGGAGTTAGGCGCCTTGCCTGAGGTGCGCTGGCGGTCGCCGGACGGTTCCTCCACCTTGATCACGTCGGCGCCGAGATCGCCCAGGGTCTGGGTGGCGTACGGCCCGAGCACGAACTGGGTCAGGTCGACCACGCGCACGCCATCCAGGGCCGCCGGACTGCTGCCGGACTTGGGGCTGGTCATGCCGCTCTCCTCCCGATCGCTCGCCTTCCTTTCTTGATGTCCCGCGCCGGGAAGGCAATGGGCTTTGACAACACCGCCGGCCCCGCGCTTTCATGCGGCCAACGGAGACGCCCATGACCCAGCAGCTGATCGAGACCGTCGCCGACGGCATCGCCACCCTGACCATGAACCGGCCGGAGGCGCGCAACGCCCTCACCGGCGAGATGCAGGCGGGCCTCTCCGAAGCCATCCCCCGGCTGGCTGCCGATCCCAAGGTCCGGGTGATCGTGCTTACCGGCGCCGGCCGCGCTTTCTGCGCCGGCGGCGACGTGAAGGGCTTCGCCGCGCGCAACGCCGAGGGGGGCGCCGAGGGCGGCCACCCGTTCAACATGGAAGCGCGCATCCACGGCCTGCGCGCCTCGATGGACGTCACCCGCCTCCTGCACGAGGCGCCCAAGCCCACGCTGGCGGTGATCCCGGGGCCGGCCGCCGGCGCGGGCTTGGCGCTGGCGCTGGCGTGCGACCTGCGCATCGCCGCCGAGGACGCCAAGCTCACCACGGCCTTCTCAAAAGTCGGCTTGGCCGGCGATTACGGCGGCTCCTACTTCCTCACCCAGCTCGTGGGCGGGGCCAAGGCGCGCGAGCTCTATTTCACCGCCGATGTGATCCTGGGCGAAGAGGCGGCAAGGCTCGGCATCGTCAACAAGGCCGTTCCCGCCGATGAACTCGAGGCGGCGGCGGCCGCTATGGCGCGCCAGCTGGCCGGCCTGCCCACGGTCGCCATCGGCTACATGAAGCGGAACCTGAACGCCGCCCAGCACGCTACGCTGAGCGAGGTGCTCGACCTGGAGGCGACCCACATGGTGCGCACCATGATGACCGAGGATCACAAGGCCGCCTCCATCGCCTTCGTCGAAAAGCGAGCGCCGGTGTTCCAGGGGCGTTGATCGGCGGCGCTTGATCCGGATCAACGCGCCGGCGGTCATCCGGTAGAATTGGGACGGGAAACCCCGCGCCAGGAGATCCGCCATGAGCTACGCCGCTGTTCTCGTCCATGTGCAGACCGATGAGACGGGACGCGCGCGCCTGAAGAGCGCCACGGCGGTGGCGGATATGTTCGACGCCACGCTTCTAGGCCTCGGCGCCGAGATGGTCCCGCCGCTCAGCTTCGACAACGGCTATGTCAGCGCCGATGTCGAGTGGTACGAAGCCATGAGCAAGGGCATCGAAGACGGCCTGGCGGCGGCCCGCGAACTGTTCGAGGCCGAGACCAAAGGTCTGGCCAAGCCCGCCGACTGGCGCAGCGGCGTGGAGTTCCCGGGGCCGGCCCTGAGCCGCGGCGCCCGGCGCGCCGACCTGATCGTCGCCAGTGCGCCCGGCCAGGGCCGTCCCTCCACCTATCGCGACGCGCCGGCGGCGGATCTGGCCATCACCGCCGGCCGTCCGGTGCTGGTGACGCCCGCCGCCGCGCAGCCGTTTTCCTGCGAGCGCGTCGTGATCGCCTGGAAGGATACGCGCGAAGCCAGGCGCGCGGTCTCCGACGCGTTGCCCTTCCTGCAGCGAGCCGGGTCGGTGCTGGTGCTCGAGGTCTGCGCCGAGGCGGAGGAGCCCGACGCCAGGGCCCACGTCGCCGACGTCGCCGACCTGCTGAAACGTCACGGCGCGCGCGCTGAGACCGCCGTGGCCCGCTGTCATCAAGCGGACTCCGGCGAGATGATCCTTTCCCGGGCCGCCGCCTATGAGGCGGACCTGATCGTCGCCGGCGCCTATGGCCACAGCCGCCTGGGCGAATGGGTGTTCGGCGGGGTCACCCGCGAACTCCTGGCCAGCAGCCGCCACGTGCTGTTGAGCCACTGAGGAGGCGTTCGTCGCACTCCGCTGGAGCCCCCTACACGCCCTTCGGGCGTACTCCCCCCAAAGGGGCCAAGAGGGGGGGGGGAGAGGCGCACTGCGAGCCGCCATTCCTTTCTCTTCCCCCACTGGGGGAAGCCAGCGGAGCGCGGCCTATCGGCCGCCACCTTGACCGACTGCCACACCGCCCGTCAAGGACATGGCGCCTTGACGCTTGCGGGAGCGGATCGCGGGGGTAAAGTGAAAGACGGACACGATGGAGAGCGCGCCCATGGCCGATTTTGGCGGCCCGGACATCGAGACTTTCCGCGCCGAGGCGCGCGACTGGCTGAGCGCGCACTATCCACAGGCGCTCAAGGCCGCGAAGCCGGAGTCCGACCCGGAGGCGCAATGGGGCGGGCGCGCGTTCGCCGGCAGCGATGATCCGCAGATCGTGTGGCTGCGCGCCATGGCCTCCAAGGGCTGGACGGCGCCCACCTGGCCTCGCGCCTATGGCGGCGGCGGCCTTTCGGCCGACGAGGCGCGCGCTCTCGGCGAAGAGCTCAACGCCGGCGGCTACCGCGCGCCGTTGGCCTCGTTCGGCGTCTGGATGCTGGGCCCCGTGCTCCTGGAGTATGCCACCGAGGCGCAGAAGCAGGCGCACCTGCCCAAGATCATCCGCGGCGAAATCCGCTGGTGCCAGGGTTATTCCGAGCCCGGCGCCGGCTCCGATCTCGCCTCTCTGCAGACCCGCTGCGGGGATGCGGGCGATCATTGGCTGATCAACGGCCAGAAGATCTGGACCTCCTACGCCAACAAGGCCGACTGGTGCTTCTGCTTGGTGCGCACCGACACCACCAAGAAGCACGAGGGCGTCAGCTTCGTGCTCATCGACATGGCCAGTCCCGGCGTCGAGACGCGGCCGATCAAGCTGATCTCGGGCGAGTCGCCGTTCTGCGAGACCTTCTTCACCGACGTGAAGATCCCCAAGGACAATCTGGTCGGCCCGATCAATGGCGGCTGGGAGATCGCCAAGCGCCTCCTGCAATATGAGCGCCAGAACATCTCCGGCGGCTTCGTCAGCGGCGCGGGCGGGGCCGGCGGCTCACCCGGAGACCTCGGCCTGATCGCCAAGGACTATCTGGGCGCAGACGAGACCGGGGCCCTGGCCGATGCCGACCTGCGCGCCCGCATCACCCGCAGCAAGATGGACTCCCAGGCCTTCTTTCTCACCCTCTCGCGCATCGCCGCAGAGTCGCGGGCGAGCAACGGGCCCAGCGCCGCCACCTCGATCATAAAATACGCGGCCGCGGCGCTGGCGCAGGAGCGCTCCGAACTGATGCTCGAGGCGCTCGGCGCCCAGGCGCTCGGCTGGGACGGGGATGGGTTCACGCCTGCGGAGCGGCTGGTCACGCGCGGCTGGTTGCGCTCCAAGGGCAACTCCATCGAGGGCGGCACATCGGAGGTGAACCTCAACGTGGTGGCCAAACGGGTGCTGGCGCTACCCGACCCGGTAAAGACGAACTGAGAGAGGATCGATCCCATGGCCGATTTCGGAGGTGACGCGGAGGGCTTCCGCGCCGAGGCGCGCGATTGGCTGGAGGCCAACTTCCCCGCCTCCCTGCGGCGCGACCCGGACGCCGTGCCAGAGACGCTCATGCGCGGCGAGCAGCTGGAAGGTGACGCCGATCTCTGGCGCCGTCGCATGGGCGAGAAGGGCTGGGGCGCCCCGACCTGGCCCAAGGCCTACGGCGGCGGCGGCCTCTCCAACGTCCAGGCGCGGATACTGTCCGAGGAGATGGCCAGGATGGGCGCGCCCAATCCGATCGTAGGCATGGGCACCAGCATGTTCGGGCCGACTTTGCTCGAGTACGGGACGGAGGATCAGAAGCAACGCCACATCCCGTCGATCGTGCGCGGCGAGCTGCGCTGGTGTCAGGGCTACAGTGAGCCCGGCGCCGGCTCCGACCTCGCCTCCCTGCAGACCCGTTGCGAGGACGCCGGCGACCACTGGAAGATCAACGGCCAGAAGATCTGGACGTCCGGCGCGCAGTTCGCCGACTGGTGCTTCTGCCTGGTGCGCACCGACACCAGCAGGAAGCACGAGGGCATCTCGTTCGTGCTCATCAACATGCGTCAGCCCGGGGTCGAGACGCGGCCGATCAAGCTGATCGCCGGCACATCGCCGTTCTGCGAGACCTTCTTCACCGACGCGCGGGTGGAGAAGAACGACATGGTCGGCCCGCTCAACGGCGGCTGGAGCGTGGGCAAGCGGCTGCTGCAGCACGAGCGCTCCGGCCAGGGCGGCGGGCGCATGATGGGCGCGGGCGCGAGCCTTCCCGAGCTTGCCGGGACCTACATCGGGGCCGATGACGAGGATCGGATCGCCGACACCGACGTGCGCTCGCGCACCATCGCCAACCTCATCGACGCCCGCGCCCACGGCCTCACTATCAAGCGCGCGGCGGACGAGGCGCGGGGCAACCTCAATCCCGGTCCCACCACCTCGATCATGAAGAACTCCGGCACCCGCATCGGCCAGGATAAGGCCGAACTCACCCTGGAGATCATGGGCGCGCGCGGCCTGGGGTGGGACGGCGACGACTTCACCGAAGAAGAGCGCACGGCCGTGCGCGGCTGGCTCTCAGGCAAGGCGACCACCATCTTCGGCGGGTCGTTCGAGATCCAGAACAACATCATCTCCAAGCGGATCCTGGGCCTGCCGGACTCCACCCGGTCGGTCTGATCCCCGTTCATTAGTCGAGGAACCGATAGATGGCTGACTTTGGCGGCGAGACCGTCGACGCCTTCCGCGCCGAGGCCAAGGAATGGCTGGCCGCGAATTTCCCACCGGCGCTCAAGGGGCGCGGCGCGGTGATGTACGCCGAGGGCGCCGGCTTGTCCGATCCCAAGATCGCCACCTGGACCAAAGCCATGGGCGAGAAGGGCTGGGGCGTTCCGACGTGGCCGGCGGCCTATGGCGGCGGCGGCCTGTCGACGGCCGAGGCGCGGGCGCTGCAGCAGGAGATGAACGCCATCGGCGCCTGGAGCCCGATCGGCGGCATGGGCGTGATGATGTTCGGCCCGACCCTGCTCGAATACGGCTCCGAGGCGCAGAAGCAGCGCCACATTCCCGCGATCGTGCGCGGCGAGATCCGCTGGTGCCAGGGCTTCTCCGAGCCGGGCGCGGGCTCCGACCTCGCCTCCCTGCAGACCAAATGCGAGGACAAAGGGGACCACTGGCTGGTCAACGGCCAGAAGATCTGGACCTCGGGCGCCCAGTGGGCCGACTGGTGCTTCTGCCTGGTGCGCACCGACACCAGCAAGAAACACGAAGGCATCAGCTTCCTGCTGATCGACATGCGCACGCCGGGGATCGAGGTGCGGCCGATCCAACTGATCAGCGGCAATTCGCCCTTCTGCGAGACCTTCTTCACCGATGTGAAGGTTCCCAAGGAGAACCTCGTCGGCCCACTCGGCGGCGGCTGGAGCATCGCCAAACGCCTGCTGCAGCATGAGCGCAGCGGCCTTGCCGGTGGCGGCGGCGGCGGTGTCGGCCGCGGCCTGTTCAACGGGCCGGTG
>Ga0302314_10022406_pt1 | contig 10359 bp, 5 predicted proteins | sample III_Palsa_N2_3_FD_200533 | JGI IMG/M metagenome (GOLD analysis project Ga0302314, IMG submission 200533) | Peat permafrost microbial communities from Stordalen Mire near Abisko, Sweden - III_Palsa_N2_3 | ecosystem: Environmental > Terrestrial > Soil > Palsa > Peat permafrost | place: Sweden... | reverse complement strand
CCGTTTCGCCTTCAACACGTTTTTCACCGATTCCGGCTGGGAAATCCTCCCCACGACGGCCACGAGCGACGCGGACTGGGGCGAGCTCGTGCGGTCGCTCGCGGTGAAGAAGCTCAAGCGCGTCCTGGTCGTCAGGGCCAGCAGCATCGCCATGGCGTCCGTTGAGCCCTTGTTCCGCGAGCCCGGCCCGCGCGCCACGGCCGACGGCGGCGTGGCGTTGCTGGACGTCCAGGCGGGCAACGGCGACGGCTTGCCCACGCGCGCGGCGGACAGCGAGTGGCCCGCCGCCGACGCGGCCGTGGCGCGCTGGCCCATGGGGCAATGCGCCAACCCGCAGAACGCTACCATGGCGTGCTCGACGTCGCCGGCGGCGCTGCGCTGGAGCGCGCTCAACTTGATTGGAGGCAAGACGAGCGACATGTGAACATATGTTTTGCACACTTTTAACGAGGGTACACCCTAACTGCCAAGCGCCGCGGCGAGAGCCTAGAGCAGCCAGCCGAGCTTGAGCACCTGCTTCATGGTGGGCCTGAGCGCCTTGTCGCGCGTCAACAGGCACACGACAAAGGCGCGCGCCTCGGGCGACTTGTCGGCCCACAGCGAGTCGGGCATGCGGAGCTCCTCCTGGCCGCCGCTGAAGGGTGCCACGCCGGTGAGCGTCTCGTACGTGAGCACGCCCAGCGACCACACGTCCGTGGCCTCGTCGAACTGCTCGCCGCAGCGCAGCTCGGGCGAGGCGTAATTCATGCTGCCGCGCATGCCGGCCATGTCGCGCGCGTCGCTGACGGCGAAACCAAAGTCGCCCAGCTTGACGACGCCGCCGTCGTCGATAAACACGTTGCGCGGGGTCACATCCACGTGCACAATGCCGTGCGAATGCACGTGGTCAATGGCCAGTGCGAGCTGGCCAACGACCTGCTTGGCCTCGAGCTCCGACAGTCCTAGCGGCTGCCTATGCAACCAATCTGCCAGCGTGCCTTTTCGTGCAAGCTCAAAGACTAGGAAAACGTGCGAATCGGTTTCGTACGAGTCGAGGAGAAAAACGGCATTGGGGTGGCGCGGCAGACGCCTGAGAGCTCGGATCTCGCGCTGCGGAATGGCGAGTTCCTCCGCAGTGTTGAGCGAGGTCTTGTCAATGCACTTTATGGCCACAAGTTCGCGCGAGGTGCGCTTGACGCCCATGCGCACCACCGAGAAGCTGCCCTTGCCGACGACTTCGTTGAACTGGTAGTGCTCTTCCACACTGGCGGCCACGGCTGCCGACATGGTTCAGACAAGGTGCGCGCCCTCCGATCCGAAAGCCGTTAAGAAACTTTTTTTGAATTAAAACGAGGAACCCGTGCGCACCGCGAAACTGCAAGTCACCGGGCGCCGCGAATCCGCCGACGTTCGGTTGCACGATGAGACAGCCTGCGCGAGCCCCAAAGTCGGCTGGCAACCGGGCGGCCCGATGACGGGGTTGTGAGATGAAATTTCACCAGCATTTCTTTTTTCGGCTGCTGGCGCAAACCTTCCGAGCAGGGCAGAGGAAAAAAAGAACGGCGGCCGGCGTTTTACCCGTGCACGGAGTCCGCCTACCTATGTACATACGAGCAGAGCGATAAACAGCGATTAAAACTCAAGCGGCTCCTCGTCGCCCTCGGTACCCTCGGAAACGTGCCCGGGCGTGAATGCGTCTGCCACGGCGCCGCTCGAAATGCGCTCCGACGACCCCGCAGATGGCGTCGAGCTCAGGTTGGGCACGCTGGCTGCCACGTGCATCTTGAGCGCGTGCGGCGACCTGGCGTCGTCAATCCCCGCCAAATCGAGCACCGAGCCAATGTGCCTTCTGGCGTTGGCGCGCTCCAAAGCCTGCAGCACCTCGAGCACGTCGGCGACCTCGTTGACGTGGAAGCGCGCGCTCGACTGGTTCTGCACGCCCACAATGCACGTGAAAATGGCCGGCGAGCGCGCCTTTACCTCGCCCGCGCCGCCGCCGCCGCCACCCGTTGTCCCGGCGGCCCACTTGCTGCTTGACGAGCGCAAATCAATCGTCTTCTCCGAGACGCTCTTAAAGTACAGGAACATGGGTTCGTCGGCCTGGTCGTCGCCAAACACGGCCACAAAGTCAAAGTCGTGCTCCTCGAAAATGGCCTTGGCCGCGCGGCCCTTGTCGCACCCGGCGGGGCGCACCTCGACGTAGCCCTTGCCGTTGACAATGTCCACGTTAAAGTCCTGCAGCACAAACTGCAGGTGGAAATGCAGCTCGTGCGCCTGGCGGGCGCCAAACTCGGGGTCGGCGTCGCGGTACTGCCAGAGCACCATCGACTCCTTGCGCTCAACGTACGTGCCGTGCGTGCGCTTCGTGTACACCTGCATGAGGTTAACCGTCGTCTCCATCCAGTCACGGAGGTCAAAGTGGTCGTTCAGCCGCTCCCACGTCGCCGCGTGCGGGCGCCGAGTGTAAAAGCCGTGCTCGGCCACCAGCCCCACGTGCGGAGCAGCGGCAAAGGCCGTCTCCAGCTCGCCCTTGGTGCGCCCGCTCATTATGTACACAGTGTTCTCACGCCCCAGCGCCTCGAGCGTGCCGAGCATCTCGCCCGTGGGGTAAAGCACGCCGCCTTGCGGTCGAAAGCTGAACACGCGGTTGGAGGCGTCGGCCACGGCCAAGTCGTCAATCACCGTCGTGCCGCCGTAGTCGAGAAACAGCACGCGCTTGCGCGAGGCAGAAAAGGCCTTGACGACCTTGTCCGTGTCCAGCCGCGCCGCCACCGTCGACGCGCGCACCAGGCGGATGTTGAGCCCCATGCCCACCACCACATCCGGCGTGCGGTCCTCGCGCTGCGAGACTTCCTTGATCTTCGTGAGGATGTGCTCGGCCCAGCGCGTCGCCGTGCGCCGCCGCACCGTGACCAGGTCGGCAGCGAAGCGCGCGTCGCGCTCCTCGCGGCCCATTTCAAGCGCCATCACCAAGGCGTCCACAATGCCGTCGACGCGCCACGGGTTCACGCGCAGCGCGCCTGAGAGCGCCGTCACGTGCGCGCTGAACTCGCTCAGCACGAGCACCGGCACGGGCTGCTGCGGCAATGCGTCAAGCGCCAACACGTCGGCCGCCAGCGCGGTAGGCTCGGGCGCTGACTCGGTGGTGAGGCTCGAGTCGGCGTCGGGCACGTCGGGCACCTCGGTCTCGTCGGGCGCCACGGCGCAGAACCCGTGCGTCTGCGCGCTGGCCAGCATAAACTCCATGGGGAACATGGAGACGCCCTCGCGAAGCGGCGTCTGCAGGAGCACGTCGGCAGCGGCAAAGAGCGCCAGCCGCTCGGCGAGCGGGGGCACGGCGTCGAGCACCTCGAGGTAAATGGCCGGCACCGCTCTCGTCGCGTTGACGCGCTCCACAATGGCCATGCAGGCCTGCTGCTCCCACGGCGACCCGCCGCTCTCGTCCTCCAGCGCGGGCGGCAGGCCCTGCTCCAAAGGCGCAGGCAGCTTGACCGCCAGCCCGCCGCCGCCAGGGCCGCCCCACGAGCCGTTGACCACCCATTGCACCAGGCACAGCTTGTCCGCCCACTCGGGACGCACGGCCAGCAGGCGCTCGAACGCGGCCAGCTTGGTGCGGATGCCGTCCAGTGGGCCGCCAAAGTCCAGACCGGCCACCATGACGCGCCCCTGCCCCGTGCGCTCCAGCCACTCGCGCACGCGCATGCACACCGCGGTGGAACGCAGCGAGCGCATAATGTGCACGGGGTCGAGCCCGCCGTGCAGCGCCAGGATGAAGACGCGCCGGCCGTCGACGTCGAGGTAAATCTCCCCGGCCCCCACGCTCTCGTCGTCTAGGCCCAGGATGCGGCGGCAGCACGTGGTAAAGTGCCGCACGTACTCGTACAAGTGAAACGTGATGAGGTTGGCCGACAGGATGGCGCGCAAGAGCTCCACGCGCACTGAGAGCGTGCGGAAAATCTCGCTCGAGGGAAACGGCCTGTGCAGCGAGAAGCCCACGCGCGTGCCAGTGGCGTGCAGCTTGCGCGCGAGCTGCGGCAGGCAGGGAATGAGCTCGTAGCCGTGCACCCACACCATGGTGCGCTCATCGTACAGGCCTTGCACGACGCCCGCAAACGCCTTGCCGGCTTGAAGGTAGGCGTACCAGGAGCCCATCTGCGCGTTGGGGTTCCACCACTTGGTCGGCACGCGGCCGTACACGTCCACGAAGCCGTAAAAGACGTTGCGCAGCGTGCCCTCGCAGTACTCGAGCGAGAGCCGCTCAATGTCGTCCTCCAGAAAAACGGGCACGCAGCCAAACTTCTCCAGCGCGCGGCTCACGTGCGTGCGCTCGTCCGCGGGCACTTTGCACGGCGGCGCGCCCACAAAGCGCGCGCGCATGCGGTCCACCACCGAGCCCGAGAACGGAGAGGGCTGGCGGAAGAGCAGCGAGTTCTCGTCCATGGAGACTTGCCACACGCCGCGCCGCACGCGCGTCAGGATGATGGGCAAGTAGAAGCACACCACCAGGACGCCCTCGCTGGGGTGCAGCGTCGTCTTGATGGGAGCGGCGGGCTTGGCCGACGTCTCGGGCGGGGGGTCGGAGCGCACCTGCGCGTCGTCCACCGGCGCGAGCGAGTCCTTGACGTGCTGGCTGCCGACGCCGTCGGTGCGCACCAGCAAGGTGCGCACTTCGTCGTCGGCCCATTTTAAAAACTTGCCCGCGGCGTGGATGGCGTAGCGGTACGTGACAGTGGTGCCCGCCTTGAGCGCCACCGAGTGCTGCGAGCGGTGCACCGGGTAGAGGTCGGGCGAGGTGTAAAAGGCAACCACTTCGGTGAGCCCCATGCGGAACACGACGGCGTGCACCGACTGGCCCTGCTGCACGGGCATCGTGACCTGCATGGACACGTGCACCAGCTGCGGGTTGTCGGCGTTGTAGACCATGTCGTCGTGCGAACCCTGGGGGAGAAATGGCGGCGGAGTCAAGAACCGCGGCAGCGTGCGCGACGAGGACTTTTCTTTCGACAAGGCCTTGGCGGCCTCCGGCGGGGGCGGCTGCGACATGGGCGCTCGCGGCCTGTTGGGCGGCACAAGCGTTTGAGCGCGGTGCTTTGTGCGCCACAGCGGCACAGCGCGAGGGTCGCCGCCACTCTTTTTTTTTCTCCAATATTTTTCCACAGCTTCGCTGCGCTCGATCTTTTTTTTAAAGGGCGTCAAGGCGCGACAGGCCAGGCGGGCCAAGCGGGATGCCGCGCGCGGGCAGACTGCTGCTCAACGTGGTGGCGCCTGCCGCGCTGCTGCTCGCGGTGATCGCGTTGCAGTGGGCCTCGCTGTCGCTCCCGCGCCATGAACCTGCCGTGCGCGAGAACGCCGCGGGCGCGTCCGAGTCGCTGGCCACGGCGTCGCCTGCGCACGTCGCCGCGGCGCTGCCACCGGTGGACGCCAGCGCGGACGACGAGCTGATGGAGACGCTGTCGGTGCCGCTCGCGATGACGCCCCGGCCAACGAGCGCCCAAGTCACAATGCTGCCGTGCGTGGAGCTCATTGACGACGCCGTGCTGCAGCGCTTCGCAGCGCGCTACCTCGAGGTGGCGTGCACGTGCAACGCCACGTCTTTGAATTGCACGTCGCCGCCCGCGCATCGGCCCTTGCTTGAAGGCTACGTGCACGCCGTGATCCCAGTGCGGTGGCGCGCCAGAGAGCTGTCGTGGTCGCTCGCCGACGTGCGCTTGGTGCATGCCAACGGCTCGCATCGAGCGCCCCCCGAAGCGAGCGCGTTGGCCGCCGCCGTCGTGGCCACCGGACTCGCCGTCAGGCCGCGCGCCGGTGGCCTTTTACTCAAGCTGACGGCGACGACGGCGCCCGTGCCGCTCTCGCTGACGTGCGATTCCGCGTTGGCAAAGCGGGATTTTTCACGCCCGCCGCGCCCGTGCTGCATGCCGCTCTGGCGTGCCGCCGCCGCCACCGACGACTCTTCTGCGCCGTCGTCGCGGTGGTGGACGACGCTGTCGCAGGTGGCCGCGCAATGCCACGGCCTGCGCGCGACGCCGCGCTACATTGTCGTGGGCTCGCCGCACTTTGGCGGCGGCGCGCAGCAGTTCCACCAGGCGCTGCAGCAGCGCGGGTGGGCGCGCACCGACGTCGCCGAGGACGCCGACCTCGCCCTCGCGTCGTGCGTCAGGCTCCTGGACAAGCAAGTCTGGCGGATGCTCGAGGCGCCGGGCAGGCTGCTGTCTGCGGCGCCAGGGGAGCGCGCAGTGGTGCTCAAGCGCGCGCTGCTGCGCGCAGTGAAGACGTCGCAGCTCGCCAAGGCGTGCGACTACACTTCGCTCATGCCGCAGTCATTTCTGGTGGCTGAAAAGGACGAGTGCGCGCGATTTCTGCAAGCCGCCGCGCAGAGCGACGCCACGGGGGCCACGTGGTTTCTCAAGTCCGCGCTCGAGTCGTTTGGCCGCGGCATCCGAGTCGCCAACACGTCGCAAGCCCTGGCCGCAGTGCGCGACTGCGCGGGCTCGCCGCCGCGTTTCTTCGTGCAGCGCGGCGTCGAGCGCATCGTCAAGCTCGACGGCAGGCGCACGCAGGGCCGCGCTTACGTGTTCGCGTCGAGCTACGAGCCTTTGACGCTGTGGTACTTTGACGGCTACTTTAACGTCGCAGCAGCGGAGGGTGACTCGCGCGAGGCGCTGGTCACCAACCTGGGCAGCAACCAAAAGTCGCGCCGGCTTCCGTGCCGCGACGCGTACGCTGCACTCAACCTTTCCAGCGCGGACACCGCCCGCGTGCGCGCCCGCGTTAAGGAGGCGTTCCTGACCGTGGTGCTCGCGCTGCCGCTGGTGCGCCGCGCCGGCTCGTTCACTCTGCTCGGCGTTGACTTTCTGCTGGACGAGACGCTCGGCGTCAAGGTGCTCGAGGCGAACTGCAATTGCGAGCTGTTCAACGATGCCGCAAAGTTTGGCCAGGAGCGCGTGGATATCTCCGCGGCGCTCGTGCGCGCCATGCTGGACGCCGTCGTTGTCACCAACCTCGCCCCCGAGCAGTGGAGACAAATGCTGGCCAGCGTCCCCAACGACTTTGCTCGCGGCGAGGCCGAGCTGCTGTATTCGGAAGCGGTGAAGCCCGCGTGGTCGTTTTTGGGCGGCGCGCAGGCGTCGTGTTATCCCAGCGCGTGAACGACTTGTCGATTTGTGTGTGTAGCTCTCTCGCTCGCTCAATCGCTCAATCTCGATCGATACGATTGCCCGTGATTTCGCGAATTAAAAAAAGGTATGTGTTAAAACCGCGTGGCTCCTGAGCTCGCTGCGTTGCCACCCACAAAAAAACACACGACGGAACGTGCACGGAGGCAGGCATGCTGCACTTGATGCGCCGAACGACAATGGTGCGCTGTGCTCGCCCAGTCGCCGCGCCTTGCTTTTCGCGGACGGCTGTGCCGGCACGGCTCTTTTCCTCCTCCGATGCGCCGTCCAAACCCTCCTCGCCCAAAGTCGACCAAGTACTTAAGGATATTGGCGCCCTCAAGTACATTTATCGCCTTGGCCCGTCGGCGTCGGGGGCTAACGCGTGCGCGTAGCTTTTTCGAAGTCGTCGAGCTCATTTCCAAACTCAAAACCATGTTGAACATTCCGCAGGGCATGTCGCTTGCTCCAGCACCGGCAGCAGCCGCAGGCGCGTCGCCCGCGGCTGCTGCTGGCAGTGCCAAGGCCGCCGAGCCGGCTGCCGCGGCCAAACCCGCGCAAACTGCATTTGACGTCAAGCTGGACGGGTTCGAGGTGGCGGATAAGATCAAGGTCATCAAGGAGGTGCGCGCCATCACCGGCCTGGGGCTTAAGGAGGCCAAGGAGCTCGTCGAGTCGGCGCCCAAAGTCGTCGCGTCCGGGTTGGCCAAAGCCGACGCCGACGCCATGGTGGAAAAGCTCAAGGCGGCGGGCGCCAAGATTACGCTTGTGTGAATCTTTTACGGCATGCTCGCTTGCGCTCTTTTTCTTTTCTTTTCTTTATATAATAAAAAAAAGACGAGAAAAACAAACAAGACGGTCCAAACGTTAGCTGCGCCTGTCGCGCGAGCGGTCACGCCTGGGCGACGGCGAGCGCCTGCGCTGGCGGTCGCCAGAGCGCGAGCGGCGGCGCGAGCGGTCGCGAGACCGGTCCCTGCGCCGCGGTGGCGAGCGCGAGCGTCCGCGCGACGAAGGCGGCGGCCCAGAGAGCCGACGCATTTCATCGGGCGTCTTTCGCTTCTGGTGCGCCATGCACACGACGAGCGGTCGGCCCTTGAAGTCCGTGCCGTCGAGAGCCTTGATGGAGCGCTCCGCGGATTCGCGGTTGTCGAATTCGACAAAGCAAAAGCCGCGCGGCTCGCGCGTGGTCAAATCCTTGGGAATGTACCTGGAGCACGGGGCGCGCGGTGAGTCTTACCCGGTGCACGCGCACGCGCCCGCTCCAACTCACACGTCCTTGATGGAGCCGAACTCTTGGAAGCGCTGGCGCACTTCATGGTCGGTGGCGTCCAAGGGGAGGTTTTTCACGTGCACAGAAATGCGCTCCGTTGACGCTGCGCGGGACATGGAGCGGCGATGGTGGCGGCTGCGCGGCGAGGCCTGTGGCTTTGGCCGCTTGGAGGACCGGCTTTTTAACGCGGTCCTCCCTTTTTTTGCGCGTACCTCATGGATTGTGCTTGCTCTTACTACTACGCGTTCGCGTTCTCTTTGCGGAGTACGTAAGAGGCTACATGGATAATGACAGCGCTTTACATTGACAACGTGCAGCACAGGTAAGCGTGCAGCCACAGAATTGGCAAGAACGGCACCTACGACGGCGCCGACGGGAAGGGCCACGTCCTGCTGCGGCCCTTTGCGTCGGCCTCGCTCGCGAGCAGGTGCGCCTTGGCGGCATTCAGGCAAATCTGCAGCATGGTGCGTCTGCCCACATCGCGCAGGTGAATGTGTCCCATGCCGTCGACGCGCGGGCGCCACGTCGCCGTTGCGCTTGCTGCGTCGCCGTTGGAGCGGCCCAGCGACATGCCAAACACGTCAGCCACCACCCAGCCGGCCTGGGCTGCGGCCTGGGCCGTGAGCCAGTCCCACTCACGCACCACGTCGTTGACACCGGCATCGTTCACAAAGCGCTCCGAGGACTCGTTCACGGCAGCCGTGGTGCGCCAGACCCACAGGTGGCGCGGCCCGTGCTTGGCAGACGCAAATGCGCGCTGCATGCGGCCCAGGAAAACGTCCTCGCGCAGGTAGCTCTTGTCCTCGGCCAATGGCTTGAAGCGCCCGGCGCCCGCGGTGTTGAACGGATCCTTCTGTCCCTTGCGCACCACAAAGGGCCGCGGGCCCTGCAGGTGCCACGCGCCCACGTTGGCGACGACGAGCGTCTTGTGCTGCGTTGTCATCGCCTCAGCCTGCTCGATGAGGCTTTGGCCGGCGTCGACGCCGGCCACAAAGTCGCCCACTTGCGCCGCCCACACTTTGATCATGCCCGCCGTCTGCGTCACCAGCGGCGTGAAGAAGGGCCGCCAAATCACGTGCTGGCCTTCTTCCTCCTCGCCGGCGTCGTTTTCAAACGCGGCCACAGTCGTGCCCCAACCCGCGGCCGGTTTGGCCACACCGGCCACTTGCACGCACGGACACTGCGACGCGGGCAGGCACCACTGCGTGCCATCGGTGAAACGGCCGAACAAATCGGGCAACTGCGCGTCATCCGTGCGCAGCGACGCGTCCGCGGCGGCGGGCAAGCCAGCCAGCAGCGCCTTGAGCGAAAACGCAAGGCGGCGGCTCGTGGAATCGCCCATGAACACGACAGTCCAGCCTTGAAGCAGGGCGCACGCTTGCTCAGGCGACAGCCACTCGAACCCGCATTCCTCAGCGTGCGTCCACACCCAACGATCCTTTGCTCGGTCGAAATAGCCTTGGCCCGCGCGGTCCGAGCACCAATGCGCCGGTTTGGACGCGCGTTTGAATGGCCGCGGCGGAAATCCAAACTCAACAGCGCCCTGCTTGGGTGTCACGCACGCCGGGTCGTTGACAATCGTCACGTCCGCGGGCTGCGGCCCAGGCAGCCAGCCGGGCGTGGAGCAAAAGCCTGGCGGCTGCACCATTGGCATTAGCCGGGTAGTCCGCCGCACACGCGGCAGCTCCGCCAGCAGCAAGCCCACGCAGACTCCCACGGCCACGAGAAAGACACGCGTCCACGCCGACTGCACGTGGCGCGCTGGCCGCAGCATCCTGGCGAGCTTGCGTTTTTGTGGCAGGTTGAGTAAAGCGCCGGGTGCGTCTCACGTCTCGCCTGTGCGTGTGCACGCACGCTCGGGCGGGTGCGGGGAGCGCGGACGGCTACGGTTCCGGGTTGGGCACCTGTACGCGTGTGGCGTAACGCCCGCGGCCCAGGAGCTATATCTTCGTGCTA
>Ga0302314_10022405_pt1 | contig 10359 bp, 8 predicted proteins | sample III_Palsa_N2_3_FD_200533 | JGI IMG/M metagenome (GOLD analysis project Ga0302314, IMG submission 200533) | Peat permafrost microbial communities from Stordalen Mire near Abisko, Sweden - III_Palsa_N2_3 | ecosystem: Environmental > Terrestrial > Soil > Palsa > Peat permafrost | place: Sweden... | reverse complement strand
CGTTCCATCTCTGTAGCCTCCAGGAATGTCGGCGCAGCGCGCCAGCGTCGGGCCTGCCGGCGCCGCCCCCCCAGGATGGTGACTTGTGCACGTCATCATGGCATGATAACGTGGACCTCGATAGCCTGGGAAATGTGTCTGCGGGGGTCGCGCCAAGCGATGAACGAGGACCGATCGCGAACTTTAAATCCCGGGCCAGAACTTTCGACAGGCCGACTTTGCGAGCCACCGATCATGCCGCGCACCATCGTAGACATCCCGCAGGCGCAACTGGAAGAGATCGACCAGTACTGCGCGAAGATGAACGTCTCGCGTGCCGAGGCGGTGCGCCGCGCGATCCAGGCCTATCTCGCCCGCCCGAACGGTGCGCTCCCCGACGGGTTCGGGCTCTGGGTGGCACGTGTCGAAGGCCGGCCTGCCGGCAAGACCCGAAAGGCCCGGCCGTGAATGCGCTGATCGATACCGGCCTGCTGCTCGACTACCTGCGCGGCGAGCCGAAGGCCGCCGACGCGGTCGCCGGGTGCACGTCCCGATCGATCACCGCGCTGACCTGGCTGGCCGTCATGCGCGAATGCCCCGCGGACCGCAGGGAGGCTACGCGCTCCTTCCTGCGCACCTTCGAACGCCTGTCGGTCAGCGAGTCGTGCGCCGACGAGGCGATGCGGCTGTCCTTCGCCCGGGACGGCCTGAGCATCGAGCGCGCGATCAACTGGTCGAGTGCCGTCGTCAATCAACTGGTCTTCTTGACCACCGATGCTACCGGCCTGGCCGGCGAGTACCGAGAAGTGGTCGTTCCGTACCGGACATCCGGTTGAGCCGCCACCGCGACGCAGCACTGCCGGGGGCCGCACCCGGCGGCCGAATTTCGCCCGCGCCATCCCTCACCAATCAATGGAGAGTCACTTGAGTACCGCAGACAACGAAGACCCGTCGCCGCAGATCGCGGCCCCCACCGCGCAAGCATCGACCGCGTTGATCCCGACCCTCAACTACGCGCTCAAGCCCGAACAGCAGCTTGACCTGACGAAGCTGGGCGAGGCGGATCTGCAGCGCGTCAACGAGATTGCCGCCAGCGTCAGTTTTGCCGATACCAACAGCCTGATGTCGTTCGGCGCCGATGCGCAGCGCGCGATCAGCTCGCACCTCGACCGCCTGCTCGAAGGCATGCGCGCCAGCGATGCCGGCCGTGCCGGCGAACTCACGATCGCGTTGGCCACGATGATCAAGGACCTGAAGCTGCCCGAGATCAAGAAGGAAGTCGCGCACCAGGGTGGCCTGAGCGAATCGCTCGGCAAGCTGCCCGTGGTGGGCGGCTGGTTCTCCGCCCTTCGCGCGCTGCAGCTGAATCACCGCAAGATCACGCAGCACATGGATGACATCGAGGCCAAGGCCAACTCTCAGATGGCCGTGCTCGGGGCGACGAACACCAAGCTCGATTCCCTGGTGGAGGCTTCGCTGGAACAGATCAGGCAGCTCGAGCTCTACATCGCCGCCGGCCAGGTCATCGTCAAGCGCGCCCGCGTGGAATTCGAGCGCCGGCGTGCGTCCGCCCAGCAGTCGCGCGATGTGCGCGAGATCGCCCAGGTGCGGGACTTCGGCGAACAGCTCAACGCGTTCGAGACCCGTATCGTCCGCATCCACTTGGCCCATAGCCAGTCACTGGTCGCGGTGCCCGAAATCCGGGCCTCGCAGACCGCGGCGCGGATCGAGATGAACAACGTGCTGGACAGCATCCTGTTCGATCTGCCCAACCTGAAGCGGGCCATCCTGAACGTGGCGGCCCTCGCGCAGACCGCCGAGGCATCGAAGGCCACCGACGCACGCCGCGAGATCTCGCGCGAGATCGCCAGCCTGGGCAGCGACCAGCTCCAGGAGGTCTACCTCAAGGCCAAGACCAGCCAGGGCGATTTCGATGCCGACATCGCGGCGCTGTCGGTGTCGGCCAACAAGCTGCTCGAGACCATCGCACTCGGCCAGCGTCTGGATCGCGACAACGAAACCAAGCGCAGCAAAGCCATCGGCAGCCTCGCCGACCTGAACCGCAAGTTCACGGACGGGCTGCTCGCCGCGGGCGACCGCGTCGTGAAGTCCTGAGCCAGCCCCCCTTGTCGCGCCGGTGCCCGAGTCGGCGCCCGCGACCCACAGCGAGAGATCACCATGTCCTTCGGCATCACAGCGTTCTTCAATCCGTTTCTTCCGGTGGGCCAGCAGCGACTCGACGCCGTGCTGACCATCCGCTCGGACACCGAGGTCGGTGCGGGCAGCGCTGCCGGCGGCCGGCGCGTGTTCGGGTTCATCATCGATGCGTCGGGCTCGATGGCCGGCGAGAAGCTGGCGCAGGCCAAGCTCGCCACGCGCCGCGGCATCGAGAAGCTCGGCGATGCCGATCAGTTCTTCGTCGTCTCGTTCGCGTCCGACGCAACCGTCGTCGTGGCGGCCTGCAATGCCAGCGCGGCCAACAAGTCGCGCGCGCACGAGGCCGTCCAGCACATCGCCACCGCGGGCTCGACCAAGATGTCCCGGGGGCTTTCCGCGGCACGCTCGCAGGTGGCCCAATGCGGCGCCGGAGTGATCGCATCCACCTACTTGCTCACCGACGGCGAGAACGACGGGGACGATCACGACAACCTGCGGGCGGTCGTCGAGCAGTGCGTGGGGGCCTTCCAGTGCCATTGCCGAGGTGTCGGCACGGCCTGGAAGCCCGATGAACTGCGTCACATCTCCAACCGCCTGCTGGGCACTGCCGACGCCGTGCCGGACGCCAGCGGTCTCGAGGAAGACCTGCGCGCCTTCATCGCCGGCTCGATGTCCAAGGGCATCGCCGGCGCGACGCTGCGCCTGTGGTCGCCCAAGGTGGTCAAGGTCGGCGTGGTGCGGCAGATGAGCCCGGAAATCCTCGACCTGATGCCGCTGGCCAGGCGCATCGACGACAAGACGCTGGAACTGCCGCTGGGCGCCTGGGGTGCGGAAGTCCGCGACTACCAGCTCGCGTTCGAGCTGCCGGTGGGCGCGATCGGCGACGAGGTGCTGGCCTGCCGCGCCGCCCTGGTCTACCAAGGTCCGGAAGGCGAGGTGAAGGTGGCCTGTGATCCGGTCGCCGTCAAGTGGTCGGCTGACGATGCGCTGACCACGCGCATCGCCAAGGAGGTCGCGCACTACACCGGGCAGAGCGAACTCGCCAGCTCGATCGAACAGGGCCTGGCAGCGAAGGCTGGCGGCAACGAGGAGGTGGCCACACGGCTGCTCGGTCGCGCCGTCCAGATCGCCGAGAGCACCGGCAACGAGGAAGTCACGCGGCGCCTGCGCAAGGTGGTCGACGTGGTGGACGCGGGCGCGGGCACGGTGCGTCTGCGCAAGTCCGACAAGGCCGCGGACATGGCGCTCGAGCTCGGTGCGACGCGCACCGTGCGGCGCCGCTCGTCGACCACACCCGACGCGACGCAGGCCTGATCCCACCCCGAACCAACCCCCCACCTTCATCATGAGCAACGTCTGCCCCAGCGGGCATTTCTCCACCGACAGCGACTACTGTTCGGAATGCGGCAAGCCGATGCGGGCCGCCCCGGCGGCCATCGCGACATCGTCGGCGCCCGCTTCGGGCCCGGGCACGAAGCCGCTGACGGCCCAGCCCGTGGTGGGTGGCGCCGCACCGGGCGCCGCCAACTGCCCCGACTGCGGCACGTCGCGGGCGGCCGGCAGCCGCTACTGTGAGGTTTGTCGCTACGACTTCGTGAGTGGCCAGTCCTTCACCGGGCTGTCGAGCGTGACAGCGCCGGCGCCTACACCCGCACCGGCGCCGGCACCTACGCCCACGCCCACGCCCACGCCGGATGATCCGGTCGTCGACGCAGGACCGGTCGCGGCAGCGCCCGACGAAGCGCGAGCGCCGGGGGGTGCAGACCCTGCGGCGCCGGCCCCGTCCGCCAGCGCACCGGCGACTGTGGCGGCCCCGGAGGTCAGCCCCGAACGCCTGCTGCTGCGCATCGTGGTCGATGAGTCGCTGAACACAGAACCGGACCCGGCCACGCCCTGCCCGACGGACGCACCGGCGCGTGTCTTCCACCTCGATCTGCCCGAGAACACGCTGGGCCGCCAGTACGAAGGGCACGGCATCTGTCCGGAGATCGTGGTCAACGACCCGGGGATCTCGCGCCGCCACGTGAAATTCGTCCGCACCGCGGACGGCAGCTACGAAGTCCTTGAACTCGGCTCGATCAACGGCACAAAGCTCAACGCCGCCGAACTCCAGGCCGGGGTCACCATCCGCGTGAAGCCGGGCGACCAGCTCACGCTGGGTATGTGGACCCGGATCCACGTGCAGGCCCGGCAGACCGCCTGAGCGTCACCCCGAATAACACCACGAGGTCGAGATGTCCGTGAACACTGTGTCCCATTCCCCCCTGTCGCCGCCGCGCACGGTGCCTTCGCAGACGCCTGTGGCACATATGGCCAGCGCGCGCGACCTCCAGGTCACAGACCGGATCGCCAGGATCCCCGACATGCTGCGCATGCGCCTTGTGCTGATTCTGGTGCTGACGGTGGCGACCACACTGTGCGGGCTCATGGCCTACCGCGCCTATGAAGGCGTGGTCCGCACCATCGGGCTGGACACCGTGCCGTCCATCGTCGCGGCCGAGAAGATCCGCAGCACACTGGCCGCCGCTCACACCCAGGCGGTGAACGTGTTCCTGGCCACCCGCGCGGCCGATCGCACGCAGGCGGCGGCGGACTTTCGCAAGTCCACCGGACAGGCCAACCAGAGCCTGGTGGATGCGAGCCAGAACATCACCTACGGCGACGAGGAACGCCAGCCCATCCTCAAGGCGATGAACGGCCTGGCCGACTACCTGCAGACCCTGGGCGCGGCCTTCGCGCTGGCACCGGCGCAGCCGGGCGGGGCGCTGCCGGAGGCGGCCGGCACCGCACTCGCGCACGCCGACGAGCTGATGCGCGACACCATCCTGCCCGCGACACGGGCGCTGGACGATGCCAACTTCACCCACATGGACGCCGCCTTTCACGGCGGCCGGCAACACGCGACCCTTTGGCTATGCGGGCTGATCGCGATGACCGTCGCCCTCGGCGTCGCACTGCTGCACACGCAGGTGCTGATGACGACCGTGTTCCGCCGGCGCATCAACATACCCATGGCCACCGGCACCGGCGTGCTCATCGTCTGCACGCTGCTGTTCGCCGGCAAGGCCCTGAACACGGCCGCCGATATCCGCACTGCCAAGCTCGATGCATTCGACTCCGTGCATGCGCTGACCCAGGCGCAGGCCGTCGCCTACATCGCCAACGCTGCGGAGAGCGTCTACCTGATCGACCAGGGCCGCACCGAAGCGCAGGCCGGCCAGACGGCGATCTTCAGGCAGGCGTCCGACCAACTGCTGGACCCTTCGTTGCTGGGCACTGACATGGACCGGCTGGTCCTCGACGCCGGCACCACGCAGGGACTCAAGGGCAAGGGCCTGCTCGCCGACGAGCTCGCCAACATCACCTTCCCGGGCGAGGAATCCGCCGCCCGGGCCACGGCCGCGGCATGGAATGCTTATGTGAGCATCGACGCCCGCATCCGCGCGCTGGAAGGCGCGTCGCGCCATGCCGATGCGGTCACGCTGTGCAACGGCACCCAGCCCGGGCAGTCGGACTGGGCTTTCGAGCAGTTCGACCGCGCGCTCGAGCGCACACTCAAGATCAACCAGGACCAGTTCGACGCCGCGATCTCACGCGGCTTGGCCCATGCGGCCTGGCTCTGGATCTTGCTGATCCCGCTCTTCCTGGGCCCGGCGCTCGGGGCGGTGGTCGGCATCCGCCAGCGTCTGGCGGAGTTCGGCGATTGAACCGGGCGCCCACCAATGAATGACGATCGCGACCCCCGCGACCTGCTGTCGACCTGGCAGCAGAGGCTGCGCACGATCACGGCGAATGCCACCGAGCTGTCCGGTGCGGAAAGCACGCGCCGCGTCCGCGCGGGGCACCTGGACGGCCGCTACAGCGGCCTGACCCACACCCGCGCCACGGCCGCGCTCGCCAGGCTCGACGAGCTGATGGAAGACTATCTGCTCCTCGCCCGCGTGGTCGACGAAGCCGCCCAGATCGAGAAGACCGGCCTGTTCATGAGCCGCGACACCAAGGCCGCCAAGATCACTGCGCTGCTCGAGGGCCCGTCCATCACACGCCAGGAGGCCCGCGTCGCGCTGAAGGACCGCGGACTGCTCGGCGACGCCCAGAGCCGTACGCAGATGACGCCCGACGCGCTGCTCGCCCTGATGCAGGCCCACTTCACCGACGCGCGCGACGCGCTCGCCGGGATCGACGCCGCCCAGCTCCAGGGCGAGGCGGCGCTGAACGCGCTGCGCGCCGATTTTGCGGCCATGCAGGCCCGCGCGGAGCGCCTCAAGCTGGCCTCCGACCAGCCGTCCTTCATCGAACTACCCGGACTGCAGTCCGACCCGCTCAATGCCCGCGACGGCATCGAGTCGCTCAAGCGCGGCCTCGAATCGTGGAGCGAGCACCTCGACGAGATGGAGCGGACTCAGGCGCAGGCGCAGGCCGGGCTGTTGGCGGTGCGCCACGCGCTCGATGAATTCGAGCGCCTGTGCGCCGAGCATGCGTCGCAGGTCGGCATCGTGCGCGGGCTGCTGGGCGATGCAGTTGCCGCCACCCTTGTACTCGACCAGGCCGGGCAGATCTCGACGCTGCGCAGCTGGGCCGAGACCCTGGACACCAGTCTAGCCAACGGCCAGGTCCGCGCAGTCCTGGTCGGCGTGAGCCGGATCCGCGCGGCGCTGGACGCGGCGTCCGCGCAGGCGCTGGCCGCCGTGGCCGCCGCGCGCGCCAAGGCCGGCGCGGTAGCGGAGCTGCAGGGGATCCTCGGCGCGCTCCGGTTTAAGGAACAGGCGCTGCTCGAGTCCGGCGGTCCGGCTCAGGCCGAAACCGCCGCAGCGGCCCGCGCCGCGCGCAAGCAGCTCGAGGGCCTGCTCGAGGCCCGCCCCGTCGATCTTCCCGGCGCCCAGACCCTGCTGGCCGCCTACCAGTCATCGCTGCTGCACGCCGATCCGCGCCTGCCGCACTGAGAGCCCGCACCCCTTCCCACACCCATCATGCCCATTCAATGCGTTCATTGTGGCGGTGCCGTCGTCGACGGCATCTGCGAAGACTGCGGCAAGCCCGCCGCCGGCAAATCCCTGGTGACCTCCGCCACTGGCGGCATTGACTCCGGGACGGGTGCCACCGCGTCCGCGGACGGCTCCGCCCCGACGACGGGCCGCACACGCGGCAGCACCCGCTTCACGGTGAACTATCCGACCCGCACGGGCGGCACCGGCACCACCGCGCATGCCACCGCCCCCGGCACCAGGCCGTCGCGGCGCCGCGCCGGGGTCAGCACGCACACCAGCACGCGACGCGCATCGCTCGGCGGCGGCCTGATCTCGCTGCCGGACCTGCCCAGCCAGGATCCGCTGCAACTGCTGATGGCCACCCCCGAAGTGCCGCCGCACAAGCGCCACTGCCCGCACTGCGACGCGGCCGTCAACCGCACCAAAGGCTTCTGCCCGGCCTGCGGCACCGCGTACGACTTCGTGCCGCGCCTGAAGGCGGGCGACGTCGTCTGCGACAAGTACGAGATCAAGGGCCCCGTGGCCTTCGGCGGGCTGGGCTGGATCTACCTCGGCTGGGACACCGTGCTGCAGCGGTGGGTGGTGCTCAAGGGCCTGCTCAACGCCGATGACGAGGCGAGCGCCGCGGCCGCCGTGGCGGAACGCCGTTACCTGGCCGCCGTGAAGCACCCGAAGATCGTGGGCATCTACGACTTCGTGCAACAGGGCGCCGAGGGTTTCATCATCATGGAGTACGTAGGCGGCCAGACGGTGCACAGCCTGCGCAAGCAGCGCGGACCGCTGCCCGTGGCCGAGGCCATCGCGTACATCATGGGCATCATCCCGGCCTTCTCGTACCTGCACGCACAGGGCCTGGTGTACTGCGACATGAAGCCCGACAACCTCATGCTCGAAGGCGGTGACGTCAAGCTGATCGACATGGGCGCCGTGCGCAAGATCAACGACCCGAACGGCGACATCTACGCCACCGTCGGCTTCGCGGCGCCGGAGGCGAGCGAGGACCCAATCGCGGTGTCCGACCTGTACACGCTCGGGCGCACGCTGGCCGTGCTGATCATGGACTTCCGGTTCTCGACCGACCACGAGCACAGCCTGCCCACGCCCGACGAGCAGCCGGTGCTCGCCGAGAACGAGTCGCTATACCGCTTCCTGCTACGCGCCACCCATGTCGACCCCGACGAACGCTTCCAGACAGCCGACGAGATGGGCGAGCAGCTCTTCGGCGTGCTGCGCGAGATCGTCGCGCTCAAGTCCGGCCCGAAGCCGGCTGACAGCAAGGTGTTCACCGGCGACCGGCTGGTGCGCGCCGAGGTCGCCGACCTCGTGGCGCGGCCCGACCCGATGACCCTGCCTTCGCTGCGCGTGGACCTGCAGGACAAGGCGGCGAACGAGGTCATCCGCGTGCTCAGCCTGATGAACGCCGAAGACCAGGCCCGGGAGCTGCAGGTGCTGGTCGCGACCTATGGCGACCGAGCGGTGGAGCCCCGACTGCGACTGGCCGAGGTGCTGATCCTGTCGCCGCAGCTCTGGCCGCAGGAGCGGCAGGCGCTGATCGAGGGCGCACTCCAGGCCCTGGAAGACCGTGACGCCTTCGACTGGCGACCCGGCTGGATGCGCGGACTGTGGCTTCTGACCCAGGGCCAGGGCGAGCCGGCCCTGCACATGTTTGAACGCTGCTACTTCGAGATGCCGGGCGAGCTCGCCCCGCGCCTGGGCATGGGCATGGCCGCCGAGCTCGCCGGCCGGCCCGAGCAGGCGCTGCCCTATTACGACCGCGTCGGGCAGGTGGACCCGGGCTACACCACGGCCCACGCCGGCGCCGCACGCTGCCTCGCGGCGTCCGCCCATGGCCCGGTGGACCCCGCCCCGCCCGGCCAAGGCATTGCCGACGCGATCAGTATGCTCAAACGCGTGCCCCTGGCCCACAGCATGCACACGACCGCGCAGCTCGCCGTGGGCGAGCTGTTGCTGTTGCATCCGTCGCAGGTCACCGCCGGCAACCTCGTCGAGGCGGACCTCGCGCTCGGCGCCGCGTTGCTTTCGGGGGGCGCCGCGAACCAGATCGCGGCCCGTCTGCTGGCGCTCACCGCCGAGCTCGCGCCTCGCCTGCCTGACCCGACGCACATCACCCTGCTGGGGCACCCGTGCAATGACACGGCCTCGCTGCGCCTGGCGGCCGAATCGCAGTTCCGGCTCGCCGCGACCCAGGCCCGCGACCGCAGCGAGCGGGTGCGCTGGATCGGCATGGCCAACCGCGTCCGCCCGATGACGATGTTCTGATCGGCCGCCATATCCCTACGACGACCCGACAAGGATCAAGACTTGAATTGCCCGCATTGCACCGAAGCCGTCCTACCCGACGACAGATACTGCGAGTCCTGCGGCCGGCCGGTAGCACTCCCGGCGGCGGTCGCCGAAGCGTCCAACCCCGGCGCCGGGGCCGGCACCGGGAGCGCGGCCGATGCGACTGATCCCCACCTGTTCACGCAGGCCACAGACAACGGCCGGGTCGCCGTCGCTAGTCACCGCGGACACCACCACCCCGACAACCAGGATGCGGTCGCGTTCCATGCGGGCGACGGCATCGTGGTGCTGGCGGTGGCCGACGGCGTCTCGACCTCGGTGCATGCACGCGCGGCCGCCGACACCGCGGTGGCCGTGGCACTCGAGTGCCTGTGCGACGGGGCGCTGATGGCCCAGCTTCCGCTCACGGAGCGCCTGAAGCTCGCGGTGGAGCGCGCGCATGCGGCCGTCGTGCTGCTGCCGAACGATCCACCGCCACGGAGCCAGCTCGCGGAACCCCAGGCCACGCTGGTGCTGGCCCTCGTGGAGGCCGACGAAATCGGAGTCGCCTGGGTTGGCGACTCCCGCGCCTACCTGATCAACGGCCCGGAGGTCGAGCCGCTCACCGTCGACGACTCCTACCTGACTGAACAACTGGCGGCGGGCGTCGCACTCGAAGTCGCGATGAAGTCACCCGACGCGCACTGCATCACCCAGTGCCTGGGCATGCGCGATGACCAGCCCGAGGTTCACCTGACCACCCGCAAGATGGCCGCCGGCGCGCTGTTGCTGCTGTGCTCGGACGGCTTCTGGAACTACGCCGCGCAGTCGCACATCCTGCAGGGCCTGCTCTGCGCATCCGCCAGCGAGCCGGACCTCGCACTGCCCGACCGCTGTAGCCGGCTGGTCGCGTTCGCGAACGCGAAGGGCGGCAGCGACAACATCACGGTGG
>Ga0302314_10022404_pt1 | contig 10359 bp, 11 predicted proteins | sample III_Palsa_N2_3_FD_200533 | JGI IMG/M metagenome (GOLD analysis project Ga0302314, IMG submission 200533) | Peat permafrost microbial communities from Stordalen Mire near Abisko, Sweden - III_Palsa_N2_3 | ecosystem: Environmental > Terrestrial > Soil > Palsa > Peat permafrost | place: Sweden... | reverse complement strand
CGGCACGTAGCGCCTTCGGCGCGTGCGGCAGCCGACAAAATTGAGGCCCACCAGGCAGGGAGGGGGTGCCTGGTGGGCCGCGCACTCAGTTAACCGGAATCGACCGGCTCAAACCGGATGCCGTCGATCTCCGCTCAGACCCGGTATACCGTGCGGGCCCGGTCCAGCAGGACGGCGAAGGTCCCGACCGGCCACTCGGCCAGTTCCAGGCGTCCGGCCAGCAGCCGGACGCCCATCTCGTCGAGGTCGGCGTCCGGGCGTCCGGCCCGGACGGCCGGGAACTCCTCGTCCTCCTCGCTCACCACGTGCTCGGCGAGGACGCCGGCGAACCGGGCGAACCGCTGCGCGAACCGGTCGCCTGCCGGGTCCAGCAGTTCGAGTTCGACGAGCAGGCGCTCGATCTCGCGCTCCTCCTCGCTGTGCGCGGCGGGGACCTTCTCGCCGAGCACCTGGCGGGAGACCGGGCGCAGGACTTCCTGCTCGCCCGCCTCGTGCACCGCGAGCAGCGCCCGCAGCTCGTCGAACGCCGCCTGGCGGACACTTCCCGTGCTCTTGCCCACCGTCTCGCACAACTCCCTGATCTGCGCGTGCTGTTCGAGCAGCACTCCGACCACGTTTCCCGCGGACAGCCGCCTGGCCTCCAGGCGCTCCATCTCGATCTGGTTCATGAACTCTCCTTCCACGCTCTTCCAGGGCCGTTTTCACTCCCGCGCGCCCGCGCGGGACAAAGCCCGGGTGACCTGGATAGCCCATCGCAAACCGGTACCGGTGCTCCCCATTCGGGTTAATCGGAGGTTTATCGGCGGCCTGGCTGGTCACTGGGACAACGAGCGCCCTGGAAAGAGGCGTCGAGCCGACGGACGGAGTGAGTAGATGGAAGGCACGTCACCGATAGGCGCGTTCCTGACCGATGTGAAGACCCTCAGGGCCAGAGCCCGCGAGGAGATCAACAAGGGCCCGGTCACCGCGGCCTACGGCGCGGACCTCGAACGGGTCCTGGAGGTCCTCAACCAGTCGCTGGCGACCGAGATCGTCTGCGTGCTGCGCTACCGCCAGCACCACTTCGCCGCGAGCGGGCTGGAGTCCGGGTCGGTGGCCGCAGAGTTCCTGCAGCACTCGCTGGAGGAGCAGGAGCACGCGGATCTGCTCGCCGCCCGGATCGTGCAGCTCGGCGGGATCCCGGACTTCAACCCGGAGACGGTGACCGGGCGCGCCCATTCGGAGTACACGACGGCCGACGAGCTGCGCGAGATGATCAAGGAGAATCTGATCGCCGAGCGGATCGCGATCACCACCTATACCGAGATCATCGCCTGGCTGGGCAACGGCGACCCGACCACCCGCCGGGTGGTCGAGCAGATCCTGGCCACCGAGGAAGAACACGCCGAGGACATGCTCTCACTGCTGGAGGACTGACCCCCTAAGGGCGCAAGGTAAGCAAGGCCCGGACCCACTGTGGGTCCGGGCCATCGCACTACTACTTCTTCTTCTTCACGATCGTCTCTTCCAGGACCGCCGGGAGTTTCGCGACCGGTCGCGGTCCGAGCAGCCCGGCGAAGAGCAGCACGACGCTGCCGCCGAGCACGACCCAGGACCCGGTCTGCAGGTTGTGGTACGAGGACCGGTAGACCTCGATCGCGAACAGGGCGAACAGCACCACGCCGAGCCCGCCGGCCACGCGGGTGAGCCAGGCGCTGCGATCCACCAGGCCGAGCACCGCGAGCAGTCCGAGCACGATCGCGACCCCGCCGACCGTCTGCACGATGTCGGACCGCGTGTCGAAGTCGATCCGGTAGAGACTGCGGTTGGTGAGGTTCGTCCCGACCACGTCGCGGGTCCAGTCGAGGAACGCGCCGACCACGAGCGCGCCGCCGCCAGCCAGGCTCAGCACCACCCGGCCGACTTCGGCGCCGGGCCGCGCGGACGCGACTGTGACGTGTTGAGCTGTATGAGTTCCCACTACCTACCTCCTTGGGGCAAGGATTGTCGGGGACTGCGAACTGGGTCGGGTTCCCGGTCGCCACGAGGCCAAACGGCCCGGTGGCGAGCGTTTTGGCATGCCTGTGCGAAATCGGGCCCGGGTAAAGGATTAATCGGGGCGTGAACGGTAACCAAGCAGTCAAACAAGCAGGGCCGAGTTGAGTGCGCGTGGAGGCGATCGTGACGCTTGCGAATTGGGAACGGCGAAATCTGGAAGACATCGAACAGGAGCTGACGGCCGCCAATCCACGTCTGGCGCGGCTGCTGCGCGCCCCCGGCGCGTGGTGCCGACTTCGCTGGGGACCGCGGCGGGGGCGGGTAGGCGCGCTCTTCCTGGGGCTGCTGACGGCCGTCTGTGTCCTGATCATCGTCCTCGCGGCCAGATGATCCTGCCGGGCTCCTACGCTAATCTGGGGTCCGGCACGCAGAACCCGCGAACGCACTCGCCCGAGCACTGTGAAAGGCCTGCTGATGACCGGCGCGGAACTACTCGTCGACGCTTTCGGCCGCATCCGGGAAACCGTCCACCAGGTGGCGGACGGCTTGACCCCTGAGCAGGCGGCGGTCCGGCTCGATCCGGACGCCAACTCGATCGCCTGGCTGCTGTGGCACCTGACCAGGGTCCAGGACGATCACGTCGCGGACGTCGCGCAGACCGACCAGGTCTGGACGTCGCAGGGCTGGGTGGAGCGCTTCGCGCTGCCGTTCCCGCCTGAGGCGCACGGATACGGGCAGAGCTCCGCGGACGTCGGCGCTGTGCGCGTCAGCGCGGACCTGCTCGTCGGATACTACGACGCCGTCCACGAGCACACGATCCAGTTCGTCGCGGGGCTGGGCGAGAAGGACTTCGAGCGGATCGTGGACGAGCGCTGGGATCCGCCCGTCGATCTCGGCACGAGGCTGGTGAGCGTGGTCGACGACTGCACGCAGCATGTCGGCCAGGCCGCCTTCATCCTCGGCGTCGTCCAGCGCACGCAGAAGTAGCCTCGAAGCAGTCGCACACTCCGCCTTGGCCGCCGTAGGGGCGGCCGGGCAAAGCCCATTTTGCCAAGTCGACAACAAATGTTGTCCTTTGGCGGTAAGGTATGCCTGCCACGCCCGGGTGGGCGCGGTCCAGGCGTCCTCGCGTGCAGCCGCGCGGGGCGGGCGCGGCGGAGGTGGTGCCCCGATGATGAGCCCTGATCCGACGCTGCTCCTGGGCGGACGGCAAGCGCCCTCCGGCATCGCCGACGACGACGGGTCGTATCGGATACTGCTGGTAGAGGACGACGCGGGCGACGCGCTACTCGTCCAGGAACTGCTCGCCGACACCGACCTGCGTTACGACCTGCGCCGGGCCCACACCCTCGCCGAGGCGTTGGCCGATCTGCGGGAGCAGGCCGCGGACTGCGTGCTGCTCGACCTGAACCTGCCCGACGCCTCCGGCACTCCGTTCGTCAGCGCCGTGCAGGACGCCGTCCCGGCCGCGGCCGTGATCGTGCTGACCGGGCTGGCCGAGTCTCACGTCGGCGCCCGCGCGGTGGCCAACGGCGCCCAGGACTACCTGCTCAAGGGCCAGGTCGACGCCCAACTGCTGCACCGCGCCATCCGCTACGCCGTGCACCGCAAACATGCCGAGCGGGCCAACACCGAACTGCGCGAGAACCGTCAGCGGGCCGCGGAGAACGCCCGGCTGGAGCGCGGCCTGCTGCCGCCCCCGCTGCTCTGCTCCGCCGCGGTCACGGCCACCACCCGCTATCTGCCCGCCCGGGAGCGCGCGCTGCTCGGCGGGGACTTCATGGACGTGGTGCAGACCGCCGACGGCACGGTGCACGCCATCATCGGCGACGTCAGCGGCCACGGCGCCGACGAGGCGGCGCTGGGCGTCTGCCTGCGGATCTCCTGGCGCTCGCTGGTCCTGGCCGGCCTGACCGGCGTGCCGCTGCTCGATCTGCTGGAGCAGGTGCTGGTCGCCGAGCGGCCGCGGACCGAGTTGTTCGCCACCTGCTGCACCATCACTTTGAACCCGGCCCTGGCGCAGGCGACCATCCTGCTGGCCGGCCATCACGAGCCGCTGCTCGCCCACTGCGGCGAAGACTCGCAGCGCCAGATCGAGCAGGTCCGGGCAAAACACGGCGTCGCCCTGGGCCTGCTGCCGGGCTGCCGGGGCTGGGACTCCACCACGGTCGACCTGCCGCGCTCCGGCGCCCTACTGCTGTTCACCGACGGCTTGATCGAGGGCTACTGCGGCTCTGGTGTCGACCGGCTCGGCGTGACCGGCCTGATCGACCTGATCGCCAACGCGCCGAACCCCGAGGCCGGACCGCTGCTGGACCACCTGATGACCACGACCCGGCAACTGAACGCCGAGCGGCACGCCGACGACCTCGCCATCCTGCACCTGGCCTGGGACCGCACCGCGGCAGCTACCAGCCTTCCGCCGCAGTCCCGGGGCCGAGCCCTGAACCGGGCCCTGAACCGGGCCCAGAACCGGGCCCAGAACCGGGCCCGGGGCTGGCTCCGGAGGGCTCGCTGACCGGTACCGGTAGCGGCCGCAGGTCGGCGTCGAGCCGGGACACGTCGACCTCGGCCCACACGGTCTTGCCTTCCTCGCCGGTCACCACGCCCCACCGGTCCGAAAGCCGCTCGACGATGTAGAGGCCGTGCCCTCCGGGCAGTCCCGGGCTGTGCGGCGAGCGCGGGACCGGCAGCGCGGGGTCCCTGTCGACCACTTCGAGGCGCAGCGCCCGAACGGGGGCGTCGGAGCTGTTGCCGACGCCGACGATCAGCTCCGTGGGGCCTCCGGCGTGCAGGCTGGCGTTCGCGATCAGTTCCGAGACGACCAGCAGGATGTCGGCGACGACGGTCTGCCGGCCAGGGTCTGGCGGGTCCGGGATCCAGTTCCAGTCGCTTAGGGCCCGCCGGGTGAAGTGGCGGCCGACGGTGACCGCGCCGGGGACGGCTGACAGGTCCATACGCCGCCGTAGGGCGCCTGCGGGTGGGCGGGTGCCGGGCCCGTCGCCGACCGGGCCTTCGGAGTGGGGACGGGCTGCGTCGACGTCCATCCGGCTCATCGCCGCGGCCCGATCAGGTCAGCCATGCTCCGCTTCTTCGACCGAGGCGTGGACGGAGAAGACGCCGCCCGCGCCGGTGAGTTCGAACACCCGCGTCACCGCCGGGGGCGGCGCGGCCAGCCGCAACACCACTCCGGCGGCCTCGGCGTCGAGCCGGGCCTGCAGGAGCAGGTTCAGGCCGGAGGAGTCACAGAACCCGACCTCGGCCAGGTCCACCACCATCACCGGGGCCCCGCTGGCCAGGGCCCGGTCGAAGGCCTCGCGCACACGGGCCAGGCAGGCGAGGTCGAGGTCCCCGGTCAGGCGGCATACCACCGCGCCACTGCTCGGCTGGTCGGACGTCATCTGCTGGACCCCCCTTCCGCTGGCGAGCGGTGCGTTGTTGCCGGGTGGAGAGGTGAATCCCCCGCGGCTCATCCTACGCTTGCCCGGCCTGCCTTCGCACTGCGCCCGGCCTTGCGCAGGGCCCGGGCGGCCGAGGCGGCGGGGTAGTTCGGGATCAGTTTGTCCACGCCGGTGAGCGCCAGCAGCGCCTGCAGCCGGGGCGGGGCGCAGGCCAGGGCGAGCGAGCCGTCCCGGGTCCGGGCGTGGTTGAGGATCAGGATCATGGCGTTGAGGCCCGAGGAATCGCAGAACCCGACCCCGGACAGGTCCAGGAGCAGGTGCACCCGGCCCTGGTCGATCAGTTCGAGGGCGGTGCGGGTCAGGGTCTGGACACTGTGGTAGTCGATCTCGCCGGTGACGACGAGCAGCGCTCGGAGTCCGTCGGCCTGCTGAACGACGACTCTCAGGTCCGGGTTCAAGGACGGCTCCTCGTGACAGCGGGGCGCTCGGTAGCGGGATGGGTAACCGCGTGGGTTGGTTACTTATTGAAGTGTACCGACTACGCGGACATCGGTCGCGATGTTCGCACGCCGAATCACCGTCTGTAGTAACGTTTTCCGCACTTCTTCCTGCGCCTGCGCACTCTTGCCGCACTTTCGTGCCCAAAGCCCTGATCAAAGCCTCTCAAGCTGATTCGATCACTGCGACCGACTCGGCGGGCATGACCGGCGCGCCGGGGTCGTTCAGGTCGATCCGGTCGTCCGAAGCGATCAGGATCGGGCCGGCGGCCCGGTCCAGCGGTACCCGTTGCGGGTGGTCGGCGAGGTTCACGACGACTCGCAGCGAGCCCCGGCGGACCACCAGCCACCGGGCAACCTCGTCGTAGTCCACTGACACGTCGGCCAGCCCGGGATCGGCCAATTCGGGCCGGGCCCGGCGCAGGGCGATCAGCGCGCGGTACCACTCCAGCAGCGAGCGGTGCGGCCCGGTGGCCTGGTGCTGCGGATCGAGCTCGGTCCAGTCCAGCCGGGAGCGCTCCATCGTCTTCGGTTCCTGCGGGTCGGGTATGGCCTGCGCGGCCCAGCCGTGCCGGCCGAACTCGCGCCGTCGGCCCTCGCTGACCGCGCGGCCGAGTTCCGGCTCGGGGTGGTCGGTGAAGTACTGCCAGGGGGTAGCCGCTCCCCATTCCTCCCCCATGAACAGCATCGGGGTGAAAGGCGCGGTCAGCAGCAGGGCTGCGCCCACCCGGAGCAGGCCCGGCGAGAGGGTGGCCGAGATGCGGTCGCCCAGAGCCCGGTTGCCGATCTGGTCGTGGTCCTGGAGGAAGCCGACGAAGCGGTATCCCGGAATCGCTTGGTCCACCGGGCGGCCGTGCGTGCGGCCGCGGAAGGTCGACCAGGTGCCGTCGTGGAAGTACGCGTTCGTCAGTGTTTTGGCAAAGGCGGCGATCGAGCCGAAGTCCGTGTAGTAGCCCTGCCGTTCGCCGGTGAGCAGGCTGTGCAGCGCGTGGTGGAAGTCGTCGTTCCATTGGGCGTGGATGCCGTGGCCCCGGTCCGCGCGGGAGGTGACGACTCGCGGGTCGTTGAGGTCTGATTCGGCGATCAGCGTGATCTGCCTACCGGTCCCCTCCGCGAGTTCGTCCACGGCGACCGCGAGTTCTTCGAGGATGTGCACGGCCCGGGTATCGACGAACGCGTGCGCCGCGTCCAGGCGAAGTCCGTCGAGGCGGTACTCCCCCAGCCAATAGAGTGCGTTGTCCACCAGGAACGCCCGGACCTCGTCGGAGTCGGCGTCGTCCAGGTTGACCGCGGCGCCCCAGGGCGTGTGGTGCTTGTCAGTGAAGTAGGGCCCGAATTCGGCGAGGTAGTTGCCGCTGGGACCGAGATGGTTGTAGACGACATCCAGCAGGACGCCGATTCCCCGGGTATGGCAGGCATCGATGAAGCGGCGGAATCCGTCCGGCCCGCCGTAGGGTTCGTGCACCGCCCACAGCCCCACGCCGTCGTAGCCCCAGCCGTGCCGGCCGGAGTAGGCGGCCACCGGCATCACCTCGACGAAGTCCACGCCGAGGTCCGCCAGGTGGTCGAGCCGTCCTATGGCGGCGTCGAAGGTGCCCTCGGTGGTGAAGGTGCCGATGTGCAGTTCGTAGATCACGCTGCCAGGCAGCTCGCGCCCGCTCCACTGGGGGCAGGTCCAGGGGAAGAGCTCCAAGTCGACTACGCGACTGGGCCCGTGGACGCCGTCGGGCTGGCGCCGCGAGCGGGGGTCCGGCCGCGGTGGTCCGCCATCGAGTGAGAACGCGTAGTCAGTGCCGTCCCCGGCGGCCGGGACCTCCACGGTCCACCAGCCGCCGCGCAGAGCCGGACGCAAGGCCGTCCGCTCCTCGCCGAGCACGAGGTCGACCCGCTCGGCTTTCGGCGCCCACACCGTGAACCGGGTCACCGCGGGCCCTCCCGGACCAGCAGGGCCACCGGCCCTTCGAAGAGCAGGTCGTCCAGCGGCACCGATCCGCCGCGGTGGTCCGCGCGGTAGGACCGCCCGGTGAGCCGACAGCGCCATGCGCCATCGGGTAGAGCCAGCGCGGTCTCGCGCCAGCCGCCGGAGCGGTCGAGCCCGACCGGCAGCCGGGTCGCCACGACGGCGACGTGGGCTCCGCGCAGGTAGGCGACGGCGTGATCGGCCGCCGGGCCGGTGGCCAGCAGCGGGGACTGGGTGGCGGCCGCGCCGAACCAGTCCGGTTGTTCCCGGCGCAGCCGCAGCGCCCGGCTGACCACCAGCATCTTGGACATGGCGGTGGGCCCGGACCCTTCGCCCACGCTGTCGGTCTTGTCGAGAAGCGCCGCCAGGGCGCCGAAATCCGCCGGGCGCCGGTTGTCCGGATCGACCAGGGCGAGGAACTGCGTCTCCGCCCCCTGATAGATGTCCGGGACGCCGGTCATGGTGAGCTGGATCAGCTTCTGGGTCAGGGTATTGGTCTCGGCGTACGGCGCGATCCGGTCGACGAAGGACCCGACCCCGGAGTGCACGGCCGGATCGGCGAGCACGATTTCGGCGAAGCACTGCACCGCCTTCTCGTACTCCGTGTTGGGCGAGGTCCACGACGTGTGCACCTTCGCCTCGCGGACCGCCTTGATCAGGTACTCCGACAGGCGGTCCACGCTGATCGGCCAGCAGCCGACTATGGTCTGCCAGGCCAGGAAACCGACCGACAGGTCCAGGCCGAGGTCGGTGAAGCCCGCCTGCCAGCCGGCGACGGCCGCGGCCCATTCCTGCGGGAGCTCGGCGAGCACGGCCAGCCGGGCCCGGACGTCCTCGGACCGCTTGGTGTCGTGCGTGGTCAACGCGGTCATACTGGTCGGCCAGTCGGCCTGGCGGCGGGCGCAGAAGCGGTGGAACCCGGCCGGGCCGAGCGCGGGCTCTTCCGGATCGCCGCCGACCTCGGTGGCGGTGGGCAGGGCCGGCCAGCGGTAGAACGCGGTGTCCTCCACGCCCTTGGCCTGCACCGGACCGCAGGTCTGCTGGAACCGGACCTGGAACTCGTCGCGCAGCGCGTCGCGCGGGCCGATCCGGCCCAGGGCCAGGTCGCGCACCAGCAGAACGGTGTCGCGCCGTTCCTCGGGCAGTATCGCCAGGGCCTGCTCAGCCGCAGCGGTCAGGATCGCCACGCTCGGTTCGGGGGCCGGCTCGCCGGGGACCACGTAGGCGCGGTAGACCGGGACGAGCGCGAGCAGTGTCCTGACTGCCTCGTGCAGCCCGGCAGTGGTGTGGTCGCGCAGGTCAAGCGAGCCGTGGCAGATGGCTGCCAGCAGCCCGACCAGCCGGTCCAGTTCCGCGGACAACACTTGGTCGAGCACGTCCAGTTTGGCCTGCCAGGCCACGTCGGCGAACTCGGCGGGCTCCCCGGTCATCCCCTGGTAGAGCGCGACGAGTTGCTGGGCGCCGGCCGGGTCGACCAGCAGGGCGGTGATGGCGCGCTGCGCGTCGTAGCCGGTGGTGCCGGCGCATGGCCAGTCCTGCGGCAGGGCGTCCGGCGCCGTGAGGATCTTCTCCACCACGGTCCACCGGCCGTCGGTCGCCGAGGCCAGCCGGCGCAGGTAGCCGCGCGGGTCGGCCAGGCCGTCGGGGTGGTCCACTCGAAGCCCGTCCAGCGAGCCGTCCCGGATCAGGTCGAGCAGCAGCCGGTGGGTGGCTTCGAACACCTCGGGGTCCTCGACTCGCACCGCGATGAGGGTGCTGATGTCGAAGAAGCGCCGGTAGCCCGGCTCTTCGGCGGCCACCCGCCAGTGCGCCAGCCGGTAATGCTGGGCGTCGAGCAGCTCGGCTAGCGGAAGGTGCTCCGTGCCCGGCCGCAGCGGGAAGACGTGGTCGAAGTAGCGCAGTACCGCGCCGCGGCCCGCCGGTTCGGCCCCCACTTTTTTTGCCACCTCCGGTACGTCCGGCCCCGGCGAGGCGTCCACCCGCAGCTCACCGGCCCGGACGCACTGGCCGATCCGGCGGCCGAGCACTGGCAGCAGTACGGCTCCGTCCTGGGCGGTCCAGTCGATGTCGAACCAGGCCGCGTAGGGCGAGTCCGGGCCGTCCCGGAGCACCGACCACAGGGCCAGGTTCCCGGTCTCGGGCACCGGCATGCCCATGTGGTTGGGCACCACGTCCGCGATCGCGCCAATGTTGTGCGCGTGCAGGGCGGCGACCAGGCGGCGCAGGCCCTCCTCGCCGCCGAGCTCGGCGGAGATCCGGCCGTGGTCGATGACGTCGTAGCCGTGCGCGGAGCCGGGCGCGGCCTGAAGGATCGGCGACAGGTAGACGTGGCTCACGCCCAGCCGGTGCAGATAGTCGACCTGGTCAGCGGCATCGTCAAAGGTGAAGTCCGGTGCCAGTTGCAGGCGGTAGGTGGCGGTCGGGACCCTTCGCAGGCTGCGCCAGTCAGGAGACACGCTGCAACACCACCAGGGCGCGGGACTCCAGAGTGGTGTCGGCCTGGCACTTGAGCAACGGCCGGTCG
>Ga0302314_10022403_pt1 | contig 10359 bp, 6 predicted proteins | sample III_Palsa_N2_3_FD_200533 | JGI IMG/M metagenome (GOLD analysis project Ga0302314, IMG submission 200533) | Peat permafrost microbial communities from Stordalen Mire near Abisko, Sweden - III_Palsa_N2_3 | ecosystem: Environmental > Terrestrial > Soil > Palsa > Peat permafrost | place: Sweden... | reverse complement strand
TGCAATCGGCGCGCGATGCGCCCTGCCCGCATCATGGCCGCAACTTACGCGGCTGTTTTGGAAGCATTGCGCGCGCGGGGCTGGCAAAATACGTCTCAACCGGTTTCAGTGCCCGGTTGGCGCAAGCTTTTAATAGCCGCGAAATACATGTTGCCCTAATATGATTACGCCACCCGTATAACGCGCATTTCGTTATAAGCTCACAACCCGGCGTGGCACCGGAAATGCCCTGCCATGTCTGCCACCGCCCCCGCACACGTTTCCTCTAGGCAGTCACAGCCTGATGTTGGCGTGCCTGATGCCTACGCCACCCGTTTGGCTGCAGCGCAAGACCTTCTGGAACGCGGCCAGGCCGCCACCGCCGAGCGCCACGCCGCCGCCCTCTGTCAGGAGCGCCCCACCGAGCCCGCCGCCTACGTGCTGTATGCCCGCTGCGCCGGCGCCCAGGGTGATTGGCCGGAAGCGGTGCGCCGCTGGCGGGCTTCGGCCGCCCGTTTTCCTGCGGCGCCGGAAAAATCCCATATGGGCCTGGCGCACGCGCTGTTGCACACCGACCTCGCAGCCGCGGAAGCCGCCTTCAGCACCGTGCTGGCCATCAACCCCAAGCATCCGGGCGCGCTCGCCGGCCTCGCCCAGGCGGTGTCCGCCGCCGCCCCCGAGCGCGGCATTGATCTTTGGCGCAGCGCCATCGCGCTTGCCGGCGAGCGGGCATTGCCCGCCTGGCGCGTCGCCCTCGCGCGCCTCCTGCTCGCCCAAGGTGGTGCCGACGAAGCCGAAACCATCGCCCGTGCCATTCTCAAGCGGGCCCCGCGCAACCGCCCCGCCACCGGGCTGCTCCGGCAGATCCTGGTGGAAACCAACAACAAGGCTCTGGCCGCCCAGGAACTGGAAAACGGCCATTTCAGCCTGAGCGCCGGCGCCGCGCCGGCCGACCGGATGCCCCTGCAAATGTGGCTGGGCGATATCCACGCAGCCCGGGCTAGTTTCGCCGCCGCCCTGGAGGCGGCCACCGATGTACCGGAACTGGCCGCGCTATTCCCCGCGATACCGCGCAATTTCGAACTGTATGACCGCCGCGAAATCTGGCGCACATTGCGCGTGCGCATCCGTGGTGCCGCACCGAACAGCAATCCTCTGGCCGCTTGCCTTGCCCTGCGTCTGGATCTGGCACTTCGCGACTATGACAGCTTCCTGCACCATTACGCCGCCGCGCCACCGCTGGCCGAACCCTGGGCCGCGCGCCTGCGCCGCCAGGCGGTCATCCTGCAGGCCCCGGCCTTCCCCGATTTCCGCGCCCCGAAAGTGTTCGGCATCGGCCTCACCAAAACCGGCACCACATCACTGGGCCGCGCCCTGGAAACGCTGGGGTATCTGCAAGCCCATTTCGTCAATCCGTTCACCGAGGAAATCATCGGCGAGGAGGATTTTCCGCTGTTTGACGCGGTGACGGACTGCCCCGCCAGCCTGCGCTTCGAAACCCTGTATCACACCTACCCCAACGCCAAATTCATCCTGACCGAGCGCCCGCGGCCGGACTGGGAGCTCAGCTTCGAGAGCCATTTCGCCCGGTCCGACGGCAGCTTCGCCGCGTTCCGCGAAAAAGCCGTGCGCCGCAACCAGTTCCGCCATGGCGCGGCCCTGGCCCAGCTGCATGGCGGCCTCTATTTGGCGCACCAAGACCCGCCCACCGCCATGCAAGCCTTCACCGACCGTGTAGACGCGTTCTTTGCCACCAAACCGCCAACCAAACTCCTGCGCCACAGCGTATTTACCGGCGATGGCTGGCCGCAACTCTGCGCCTTCCTGCAACAACCCCACCCCACGACACCATACCCCTGGACCAACAAATCCAGCTCCCTGGCATCCGCCAACCCCTTGTAGTCAAAAGTTTTTTGTTTCTTTTTTTCAAAAAAGAAAGCGCTTTCTTTTTTAAAAAAAGAAACAAAAAACTTTGACTCCTGGCGACTGCCGCCCGCCAGCCCTGGCGAAACCGTGCTGTTGCTTTATGGCTGGCGGGTACACGCACCGGAGATACCGCTCATTCTTACCAAACTCAGCCGGCTGACCGGGTGGCGCGCCTATGTGGCCGCTGCCGTTCTGGGCGCCGTGGCCGCCTTTGCGTTGCCCCCTTTCACACTGGCGCCGCTGCTGCTGATCAGTATTCCCGGCCTGCTGGCACTGATCGACGGCGCCCCGCATTGGCGGGCCGCGGCGTGGCGGGGCCTCGTTTTCGGCATCGTTCACCACATGATCGGCCTCTACTGGGTCACCAACGCCATCCTGGTACAGGCGGCCGAGTTCTGGTGGGCGGTGCCGATCGCGGTGCCCCTGCTGGCCGCCGTGCTGGCCGCGTTCATTGCCGTGCCCTGTGGCCTGTCGCGCCTGGTGGTGCCGGGCTGGCGCCGCGCCTGTGTGCTGGCCGGTTTCTGGGTGCTGGGCGATATCGCCCGCCAATTCGTGCTGACCGGATTCCCCTGGAACCCGCTCGGCAGCGCCTGGGAAATGCCCGGCATGCTGGGCCTGGTATTCATGCAGCCGGCCGCCTGGGTGGGCGTTGGCGGCCTGACCCTGGGGGCGCTGCTGCTGGCCTCCGCCCCTGCCTTGGGCACGCGGGCCCGCGTTGGCGCTACTGTCATGCTGGCGCTGTGGGCCGTGGTGGGCGTTACCCGTTTGCACAAGCCAGCGGGTCCCGCGCCGGGCATCATGGCGGTCATTACCCAAGGCAATGTCGGCGAAATCGAACATCGCGACCATTGGCAGGACGCGGACTGGGAACGGCATATCTTCGAGCGCTATCTGGCATTGACCCGGCAGGGCATGACCATGGTGCACGGCAAGCCGGCCATCGTCATCTGGCCGGAGACCGCCAGCCCCTACTGGCTGCAACAGGACGCGAATGCCCGCCTGGCCGTTGCCGCCGCCGCCGGCCCGGCTCTGGCCACCCTAGCTGGCACCGCGCGCGAGGAAGCGCCCGGCATCGACCATAACAGCCTGGTGGCGGTGCTACCCGGCGGCGCCGTCGGCGGTTACTACGACAAGTATCATCTGGTGCCTTACGGCGAATATTTTCCCAGCTACCTGCCGATTCGCCTGGGTGAGCGCGGCTGGAGCCCCGGCGACGGGCTGCACACGCTGCGCGTGCCCGGCCTGCCGGCGATCGGCCCGCTAATCTGCTACGAGGCGATTTTTTCTGCCCAGGTGGTGGTGGAACATGACCGCCCGGCCCTGCTCGTGAACATCACTAACGACAGCTGGTTCGGCGACTCGGCTGGCCCCCGGCAGCATCTCGCGGCGGCCCGTATGCGTACCGTGGAGGAAGGCTTGCCAATGCTGCGCGCGGCCAATACGGGGATCTCCGCCGTTATCGACTCGCACGGCATGGTTGTAGCCCGGCTGGGCCTTGATGAGCAGGGCGTGCTGGTGTCTGAAATACCTGGCAATTTGCCACCAACGCCGTTCTCCCGCATGGGTTTGGCCGCCCCTGCGCTACTAGCAATCGGTAGTTGCGCCGCCGGTTTTGGATTAGGCCGTAAACGCAAAATTGCGCTTTGACAGGGTAATTTCGTCCAAAAAAGCGAAACCGCGCACGTAAAATCTGAAAGTTAGTTGACAATTTGCGGTTGCACAGATACTTCGGACCGCGTCCTTCCATCTTTTCCAAATTTTTGCAGAGAGATTTGCCATGTCCCGCAGCTCAGCGTCATTTGAAGGGGCGCCTGGAGAAACTGGCGAAAGCCGGCCCAGCCCGATCGATGTGCATGTGGGCTCCCGTATCCGGCTGCGCCGCACCTTGATGGGCATGAGCCAGGAACGGCTGGGCGAGGCATTGGGCCTTACCTTCCAGCAAGTACAAAAATATGAACGCGGTGTGAATCGCGTCGGCGCCTCGCGCCTCTATGACCTGTCCCGCGTGCTGGATGTGCCGATCAGCTTTTTCTTCGACGACATGGCCGATCCCCGTACCACCGGCCCCGTCATTGCCGGCGTTGCCGGTTTCGCGGAGCGCCCGGAAGGCTTTTCAGGGCCATCGGAAGACCCGCTATCAAAGCGCGAAACGCTGGAGTTGGTGCGCGCCTATTACCGCATTACCGATCCGTCCGTACGCAAACGGGTATTCGACCTGATCAAGTCGATGGGACCAGCCGACGCTGCCTAAGTAAGGCGAGTTGCCGCACCGGCGGGCCGGAAGCTGCCTGCAGGGGGCGCTTGGCGGTCGGTTGGGTGCAAAATCGGCAGTGGGCGCCCTAAGCGCCCGACATTTGCGCCACCATCCGGTTCAAGGCGGACAGCCTTTCGGCGTCCACCTGCAGGCCGTCCTTCGTTTCCGGACAGGGCAAGACCGCATGCGGCAAGCCAAGCGCGCAAGATTGCCGCCAGGCGGCGGGCTGGAACGCCGCATCCGCGCTCAGCTCAATCACCTTCGTGCCCGGTGGACAGAACACCGACACCAGCAGGTCAGCGCCCGCGCCCATAATTCGGTTGGCCCGGCGTAACCGGGCCAGGATCGCCGCGGGTGGCTCACACGCCAAATCCAGCGTTGTATAGTTATTCCGCTTCAACACCTGCTCCAGATCCGGCCAGCCGGCCAGCCGGCGTGCTTCGGGGCCGCGCAGGAACAGCAGGTCGTCGCCAGGGGAAGCGTCGCCCAGCAGGGCGCCGCGCACGCTGCGCAATGCCTCGGCGGGCCATTCCCACGATGCGGCCGCATCGGCCCAGGTCAAATCCTGAGCCACGCATGTCGGTGCCGGTAGCCGCGCCCAAGGCAAGGATGGCAGCCGCATGCCCTGCCACACTTGCGTCAGCGCGGCTTCGGTTGCCGCTTCCTGCGGCACCAGGAGTCCCGCACCCGGTGGCAAATGCGGCACCAGCGTCAGTAGCCGCATCAACGGCTCCATCCACGGAAGGACTTGCCCGGCCACGAGGCTGGCGCCGTCTGGCACGGGCGGTGCGTCGATCAGCACGCAGGGGCTCGCCAGCCACGGCAATGCACCGGCACGGCCGCCGGCCAAGGCGTCGCCTGAACGGGGGCCCGGCTCGGGCTCGCCGTCACGCCAAGCTCCCGCACCCACCAGCCGTCCCGCTTCACGGCGCACCTCGATATGCAGCCCTTCCTCTTGCCACGGCAGACCAAGGGGATTGCCACAGCGTTCATGAAGCCAAAGCCGGTCCGCTGTGCTCACCGTGAGCGGCGGATGCAGCCAGGCCTTAGCGCCGACCATCGCCAAGCGCCGCCCGAGTTCCATCCGCGGCGGCGGCCTGGCCGTCCTGACAGCCTCGGCCACTTCGGCTTTCGGGCCGCGTAGCGTCGCCGGAACGCCGTCCAGCAGCACAGCCAGGCGGCTCTCGCCGGCCTCATTTGGCGGCAAGGCACGCGGCCAGCTTTGCCGCAGATCGATCGTCGCGGTACCAAGTTGAACGGTGAAGCTACCCGCCATGCGCGCCGGCGGCGGCTTCACGGGCACAGGCTCGGCTTCCTGCTGCCACACACCGCTCAGCAAGGCCCGCAGAGGTTCCAAATCGGCCATGCGCACCGGCAGAAAGCTTTCGCCATCGCCGGGTGCGTCGCGCCTGAAGGCGGCGTTCGCCGTTGCCGGATCGATCCCTAGAAAAGCGCCCTTGCGGGTTATGGCAATCAGACCCGCGTTGCATCCAGGCCGCAATTCCACACCGGCCAGTTCTGGCCACTGCACCGGCAATGATGCGGGATCGAACTCCATACACAGCAATGACGTCTCCGGATCACTCCCCGCCCCCGGCCCCGCCACAGGCAGATGGATGATCTTTTGCGCCGCCAATATCCCGGCCCCGGCCGCCTTGTGCACGTGCAACAACGTTCCCTGGCCGGTCAGGAACGCCATGCTCGAGACGGCGCCGCGTGCAGGCCGGCCCATTGTCAGATCCAGCGCCGCCATCGCGGCCGCCACACCATCGGCGCGGAACAGAAAATCCGGGTGGACGTCACGAAACACCTTGAAGCTGCCGCGAACAAAATCAACCGTTGTCAATGCCCGCGGCGGCAACCCGGGGGCAATCCCCGCGCGAAACATGCCCTCTGGCGCCACACCGATGCGGTGCGCGATTTCCGCGAAAACGGGATGGATGCCGTGGGCCGCCAGAAAATCGGGTACGCTCTCCTCCGCTACATCAACCGGAGTTTCGCCAATCATCCGGCATGCCATACGCGCGAGTTCGAATAGTGCCCAGCGTTTCGGGTGGTTCACGCTATGCATGAAGCAGCCGCCGGCACGCAACCGCCCGATCAGATTGCCTGTATCGAGGCCAAAACGGGCAAACCGTTCCTCGATCAGCAAATAATCTTCGGCGTGTCTGCGCAGATAGCCCAGCCGGGAAAACACCAGCGCATTATACAGCGCCGTTGCGTCCTCGGCCGACAATCCGCCCAGATATGCAGCCACCGCGATACGGGAATGATAAGCACCGGTGGGCCCGGTGATCGAATGGCCACCACCGTCGCGAATGTGTATCGTGTCCGGGTGGAAGCCCCGGAAACTCAACGGCGGCAGGATATGGAAATTCCTTACCGCCCCCCGCAAGCGGTCGTTCGCCACGGCGCCCGCATCGGCGCCCATCGGCGCCGATACAATGTAGTCACTCGCGAGCAGCGCCGCGAGGTCATCTGGCGGCACGCGAGCACCCGCTGCTGGCGCTTGATAGTTCGTGACAGTGCAGCCCGGCAATAACGCTTCCAGCGCTGCGGCAATCCCCTGCCCCTGGCAGTTGAACAGAAGGCCGATTTTCATGCGGACTGCAACATGAACAGCATTTGACGCAACAACATACGCAGTTTCTCGACATCCACCGTCATGCGCCCATCAAAACGGCCATTATGGGTGGGGCATGGCAGCACGCCGTGCACCAAATCGAGCTTGTCGCTGATTTGCGCGAAATAGGGGCGGAATTCACTTTCCGGCGAGAATTCGATCACCTTAGTGCCCGGCTTGCAAAACAACAGATTAGCCAGTGCCGCGCCGTGCGGCCCCATCACGAATTCCGCATCCCGGAACAGCTCGATCTGCGCGCGCGGCGACATACCCTCCATTTCGTAAATTTCAAAGCCGTTATTGGCCGCGGCCTTTTCAATCAGCTTGGCGTTCGCGATGCTGCGTGTATCCCGCCGGCGAAGATAGATACGCTTGGGAGAGGCTACTCCCTGGGCGGGCGGCAGACGCGCCAGCACGGCATCGCGCGCGGCACGCAACAGGCGCGCCGGCATCTGTCCAATAAAACACTGGTCGATCCAGTACACTTCTTCGACGTGGCAAACCGGATCGGCCACTTCCACCGTCGGCAGATCGTCGAACCCCCATTCCCGCAACGCCTCCATATGGTCAACGATGCGTCCCGCCGTGGCGGCCGGCCCATCGTGAAACTGCCGCAGGCTACCGGGGATCAGCAATTTCGCGCCGCGCGGCAAATAGGGCATCAAAGCATGCAGCGGCAGCAGCGCATCAATCAGCCAGTGATAGTAGTTCGAAAGATTACCACCGTAGAATACAACATGCGGGCCGGCGAGACGGGGTGCGCGTTCCAGCATGCCGTGCGCGATATAAAAATCATCCCCCTCGCGTCCAATAATAGGATTGGCATTCGGCGCGATGCTGGACAACAAATACCCTGTCTCGTTCGAAGCACCGTCCTTATTGAACAGAAGCCCCTCCTGACCCCGGGTCAAAAGCACGTATTTGTCGTTCTCCCGCACAGCCTGGCAGTACAGCGTCTGCGGACCCAAAGCCCGGGTGCCACCTTGCGACAATCGTTCCTGCATCCAATCCTGATCGGACCGGCAGGCGGCCAGCGGCAGGAACCCATACTCGCGATCACCGGTGATGTTCATGCGGCTATTGGGCGTGGCCGCGAACGCGGCGGCATTGGCCACCAACGGCGCTTGCTGATCGAATGGCAGGCGGCGAAGCTTGCATTCCGCACCCTGTGCCGCGGCAACCGGCTCCATCGCGCGAAAGCTACGGCCGGAAACAGCGTCGGTAAAGCGAACCGCGGCAACGTCCGGCACCGGCACCCCGTGCCGTAAATCCATTTCGCATGTACCGACGCACAGCTTGAAATTTTCGCGCAAGACCGGGCGCTCGCCGGGGCCAGCCTCGTTCTCCGACCAATACCATCCTAGAAGCCGCCGCAGCCGGGCCAGATCATCTTTCGTCAGCGGCAGGAATGTTTCCCAAATCCCTACCGCGTCACGATCGAACTGCGCCACGCCGGTCATCGGATCGGCGCACAGATAGGCACCGTCCCGCTGAACATAAATGGCGCTGGCAGCCTGGGTTGCGTCCCCAAGGGGCGCCTCCCCAGGGGCCGCCTCCCCAGTGTTGACCTCATCAACCCACCAATCAATGGCCGTGGATCGGACCGGCACCGCCAGCACATGGATCAGCCTGCCACTGGCACCCTGCTCGCGCACCACCGTGCCATGCCAGGTTAAACAATACACCATTCCCGCGCTTCAGCCGGCGGTGTTCAGCACGACCGGTAGCCGCCGGATCGCGTGCACGAAATTGTTCGGCGCGATATCGATTTCCCCGGTCCATGCGAGCCCAGGAAAACGTGCCAGGATTTGCCGGTAGGCTTCTTCAAGCTGTATCTGCGCCACGCGCTTGCCCAGGCAAACATGCGGCCCGAACCCGAATGCCAAGTGCTTGTCCGCGTTCGGCCGCGCGACGTCCAGCGTATCCGGATCGGCGAACACGGCCGGGTCGCGATTGGCGGCGCCGTAATACATGATCACCTTTTCGTCCGCGGCGATCTTCTGGCCGGCGAGTTCCGTATCGCGCGTTGCCGTACGGCGCATATAAATCACCGGGCTCACCATGCGAATAAACTCGTTGGCGGCATTCCCCAGCAAATCGGGGTTGGCCGCCAGCTTGCGGCGCTGATCGGGGAACTCGGTTAGCAACTTCGCTGTACCCGACAGCGTATTGCGTGTTGTGTCGTTGCCCGCGAAAATGATCAGCAGCCAGGATCCATCCAGGAATTCGTCCGACAGGAGTTCGCCGCCCACTTGCGCGCGCGCTATGGCGCTCATCAGATCCTCGCGCGGATCCTCGCGGCGCAGCTTCAGCATGTGCTTGCCGTATTCGAACATCTCTTCAACGTTCTCGTTGAATTCCATGACGAACTGCATCAGCTCCAGGGTCGGCGCGCCGCCGCTCTTGGCCTGGTCGGTCGCAACCTTTTCGGCCAATTCCAGATAATGCATCCATTTCAGCACTTTGGGCCGGTCCGCTTCCGGCACACCCAATATCTCGCACAGCGTGAACAGCGGCAGGCGCGACGAGAAATGCTCCACCATGTCCACGGCGCCACCCTCTACGGCTGCCACCATGCCGTCCAGCAGCCGCGTCGTTTCCGCGGCCACGCGCGCCTTCAACAGGTCCAGGTAGCGCGGCGTAAAATACGGCATGTGCTCCCGGCGCAACTGCATGTGGTGGGCGCCGTCGAGGTTGATCATCGTATTCATCGACGCCGGAAACAACAGCCGGTGCCGTGCCTCGGGCCGGCCAAGCGCCATGAGCATACTGCCGCGCTGGCTACTGAAAATGGCCGGATCGCTATTAACGGCCGCCACTTCGGCGTAGCGCGTCACGGCCCAAAAGCCCGGGCGGCCGTCGGGCTCCGGTGTCCAGCACACCGGCGCCTCGGTCCGCAGCCTGGCGTATGTCGCGAACGGATGCCCCTGCCGGAACGCCTCGATGTCGGTCAGCTCCGCACCCGCTTCCGCCGGATAGGCAGGCGGAAAATGGGGCCCATGGCGACCCTCGATGACATGATCGCTGACATTGTCCAACATGGGCGGCGGGCTCCGTTAACGCTGATCAGTGTGGTAGACGATCCCGGGCCAGGATGGCCAGAGGCGCTCCGCTTGATCAGTGAGGCGGCCGTCCCAAACGCGAAGCGCAAGTATTCAAAAGTTTTTGCTTCTTTTTACAAAAAGAAGCGCTTTCTTTTTTGAAAAAAAGAAACAAAAAACTTTTGAATACTTAGACTTCGCTTTATACGGCGTCGCGGGGTTCGATGACTACGGGCACGAGGGACGTCGAACGACGGCGAGATATGTCCTCCACTAGCTGGGAAACCTCGCGCGCGGGCCTGGGCGGGCTGAACAGGTAACCCTGAACTTCGGTGCAGCCCTCCGCGATCAGCCTTGCCAGTTGCTCCTCGGTTTCCACGCCTTCCGCCGTCGTGTGAATGCCAAGGCTACTTCCCAGACCGGTAACGGCACGCACAATCGCCGCCGAGCCACTATGGCTGCCAAGGTCCCGAATAAAGGACTGGTCGATCTTGATCTTGTCGAACGGGAAGCTGCGTAAATAGCTGAGCGATGAA
>Ga0302314_10022402_pt1 | contig 10359 bp, 11 predicted proteins | sample III_Palsa_N2_3_FD_200533 | JGI IMG/M metagenome (GOLD analysis project Ga0302314, IMG submission 200533) | Peat permafrost microbial communities from Stordalen Mire near Abisko, Sweden - III_Palsa_N2_3 | ecosystem: Environmental > Terrestrial > Soil > Palsa > Peat permafrost | place: Sweden... | reverse complement strand
TCAACGCCTTCACCAACCCGGGCACCAACAGCTACAAGCGCCTGGTGCCGGGCTTCGAAGCGCCGGTGATGCTGGCCTACTCGGCCCGCAACCGCTCCGCCTCGATCCGCATCCCCTTCGTCGCCAACCCCAAGGGCCGCCGCATCGAAGTGCGCTTCCCGGACTCGACCGCCAACCCCTACTTCGCCTTCGCGGCGATGCTGATGGCCGGTATCGACGGCATCCAGAACAAGATCCATCCGGGCGAGCCGTCCGACAAGGATCTGTACCACCTGCCGCCGGAAGAGGACAAGAAGATCCCGCGCGTCTGCCACAGCCTCGACATGGCGCTGGAGCACCTCGACCAGAACCGCGGCTTCCTCACCGCCGGCGGCGTCTTCACCGACGATCTGATCGACGCCTACATCGAGCTGAAGATGCAGGAAGTGACCCGCTTCCGCATGACCACGCACCCGATCGAGTTCGACATGTATTATTCCTTGTGAGCTTCGCTCACAAGGAATAATAACGGGGCTTGTTTTTTTAAAAGCCCCGTTTGCTTCGAGAAGGCGCGAAAGGTACGTAGCTCAAAGGCCCCCGAAAGGGGGCCTTTTTTGTTGGTTTCTTCGCCCAAATCGCCGAGAACTGTTGCGAAACATTGCGAAGTAGCCCAAGCTCCGCCGCCATGAAACTGTCATCACTCTCGACTCCTGTTGCCGAATGCGGCCTGGAACCGACCGAATGCGTCGCCGCCGCTGGTGCGCGCACGACCGCCGCCACCGCGCGCTGGCGCACTTTGCCGCATGAATGGGCCTTCGGCGGCATGCTGCTGATGATGGTGATTCGCCTGGCCCGGCACAGCGGAGCCGCGCAAGGCTATGCGCTGCTGTTCCTCGGCTACTTCCTGATTGGCCTGATGCTCAGCTGGTGGTGCAGCCGCAAGCCCACGCCGCTGCGCTGGCGGGTGCGGCTGTCGGCCTATTTCACCCTGATGGGACTGGTGTTCTACACCCTTCCGGCCGCCGTCAGGCTGTTGCAGGTGCCGTCGGCAGACTCCCTGCTGCAAGCGATCGACCGGCAGCTGCTGAGCCTGCCCGTGGCGGACTATTTCAGCGGCCTGCAGTCACCCCTGCTGAGCGACGTGATGGTGCTGTCCTACCTGTTCTTTTTCTACTACCTGCTGACCGGGCCGGCCTACTACTGCTTCAACGATCTGCGGCGCTTCCGCCTGTGCATCGTCGGCCTGTTCAGCATCTATGCCGTGGGCCTGCTCAGCTATTCGCTGATGCCGGCGGGCGGCCCGCATCTGATGCTGCACTTCGCCGCCGCGCTGCCGGCGGGTCCGCTGACCCGCCTGATGCTGCCGGTGGTCGACGGCGGCAGCAACGGCGTCGATGTATTCCCCAGCATCCATGCCGCGGTATCGGCCTATCTGCTGGGCTTCGACGCGCTGTATCACCGCCGCCGCTTCCAGCGCCTGCTGCTGCCCTGCGTGCTGCTGTGGCTGTCGACGGTCTATCTGCGCTATCACTACCTGGTCGATGTGGCCGCCGGCTTCACCCTGGCGCTGGCCGGACTGGCCGTGGTGTGGCTGTACCAGCGTTCCAGCCTGGCCCAGGCGATCGAGACCGAAGCCGATCGCGGCATCGCGTCGCAGGCGGTGGCCGCCCACTGAAGGGCGGCGGGGCGGGCGGCGGCGCAGCCCGGCCTGGACGCCGGTTTACAGCATGGCGGGCGCGCGCTATTTTCAGGGCATGCGCAACCTCATAGCCTTGAGCCTGGCCTGCCTCAGCCTCGCCGCCGTCGCCGGCGATGTCTACCGCTGGGTCGACAGCAGCGGCGTGGTGCATTACTCCGACAAGCCGCAGGCGCCGAGCGACAAGCCGGCGGTCCTGCCGCATCTGCAAACCTACGCGCCAGGGGCAGCTCCCACCGGTTTCACCCCCGACACAGGCGCCGCCGGCCCGGCCAAGGCGATCGCCGCGGCCATCACCATCGCCTCGCCGGAGCAGGATGAAACGATCCGCGACGCCGAGGGCAAATTCACCGTTACGGTCAACGCCAGCCCGCAGCCGGGCGAAGGCCTGATTTTCTACCTCGACGGTACCGCCCAGAACGAACAGCCGACGCCTTCCAGCGCGTTCCTGTACAGCGGGGTGGAGCGCGGCGACCACAGCGTCTCCGCCGCCCTGGTCGGCAGCAACGGCCAGGAACTGGCGCGCACCGAAGCGGTGACCATCCACATGAAACCGCCTGCCGTCAGGCGCTGAGGCCCCTCACGCCAGGGCCCCTTCACTACCTCCCCTGCTTCTCCCCGCCCTCCCCGAGCGCCCGCTCGCCGGGCACCGATGCTGGCGCGCATCTTGCGAGCTGCCATACATGAAATTCTCCGTATTGAACCGGAGTCAGCCTGCCGCCATCCTCGACGGGTTGACCACCGCTGTCATAACGCTCGACCATGCGCTGCGCATCACGTACATCAACTCGGCGGCCGAAAGCCTGTTCGGTCTCAGCCGCCATCACGCATTGGGCGAATCCCTGGCCGAAGCGGTGGCGCGCTTCGCCGAACATGAACCGCGCCTGCGGCGCGCGCTGGAGACCGGCAGCGGCTTCATCGAGCGCGAGCTCAAGCTGCACCGCAGCGGCGAGGAGCCGATCACCGTCGATTGCACCGTCACGCCGCTGCTCAGCGGCAAGTCGGGGCTGATGATGGAGATCCTGGCCCTGGACCGGCACTTGCGCATTTCCCGCGACGAGCTGCTGCTGACCCAGCATCAGGCCAGCCGCGAACTGATCCGCGGCCTGGCCCACGAGATCAAGAATCCGCTGGGCGGCATCCGCGGCGCGGCGCAGCTGCTGGAACGCGAATATCCGGACAGCGAACACCGCGAGTACACCCGGGTCATCATCCGCGAAGCCGATCGCCTGCAAAACCTGGTGGACCGCCTGCTCGGCCCCAACCGCCTGCCGCAGAAAACCGACGTCAACGTGCACCAGATCCTCGAGCACGTACGCCAGCTGGTGGAAGCCGAGGCGCCGACCGGCATCGTGGTACTGCGCGACTACGACCCGAGCATTCCGGAGGTGCACGCCGATCGCGAGCAGCTGATCCAGGCGACGCTCAACGTCACCCGCAATGCCCTGCAGGCGCTCGGCAGCAAGGGCAGCGGCATGATCGTGCTGCGCACCCGCACCCGCCGCCAGATCACCATCGGCGGCCGCCGCCACAAGCTGGCGATCCAGATGGACATCGAGGATAACGGTCCCGGCATTCCCACCACCATGATGGAGAAAATCTTTTACCCGATGGTCACGACACGCGCCGAGGGCACCGGCCTGGGCCTGCCCATCGCCCAATACCTGATTCACAGCCATGGAGGGCTGATCGAATGCCAGTCACAACCGGGACGCACGGTGTTTTCCATGTTCCTGCCGCTGGGAGATACGCCGTGAGCGATGCCACCAAGGTATGGATCGTCGATGACGACGAGTCGATCCGCTGGGTGCTGGAAAAGGCCCTGCAGCGGGTCGGCATGGACGTGCAGAGCTTCCCCGGCGCGGCCGAGCTGCTCGATGCGATCCAGGAAGACACGCCGGACGTATTGATCTGCGATATCCGCATGCCCGGCGTCAACGGCCTGGAGCTGATGGAGCGGGTGCATACGGCCAAGCCGGACCTGCCGGTGATCATCGTCACCGCGCACTCCGACCTCGAAGCCGCGGTCGCCGCGTTCAAGGGCGGCGCCTTCGAGTACCTGCCCAAGCCGTTCGACGTCGATGGCGTCGCCATGCTGGTGCAGCGCGCCGCGGCCAAGCGCGTCGCCGTGACCGCGGTGAAGCAGCCCTCGGATCGTCCGGCCATCATCGGCGCCGCGCCGGCGATGCAGGACCTGTTCCGCGCCATCGGCCGCCTCGCCGCCTCGCAGATCACGGTGCTGATCACCGGCGAGTCCGGCACCGGCAAGGAGCTGATCGCGCGCGCCCTGCATACCAACAGCCCGCGCTCCAACAAGCCTTTCATCGCCATCAACACCGCGGCGATTCCGAAGGACCTGCTGGAGTCGGAATTCTTCGGCCACGAGCGCGGCGCCTTCACCGGCGCGCAGATGCAGCGCAAGGGCCGCTTCGAACAAGCCGACGGCGGCAGCCTGTTCCTCGACGAAATCGGCGACATGCCGGCCGACCTGCAGACGCGCCTGCTGCGCGTGCTGCAGGACGGGCAGTTCTACCGTGTCGGCGGCGTCTCGCCGGTCAACGTCGACGTGCGCATCATCGCCGCCACCCACCAGAACCTGGAGCGCGCGGTGCAGGAAGGGCGCTTCCGCGAGGATCTGTTCCATCGCCTCAACGTGATCCGCGTGCGCATCCCGCCGCTGCGCGAGCGGCGCGAGGACATCCCGCTGCTGCTGCGCCACTTCCTCGACGCCGCCGCCAAGGAACTGAAGACCGAGCCGAAGCAGCTGCTGCCGGAAGTGCTGGAACGGCTCAAGGCGTTCGACTGGCTGGGCAATGTGCGCCAGCTGGAGAATGCCTGCCGTTGGCTGACGGTGATGGCGCCGGGACGCGACATCCACCTGCAGGACCTGCCGCCCGAACTGCGCCACGCGACAGCGCCGGCCGCCGTGGCGCCGCCGCCAGCGGTTGAAGCAGCCGCCCCGGTAGTGGCCGACACCGCGCCGCATGTCGCCGCGGCGCCGGCAACGAGCGGCGCAGCCGCGGGCGCTTCATGGAACGACGCCCTCGGCCGCTGGGCCGAAGCCCGCCTCGCCGCCGGCCAGAACGACCTGCTGGGAGAGGCTGCGCCGCTGTTAGAGCGCACCCTGATCAATGTCGCCCTGGCCGCGTGCAAAGGGCAGCGGCAGGAAGCGGCGCGGCGCCTGGGATGGGGACGCAATACGCTGACGCGCAAGATCAAGGAACTCGGTATCGAGGACTAGCAAGGCCCCGGACCGTGAGCGCGGCGGCCTGGATCAACCCGGCCGCCGCCTTGAAATGCTGCTTCAGGATCAGCGGGAAGCGGGACGCCGTAGCGGCTTTCCATACCCGTGCGCCGAAGCCGCTTGACGGCGGCGCATCAAGCGTCGGCGACGCGGATCACCAGCTTGCCGAAGTTGCGTCCCTCAAGCAGGCCGATCAACGCCTTCGGCGCGTTCTCCAGTCCGTCGACCAGATCCTCGCGCAACTTCACCCGGCCGGCGGCGATCCACTCGCCCATGTCGCGACGGAAGGCGTCGAAGCGGTCCGCATAGTGATCGAGAATGATGAAGCCCTGCATGCGGATGCGCTTCTGCAACAGCGTCGACGTCAACAGCGGCAAGCGGTCCGGCCCGGCCGGCGGCGTGTCATCGTTGTAATGCGCGATGAATCCGCACACCGGCACGCGGGCGCCGATGTTGAGCAGCGGCAGCACGGCATCGAACACCGCCCCGCCGACATTTTCAAAGTAGACGTCGATACCGGCGGGACAGGCGGCGGCCAGTTGCCCGGCCAGGCGCGGATCGCGGCGGTCGAGACAGACATCGAAGCCGAGTTCATCGACTGCGTAACGGCATTTGTCGGCGCCGCCGGCAATGCCGACCACGCGCGCGCCCTTGAGCCGGGCGATCTGCCCGACCGCTGCGCCGACCGCGCCGGTGGCAGCAGCCACCACCACGGTTTCGCCGGCCTTGGGCCGGGCGATATCGAGCAGGCCGACGTAGGCAGTGAACGCGGGCATGCCGAGGCCGCCCAGCGCGAGAGACGGCTGCGCCATGTCGCCGAGCGGCATCAGATCCGCACCGTCGGACAGTGCGTAGTCCTGCCAGCCGGCGCTGCCGAGCACCAGATCGCCGGCGCGGAATTGCGCATGCCTTGAGGTAACGACGCGGCTGACCGTGCCGCCCGCCATCGGCTCGCCCAGCTGCACCGGCTGCGCATAGCCCGGCCCGATTTCATCCATCAGATTGCGCATGTACGGATCGATCGACAGGTACTGCGTGCGCAGCAATACCTGTCCTTCACGCGGCGTCGGCACGGCGGCCTCATCGAGACGGAAGTCCTGCGGCGTCGGCAGGCCGCGCGGGCGAGCGGCCAGGAGGACGCGACGATTGACGGAATTACTTTGCGGCACGGGCTACTCCTGTGTGGGTGGAAACGGTTTGACGGAATGCGGGGGGCGGCGGAGACACTCTTATAATTAGACCGGTCGTCTAGAAGGCGGGCGCAAAAAAAGCGAGAGGGCATCGAGCTCTCCCGCCTCAAGCGTCTTGCGGCAGGCCGAGCAGCTTCCGCGTGTCGGCCATAGCCGTGTCCAGCGGTGCGCGGTCGCGGGTGATCTTGGCCAGCAGGCTGGCACCGAGCCAGTTCTGGTAGAGCGTGGCTGCGAGCGTATGCGCATCGGGCGCGACCGGCAGCGAACCGTCGGCCCAGCCGGCTTCCACGCAGGAAGCCAGGCGCTCGATGATGCGGCGAGTGCCGCGCTTGAGCGCCGCGCGCATGCTTTCCGACAGATCGCAAACCTCCGCGCCCAGCTTGACCACCAGGCAGCGATTCTGCGCCTCGTTGCCAGTCTGCGAGTCAAGCCAGTCGCGGAAGTAAGCGATCAGCCGCTGCGCGGCCGTGCCCGGCTCGGTCAACAGCGCCTCTATTCGTTCGAGGCAGTCGGCGAAATAGGCTTCGAGCACCGCCTCGCCGAAGGCCTCCTTGGAGCCGAAGTAGTGATAGAACGAGCCCTTCGGTATCCGCGCCGCTGCCAGCACCTCGGTCAGGCCGACCGCGGTGAAGCCCTTGCGCAGCAGCAGCGGGTGGGCCACATCGAGGATATGGCGGCGGACGTCTGTGGCCGTGGTCGCATTCACGGAAGCCACTTTAAATAATATTAGACCGGTCGTCTATATCCTGTTCTGCGGCACTAGCCGACAACGCCGGGGCAAGGCCGCAGCATCTGCGGCCGCACCCGTTGCGGATTGCCGGGGATCGGTGCCGCCACCACGGCGATGCGATGGAAGCCCTGCCGCTGATAAAACGCTTCCGCCAGAGGTTCGGCGTCAACGCTGACGGCACCGGCGCGATGTTCGATGGCCAGCGTCCAGGCCTTGTCCATCAGCAGGCTACCGATACCCAAACCCCGGCAGGCAGGCGCCACCCATAGGTGATCCAGGTGAGCGCCGCCGCCGGCCATAATCAGGCTGAAGAAACCAGCGATGCTGTCATCGTCACGGCAAGCGACCCATACCAGGTGGTCGTGGATGATGCTGGCATCAATGCTCAGCTCGGCGCGCCACCGTTCGATCAGTTCCGGCCCGTAGCCCAGCGCGGCCTTTGCGCCCAGCGAGATGCGGCTCAGTTCCGCTGCGTCCTCCACCCGCGCAGGACGCAGCGACAACGGCCGGTTCACGCAGTCTCGTCCCCGGCGATATGCAGCGCATGCTCATGCCCGTACTTCTGCCGCAGCCAGCGCAACTGGAAGGTGTACTGGGCGGAGCGGGCCAGGTCGCGCAGGTACCAGGCATTGACCGAGCCGCCGACCAGGGCGCCGACCACCGGCAGGGACTCGCCGGCCTTGCGCCAGCCGAGATTGCGGGCCAGGCTTTTGCCGAGGTTGTTGAGGCTGAAGGCGACGCTGTCCTTGGCCAGTTCGCGCTGGGCGGCGCGGCTGATGCCGTCGACGCCGTGGCTGGAATCGATGGAATCGTCGGACTCGCTGACCGAATCGATGGCTTCCAGCGCCATCTCCTTTTCCTCCATCGAATTGGCCGAAGCCAGGGCGAACACCGCCACCGGCAGGCGCCGCCGCTCCGGCGCGGCCAGGTCTTCGCCGTAGCACAGGCCGACGCGATGGATGGTGCGGAAGGTCAGGGTCAGCAGGGTCGGCAGGTCGCCGAGCAGGCCGAGGCCGCCGGCGATGCCGAACAGGGCGCCGCTGCCGCCGGCCAGCAGGGCCGCGCGCCGGCTGACCTGTTGCGCCACCCGGTCGCAGGTTTCCAGCTCCAAGTGGCGCAGCGCCTCGATGTCGGCGACGCCGGCACGCTTGAGGATGGAGCGGCGGTCGGTGAAACGCACCGCGGTGGCGTGTGTCGCATCCAGCGCCAGTCGCAGGGCCAGCGTCGGCACCATCTTCTCCACCGCATTGGTCAGCGGACCGGTGGCCTGGCCGATGGTGCGCGTGGCGATCCCTGGCTGCTGGCCGCGCCAGGCGCGGATCAGCGTCAACTGCTCGTGTTCGTACTGGTTCAGCGGGCTCATCTCAAGATCCTTTTGGTGTGCAGCGTCACTATCTACATACCCTCAGACCGTGACAATCATAAAATAGCCCATGTGCCTCATCTCTTTCGCCTGGAACGCCCATCCCGACTACGTCCTGGCACTCGCCGCCAACCGCGACGAGTTCCACGGCCGGCCGAGCGCGGCGCTGGCGCAGTGGCCGGACACACCCGGCGTGATCGGCGGCCGCGACCTGCGCGAGGGCGGCAGCTGGCTTGCGCTGTCAGGTGGCTCGCACCTGGCCGCCGTGACCAATGTACGCGAACCGCATGTAGCCGCCGCGGCGCGCTCGCGCGGCGCACTGGTCAAGGATTTCGTCACCGGCAGCGGCCCGGCAATCGAGTACGCGGCGCGGATCGGCGCCGCCGGCGATGCCTACGGCCCGCACAACCTGCTGCTGTGGGACGGCACGCAACTGGTTCACAGCAGCAACCGCAACCAGGCGCAAGCGCTGGCTGTGGCACCCGGCATCCACGGCATCTCCAACGGTCCTTACGATGCGCCCTGGCCGAAAACCCTGCACCTCAATGCACGACTGGGCGAATGGCTGTCGGCACAAAACAGCGGCGGCGCGGCGGATCTCGAACCCCTGCTGCAAGCCCTGGCCGACGAACACGGCGCCTCTGATGCCGAACTGCCGCAGACCGGCGTCGGCCTGGAGATGGAGCGCATGCTGGCGCCGGCCTTCATCCGCGGCGAACGCTACGGCACCCGCGCAAGCAGCGTGCTGCTGATCCGGCGCGATGGCCAAGCCGTGTTGTTCGAGCGCAGCTTCGGACCGGACAAGAAACACCTCGGCGATGTGCGCCTGGAACTGAAGCTGTCCGCCCCCGGCGCGGCGCGCCCCTGAACAAGAACAAGAGGAGAGGCAAGCAATGAGCGACGCGCGCGAAACACTGCCGGCGGAAGACTATATCTGCGCCCGGCTGCGGCGCATCGAGGTGGAGGTGCAGGTCGGCCTGCATCCCTGGGAACTGCATCCGGAAAAGCCGACGCGGCTATGGGTCGACGTGGAGCTGTACGCGCTCAATCCGCCGCGCCGCCCGGCCGGCTTGTATGAAGTGATCGACTACGACCGCGTGCGCAACTACGTCCGCGCCTGGGAGCACAAGGCGCATACGCCGCTGCTGGAAACGCTGGCGGAGGAGCTGGTGGAGTTCGGCTTCGACGACGAGCGCGTCGACGCGGTGCGGGTGTCCCTGCTCAAACCGGATATTTTCAACGAGGCGCACGGCGCCGGCGTCGAACTGTTCCGGCGCCGGGTGAAGCCTGGTGCGGCTCTGAGATCTGATAAGGCAAAGCCGCTCGCGCAAAGACGCAAAGCCGCGAAGAAAGCCAAATAGAAGATTTTTAGCGGCTTTGCGTCTCTGCGCGAGATCGCTTTGCCCTTCTAGCGTCGCAGCCCAGGAAGCGCGTGACGCCGCCGAGTCAAATCAAGGTTCGTGGCGCAGGAACACCAGCGAGGAGAAATGCTCCATGTCCGAGCGCTCCTCAATCACCAGGAATTCCTCTTCGATCCGATAGGATTCGGAGAACTCCCCGATCAGTTCCGTTCCGGCTTCGCTCAGCAACTCTTTGTCGCTCTCGGTAGCGCTGGCATCGAAAATATAGCGAACCCGGACCGCATCAAAATCAAGCTCGACCGAAACCGCGATCAGCGACTGCGGCACGCGCGCCAGCAGGGCACGTTGCGCGGCAAGCATGAGACCTGCTTCTTCCTGAGTCATTTGCCTTGCGCTCCCTAAAGCTGCGGAACTGCGCATGTTACGTGAGAATGTAGGGCGGCCCGCGCCCGCCGGCTTTTTCGACCCGGCTGAGATGAAGCGGCGGGCACGGCCCGCCCTACAAAGACCAAAGAAGATCCGCTCGCGCAAAGCCGCAAAGAAGGCCAAATAACATCTTTTTTGCAGCTTTGCGTCTTTGCGCGAGATCGCTTTTGCGCTTCTACAACAAGCCCTCGCCACCATCGACCGACAGCGTGGTTCCGGTGACGAAAGCCGCCGCGGGACTGGCCAGGTAGCGCACCGCCTCGGCGATGGCCTCGGCGCCGCCCAGCCTCTGCAAGGGCACGCGAGCCAGGTGTTGTTTCTGCCGTTCCGCATCGACGCTGTCGTCGATCGGCCACAGGATGCCGCTGGG
>Ga0302314_10022400_pt1 | contig 10360 bp, 6 predicted proteins | sample III_Palsa_N2_3_FD_200533 | JGI IMG/M metagenome (GOLD analysis project Ga0302314, IMG submission 200533) | Peat permafrost microbial communities from Stordalen Mire near Abisko, Sweden - III_Palsa_N2_3 | ecosystem: Environmental > Terrestrial > Soil > Palsa > Peat permafrost | place: Sweden... | reverse complement strand
ACGATGTATCGCCCCTCGATCCAGGCATGCCGCCACATGGTGTGCCGCGGGAACGCACGTTCGGATCAGCATCTGCAGAGAAGATGGTCTGATCTGAAAGTAAATCGCCTCGGACCTGTGCACTTGGCTTGAAACCAAATGCACGTCAGCTAATGCAGTGGGCGCTTGTCTTGGCTATTTACGCTCTCGTCGTATGGGCGGCGAGGGTTACGGTAGGTTTACTGGGCAGCCTGGCGGTTGCCGCGATGGGCTCAGACGAGGAGAGCGGCTTGAAGCGCCAGCAAAAGGTAGCCCCCATTCCGCCGCCGGCATCCATCACCTTCGATGACCGATGTGCGGCGTTGCCCACCGAGCTTGTGAAGGCTCAGGAGCGCGGCGAGGTCGTATTTGTCTGCGGGGCCGGCGTGTCCATGACCGCAAAGCTGCCGTCCTTCAGGAGTCTGGTGAAAGGCATCTATGCGCGCCTTCATGAAGACTGGACCGGCCATCCGGCGGAGCAGGCGGCCATGGAATCGGCCCTGGATCGCACTATCTTTGCTCTCCGGTTGCGGTTGGGCGGTCAGGACCAGAAGGCGGAGCACCGGGTCCGTGCCAACATCATTTCGGCCGTGGAAGATGAGCTAGCCCCTCAGGTACCCTCCGAAGAGTTGGAAAATCACTTCAATGTTCTCCGGTTGTCGCGCGATCCAGACCGGCGCCCATGTTTAGTTACAACCAACTTCGACACGTACTTCGAGCGCAGCTGGAAAGCAAAGAGCGGTTTGGTTCTACCTAGCCGGGCGTGCGCGGACATGCCGGCGCCGCGTTCATCGGACTTCCATGGCGTGTTGCACCTTCATGGGCGCAATCAAGACAAAGATTTGGCTCTTACGCGCACCAATATCGTTCTCGACAGCGCCGAGTTTGGCGATGCCTATCTACGAACCGGGTGGGCAGCTCGATACGTCTACGACCTAGCTCGAACTGTCACTCTGGTCTTTGTCGGGTACTCGGCCGACGACCCGCCCGTGCGTTATCTGTTAGAAGTGCTCACAGCCGATCGGGCTCGCTTTCCGGATTTACGCAATATCTACGCCTTTGTAGACAGCGCACCGAACCGCGATGCTCAGTTCAAGCAATCGGAGATGTGGAAGTCCAAAGGCACTATACCGATCCTCTATGAAAGCCGAGACATTGCGGACCATGTAGCGCTCTACCACACCTTGGCTCGTTGGGCGGACTACTCGGAAAATCCCAAGGACTGGTGGACCAGCGAAGCAAAACGAATCTTTGCACTCGACCCCGCTACCCTCGACGACGGCAATTGGCAACGCGTTGCCTGGATTCTGACTCGCGGAGACGGCATGCGCATATTGGCCGAAGCCAGTCCACATCCGAAGTGGGCGGGGCCGCTTTATCAGAGAGGGCTACTGGGGCCGAGCGGCGCAGCGCCTGGACCTTGGGTCGTGAAGTACTTGTCAGATCGTACGATGCTGTCCGCCTTGATTTCAGAATTTCGAGCGGACTCTAATCTTCAACAGCAGATTCATTGGGCGCTGGAAACCTCTCGCTTGACATTGCCCGCAGTAGCGCAGCGTGCATGGCGACTGCTTCTCAAAGCGTGGAGCAATGCACATATTTTGCAAAGCTTCGACTGGTATTCCGCTAGTCGCGCAATCGAACAAGGCGATACGTCCTTGGAAGTGCGGCAGGTGTTTTCAGAGCATCTGCGTCCCGTCCTGGAAGCGAGGGTGCCGTTCAGGTGGCCTCCCGACCGCACGGACGAAGATGAGACCGGTGACCACCTCGACCATTGGCTGCGAGTGGATTTTGAATGCTCGCCGCACTTCCAATTCGATGACATGCTGACAAGATGGCCGAAATCTGAGGACGCCAGTTTGTTGCTTTCGCTTGATCGCGCGCTCGATATTGCATTGGAGGAGGCGGCAGACTCTGGCTTTGATAAGCCGGGATACGCCCAATCAAGCAGCGACGTTCCTTCAATTGCCCCTCATTTTCAAAACGCGAACCGGAGGGGGTTCTATCCCTTGGTCCAAGCGATAGAGGCGCTTTGGCTGCGCCTTGCTCTGAGTGACGCGGAGTCAGCGATTCGTTTCGCGCGTCGCTGGTGCGAATCATCGTATACATTGCTCCGCCGCCTCTGGTTGCACACACTGACCAATCCAGTTTTTGCACCCGACGAAGCTGGACGGACGCTCATGAGTTTGTCCGACGATGATTTTTGGTCGGACGAGTTGCGGCGAGAGACCATGCGGCTCATGGGCCAGCGTTGGTCAGAGTTTTCGCCGGCACATCGAGAGCAACTCGAAAATCGAATCGCGCCAGGGCCGCCACGCAGCCTTTTCTTGGCGGATGCCGAGCCGGAAAATCTCCGGCATTTAACGCTGCATTACGCGTTCGTGCGCCTGGTGCGTATTCAAGCGACAGGCATACTGCTCGGCGATCGAGCCACCGTTGCGCTGTCTCAAATTCAAAATGAGTTCCCGGCATGGGAGCTTTCCAACGACGATCGCGGCGACTTCACGGGCTGGGTCAGCCGCGTAACTGGCATGGCCGGCGGGGACCCCAACCGTCTGGAAGGCGTGCCGACTGAGCAGCTTATTGAACGCGCCCGAGAACTATCCCAAGTCGATCAATTTGAGCAATGGCATGTGTGGCCCCTGCTATGCCAAGCCGATCCTGTGCGCGCCCTGTCAGCCTTGGTCGCAAAGCTCAATCAAGGGGAGTTCGCGGCGCGTGAATGGAGTTCGTATCTGTGGAGCCAGCGCAACAGCGCAGACTCCGAGCTAGTGATCCGCACTTTCGAGGCGATGGAGCACCCGACATTTGTGGTCGCAGGCGCGAAGGAAGCTGACATCGACTTTTTGATCGAACAGCGGGACCGCATTTTGCCGTTGGCCGGTATGCCCGATCGTCTGGTGCAGGTCTGCCGGCGAGCGGTGGATTACGTCACCGCGCCTGACCGCGATATTGACTTGGACCTTGAACAAGATCTGCTCAACCGCGTGCTGGGGCGTGCTGAGGGCCGCATTGTGGCTCTGTTGATAAAGGCGCTTGAACACAGGGACATTGCTGGCGCCGCCGGATTTCCTTCCGACTTGCGAGATCTTTTTAACCGTCTTGCCAAAGCGCCCGGGCCTAGCGGAATAATTTCTCGCGCAGCAATGAGTTTTAACCTGCCCTTTCTTCATAGCATTGATCCGGAATGGGGGGAAGCGGCGCTCGTTCCCCACATGACGTGGGCGGAGCCGGCGGGCCGCGCGATGTGGGCCCTATTCGCAATGAACGACAGGCCGATCCTTGTGAGGCTTTTCCACATGATCAAGCCGGCTCTTTTTCAAGGAATGGCTGAGCCCGATGCGTCGGTCGATACGAAGCGAGGCCTGGTTCAAAGGGTCTTGCGTATGTACGTGCATTCGATCCGATACCCAGACAAATCAATTCAGATATCCGGCATCGAGGTAAAAAACGCATTGGCGCGAGGGGGCGTACAAGTCCTTAGATTGGCGGCCAGTGATATCGGTCATGGCCTTGAGCTGGAGCACGACCGGGAGGCCTCTTGGCGCAGCTGGGGGCGGCCATTGTTCGATCAGGTTTGGCCTATGGACGCGGCCTACCACGATATGGAGACGACGTGGAGCCTTGTCACCTTCGTTTTCGCAGCGCGCGAGGAGTTTCCCGAGGCAGTCGACCTGGTCGCTCCGGCGATGGCCGTCCTCGATCGTGGGCTGTTGAGGTGGATGCACCCGAGTAAGGGCTTCAAGGAAACCTCGGACAACCACCCTGAAGCCACGGTCGGCCTGCTGTACGCCGTCACCAACAGGGCGGCGCCACCTGACGATCTGGGTTCTTGGCTGGACGAATTGATCCAATTGAGGCCGAATTTGCAATTCGATCAGAAGATGCAGGCGCTTCAAATGGCTGTACGAAGAAATAGCGCGTGAAGGGGTGGTGATCTCTAGGAGGCCATATGAATGACGAACACGAACCGATTTTTCTGGGCCTAATAACTGATGAGGAAATCGAATCCTTCAAGAAATCAGTAGGGCAGAAAAAGCATCCGCTGAAGACTCTCCTTGCCGCCTATGAAGGATATTTGGAGAGCCTGAAGCGCGGTCCCGCCGATTTGCGGACGATAGTCATGCTTAACACCGCGCGTGCCGTAAAGGCAATCGATCTCCGGTTCGATCCTTGGTTGCAGAACCTGAAGAAGCGGATCCTCGATGTTTCCGATCCCACCAATGCTTCATCGGCCTTCGGTGAAATTCGGGCGCTGGGAAGCGTGGTCCATATGCGTCTGCGGACTGACGTTGTCACGCCACAAACTCAGCAGGGTGGAAGGCCAGAGTTTGTACTACACCACGGTGATCAGAAGGTCGTAATTGAAGTACATACAAAACAAAGTGACCCGCGCGAGACCGAGCGCATGGAGCGCGAGCTTCGCGAGCAAAAGGAAGAGAACCTAAAGAAAGCGAGGCCGATAACAACCGCCAACGGCCGGCAGGTGACCGTTACTACCGCGGCAACGATAGTTTCGCCGTTGGGGGCGCCCACTTCGGGAAAGGCCGGGGATTTCTACATCACCAACGAAATTAGCAGGATCGCATCGATCAAGCAGCGTGGCCACCAAGTTGTTGAAGGGGTGCCATTCGTCCTTTGGCTTGACTTTCAAGAGCCTGATGTCTGGCTTTTCCCGCAACAGGAGCACTACTGCCAACCCATTTTTGGAGGGGAGCACGGTCGGGTGAAGAGCGGCTTCATTTGGTGGGCTCTGTATGGTGAAAAGGACGACTCTATAGTTCATTTTGAGAACTACACGCGGCTAACGCCCATGGCGCATCCCGGTAAATTTGCACAGGACAAGCGTATCTCCGCGATAGTCGTGTCTCTATCCAATACCACGTTAGTTTTTGAACACCCTGATCCTTCGGTCAGGATGCCGGCTTGGCTGCGCCATCGCCTGTTTTTGCTGCCCCAGATCGAAATGGACAACAGCTGGTTGGAGCTAGCCCCGGGTATGGTTTCAAACGCTGTCCAGGCCGCCAAAAAGAGAGTCGCCCTTCTGGGACAGCTCGCCGCCGATTTAGAAAATCACGTCTAGCCCAGCGTGGGGTGAAAGGGGAACGCAAATGAGCAACAATACTTGGCGCTCATTCACTATTGAGCGACCCGTTCAGGCGGCGGTGAGCGGTACTCCAAACCGGGCGCTCAGTGCCGGGAGCGGCCGGATGAATGGCCAAACTCGCCAGCAGCAGTCATTCTGTTGGGCATAAGAGTTCGCGTCGAACGACGCCTCAGGGACATAAGCCGCAGCCGGGCCCAGCACGGGATGCCATCGATTTCCTGCGCGGGCGTTTGCGTTGTGCGTTTTTGTACGACTGGTCCGAATACCCCGACAAACCTTCCGGGATTTAGCTTAATTCATCTCTAAGGAAGTGAATCAAAGAGTTAGGCCATCGGTTTCGACGGACCTAATAGCGCTTCGACGGACCTTATTGTTTGTAGTCAGAACACAATGTATCGGCCACTGCCCTATTCGACAGTAACCGACTTGGCCAGATTGCGCGGCTGGTCGACGTCGGTACCCTTGAGCACGGCGACGTGGTAGGCCAGCAATTGCAGCGGCACGGTGTAGACGATCGGCGCGATATAAGTGTCGGCGTGCGGCATATGGATCACCGTGGTGCCTGGCTCCTCGGTCAACCCTGTGGCGACGTCGGCGATGACGAACAGCTGGCCGCCGCGCGCGCGCACCACCTGGATGTTGGACTTGAGCTTGTCCAGCAGGTCGTTGTTCGGCGCCACCACCACCACCGGCATTTCCTCGTCGATCAGCGCCAGCGGGCCGTGCTTCAGTTCCCCGGCGGCATAGCCTTCGGCATGGATGTAGGAGATTTCCTTGAGCTTGAGCGCGCCTTCCAGGGCCACCGGGAACATCGGGCCGCGGCCGAGGAACAGGGTGTGGTGCTTCTCCACGAACAGCTCGGCCAGGGTCTGGATCGCCGGGTCCATCTCCAGCGCCTTCTCCACCGTGCCGGCGGCGCTGTAGAGCTGTCGCACCACTTCCGCTTCCTGCTCGGTTGAGAGGCCGTTGTAGCGGCCCAGCATCGCCGCCACGATCAGCACCGCCAGCAGCTGGGTGGTGAAGGCCTTGGTGCTGGCCACACCGATCTCGGGGCCGGCATGGGTCAGCATCACCAGATCGGATTCGCGCACCATCGAGCTCTGCGCGGAGTTGCAGATAGTCAGCAGGGCGACGTAGCCGGCGCTGCGCGCGTAGCGCAGGGCGGCCAGGGTGTCGGCGGTTTCGCCGGACTGCGACAGGGTCACGAACAGGGTGTCGGCCGGCACGTTCACCGTGCGATAGCGGTATTCGCTGGCCAGCTCGACGCTGCACGGCAGCTTGGCCAGTTCCTCGATCCAGTACTTGGCGACGAGGCCGGCGTGGTAGCTAGTGCCGCAGGCGACGATGTGGATGTTGCGGCTGCGGCCGAGCAGTTCGGCGGCGCGGGGGCCCAGCGACTCCGGCAGCACATGATGATTGGCGATGCGGCCGCCCAGGGTCGCCGCCAGGGCTTCCGGCTGCTCGAAGATTTCCTTGAGCATGAAGTGGCGGTATTGCCCCTTCTCGGTGGCTTCGGCGCGCAGGGCGATATCGTGGATCTTGCGCTGGCGCTTGTGGCCATCGGCGCCGAAGATGTGTACGGCTTCGCGGGTGATCTCGGCGATGTCGCCCTCTTCCATGTAGATGAAGCGCTGCGTCACCGGCAACAGGGCGGAGACGTCGCTGGCGACGAAGTTCTCACCGAAGCCAAGGCCGATCACCAGCGGGCTGGCGATGCGCGCGACGACGAAGCGGTCCGGCGCATGGGCGTCGAACACCACGATGGCATAAGCGCCGGTAAAGCGGCGCACCGCCTCGCGCACGGCCTCGGCCAGGCCCACACCATGCTTCAGGTTGTCGTGGATCAGGTGGGCGATGACCTCGGTATCGGTCTCGGACTCGAACACATAGCCCTTGGCCTGCAATTCGGCCTTCAGCGGCTCGAAGTTCTCGATGATGCCGTTGTGGATCACGGCGACGCGCCCGCCGGAGACGTGCGGGTGGGCATTGGCCTCGGTGACGCCGCCGTGGGTGGCCCAGCGCGTATGGGCGATGCCGAGCTGCCCGCTCAGCGGGCTGTGCGCCAGCTTGGCTTCGAGTTGCGCCACCTTGCCCACCGCCCGGCACAGGCCGATGCGCTCGCGGTCGAGGATGGCGACGCCGGCGGAGTCATAGCCGCGGTATTCGAGCCGGCGCAGGCCTTCCAGCAGAATGGGAGTGATATTGCGTTGCGCGACGGCGCCGACGATTCCGCACATGGACCGGGATCCTGAATAGGGGCCAGGGCACGAGCATGAGCCTTGGGACCCCTATTTTACTAGGCCCGGCCGCAAACCGCGTCGCGGCCGGCCGCCTAGCGCTTTTTCGCCGGCTTCTTCCAGCCCGGAAACGACTTCTGCTCGCGCGCCCGGCATACGGTGAGGGCATCCTCCGGCGCATCCTTGGCGATGGTGCTGCCGGCGGCGATATAGGCGCCGCGGCCGACGATCAGCGGCGCCACCAGCTGGCTGTCGGTGCCGATGAAGGCGTCGTCGCCGATGATGGTGGCGTGCTTGTTGACGCCATCGTAGTTGCAGGTGATGACGCCGGCGCCGATATTGACGCGCGCGCCGACGGTGGCGTCGCCGACATAGGCCAGGTGATTGGCCTTGGTGCCCTCGCCCAGCGTGCTCTTCTTGATTTCGACGAAGTTGCCGATATGCACCTGGTCGCCCAGTTGCGCGCCGGGACGCAGGCGCGCGAAGGGGCCGATGCGGCAGTCCTTGCCAGCCTCGGCGGAATCCAGCACCGAGTGCGCGTCGACGCGCGTACCGGCATCCAGCTTGACGTCGCGCAGCACGCAATAAGGGCCGATGCTGACGTTGTCGCCCAGCTCGACCTTGCCCTCCAGCACGCAGCCGATATCGATGAAGACATCGCGGCCGAAATGCAGGCTGCCGCGCAAATCGAAACGCGCCGGATCGGCCAGATGCAGGCCGTCCCGCAGCAGCCGCTCCACCTGGGCCTGCTGCAAGCGGCGCTCGGCCTGGGCCAGCTGCGCGCGGTCGTTGATGCCTTCCACTTCACCATGGCTCGCGGCGGCGACGCTCTGCACCTCCACGCCGTCCTTCACCGCCAGCGCCACCGCGTCGGTCAGGTAGTACTCGCCCTTGGCGTTGTTGTTCTTCACATGCGACAGCCAGCGCTTGAGCCGCCGCGCCTGCGCCGCCATCAGGCCGGTATTGATCTCTGTGATGGCGCGCTGCTGCGGCGTCGCATCCTTTTCCTCGACGATGCCGGTGAAACGCCCCTTGGCGTCGCGCACGATGCGGCCGTAGCCGGTGGGATCGGGCACCTGCGCGGTCACCACTGCCATGCCATCCTTGGCCGCGGCGGCTAGCCTGCGGATGGTATCGGCGGATACCAGCGGCACATCGCCGCACAGCACCAGTACCAGGGCGTTGTCCGGCACCAGCGGCAAGGCCTGCTGCACGGCGTGGGCGGTGCCGAGCTGCTGTTCCTGCAACACCATATCGACGTTTTTTCCAGCAGCGCCTGCGGCGCCCTGCAGCCACTCCTGCACCTGCGCCGCGCCGTGGCCGAGCACCACATGGCAGGCGCTGACCTCGGCCGCCTCGGCGGCGGCCAGCACATGCTCCAGCATCGGCGTGCCGCCGACGCGGTGCAGCACCTTGGGCAGCGCCGACTTCATGCGCGTGCCCTGGCCTGCGGCGAGTATGACGGCGTGGATTTTCATGCCGGTGATCCTTGCGTAACGGAAGCTCAATGATAGAGGCCGGCGTACAAAATCGCCCGTTCCGGGGCCCCGGAGTTGCAGGCGGCCAGTGCTGCTGCAACGATAGGCCCATCATGGAGTGAGGGAGCCGGGCTTGAACAGCTTCAGTCAGATGCCGCTGGACTGGGCAGGATGGGTCAGCGTGCCGGCGCGGGTCGGCGTCGATGTGACCGGCCTGATGCCTCCGGATTCAAGCCTGGGGGGCTTCCCTCAGATGTTGCTGGACTGGGCAGGATTCTTCAGTGCCCTGGCGCAGGTCAGCGGCAGTCTGGTCGGCCTGGTGTTCGTGGCCCTTACCTTCAATGCCAAGGTTCTGGGCGCGGGCAGCAACCCGATGCTGGCGGCGCTGGCGCAGCAGACCTTCGCCGACTTCCTGCTGCTGCTGATGATTTCACTGGTGATGCTGGTGCCGCACACCGGCGCCGGCAACGTCGGCCTGATCCTGATATTTCTCAGTACCATCGATACCCTGCGCATCATCCGCACCCTGCTCAGTTTGCGCTCCGATCTGCGCAAAATCGCTTCAAGCTGGTGGATTGCGCGACGTTTCCTGCTGTCCGGCCTGGGGCATGCCCAGATCCTCTGGCTGGGTGTCGAACTGATTCGTGTTGGCTACGAAAGCTCGTTTACCGGCGCACTGCTGTTCAGCGGGACCGTTGTGCTCCTGATCTCGGGCTGCCGCAGCGCCTGGCTGCTGCTGGTACATCAGGCGGACTAGCGCATCCGGCAGGAAGCCGCCGGGGCTTCAGCGCTTCTTGATCTTGTCGAGGAACTGCACCAACGCGGCCGCCTGGATCAGCTCGGCCTGGGCGCGGGCCAGATCGACGTCGCTCTTGGCATTGCCCATCGCCTCTTCAGCGCGCTGCTTGGCCGCGGCCGCGGAAGCTTCATCCACGTCCTTGGCGCGCAGGGCGGTATCGGCCAGCACCGTCACCAGGTGCGGCTGCACCTCGAGGATGCCGCCGCCGACGAAGAACGCCAGTTCCTCGCCGCTTTCCAGCTGCACCCGCACCGCGCCCGGCTTGAGCCGGGTCAGCAGCGGGGCATGGCGCGGCGCGATGCCGACTTCGCCCATTTCCGCCGGGGCGAAAACCATTTTGGCTTCGCCCGTGTGGATCTGGCCTTCGGCGCTGACGATGTCGACGTGGATGCTCATGGTGCTCACTTGACGCTGGTCACTTGGGGCGATTAGACCGACTTCGCCTTCTCGATCGCTTCGTCGATGCCGCCGACCATGTAGAACGCCTGCTCCGGCAGCCCGTCGTGCTTGCCGTCGACGATCTCGCGGAAGCCGCGGATGGTCTCCTTCAGCGAGACGTACTTGCCCGGCGAGCCGGTGAACACTTCGGCGACATGGAACGGCTGCGACAGGAAGCGCTGGATCTTGCGCGCGCGGGCCACGGCGCGCTTGTCGTCTTCCGACAGCTCGTCCATGCCCAGGATGGCGATGATGTCCTTCAGTTCCTTGTAGCGCTGCAGCA
>Ga0302314_10022399_pt1 | contig 10360 bp, 10 predicted proteins | sample III_Palsa_N2_3_FD_200533 | JGI IMG/M metagenome (GOLD analysis project Ga0302314, IMG submission 200533) | Peat permafrost microbial communities from Stordalen Mire near Abisko, Sweden - III_Palsa_N2_3 | ecosystem: Environmental > Terrestrial > Soil > Palsa > Peat permafrost | place: Sweden... | reverse complement strand
GAGCGCGTCGGGGCCGTCCAGCTTCTGGCACCCGGCGGGCAGATTGACGCCGGCGAGCGGATCGTCGATCGGCGCGGCCGGGCAGACGGTCACCCCACCCACGCCGTCGACCAGTGCCGCGAAGCCGCTGAAACCGATCTCGGCGTAGTGGTCGAGCCGCAGACCAGTGGCTTGCTCGACCGTCTGCGCCAGCAACGCCGCGCCGCCCATCGCGAACGCCGCGTTGATCTTGTCCCGGCCGTACCCGGGGATGGGCACGTAGGAGTCGCGGGGAATGGACACCATCGTCGTCGGGGTGCTCGACCCTAACGTCGGCACGTGGACCACCAAGATGGTGTCGGTTCGGCCGTTGCCGGTGTCGCCGCCGGTCGCCAGGGCCTGCTGCTGCTCGACGGTGAGGCCCTGGCGGCTGTCCGAGCCGACCAGCAACCAGGTGGAGCCGTGCCCGGACGGCGGGCGCCCCGGGTAGTCCGTCAGCACCGCCTGGCGGTGCAGCGCCGTTTCGAGCCAGAGCGCGCCACCCAGGGCGGTGGCGCAGATCAGTAGCACGGCGATCACCAGGCTCAGGGAGATCACCTGCCCCCACGCCCTTGTGCGCCCCGGCGCCCGACGCTTCTGCTGCGGCGCCGAACGTTGGCGCGCCCTGGGCGAAATCGGCTTGGGTGGTGGCGGCGTGGGCGGCGGCGGCCGCCTGGGCCTGCTCGACGGCTCGGCGCCGGGGTCGCGGCGAATGATCTGGGAGGGCTCGGGCAGGCGGTCGTCAGCCATGTGACCTCAGTGCAGCCATCGCAGGTGGCCGGCCAGCAGGGCGTAGCCGACGAACGCCACGGTGTCGATCAGCCCGTGGGCGATCACCAGCGGCCACAGCCGCCCGGTGCGCTGCCAGGCATACCCGAACACCAGACCCATCACCAGGTTGCCCAGCCCGGCGCCAAAGCCCTGGTACAGGTGATAGGTGCCGCGCAGCAGGCTCGACCACACCAGCGCCGCGCGGGCGCCGACCCCCAGTTGCTCCAGCCGGGTGAGCAGGTAACCGACGACGATGACCTCTTCGGCCCAGCCGTCGGCGAAAGCGATGAGTACCAGCATCGGAACCCGCCACCAGGTGTCGCCCAGGCCGGACGGGATCACCGAAGCGTTCATCTTCAACGCCCGGGCCGCGAGATACAACGCCAGCCCGGGCAGGCCGATCAATGCGGCCAGGCCGACGCCGCCGAGCAGATCGGGGCGCCATTGCACGCGCGCCAGCCCGACTCGGGCGGGGCTCAATCCGGTGCGCCATAGCAGATAGAGGCCGAGCCCGCCCCAGGCGACGGATTGCACGACGACGGTCGCGTTGAGACCGAGGTCGATCACGTCGAAGTAGGACCGCCGGGGGTTGAGTGGGATCCGCTGAGCGCTCAGGTTGCGCAGCACCGAGTCGGCAAGCTGCAACACAGCGGTGATGGCGCTCAGGCCGAACGTCACGCTCAACACGATCGCGAGCTCGATGCGAAGCGGACGGCGTTCGGCCAACTGACCGTCGGCGTCGCCTAGGGGCGAGACCACCCCGACACGGTAGCCGGTGGCGCCTCAGTCCCGGCGCGCTCGCAGGCCGTTCACGAACGGACAGCCCATCAGCACACGGATGGCCTGGCCCAGGCCGGTGATGTCGTCGACCGGCGTGCGGAACGGCAGCCGGACGTCGCTGTCGCCATCGGCGCTTTCCACCCGCAGCCGCATGCCGTAGCGGTCGACGCCGAGCGGGCGGACATCGCCGCGCCGCAGCCGCGCCGGCAGCCGGTCGGCCAGCCGTGCGACCACGTCGCGATGAGCGGTGTCCAGATGCCTGATCCAGCACGATTCGAACGCGCAGAACGGGTCGGGGCGCGCGGCGAGTAACGCCGCGGCGTCGACGGCCTCGGCGCCGGTCGAGTCGGTGACCACCACCGACTCGCTCTCCAGCCGTGCCAGCAGGTAGCGGATGTCATCGGCACTTTCTTCTGCCACCGGGGCGGACGTCGGCGTCTGCACCTGCAGTAGCGCGGGGTCCGGATGCTCGGCCGCAATCAGGTCGAGCAGCTCATGCACCGCCGACGGCGACACCTGGTGCAGTCGGCCGCGGATCCAGACCAGGGAGCGGACCGGTTCGCGCAACGGCAACGGCGCGTAGTCGGCCAGCTCCAGCACGGCCTGCGCACCGGTTGCGCCGCAGTCGCTCAGCTGCGCGGCCACTGCGCCGCCGACCGGAACGCCGACGACGAACGACCCGTCGTCCAGCAGATGGTGCAGGGGAGTGGTGAGCGGCTCGGCACGCTCGACCGCGAGCAACGCGCCACCGGCTCGGACGCAGGTGCTGCGGATCCGCTCGGCCGTCGTTGGCGCCGGGGAGTGAGCAAGAGTCATCGTCGACCGTCCTAATAAGTGAGGTAAGCCTAACTTAACTATGAACGATCTGACGGCGCAAGAGGTTCGACCCGATAGGGTTTTGGTCGTGGCCAGCATCGCGTATCTCGGTCCTGCGGGGACCTTCACCGAAGCGGCGTTACTGCAGATGATCGACGCCGGTGTGGTTCCCCAGCACGGTGCGGGACACTGGCAGCAGATGCCGGTGGACACCACGACGGCTGCGCTGGACGCCGTCCGCGCTCGCGCGGCCGAGTTCGCCTGCGTGCCGATCGAGAACTCCATCGACGGCTCGGTGACACCCACGCTGGACAGCCTGGCGACCGGGACGCCGCTGCAATTGTTCGCCGAGCACACCCTGGACGTGGCCTTCAGCATTGTCATCCAACCCGGTCGCACGGCCGCGGACGTGCGCACGCTGGCCGCCTTCCCGGTGGCCGTGGCGCAGGTGCGGCAGTGGCTGGCCGCCCATCTGCCCGCCGCCGAACTGCGCCCGGCCAACTCCAATGCCGACGCTGCGCAGCAAGTCGCCGACGGACACGTCGACGCCGCGGTGAGTTCCCCGCTGGCCGCCACACAACGGGGTCTGTCAACGCTGGCCGACGGGGTGGTCGACGAGGCCAACGCGCGCACCCGCTTTGTGCTGGTCGGTCAACCGGGGCCGCCGCCGGCCCGCACTGGCGCCGATCGAACGTCGGTGGTGCTGCGGATCGACAACGCGCCGAGCGCGCTGGTGAGCGCGCTCGCCGAGTTCGGGATACGTGGTATCGACCTGACCCGCATCGAATCCCGGCCCACCCGTACCGAATTGGGTACCTACGTGTTCTTTCTGGACTGCGTGGGCCACATCGACGACGACGCGGTCGCCGAGGCACTCAAAGCGCTGCACCGGCGTTGTACCGATGTGCGTTATCTGGGTTCCTGGCCAACGGGAGAGCTTGCCGGCGCGCCGCCGCCGCAACTCGACGATGCGTCGCGTTGGCTGGCGGGGCTGCGCGACGGCTCTCTCGGCCCCCCTGTCGATGGGCCGGCGCAATGAGCGGTCGGCTGGTACTGGTGCGGCACGGGCAGTCCTACGCCAACGTTGATCGTCGGCTGGACACCCGCCCGCCGGGCACGGAGTTGACGCCATTGGGCCGCGAACAGGCGCGCGCGTTCGCGCGGGCTGAGACGTCGCGGCCCGGGCTGTTGCTGCATTCGGTCGCGACCCGGGCGGTGCAGACCGCCGCGGAGATCAGCGCCGAGCTCGACGTGCGGGCCAGCGAGGTGACCGGCATCCACGAGGTGCAGGTCGGCGACCTGGAAAACCGCAACGACGACGCCGCCATCGACGAATTCGACGCCGTCTACCGGCGATGGTTCGACGGCGAGCGGGACGCGCGGTTGCCTGGCGGGGAATCGGCCAACCAGGTGTTGGACCGCTACCTGCCGGTGGTGACCGACTTACGCAGCCGCTACCTCGACAATGACGGCTGGACCAGCGATATCGTCGTCGTCAGCCATGGCGCGGCGATCAGGCTGACGGCGGCCCTGCTGGCCGGCGTCGACAGCAGCTTTGCGCTCGAACATCACCTGGCCAACACTGAGTCGGTAATCCTGACGCCGGTCACCGACGGGCGGTGGAGTTGTGTGCAGTGGGGGGCCCTGCTGCCGCCGTTCGACCCGGTGCCGGACGCCGCTGCGGTGCCGGACGCGGCGGAGTCGAGCGCCGACCCGATGGGCTGACCTCGGCGGGCCGCGTCAGATCGCCACAGCCGCCGAAGCGTCGGCGGTGGCTATGTGTGCGCAGTCGCACCCGACCGCGTCGCAGTCCACGACGAAGGTGTGCGCGAACAGCTCCGGGCTGGTGCAGCCCTCTTCGGTGCATTCCGACCGGTGCAGCCAGTGGCGAATGATCGTGCCGTGGCAGTGTTCCAAGCCGGCCAGGCAATCACCACAAGGCGCGCTCATGGAACGTTCTTAGCACCCACAGCGAACAGACCTGCGATGCCGCGCCGGGCGAGGTCTGATGGCGGGCTAGGCCCAACCGAGTTCGTGCAACCGGTCGTCGTCGATGCCGAAGTGGTGGGCGATCTCGTGCATCACGGTGATCTTCACCTCCTCGACGACCTCCTCGTCGACGTCGCAGATGTCCAGCAACGCGTCGCGGTAGATCGTGATGGTGTCGGGCAGCGACCCCGCGTAGTGGGAATCGCGTTCGGTCAGCGCCACACCCTCGTAGAGCCCGAGCAGATCGTCCTCGTCGGGGTGACGATCGGCGACCAGCACCACCACGTTGTCCATCACGGCAGCCAGCTGCGACGGGATCAGGTCAAGCGCGTCGGACACCAGCTCGTCGAACCGTTGCGGATCCATCCGCACGGCCACTCGGCTATGTCCCCGGTACGGGTGGCGGAGGTTCCGCCGGAGCGGGCGCCTGTGGAGGCAATGGCGGCGGCGCCTCGGGAGCCGGGGGCGGCCCTTCGAGTGCGGGCTGGGCGGGAGCGGGCACAGGCTGCTGCGGGGCGGGTGCGGGCTGTTGCCCCGGAAGGTGTTGGTTGCCTTGCCGTTGGCTGCCGGACGAACTGCTCGATCCGCTCGGTCCGGACGAACCGTTCGACCCGGTCGACGATGCGCCGCCGCCCGTGCTCGGCGTCAGCGGGATCGGCGGTAGGTTGAGCCGCTCCTGCGGGATGTCCGGCGGCGGGACTGGGGGTTGCCCGTTGATCTTCAGCGCTCCCTTGGCGCTGTTGAGCAACGTCGCCCAGCCGCCGTTGCCCAGCGTCGCCCCGATGCTGCAGGCAACCTGGCGGCTACCGGCCGACCAGCTGGGCAACGACAGCGTGCTGTAGATCAACGTCAGCGTGGTGCTGCGCAATTGCACCGGCGCCAGGTAGGCGTCGGTCTGTTTCGTACAGGAGTCCTTGATGAAGCCGTCCTGCTCCGGCTCCGGAGGCAGCGCGTCGGGGAACTTGGCGAGCAGGTTGACCGTGCCGGTGACCTCCATTGCGTGCGGTGCGGCGCAATCGACCGGAATATCGGTGGGCTGGTTGGTCGAGGGGTCGATGCCCAGGCAGGTGCCGTCCGGCCAGGCCTTGGACTGGTCGCCATCGGCGACCTTTCCCTTGAAGGCGATCTGCTCGTTGCCGGGCCCCGGCAGCTGCAACCCGCACAGCATCCGTCGCTCGCCGAACTGCCGCCACGCTTTGTCGCCGGACCACAACATGCTGATGATGAATTTGCTGTTGGGGTCGAACTTGGCACCCAGGTAGCGGCGTACCGCCGACTCGCACTGCTCCTGGCTGATCTGCTCGATACGGGTGGCGGTCGGCGGAGGGGCGGTGGGGCCGTACTCCGAACCGGGGAACGTGCGCATGTCGATGGACTCCGCGACCTCGAACCGGTGGTCGTCTTTGCAGTCGACGACGGAGGCGGCCTCGGGCATCCGCTCCGGCCACATCAGGCAGTTGCCGTCGGTCGCGCGGTTGAAAGCGTCATTGCCCTTCGCGCCGGTGGGGGGCACCGGGTCGATGTAGCCGGCCAGCCGACCGGGACCGCCGCCGATCGGCAGGGCAGTGACGAGTCCGGCGATCAGCAGGCCGCCCAGAGCGGTGAGCAGCAGTGCGCGCCGGGTGGCCGAGGCCTGCAACGTCCCCTGCAAGCTGGTCATCCACTCGGCCCGCGGCAGCCGACGTCCCTGGGGCCCGTCGGTCCCTGCCGCTTCCCGGACGACGTGCTCGTCACGCTCGGTTTCATGCCACATCGGCTCCATTCTGACAGGCCCACCCCGTCGCGTGACAGTTGTTGCGCAAGTTGCTTCGTGTGGTTGCCGCTGGTGGCCGCCGCACGCGTAAGGTTCTAGCCCGTGATCGACCTGAAGTTGCTCCGCGAAAATCCCGACGCCGTTCGCCGTTCTCAGACCAGCCGGGGCGAGGATCCGGCTCTGGTCGACACCCTGCTGGCAGCCGATACCGCCCGTCGGACCGCGATCTCGACAGCGGACTCGCTGCGCGCCGACCAGAAGGCAGCCAGCAAGAAGGTCGGCGCCGCATCGGCTGATGAGCGTCCCGCGCTGCTGCAGCAGGCCCGCGATCTGGCCGACGAGGTCAAGGCCGCCGAGGCGCAGCAGGCGACTGCCGAAGCGGCATTCGCGGCCGCCCACCTGGCGATCTCGAACGTGATCATCGACGGCGTCCCCGCCGGCGGGGAGGACGACTACCTCGTCCTCGACGTCGTTGGTGAACCGGCCGCGATCGACAACCCCAAGGACCATCTCGAACTCGGCGAGGCGCTGGGCCTGATCGACATGGAACGCGGTGCCAAGGTCTCCGGTTCGCGGTTTTACTTCCTGACCGGCCAGGGCGCGTTATTGCAGCTGGGTCTGTTGCAGATGGCGATTCGGCTGGCCGCCGACAACGGTTTCGTACCGATCATTCCGCCGGTGCTGGTGCGTCCGGAAGTGATGGCGGGGACCGGCTTCCTCGGCGCGCACGCCGACGAGGTGTACCGGGTGGAGGCCGACGACCTTTACCTGGTCGGCACCTCGGAGGTACCGCTGGCCGGCTATCACTCCGACGAGATCCTCGACCTTTCCGGCGGGCCGCTGCGCTACGCGGGCTGGTCGTCGTGCTTTCGCCGAGAAGCCGGCAGCTACGGCAAAGACACCCGCGGCATCATCCGGGTGCACCAATTCGACAAGGTCGAGGCATTCGTCTACTGCACGCCCGCCGACGCCGAGGCCGAGCATGAGCGACTGCTGGGCTGGCAGCGCGAGATGCTGGCCCGCATCGAGGTGCCCTATCGGGTAATCGACGTGGCCGCAGGCGATCTCGGCTCGTCGGCAGCCCGCAAGTTCGACTGCGAGGCGTGGGTGCCCACCCAGCAGGCCTACCGCGAGCTGACCTCGACGTCGAACTGCACCACCTTCCAGGCCCGCCGGCTGGCCACCCGCTACCGGGACCCCAACGGCAAACCTCAGATCGCCGCGACGCTCAACGGCACGCTGGCCACCACCCGCTGGCTGGTCGCCATCCTGGAGAACCACCAGCGACCCGACGGCAGTGTGCGCATACCCGACGCGCTGGTGCCTTTCGTCGGCACCGAGGTGCTGGAGCCGGCCTAGTCCGCTTTCCGGTCATCGCCCACAGCAAAGTTCAGCTAGCGGTTTTGTCGCTGCACTATCATTCGGTGACCGCGGTCGTCCATGAGTGGATCAGGCAACCGCGTCGCAGGGGCGAAAGAGAGCGCGATGGATTGGCTGAAACTGTGGTGGCGCCAGTCCGATCACTATGACCGGCTGAGCGCGCATCTGCAGGCCCGCGGCATGGGCACCCTCACCCGAGGCACCATCTCGGCGATCGCGGGCAGTTCGGCAGTTGTCGCGCTGGGAACGATCTGGAGCGCGGCAGGACCTCGCGGGGTCGTTCAGGTGGCCGGCGCGTTGGCCGCCTGCGGCGGCGGCACCATTGTTGCTCTGCTGTGGGCGCTACGCTGGCCGACCCGAGCCCAGGCGATCCGGTACGCCGTGCTGTGTAACGCCAGCATCGCGGTGGCCGCGCTGGCCCAAAGCGAAGCCGAGGCTGCCCTGATGGGCTGCACGGCCTTCGCGACACTGGCCGGCTACATCGCCCTGTTTCACACCGCGCCGCTGATGGTGTACAACTTCGCGATCGCCAGTGTGATCGGCGCCGTCCAAGGGATAGGCATCGCGGCGAAATTCAACATCGTTGCCGCCCTGTGTGCTTACGCGCTGCTGCTGCTGCTGAATCTGGCGGTTCCTTTGGGCATCCAGGTGATTGTGCGCGTGCTCGGCGCCGATGCGGTGCGGGCCGAGCATGACCAGCTCACCGGACTGCTGACCCGGCATGCGTTTCAACGGCGTGGCAAGGCGCGGCTGGAGAAGTGTCGCGACCAGCGGGCGCATTTCGTCATCACCGTGATCGACCTGGACCGCTTCAAGGAGCTCAACGACAACTACGGACACAGCACCGGCGACGATGCGCTGGTCTCGGTGGCCCGTGCGCTGCGCGACACCAACGACGAGACCGCGGTCATCGGTCGTTCGGGCGGGGAAGAATTCGTAGTCGCCGACATCTGGCACCCCGACGACGTGAACCGCAGAGCACAGCAACTCTGCGAGGTCGTTGCCGCACTCCCGTTCGGCATCACCGCCAGCGTCGGCACTGCTGGCATCCACCCTGCCTACCGGGCCGGCGAAAGAGGCGAGTTCTTACTCCTCGAGCTGATTGCTGCGGCCGACGCCGCGATGTATGCCGCCAAACGGCGCGGTGGAAACCAGGCCAGCCACCACCACTGGCCGCTCCCTTCGCCGCTGGACAGCGTCGTTGACGACGAAACCGACTACCGCAGCGACGGAATCAGCGCCTAGCCCGCCGACGACGCAGACCGCGCAGCCAGGTGCTGGAGCCGGCATAGCGGCTTTGCGGTTATCGGCCGCAGCAAAGTTCTGATCGGCCGATGAAAAGTCGGCCTTGAACTAGGATCTTTTGATCAGCGTCCTGCACGCATTAATTGGGGAACCGCGCAGGGAGGGGGTTTGAGCGCAATGCGCCGGCTAGGCCCGTGGTGGCGACAATCCGACAATTACGACGAGTTGAGTTCCATCCTGAAGGCTCGGGGTCTGGCCACTGTCACCCGTGTCGCCATCTCGGCGATTGCGGGCGGTTTAGCGGCTGACGCGCTCGCGACGATCTGGACCCCTACGGGGCCACGAACCGTTGTGCAGCTCACCTGCACGCTGGCCGCCGGTGCCGGCGCCGTGATCTGCGCACTGATATGGGCCCTGCGCTGGCCAACCCAGGCCACGGCGGTTCGGTTTACGATGCTGGCCAGCATCAGCGTCGCGCTGATCGCGTTGGGCCAAAGCGATCCCGCGATTGCCATAGGGACCTGTACGGCATTCGCGACACTAGCCTGCTACATCGCGCTGTTTCACACCCCGCCGTTGCTGGCCTACAACATCGCGATCGCCAGCGTCATCTGCGCTGTCGAAGCCGTCCGAATGGCGGCGAAGTACAACATCCTGACGGGGCTCTGTGCCTACGCGCTGGTGTTGCTGCTCAACCTGGGGGTGCCTCTCGGCGTCCAGGTGGTGGTGCACGTGCTCGGCACCGACGCCGTGCTGGCTGAACGTGACCAGCTCACCGGACTGCTGACCCGGCGCGCCTTTCATCGGCAGGCGAAAGCCTGCCTGCAGCAGGCGGTTGAGGAACTCGCCCATGTCGTCATCACCGTGATCGACTTGGACCGCTTCAAACAGCTCAACGACAACTACGGACACCGCACCGGCGACCAGGCGCTGGTCTCGGTGGCACGTGCGCTCAGTGACACCACCGACGACACCGCAGTCATCGGCCGTTCAGGTGGTGAAGAATTCGTGATCGCCGACATGTGGCATCCCGACGACGTAGGCCGTAAAGCGCGCCAACTCTGCGACGTCATTGCCGCGTTGCCCGTGGGCATCACCGCCAGTCTCGGCACCGCCGGCATTCACCCGGCTTACGGGGTCGGCGATAGCGATGAGTTGCTTGTCGAGTTGATCGCGGCGGCCGACGCCGCGATGTATACCGCCAAACGACGCGGCGGAAATCAGGCCAGCCACCACGAGTGGCCGCTCCCGCCGCCTCTGGAGCTTTTTACCGAAGACGAAACCGACTCCCGCAACGACGGAATCAGCGCCTAAGCGTTCACGGGCGTCTGCGCATGCCGGCGCTGCCGCTCGATGGTGGCGAAATAGAACGCGAACGCGAACGCGAAACTGGTGAACAGGCTGGAGACGAAGTACAGCCACGGCCGCCGCAGCCCGCGCCGATATCCGTCGACGATGGTGAACAGCGGCAACAGCACGACATTGGCGATCGTGTAATCCTGGCTCGCCGAACTGGCCGCCGGGTTGGTGAACATCAATCGGATGTATTCGGCCCAGCTGCCGTGCTGACCCCACAGCGGATTGGTCGATCCGTGTGAATACTCCTGC
>Ga0302314_10022398_pt1 | contig 10360 bp, 10 predicted proteins | sample III_Palsa_N2_3_FD_200533 | JGI IMG/M metagenome (GOLD analysis project Ga0302314, IMG submission 200533) | Peat permafrost microbial communities from Stordalen Mire near Abisko, Sweden - III_Palsa_N2_3 | ecosystem: Environmental > Terrestrial > Soil > Palsa > Peat permafrost | place: Sweden... | reverse complement strand
GGCCTGAAGCTTCGCCTCATGCTCCGCCTCCAGTCCGTCCCGGCGCAGGCGCCGCTCCTTCAGCAGCTTGGCCTCCAGCATCACCGTCATCCGCACGCCGCGGGAAACCTTGGCGAACGCGGTCCCAACCTCGCCCACATCGATCGGCGCAGCCTCATCCGTCGTCGCCTGGGCCACCAGCTTTTCGGCCAGCACCATCCCCAGCTCGGTCAGCCGCGCCAGCACGCGTAGCAGCTGCTCCGTCCGCTCCCCATCGGGATCGAACGGGCCAGCGGCCTCCAGGGCCTCCTCGGCGGTGATGGAAGAATGGGTGTTCATTGGGAACAAAGAAGGAACACACGTCGCTCCTACTGTCAAGCGAAATGTTCCCAACCGTCACAAAATTTCCGTGTTGGCTGCGCTGGGCAGCGAAGTTGCGAATCGCTCCCCCGATGGGGGAGCTGGCCCGAAGGGCCTGAGGGGGGCCTGGCCGCTACGCTCGCGTGGGTGGTCTATGCGCCAAGTTCGACAAACGGCGCAGCAGCGGATAGGCCCCCTCAATCGCTCCGCGACAGCTCCCCCAATGGGGGAGCGATTGAGGACGTAGCGCCCCCGCACCCGCATGCACCCCCCGCCTTAATCCCTGGTGGAACGGTCGCTTCGGGTCTCGCCTTGGTCAAGGCCGGCGCGAACGCGCCGCCGCTGCGCGGCCGCCGAAGGCGGGCCTTGAGCAAGACGATCCCCGAAGCAAAAATCGCCTCCAGGGCAATCAAGACGAACTCTGGCGAACCTGGCGCAGGCGACGTCCATGAACCGCATCTGGGCGCCGGCCGCGCAGCTGCTTGCGACCGATTGCAGATTAAAGGCCCACGTAGAATGACAGCTTGACGAGCGCGATCAGCCCATAGGCGGTCGCCTGAATGAGGCGACACCGATCAAGCAGCTCTGTAAGCCTCTCATCTCCAAGACTCCGCCCTCGGCGTTGCCAGACATAAAAAACGTAGCCACTGAGCGCATCGAGCCGCGAATGCTCGTACTCTTGCGGATGTCGTGTCGCTAATGCGCGATCGATCAACACCGCAAAGAGGAGCAGGGACAACACACAAGCCATCAACACCGCGAAGACCAAGAGCGCCAGCGGACCTGAAGTTATGCAGGGCATAGCCAGATTGCCGATGGCGCAGTGGTCGCGCATGCTTGTTCCGTGCAACCGTGAGAGCTTCACTTAGCGTTGTCGCAACTTCCACGCAACGACCGCAATCCCCCCATGGAGGACCATCGGCCGGCCCCTTCCGGGGCAAGGCGCCGCCGACCGGGTCGACCCCAAAACAGACGCGCGCTCCTCCCCATGGTAACGCTCAGGGCTGACGGGCGGGCTCGTCCCGCCTCCTGAAATCAGCCCCTCGATCCGAAAGCCCGCCCCATGTCCCTCGAAGCCAAGACCATCCTCGTCACCGGCGCCACCGACGGCCTCGGCAAGCTGGTGGCGCTCAAGCTGGCTGAAGGCGGGGCCCGTGTGCTGCTCCACGGCCGCGACCAGGCCAAGGGCGAGAAGGTGTTGGCGGAAGTCCAGGCCGCGACCGGCAATCCGAACCTGGAATTCTACCGCGCCGACCTGGCCGTGCTGTCCGATGTCCGCGATCTCGCCCAGGCTGTCACCGCAAAGCACAGCCGCCTGGACGTGCTGATCAACAACGCCGGCGTGCTCGGCCGCGAGACCCGCCAGATGACCGGCGACGGCATGGAGCTGCATTTCGAGGTCAACTACCTCGCGCCCTTCCTGCTCACAGAACTGCTGCTGCCGACGCTTCGGGCCAGCGCCCCGGCGCGGATCGTCAACGTCTCCTCCGGCGGCCAGGCGGCGGTCGACTTCGACGACGTCATGCTCGAGACCGGCTATTCGGCCATGCGGGGCTAATGCCAGTCCAAGCTCGGCCAGATCATGAACACCATCGACCTGGCAGGAATGCTCAAGGGGTCCGGCGTCACCGTCACCTCGCTGCATCCCGGGACCTACATGAACACCAACATGGTCATCGGCGCCGGCGTCAAGCCGATCACGCCGGTGGAGGAGGGAGTCGAGGCGGTCTATCGCCTGGCCGTGTCGCCGGAGGTCGAGGGCCAGACCGGGGTCTTCTTCAATCAGCAGACCCTCGCCCAGGCCAAACCTCAGGCCTATGACCAAGCCGCCCGTCGGCGCTTAAGGGACCTGAGCCTGAAGCTGTCGGGGCTGCCCGCCGACTGACGATCCGCGCCGCTAAGCTGGCGCGGTCTCGTTGGTGTCCACCATCCGCCTGGCCTCGGCCTTGGCCTTGTTCACCAGATCGGTCTGGGCGTCGGTGGAGGGGTCGACCCGGCCGAACGCGATCAGCACCAGACGGCCCTTGACGAGGGTGATCGCCTCCACAATGAAAATCCCCTTGCTCCCGGTCGCTGTCGCCACGCCTGCGGCGGCGATGCAGTAGACGCCATAGTCGTCCGTTCCCACCAGGTGCGGCTCGGTAGTCAGCTTGGGCGCCGTCATGCCCAGGTCCGTCGCCTTGGATTGGCCCTCCTGCACGCCCTGATGCACCAGGGCGGCGCCTTGCGCGGTCTGGAGCTCCGCGGCCATGGCCTTGATCAGATCGGCCCTGGACTGCTGCTTGATCACCGGCGTCGGCTTTACGGCCACGAAGCTGAAGATAAGCGAGGTCGGATCGGTGCGGACCAGGTCGCAGCCGACCCAGATCGAGTTCACCGACGCGGCGACCAGGGATTCCATCTGCACCCGCATCGCCTCGCCGAAGATGGTCGAGGCGCAGAAATGCTCCGGTGTCGGCACGACATAGTCGTCGCCGTCGACGCTCAGATGCTCGATCGGCGGCGCCGGCGATACGATCGGCGGGCCGGACGTCGGCGCCGTCGTCGCGCTGACCGACCCCAAGGCGCAGACCAACGCCAGCACAGCAATCGGCGAATAGCGCATCCTGGAACCCCCCAACGGTCTTGAGACTGTGGTCCGAAGGCGTGCGGCCCGCAAGAGGCGCGGGCCCGGCGCCACACCGCTCAAGGCGCGTAGCTCGACCTGGCCTTCACGCCCCAATGGCCGTCCTCGCAGGTCACCACATAGATGGAATTGAACCCGCCGATGACGCTGCCGTCCTTGCGGTAGCGGGTGAAACGGGTGTCGAAATGCACCTTGTCCGGTCCGGCGTGGATCACCTTGCGCCGCTCCCAGGCCGAGTGATCCCATTCGGCCAGCGCGCCGCGCTCGAACATTCCCGGCTGGTGATAGCCGGCCTCGATGATGACCATCTTGTTCGAGGCCAGCCGAACGCTCGGCAGGTTGAACGTCGCCTCAAACGCCTTCACGTCGCGGGCGTTGAAGGCGGTCATGAAGGCGTCGAGGCACTGCATGGCCCCGGCGATCGCATCGGCATGCTCGGTCATGTTCGTCTCCCTGCAGGGGCCCCATAAGGCCCTATTGGGAAATGTAGGTCGAGTGCTGCAGGAACTGGTTGGTCAGCTGCAGAAAGCCGGTGGAGATCTGCGAGGAGTTGGTGGCCTGGAAATAGTAGCCGGTGGAGGCGCAGGCCTGCAGCGCGGTGCTGATGGCGCTCGTCGTGCTCGGGCCGCCGGGATAGATCGTGTGCCGCACGGTCTTCTCATACGGCTGCACATTGGGCGACTGGCCGGTCAGCGGCACGTAAGGGGTCTCCAGCACCGCCAGCACCACGCCATTGTTCTTGATCGACTGGCACTGGCTGGTGCTGATCGGGCCGTCATAGCCGCCGTAGCAGGTCGGGCTGTAGTTCCAGGCCGAGTCATAGCCCGAGGAGGTGCAGGACCAGTTGTTGTTGCGGTCGGACTGCAGGCCGTCGGTGACCAGGATGACGAACTTCAGCGGCGAGGCGGCCGAGGCGCCGGTGCCGCTGGAGCCGACGGTGCTGATCAGGCTGGTCATGTCGGTGGACAGCCAGGTGTCCAGGCCAGGCGACACCGACGACACTGCGGTCAGCGCCGCCGACGAGGTCATGTTCGACGCGCCATAGGTGTGCAGCGCCGTGTCGAAGGAATAGACGTTGAACACATAGGTGTTCTTGGCCAGCAGGGTGTTGCTGGTGGCCAGGCTGGCCACATAGTTGACCAGCTGGGTGGCGGCCGAGGTCATGACGTCGAAGCGGGTGGTGGCGCCGGCGGTGTGGGCGTTGGTCAGGCCGGTGGCGATGTCCGCCGTGGTGGTGTTGCCGCCCTCGTCGTGGCAGGCGAAGGCGCAGGGCGGGTTGTCGCTGGACCCGCACGAGCCGCTGCCGCCATTGTAGCAGGGGCCCGGGTCGCCCGGCTTCACCGAGCTCCAGTGCGCCGACACCCAGTTGGAAATGGTGGTCACGTCGGTGGTGGTCGCGCCGACGATCATCGAGGCCGACGAATCCATGACGATGTTGATCTGCATGGTCTTGGAAAAGCCGATCACCGTCTGGCTGGCGCCATAGACCGTCTTGCTCGACCCGCCGCTGAGACAAAGGGTGCACAGGGCCTGGGTGGAGGTGGTCAGCGTCACCGTATCCGACGGCAGGGTGACCCCGCCCGGCTTGCAGTCGTTCTGAATCGGCGCGCAGACGTGGAAGGCGACGATGGTCGGCGCCGGGCCTTTGAAATCGGTGTTGAGCACGGTCTGGGCGATGGTCTGCAGCGAGGTCTCGGTGGCGTTGGCGTTGGCCAGCACCGCGTGCGCCACGGCCAGGGCGGCGGCGTCGGTGGCGTTCTGCAGGTCGTTCTTGGTGTCCAGGCCGATGGCGGCGTCGGTGGTGCCGAGGCCGAGCAGGATCAGCGTCGGCGCCAGGATCGCCACGATCGGCGCCACGGCGCCGCGCCGGTTGCCCAGGACCCGGCGGACGATCGCACCCACGATGCGGACAACCCCGCTAGCCATGATCGATCAACTCCATCGTCCGCCCCCCAGGGCGTGTCGTCGCCGACGGAGACGGAAGATATAGGAGGCATGGTTTGGGTTGCGTTAAGGTGTGAAGAAAAAGTTGCTGGGCGGGGTTCGCTCAGAGCTTAAATCCCGCTCATCCCGGCGAATGCCGGGACCCGGATCGTAAGGGGCGAAGCCTCAAGGACCAGGTTTCGGGACTAGCCATCCTGGGCCGGCGCCATGTCATCTGGGTCCCGGCATTCGCCGGGATGAGCGGAATAGAGACTAGGCCGCGTTCGCGGGCGACGGAGCCTTCTTGGTCTTCTTGGCCTTGACCGGCGTCATGGCCTTGGCGGGCTTGGCCGCCTTCGCCGGCTTGGCGGCCTTGGCCGGCTTTTCCGGCTTGGCCTTCTTCTTGGCCTTCTTCGCCTTGGGCGCCGGCTCGGCGTCCTCCTCGATCAGCGCCTCGGCGGCGCGGCTGAGATCCAGCAGCACGCTCAGGAAGGCGTCCCGCTTGCGGGAGGGCAGGAGCTTGAGAATCCGCTCATCGGCGGAGGCCACGCGAGGGGCGGCGTAGTCCAGCGCGGCGCGGCCGGCGTCGGTCAGGCGCACGGTGTTGGCGCGGGCGTCGGCGGTGGATCGTTCGCGGCCGAGCAGCTGCTTGCCGATCATCCGGGCGACCAGATCGGCCAGGGTCGAGCGGTCGATGCCGGTGGCGCGCACCAGGTCGGTCTGGGTCAGCCCTTCGTGAGCCGCCACCGCCGACAGCACCGCATACTGGCGTTGCGTCACCGCGTCTGGCCCGGTTTCTTCGCCATAGATGTCCAGGGCCAACTGCAACGCCCTGTGCAGCAGGTGGCTGGGCGAGTGTTCCAGCGTGCGCGTTGCGGCGCTCTTCTTCGCTGACTTCTTGGCGCCGGACTTTGTCTTCGCTTTGGACATGAACCCATCCCTGCCGTTAGCGGTCGCGACCATACCACAGCCATTGCGTCGGTTTGGCGACAGACTATCCGTACACGTTACCGGCCGCGGGCGCGACTCAAGACTCCGCTGGCGGCGTCCGCGCACGTTGGGCAGGTCGTCCCGAAGGGCGATCACATTCCGGCGTCGGGCGGCTCCAGCGCGACGGGCTCTTCGGCGGACTTCAGGTGCTTCATCAAGTATGGCGTCTGGACAACCGAGAAGATCACCGCCGCAACGATGGCGGCGACGCGAAACAGTCCCCAGCGCACATCCGACTGCGTCCGCCAGACGATCTCGTTGGCGATGGCGCTGGCGATGAAGAAGAGCGCGTAACGGATCGTCAGCGTGCGCCAGGCTTCGTCCGGCAGGTTGATGCTGTCGCCCATGAGCAGCTTCAGGGGGTTGCGCTTGGACAGCGTGCCCACGATCAGGAACGCGGCCAGCACCAGATCGACGAAGGTCATCTTCATCTTGAGGATCGATTTGTCGTGGAAAAACAGCGTCAGGCCGCCGAACACCAGGGCTGAGGCGCCGGTGAGGAAGGGAATGGGGGCGATACGGCGCTCTACCGCAATGCCCAACGCCAGCGCGGCCACGGACGTAACCATCAGCACGATCGTCGCGCGCTGGAAGTCCCGGGTAATGATCAGAACGCCAACGAACGACAGCAGGCTCGCATAGTCCACGATCGCCCGGACCCAGACGGCGGCGCGTTGAGACAAGGCCATGGCTTCAGGCTCCTTCCAGGCCGACCAGGGAGCGGGAAAAGGCGCGAGCGTCGAAGGGCTGCAGATCTTCGATCCCCTCGCCGACGCCGATCAGCTTGATCGGCGCATCCGAGGCCTGCGCCACCGGCACCAGAACCCCGCCGCGCGCGGTGCCGTCCAGCTTGGTCATCACGATCCCGGTCACCCCGGCGGTGTTGCCGAAGATGTTCTCCTGCGCCAAGGCGTTTCGCCCCACGGTGGCGTCCAGCACCAGCAGGGTCTCATGCGGCGCGTCCGGATCGACCTTCTTCAGCACCCGCACGATCTTCAAAAGCTCGTCCATCAGATGGGTCTTGTTCTGCAGCCGCCCCGCCGTGTCGATCAGCACCACATCGTAACCTTCGGCCTTGGCCTGCTCGCAGGCGTCATAGGCCAGACCCGCGGCGTCGGCGCCGGTGGGCCTGGAGATGAAGCCCGCATGAGCGCGGTCGGCCCAGATCTTCAGCTGTTCCACCGCCGCCGCGCGGAAGGTGTCGCCGGCGACGATCAGCACCTTGGCCCCGCGTCCGGTCAGGTCGGCGGCGATCTTGCCCAGGGTGGTGGTCTTGCCCGAGCCGTTCACCCCCACGAACAGCACCACGAAGGGGCGCGGACCGCCGAGCGGGTCGAACTCGCCCTGGCGCGGGATCAGCTCGGCCGCGACGGCCTCGGCCAGGGCCTCCTTGACCTCCAGCTCGCTGGCCTCGCGGCCGAACCGCGCGGCGGCGAAGGCCTCGGTGATCTTGGCGGCGGACTTGGGCCCTAAGTCCGCCTCGATCAGCATCTCCTCGAGATCGTCCAGCGCCTGCTGATCCAGCGGCTTTCTGGCGACGGCCGAGACCACCTGCTCGGCGATCTGCTTCGACGACCGCGTCAGGCCGTCGGCCAGCCGCTGCAGCCAGCCGGTTTTCTTGGGGGCGTCATTCATCGAGCGGCTTCTAGCAGGGGCGGGCCATTCCGCCAAAGCTCCGTGCGGTTGTGGGAAGGATTCACCACGGAGCACACGAAGAGCACGAAGGGGCCGCCTCCGGGCTTAGCCGCCGAGACGCCGAGCAGCGCGAAGCGCGACTAATCCGCCTGATTGTCGCCAAGCTCAAATGCGGGCTACGCCCGCCTTGTGGTTCTTCGCGCCCCGCCGAAGAAGCGCCCTTCGTGCTCTTCGTGTGCTTTGTGGTGAAAATTCTCAAGCCAGCCGCGCGCGCCGGCCGTCGTGGCTCGTGATCGTACCTTCGAGGATCGTTCCCGCCGTCGCTTCGCCCGTGAAGGTCACCTCGGTGAAGTCCTCCGCCCGCGCCACGCCGGGCTTCTCGACGATGCAGCGGACCGTTCGCCCCACCCGCCGGTCCAGATGACGGACCAGCGCCGCGTCCCCCGCCGCGCGCAGCCGCGCCGCCCTGGCCTTCACCTCGGCCCGCGCTATGGCCGGCATACGCGCGGCCGGCGTGCCGGGGCGGGGGCTGTAGGGGAAGACGTGCAGGAAGGACAGCTGCGCCTCTTCCACCAGCGACAGGGTGTTTTCGAACATCGCGTCGGTCTCGGTGGGAAAGCCGGCAATGAAGTCGGCGCCGAACGCCACGTCCGGCCGAACGCTCCGAACCCGCCCGATCAGCGACAAGGCGTCCGCGCGGCTGTGCCGGCGCTTCATCCGCTTCAGGATCATGTCGTCGCCGGCCTGCAGCGACAGGTGCAGATGCGGCATCAGCCGGGGCTCCTCCGCCAGGCAACGCATCAGGTCCGCATCGATCTCGGCCGCGTCGATGGATGATAGCCGCAGACGCGGCAGCTCCGGGACCAGCTTCAATATCCGCGCTGTCAGCTGGCCCAGGGTCGGCTGGCCCGGCAGGTCGGAGCCCCAGGAGGTGATGTCCACCCCGGTCAGCACCACCTCGTTGTAACCGTCCGCGCTCAGGCGGCGGATCTGTTCCACCACCTCGCCCGCCGCCGCCGAACGCGAATTGCCCCGCCCAAATGGAATGATGCAGAAGGTGCAGCGGTGATCGCAGCCGTTCTGCACCTCCACATAGGCGCGGGCGCGGCCATCCAGTCCGCCAATCAGCTTGCCCTCAACAAGATGCCCGGCGGTCTCGCGCACCGACATGATGTCGTTGACCCGCACGCGGGGCGCGTCCGGCTGGTCGGCATAGGCGCCCGGCGCGGACTTGAGCGCGTTGCCCAGCACCAGGTCGACCTCATCCATGGCCGCGAACGCGCCCGGATCGATCTGCGCGGCGCAGCCGGTGACGATCAGGCGCGCGCCCGGCCGCTCCCGCCGCGCCTTGCGGATCGCCTGCCGCGCCTGCCGCACCGCTTCGGCCGTCACCGCGCAGGTGTTGAAGATCACCGCGTCCGTGAGCCCGTCCGCCTGTGCCCGCGCCTCGATCGCCTCGGACTCGTAGGCGTTCAGCCGGCAGCCGAAGGTGACCACCTCGACCGCATTTTCACTGCGCTCATCCCCGCGAAGGCGGGGACCCAGGAGACCGGGCGCCTCACTGGCCGCTGCATTTGTATCCGCAAGGGGCGCGGTGGATGGGTTCGCGCCAGACCCCTGGGTCCCCGCCTTCGCGGGGATGAGCGCTATATCCAGTTCAGCCATCGGACCGAACCCGCTCAGCCAGAAACGCCGCGAAGGCGTCCTTGTAGTCGTCGTGCCAGCGCGACAGCGGCGGGCGGCCCTCGATCAGATCGCCCATGGCCCATTCCATCCGGGCGTTGTCCATGGCGCGGGTGACCTCATTGTCCGGGCAGAGAATATAGAAGTCGCCGGCCTCTATTCCCGCCAGCATGAAGTCGACCACCTGCTCCGGCGTCCAGGCGCCCGGCGGCTTTTCGCTGCGGCCCCGGCTGGTCATGCCGGTGAAGGTCGAGCCGGGCGCCAGCAGGTGGGCGCTGACCTGGCAGTTCGCCGTGTTGCGCAAGGTGTGCTGCAGCCCCTCCGTCAGGGTCTTGATGCCGGCCTTGGAGACATTGTAGGCGGTGTCCCCCGGCGGGGCGGTGATGCCCTGCTTGGAGCCGGTGTTGATGATCAGCCCCGGCTTGCCCGAGGCGATCATGTCCGGCGCGAACGCCTGCACCCCGTGCAGCACGCCCATCAGGTTGACGCCCAGCACCCGGCGCCAGGCGTCCAGGCGCTCGATGGCGCTTCCGCCGCCGCCGACACCGGCGTTGTTCATCAGCACGGCGACGTCGCCGTGGTCGTGAAAGGCGCGGGCCTTCAGGGCGTGAACCTCCTCGAAGCTGGCGACATCGACGACGCCGGCCTCGACCTGAGCGCCGGGCGCGGCGGCCCTGATCCCGTCGGGCGCCTCGACCACCGCGGCCGCGTCGGCGTCGGCGATGATGACTTTCAAACCCATCTGGGCGAACCGAACCGCCGCCGCCAAGCCGATGCCGCTGGCGCCGCCGGTGATCACGGCCACGCGTCCGGCCTGCAGCGCGGGATGGCTCACGGCAGGGTTCCCGTGAACTCCAGCGTCACCGGTCCGGTCATCAGCACGTGATCGTCCGCCTCGCGCCAGTCGATGACCAGCTCGCCGCCGTTCATTTCCAGGGTCGCCTTGCGATCCGTCAGTCCACGGCGCGCCGCCGCCACCAGCGTCGCGCAGGCGCCGGTGCCGCAGGCCTGCGTCTCGCCGACGCCCCGCTCCCAAACGCGCAGGCGGATGCGGTCGCGGGCCTTCACCTGCGCGAACTCCACATTGGTTCGGTCCGGGAACAGAGGATGGTGCTCGATCATCGAGCCCGCCTCGCGCACCGGCGCGGTCTCGGCGTCGGCGAC